>Ga0308169_10001037_pt1 | contig 34964 bp, 34 predicted proteins | sample PhyBR1_2_FD_202139 | JGI IMG/M metagenome (GOLD analysis project Ga0308169, IMG submission 202139) | Phyllosphere microbial communities from UC Gill Tract Community Farm, Albany, California, United States - DLSLSB.R1 | ecosystem: Host-associated > Plants > Phyllosphere > Unclassified | place...
TGGGGCAAATACAGGCCGATCCAGAGGCGCATGGCGTTGCAGTAGTGAAGAACCAAGGGGCAGGAACAGCGGCGCGTCGCGCTGCGGTCCCCGGCGTTTGATGAAGTCGACCGTCATGCCGCCGGCAGCCGGACGCAGCGCAAGGCGCAGCGGCGCGGGCGACGCATCTTGCGCGGCAGACAAGGGACGGAGCATGAAGAACAGGGTCTCGCCACCCTGCGCTGCCAGGTGCAGGCGGCGCAGGCTGTCGCTGCGCACGTGGTTGGCCCAGAACAGCAGCGCACCGCAACTCCCGCTGCGCAAGACCTGCTCAGCAGCCCACAGCGCATCGGCGCTGCGCGTCGAGCGCAGCCACAGCAATTGGGATGGATCGAGGCCCAACGCAGCCAGCGCCAGCGCCTGGGGTGGATGGGGTGGCTGTAGCAGCACGATGCGGCGCGCTGCGCAGGCGGCCAGCGCCGGGCGCAGCAGCCGCATTTCGCCGATGCCGGGTTGTTGCAGCAACAGGTCGACCAGAGTGCCGCCGGGCCAGCCACCGCCCGGCAACTGGCCCGACAAGGTGGCGTGCCCCGTGTCGATGCAGCGCGTATCGGCATGCGCCAGCTGAGAAGCACGCCACAGCGATGGGTGCAATGCCTCTGGCGCAGCAAAGATGGAAGAAGGAGTCATGATAGTGATAACAATGCAAGTACTGTATAAACGTACAGTACTCGTTGAAACGGGGCTTGGCAAGCGCTTTTCATTTTGTCTACCGTATCGGCACCTTGTAGATCGGCGCTTTGGCGCCATATATCTTTTTGGTGTCCAGTGATCATGGAGTTGTTAATGAGCAACGCAGTGAGTACCGATCTTCTTCTGAAGAAAGCCGGCATCATCGAACGCTGCTGCAACCGCGCCCGCGAAGAATACGAACGCGACCCCACCACGTTCACCGACGACATCACACGCCAGGATGCGGCCACGCTCAATGTGATCCGGGCCTGGGAAGCGGCGGTCGAGATGGGCGACTACGTGATCGGCTGCGCGCGTCTGGGGCCAGCCCAGGATGAGCGCGAGGTCATCACGCTGCTGGCCGAGCATGGCTGGATCGCGCCGGTCGTGGCCGAAAACCTCAAACGCACCGGCGAATTCTGCCGCGCCGAATGGGATTACCAGGCCGCGCCCCTGCCCGCCCTCGTCACCATCATCCAGCGCGGCCTTGGCGATTTCACCGATTACGCAGCAGCGCTGACGAGCGGCGCGCGCGCTGTCGGCCAACCCTGACCATGTCTTGTCAGTGCGCCAACGGTGCGCCTGCTGGTATCATGCGCCTCTTTTGGGAGCGGCATTCTCTGGCGCCGGATGCGCCGGGTCGCCGCTTTCGCACTGACCAATCAAAACAACCATGACCCAACAGACCAATTTGCCCGGCTTCTTCAGCCGCTTGTCGATCGCCTTCGGCGCCCTGTTCAAATCGCTCGGCGACGCCGAATTTGCTGCGCGCGTGCGCGATGACGGCGTCGGCCCGAGCGCCGCGCCGGCACCAGTGCCAGCCCCGGCACCGGCACCTGTCGTGAAACCAGCGCCGGCACCGACGCCCCTGCGCGCGCCGACGCCGGATTCGGCCCTGCAGCTGCTAAGCCTCTTCCAGCGCGAAGCGCGCCTGATCGACTTCGCCCACGAAAACCTCACCAGCTATTCGGATGCCGACATCGGCGCCGCCGCACGCGTCGTGCACGAAGGCTGCGCGCGCGTGCTGCGCGAGCACTTCACGATCGAACCGGTGCGCAGCGAGGCTGAAGGCGCCCGCATTACGCTGAACGAAGGCTTCGATGCCGCCAGCGTGCGCCTGACCGGCAACGTGGTCGGCGCGGCGCCGTTCAACGGCACCCTGAGCCACCGCGGCTGGCGCGCCGCCAGCGTCACGCTGCCGCAACTGGCCGAGCGACACGATGCACGCGTGCTGGCCCCGGCGGAGGTGGAACTGTGAACGACATTGTGAACGACCCATCGAACGAATCGTTGAACGGTGCGGCCGAGCCGCGCTACGCCATCGGCATCGACCTGGGCACCACCCACAGCGCGCTGTCCTATGTCGACCTGCAGGCCAGTGACGGCGAACAGGCCGTCGACGCCGTGCTGCCGATCCCGCAACTGACTGCCCCCGGTACGATCGAAGCGCTGCCGCTGCTGCCATCGTTCCTGTACCTGCCGCACCCGGACGAACTGCCGGCCGGCGAACGCGCGCTGCCGTGGAGCGACACCGAATCGACGACCATAACGGCGATCGCCGGCGAGATGGCGCGCAACCGCGGCGCGACCACGCCGATCCGCCTGGTGTCGTCGGCCAAGAGCTGGCTGTGCCACCCGGGCGTGGACCGCCGCGCCGCGATCCTGCCAACGGACGCGCCGGACGAAGTCACCCGTGTGTCGCCACTGGACGCATCGACCCACTACCTGCGCCACCTGCGCCAGGCCTGGAACGCTGCGCACCCCGAAGCGCCGTTCGACCAGCAATCGGTCACGGTCACCATCCCTGCCTCGTTCGATCCGGGCGCACGCGAGCTGACGCTGGACGCCGCGCGCCTGGCCGGCTTCACGCCGACCCTGCTCGAAGAGCCGCAAGCGGCGCTGTACAGCTGGATCCAGGGCAGTGGCGGCCGCTGGCGCAAGCAGGTCGCACCGGGCGACATCATCCTGGTGGTCGACGTCGGCGGCGGTACCAGCGACTTTTCGCTGATCGCGATCCTCGAACGCGATGGCAAGCTCGAACCGCACCGCGTCGCCGTGGGCGACCATATCCTGCTGGGCGGCGACAATATGGACCTGGCGCTGGCCCACTTCGTGGCCCGCAAGCTCTCGGCCAACGGCACGCAGCTCGACGCCTGGCAGATGCGCGCACTGACCTACGGCTGCCGCAGCGCCAAGGAAGCGTTGCTGGCCGACGCCAATGCGACGACACACCCGATCGTGGTCCCAAGCCGCGGCTCGAAACTCATCGGCGGCTCGATCCGTACCGAACTCACGCGCGACGAAGTCACCGCCTTCATCACCGACGGCTTCTTCCCACGCGTGGAAGCCTCGGCGCGGCCAACCGTGCGCGCCCGCGCCGGCCTGACCCAGCTTGGCCTGCCGTATGCGCAGGACGCCGCAATCACGCGCCACCTGGCCGCATTCCTCGCGCGCCAGGCCGGCGCCACTGCCGAACTCGAAGGTTTCACTGGCCGCGTGACGGCCGACCACACCTTCCTGCATCCGAGCGCAGTGCTGTTCAACGGCGGCGTGTTCAAGTCGGGCATCCTGGCCCAGCGCGTGATGGACACCATCAACGACTGGCTGTACATGGAAGGCGCCGAACCGGCCCGCATGCTCGAAGGCGCCGACCTCGATCTGGCGGTCGCGCGCGGCGCGGCCTACTTCAGCTACGCGCGACGTGGCGGCGGCGTGCGCATTCGCGGCGGCACGGCGCGCTCGTACTACGTTGGCGTGGAGTCGTCGATGCCGGCCATCCCGGGCATGGAACCACCACTCGAAGCCCTGTGCGTGGCGCCGTTCGGCATGGAAGAAGGCAGCGAACTCGAACTGCCGGGCCAGGAATTCGGCCTGGTGATCGGCGAGCCGGTCACGTTCCGCTTCTTCGGCTCCACCACACGCCGCCAGGACCGCATCGGCGACGTGCTCGAATTCTGGGGCCCGGACGAGCTGCACGAAATGAACGAGATCCAGGCCACGCTGCCGGCCGATGGCCGCGCAGCAGGTGATGTTGTGCAGGTAAAACTGCATGCGCTGGCGCTTGATACCGGCACGCTCGAACTGCTGGCAGTGGCGCGTGACGGCCAGCGCTGGAAGATCGAGTTCGACGTGCGTACGGCGGCCGGGGTCCAGTGACCTGGCTCGTCGGCATCGATCTTGGCACCACAAATACGGTGCTGGCCTACGGCCGCAATGGCCCGGGCGGCATCGAGCTATTCCAGATCGATCAGTTGGTAGCGCCCGGCGAAGTGGCCGGCGCACCGCTGCTGCCGTCGATGCGTTACCACCCGGGGCCGGACGAACTGGCGCCCGGCGCCCTGCAGTTACCCTGGCAGCAGCCGGATGTCGCCGGCGTCGAGCGCGTCGCGCTGGGGCGCCTGGCGCGCGTGCTCGGTGCGGCCACGCCGGGCCGGCTCGTCACGAGCGCCAAGAGCTGGCTGTCGCACGACGGCGTCGACCGCATGGCGCCGATCCTGCCGTGGGGTGTCGACAGCGACGTGCCCAAGGTCTCGCCGGTGGCCGCCAGCGCCAGCTATCTCGCGCACCTGCGCGCCGCATGGAATGCGCGCTTTCCCAAACAACCCCTCGAACGCCAGCAGATCGTGCTCACGGTGCCAGCGTCGTTTGACGAAGGCGCCCGCGCGCTGACGCTCGAAGCGGCCAGGGTGGCCGGCCTGCCGCAGGTGGCGCTGCTGGAAGAACCGCAAGCCGCGCTATACGACTGGCTGTACCGCCATCGCGCCAGCCTGGCCGACGATCTGGGCGATGCGCGGCTGGTGCTGGTGGCCGACGTCGGCGGCGGCACCACCGACTTCAGCCTGGTCAAGGTGGACACCAAGGATGGCGAGCCGCACCTGACGCGCATCGGCGTGGGCAACCACCTGATCCTGGGTGGCGACAATATGGACCTGGCGCTGGCGCAACTGATCGAAGCGCGCATGGCCGGCGCAGACAATGACAATGCGCGCACGCGCCTGTCGGCCGCGCGCCTGGCCCAGCTCACGGAACGCTGCCGCGCCGCCAAGGAACAACTGCTGGCCAACGATGCACCTGAATCGGTCGCCGTCACGCTGCTCGGCGCCGGCAGCCGCCTGATTGGCTCGGCCCGCAAGGCCGACCTGCTGCGCAGCGACATCGAGCGCATCGTGCTCGATGGCTTTTTACCACTCAACGCCGCGCAGGACGAACCGGTGCGTGCGCGTGCCGGCATCGTCGAATTCGGCCTGCCGTATGCAAGCGACCCGGCCATCACGCGGCATCTGGCGAGCTTTTTGCGCCAGCATGCGGCGGCATCGCGCGAGGCGCTCGGCCTGGAAGGCGGCGCGGTCCCGATTCCGGATACCGTGCTGCTCAACGGCGGCGTGTTCAGGGGCGCCGCACTGGCCCGGCGCCTGGTCGACACGCTGAGCGGCTGGCGTGGCGCCCCAATACGCGTGCTGCACAACGAGAATCCCGATATCGCCGTCGCCCGTGGCGGCGTCGCCTACGCGCTGGCGCGCCAGGGGCTGGCACCGGCGATCGACAGCGGCGCGGCCCGCAACTACTACCTGCTCTTGGACGGCGAAGCGCGCGCCGGCCTGCTGCGCGCCGTCTGCCTGCTGCCACGCGGCACGCCGGCCGCCACGGACGTCACGCTCGCAAACCGCAGCTTCGCGCTGCGCGTCGGCCGGCCGGTGCGCTTTCACCTGGTCTCGACGATTGCCGATGCCGGCGCGGCGCCGCAAGCCGGTGACCTGGTCGATCTCGACCTGGCCGACGTGGTGCGCCTGCCGCCGATTGCGACGGTGCTGCGCGCCTCAAGGTCCAGCACCACGGCCGAGATTCCCGTGCACCTGGTGACGACGCTGAGCGAAACCGGTTCGCTCGAAGTGCATTGCGTGGCCGAAGACGGCGGCGGGCGCTGGCAGCTGGCGTTCCAGTTGCGTGGCAATAGCGATGATGACGGCGATATCGACGCACCAGTTGAGGCGCTGCCCGCAAACCTGGACGCGGCGATCGACAAGATCGAGCGCGTGTTCGGCGCCCGTTCGAAACAGGTCGAGCCGAAAGAAGTCAAGCAACTGCGCGCTGGCCTCGAACACCTGCTCGGCCCACGCGAAAGCTGGACCACGCCGCTGCTGCGCCGCCTGTTCGACGCCCTGATGGCGCGCGCAAAGGGCCGGCGCCGCTCGGTCGAACACGAGCGCGCGTGGCTGAACCTGGCCGGCTACAGCCTGCGCCCCGGCTTTGGCCACCCGCTCGACGAATGGCGCATGGAGGGGCTGTGGGCCCTGTTCGAGGCGGGCGTGCAGCACCACAAGGACAGCCAGGTGCGCGCCGAATGGTGGACACTGTGGCGCCGCGTGGCTGGCGGTCTGTCGCTCGATGCGCAACTGCGTGTGCTGGACGATTTCGCCTTCAACCTGCAGGCCGATGCCGCCGAGCGTGGCCGGCGCCCCGTCACCCTCGTCGACGGCAGCGAAGAAGACCTGCTGCGCGTGGGGGCGTCGCTCGAACGCATCCCGTCGGCCTACAAGGCCGAGATCGGCGAATGGCTGTTCAAGCAGATCGCCGACATCCCCGCCGGCGGCAAGCTCGATGCCCGCGCCAGCGCGCGCTACGGCCGCTATCTGTGGGCGCTGGGCCGCGTGGGTGCGCGCCAGTCGTTCCAGTCGAGCGCACACGAAGTGGCGCCGCCCGACGTGGCCGAAGGCTGGCTGCGCCAGCTCCTGCTGCTCGACTGGCGCAAGGTGGAGCCGGCCGGCTTTGCCGCCGCCCACATCGCGCGCATGACGGGCGACCGCTCGCGCGACATCGATGAGGCGGTGCGCGGCGACGTACTGCGCCGCCTGGCGGCCAGCGGCGCGCCAGCGGCATGGGCGGCGATGGTGCGCGAGGTCGTGGAACTGGATCAGGCCAGCGAAGCGCGCATGCTGGGCGATGCGCTGCCGCCCGGGCTCAAGCTGCTGCGTTAAGCCCGGTCGAACGACGCATCACGCTTCCAGCTGCCCGATCAGGATCAGCGAGACTGGCTTGCCGGTACGCGGATGCAGCGGCTCGCGCATCGCGGTGACCCGCAACCCGTTTGCTGCGAACAGCGCAACCCAGCCCGCGACCGTGCGGAAGTACCACGGCGGCGCATCGGCGAAGTCGCTGGAAAAGCCCGCCCAGCTGCCGGCGCGCCAGCCGTCGACATACGGCGCATCGCCGCACGCCATGAGCGGATGCACGGTCTGCACGACCAGCGAGCCGCCTTCGCGCAGATAGGTCGGCGCCGCGCGCAGCAGACCATCGACCGCCTCGTTGCCGATCAACGAGAAATTGCAGACCGCAACATCGACCGCCAGCGCCAGCCGGCCCTGCGCGATCTGCTCGAACGACAGCACGCAAAAGTCGCCGCCGCCAGCGGCATTGGCTTTCTCGACCAGCGCGGCAATCGCATCGACACCGACCATCGCCACGCCAGGCAGCGCGCGCACCAGCCAGCCTTCGCCGCAACCGAGATCGATGCCGGTGGCCGGATCAAGGCTGCGCACTGCATCGACGATGGCGGCATTGGTGACCAGCGTGCGGGTTTCAATTTCACCGCCGCGCACGGCGGTGGTCCAGGGGTCGACGTTGCGCGACCAGGCGTCGAGAACGGCGGCATCGGTAAGACCGGGCATGGGCTTCTCCTGTAATGACGGCATTATGCCGCAGGCAGTAACGGCACACCCGCGAACGACAACCATCCACAGGATCGGATAGACTGGCGCCGACTCCGCCAACGCACCCGCCCTGCCCGCCCATGAAACCATCGCAACACCTGCCGCTCCTGCTCGTCGCCGTCCTTGCCGCCGTCATCACCTTCGCCCTCATCAAGCGCCCGGTCGACGAAGCGCCCGCACCGCCACCGCTGGTGTCGCTCGAAAAGATGGGCCACTTGGTGTCGCTCAAGATGAACTATTCGGACGTGATCGAATTCACCCAGCCGAACGCCGTGGACATCCCATGGTCGCAGTGGGAAGTACGGCTTGGCAGCACCCGCGTGCTGCTGGTCGCGCGCGGCGACTGCACGCTGGCCACCGACCTGCGCCAGGCGCGCTACGAAGACATCGACAACACGGCGCGCACGCTGACGGTCGTGCTGCCGGCGCCCTCGCCGCTGCAGGCGCGCATCAACCACGAACCGCGCGACAAGGGCGGCTCGTACTTCTATGCGATCACCGACCAGGGCTTGCAGGCGTTCATTCCATCGGCGCAAACGCGCACTACGGCCATGAACAACGTACTGGCCACGGCGCAGAAAGCGGTGCAGGCCGCGTGCAGCCAGCCAACGATACTGAATACCGCGAGGGACAACGCTGCCACCGTGATGCAGGCCACGCTGCTGGCTACCGGCTGGACGCCGACCGTGGTGTGGGAGGCCAGCACTGGCCAATCCAAGGCTGTCACCACACCGTAATCTGTTGTAAAAAATTCCCACATAGAAACAAAAGATTACACCTGTGATGACGCAACCGGCCTGACCCTTCGTGTAGAATCTCCTCAGCAGGTTATCGAAATAAATCAACTATATAGAGGTGACAACACCATGCGCGTCTTCCCATCCAGCGGAAAAACCCTTGTCTTTGCTCTCGCGGCAACCGTTCTTTCCACCAGCGTCTTCGCCCAAACGTGGCCAAGCGACACCGTGACCGTCGTCGTCCCATGGCCGGCAGGTGGCCCGTCGGACATCGCGGCGCGCCCGCTGGCCAAAGGCTTGACGACTGCGCTGGGCAAGTCGTTCGTCATCGATAACCGCGGCGGCGGCGGTGGCAATATCGGTTCGGCAGCGGTCACCCGCGCCAAGCCGGATGGCCAGACCATGCTGATCACCTCGAGCGCACCAATCGTGATCAACCCGAGCCTGTACAAGAAAATGGCGTTCAACCCGGCAACCGACCTGATCCCGGTCACCAACCTGCTGCGCGCGCCGCTGGTGCTGGTTGCCCACCCATCGGTCCCGGCCAAGAACGTCAAGGAACTGCTGGCTCTGATCAAGTCGAAGAACGGCCAGTTCTCGTACGCATCGGCCGGTAACGGTACCCCGCAACACCTGACCGGTGAAATCTTCCGCGGCGTGACCAAGCTCGACATGGTCCACGTCCCGTACAAGGGTTCGGCGCCGGCGATTTCCGACCTGCTGGGCGGCCACATCCCGATCATGTTCGACAGCACCATCGCGATCATGCCGCACATCAAGAGCGGCAAGGTCAAGCCAATCGCCATTTCGGGCAACAAGCGTTCGCCGCTGCTGCCGGACGTACCAACCTTCGCCGAAGCCGGCCTGCCGATCGAATCGTATGCGTGGTACGGCATGTTCGTGCCAGCCAAGACGCCGAAGGCCGTGGTCGACAAGATCAACGCCGAAACGCAGAAGGTCATGAAGTCGCCTGACTTCCAGCGCGTGCTGGCCGATACCGGCACCGAGTACGTGGGCGATACGCCTGAGAACTTCGCCAAGTTCGTCCAGGCTGAAACCACCAAATGGTCGAAAGTCGTGAAAGACAGCGGCGCGACCGTGGACTGATTGTCAGCGATTGGGTAGTGCCCTGAAACGGGTGACGCGGCTTTGCCGGGTCACCCGTTTTTTTGTGTCAGATATAGCGCTTGACGACGACATTGGCGTTATTTTTCTAACGCTCGCTCGTGGCCTACGACATGCCCAGCACCTCGTATGTAGTCAACCTTTGTCGTCGCACCAATCTCGGGCGCACTTTTAAAAAGTGCCAGGTCATGCCGTACGATGCTCGCTTTTTCTCTTTGATTATCCTGTAACTGATACACATGCTTTTTATCGGTGTGCAATATAGTCCCTTCAAACGACTTGGAACTCGCTGACTTCGCAGGCCGTTCCGCTGCTGTAAGGTCGTATGAACCTTCTGGTAAATTTTTACTTGGACCAGCAGATCGTGATGTCCAAGCACCATCGACAACCTTGTCCAGCACTCTCTTTCCGTTAGCGACTACTAATACTTCGTGCCCTTCGGGCTTCAGAGGTCTGTCCACGAGCACAATTTCAGGAATGCTTTTGCCTGAAAATTTCAGCATGATCGTAGCGTCGCCCGGCTCTAGTGGTAAACGTCCTGTCGGCTCGGCTCGCTCGATGATAGCGCGCTCCTCTACCGATCGATAAAACCACTTGTGCTGTGTGGAATCATGTATGACGCTTTTCTCCGGCTCGGGCGGAACTTGAATTTTTGCAATAACATCATGACCGATCGTCTTATTAAGATAATCGGCCATTAAGTTGAAATTGCGCGCAGGCAATCCGTTCAGCAGATAACCGCCACCAATATCACTATGTGCCCCTGCGGTCGTTACGCCAAGGAAGCGACCATCTTCTGATTTTCCTTGTGCAATGATGGTAGTCGAAGGAAACTTGGTACGGTACTCGTCACCTGCGGTGATCTGAATGCCCGAAATGACTGACGATGGAGGGCGCCTGTCATTACGTGATGGGGTACCGGTCGCAACAGGGTCATACAGGCCAAGGGCCTGCGGCGTCGTTCCCGGAGCACGCAATACTTGTTTTTCATTCTCTACAGACCGGATACCGCGCTCGTGGAGAAGCCTGGAAAACCCGGCGGCCTGTTCCGCCCCCCGGCTGAAGCCTACTGATACAACCTTGATATTGGCGTCAGGATCTTCCTCCAACCAACTAGCTGTACGTTCTGTAAGCTTCTCATACATCCATTCAATACGCTCTTGGTATGTGCCACCGATGGCACCATCGAGCACCCCCTTTATCCCACCCTGAGTACCTGGCCCCTCCTTATAAAAACCGCTAATAGTAGGATTTTTTCGTTCTTCATTTTCGATTTGCTTTCTCAACAAGCCGATATTAGAAGCATGTTTTGGATCTTTTACAACATCATTTCCCGTGCCATCAAACAGCGCGACAAACAGCCGCGAATGCGGGTCTGCACGTGTGTTATGAAGACGTGGCGATTCAAATTGACTTACTTCTTTAGCCGCTTTGTCATAGCTTGCCAATTTTTCTGCAGAAGCGATGACTGCATCGACGCCATCGATTGAACCCTTCTTCATGACTGACCCTTAAAGAGTTTTTGAATAGGCACGGGTAAAGTGGGTGCTGCGATCGCGCCCAGTGTCGGTCGGATCGGCACGCACCAGTTGCAAACTGACTTTCATATAGACACTAACTGTACGGTCATTGACTTCGACAATGATCGTAGGCTCGCCACCCGAAATAGGTTTGGCTTTATAAATGCGGGCCGAGTCGGCAGTGTGAAGCACCACCCTGTCTTTGAAGACCTCATCTAGATCGATAATATGAGTTAAATGTGTTCCATCACGCGCATTCCATTCCATCTCGACCGGTCCTGCAAAAGCATGATAAGAGCCAGATAAAAAACCCGGAACTCTTTTCTCATCGGATGGCAGTTTCTCGCGCCCTGGAGTATCGAAGCATAATTCATGCGAAGAGCCTGCATATACCAGCTCCAAGTTTGTGATCCCTCCATAGCACAATATTCCAAAATCATGCGTGCTGAATTTCAAAACTTTATTCGTGTCCATTGCCCTAACCTCTAAGTTTATAAGTGAAAAAATTGCCAAAAAAAGCGCTGACAAAATCCGTATTGCATATCGAAGATTGATAATAAAACGGTTCGATTTTTGATAGTGATTTTTTTGCAATTTCATGGATGCAGAAAGGAATTTCTGTCAACACTGATCCGTGCTGTTTGCCGCGTCTTCGTTGGTGACATTTTGGCTATACTCTGCCAAATAGCATCATATTCACTAGCCGAAATAGCATTGACAAGGGCAGCCATTTCCGGATCTCGCGTAGCAGTAAAGTAATTTTTCAAAAACTTCTTTCGTCTTTTAATAATATTTCTCATCTTGCGAGCGCTAATTCCAAGATATTTCATCGGAGCGGGCTGGGACCACGGCAAAAGCCAAACTAACTTACTTCATTGCCCGCTTTTTCGTAGCTCGTAAATTTTTTTGCTAAACCAATCGCTACATCCATGCCATCGATTGACCCCTTCTTCATGACCGATCCTCAAAGAGTTTTTGAGTAGGCACGGGTAAAATAAATGCTGTGATCGCGCCCCGTATCGGCCGGATCAGCGCGCACCAATATCAAACCGACTTCCATATAGACACTAACCGTACGGTCATTGACCTCAACAACGATCGTGGGCTGGCCACTTGAAATGGGATTGTCTTTATAAATAAGCGCCGGGTCAGCAGTGTGGAGCACTATTCTGTCCTTGAAAACCTCATCCAAGTCTATGGTATGAGTCAAATGTGTTCCGTCACGCGCATTCCATTCCATCTCCACCGGCCCTGCAAACGCGTGATAAGAGCCCAATAAAAAACCCGGTCCTCTCTTCTCATCGGATGGCAGTCTCTCGCACCCCGGAGACTTAATACATAATTTATGCGGAGAACCTGCATACACTAACTTTAGATTGGTAATACCCCCATAACACAATATGCCAAAATCATGCGTGCTGAACTTCAAAACTTTATTCATACCCATTGCACTGCACTGTATGTTTGTAAGTGAAATAATTGCCAGAAAAAACGCTGGCAACATCCGCGCTAAATATCGAAGACTGATAATTATTCCCTCTTCCAAGTTGTACCATTGCCGGATTGTCTGCCAAAATTTCTTTCCAGATCCAAGACGTGATCGATCATCGTGTCAGCAATAAGTTTAATGCAGATGAATCGCTTACAATTTTAGGAAAATGGTCGTCAGTTATTTATTGTTCATGCATCCACAATTGAAGCAGGAATAGTAGCGGTAAAAAAAACGACGAAAAATGTTTCTTGGAATAAAATATTGCTTCTTTTATTTTTTATGTTCAAAGAAAATATAAAATTACGAAAATAATTTTTTCAAAACTCCAACAATGAAAGAGTCGAGTAAATTAGAAATATTGCTGACTACAATACACCCAGCAATTGCAGAGCTGACATAGCAACGGCCTTTGAAATGACAAACTCGGGCAACCCACTGCGTCACTTCGTTCCATTCAAATGATAGCTCTCACCAAGATTTTAACGCCAGCCCCGTCGCGGCAGGGCAAATGCATCAAACAGCATGTACTGAGGCAAAACATTAGCAGAAAAAAATTCTCGCAGCAAACCTAAAGTAAATACCAAAGCGCTTAAGTAAGCTGATGTGGCAATTGCACGTTAAACATGCAGAGAACGGTTCGCTTTGCGATACTCAGTTTGTTGCAACTTCAAGGATGCAGAAAGAAATTTCTGTCAAGGCTTATCCGTACTATTTGCCGCGTCTTCATTGGTGATCTCTTGGCTATACTCCGCCAAGATAGCATCATATTTATTAGCTGAAATAGCATTGACGAGGGCAGCCATTTCGGGATCTTGCGTGGCAGCCGGACAAAGTTTCAAGAAGTTCTTTCGTTTCTTAATAGTATCGCTCATCTTGCGAGCAGTAATACTAAGATACTTTCTAACCGGTGGCGTACATTGGGCTGGCCGCGTACTTGAGGACAGGCACAAAATGACCTCACACGCGGTTTTAACGTCGCCAGTAAACATATCATCGGCGTGGGCTGGGGCGGCAGCAAAGGCCAAGGTCGCAAGAGCGGAAGTAATTACAAAACGTTTCATGATATCCCCTTATCGATTAAAAACTTCAATATCCACACGGCGGTTCAGCGCCCGGCCAGTCGCTGCAAAGTTGTCTGCAACATAATCGCCAGCCGAGACGTAATTGACTGAAATGATAGCTGGCGAAACCCCCTGCCCAATCAAGAATCGTTGCGCAGCCAATGCGCGACTCAGGGCTATTCGTTCGTCCGCTACCGATGGCCGTTTCCCGTCTGTGCGACCGCGAATTTCGATTCGGCGTGCATTCGCCAGAGCAGGAATTATTCGCCGAGCCTCTCCTGATGTTAGTTTGAACCTTGCGCTGTTGTATGGGAAATAGACACTGTAAATGTTAGAGCGTGCTACGACCATCATCGCCGGCTTGGTCTCGGAAACGACTACCCTTGACTCAAGGCGTTTCTGTTCTTCAAGGTGTGCGACATTGACCTGTGTTGCTATTTTTTCTGACGCCTGGACCGAATTAACAGGCGAACGGCTTGTTCCATCAACGACTGGCGGCTTCGGCGGTGAACTACAAGCACCAAGTGAAAAGATGCTGGCAAGTATTACTAATTTACGCATTACACGACTCCGATAGGTTCTGGTTACAATACCAAGATTATATATCTTGGCTAGATAATTGTCTTGATTTGATCCTGGATTATCCATTGCAGCAGTTACAAACTAGCGTCTCCAGCACCGTCGATAGCTTTGGTGAATCTGTTGCGGTGTTGCGGCTGGCTCTGCCAAAAACGTAACCTGGTGCTATGGCGAGGCTTCGATCAATATCAGGGTGACGGGATGTCATCAACGAACCAGACAACGGCAAAGAAAAGCATTTCAGTGCGAGCCTTACTTGTGCCGGACCGATTCAGCATCAACGTTCCAGGGTTTTTTCTCGACCTATGGATTGACCGATTCCGCGAACGTAGTCAACTTTTGTCATTGTCCCAATAGCGGGAGTTTCCTTGTACAACGACAGATCATGCCGGACCAAGCCTGGTTTTCCATTCGCATCGGACTGCAACTGATACACATGCTTTTTGTCGACGTGCAGCACGTTGCCTTCATAGGATTTGGTTGCGCCGTTTTTGGCTGGCTTCTCGGCACCAGTGATGTCGTAGACGCCTTTTGGCAGGCCCCCACGTGAACCAACATAAGTTGACTCCCATGCACCATTGACAACTTTATCGAGCAGCCTCGACTCATTTGCAATTAACAAGAGCTGGTGCCCTTCAGGTTTCAGATCGCGCCGCATGTGTGCTGGGGCTTGATTGGTAGTGGTATTCATAGTGCGCGCTCCACATTGTTGTAGACGACAGGAGCAGTACGTTCTGGCATTTTATTCTTGCCTGAGGCAGTTTTTTCATACACGATGATGCCTGTGACTATGTTCGTTTTGTTACGTTTTTTCATGAGATTACTGATCGCTGTTTTCACTGCATCACTTTGTGTCGTGCCTTCACTTTCCAAGTCGATGTAAGCAGCGGCAAGGGCCCCGGAAACTTTGGCTTCACCGAATTTGACGATATTCAGTTCATCGCGATCTTTATTAATAGTTTTTTGATTTGGCACTCTTCGATCCCTATCTATAATGTTCAACCATAATTTGCTACGTCAGCGGTCTGTAAATCTCACGCACGATCATGTACAACCGCTTCGTGCAGATCAAGATTCATATGAGGAACGAATGCCGCGCATTCTCCGGAACCCCATGCATCTTCAAGTTCTTTTTTAGTAGGCATTTTTTTCCCAAGCTTTGCGAGGGAAGGAGATACTGATTTAAGACGATCAATAAAAACAGCATCTTGGAAATAAGCGATTTTTTCGCACCTGATCGCCTTTGTATTTTCCAGGTTAATGATTTGTTCCCGCTGACTCATTTCCTTGAGTTCTTGCGGCAACATCAGTGCACGCTTTTGCTCAGATTCGGATTCACTGCGACCGCCGCCACCTTTTCCCCCTAGCTGACGGCTTTTTCCCTTAGATTTGAATGTGTATGTGCCCAACATTTCCGAATACTCGTTCGCATCTTTTTGCTCGCGTGGCGTATAAATTATCTGGCAAGCATGATTTGTAATCAGCGTACGGGCGCTTTCACGGCCGTAACCCTTACGTGGCTCAGCTTCCAGCTGGCCCGGCGACTGGATGATTGTCAGCAGGCGCAGTCCGTAACCTGCCATGTATGCGTTCGATTTATCAATGATACCGATACGACCCGGCGCCGCAAATTCGTCCATAAGCAGCAGACACGAATATTTCAGCTCAGGCTTGGAATACAGCAGATCGTCTGTATTAAGATTAATCAACTGCGAAAAGAACAGATTGATTAATAGTTCCGCTTCAGAGAGCTTGTTAGCAGGAATTCCGACATATACAGTCATGCGTTTTTTGCGAATTTCGCGTAAATCGAAGTCATTCTCAGACGTGGCTGCGTCAACAATGGGACTTACCCAAATCGTCAAAGGCACATTAAAGGATGCCAGAATACTCGACAGGGTATTGTCCGATGTCGACGTAAATCGGTTGAGCGCGTCAACGCATTCCATCGACAGAGGCGGTAGGCCGTCACCGTTCCATTTATCAATGGGAACCAGTGTGGTTACTTCATCGCCTTCATCGTCGATACTAATTTCTTCTCGGAAGTTGCGCGCAGTAATCAAGTCTTGCAAATATTTCTTGATAGGCTCGCCCTTACCCGAAGATTGCCGCAGCAGTTCACCAATCGTCCTGGGTAATGACGGCGTTTCACACAGGTACAAGGACAAACCCAGAAACAGATTACGAGCAGCATCATCAAAAAACGCATCCTTGCCGCCACCCGGATATAACGCGTAGCCGATGGAAAGGATTTCCGTCACACGCTGTCGCGGATCATTGCTGATGTACCCAAGCGGGTTGTAGCGATGTGTCTGCGCTTGCTTAGAAAAAGGGTTGAAAAGGAAAACGTCTTGACCGTTTTCCGCCCGGAATTTCGATGTTATAAGCCAGTTCTCGAGCTTGATGTCGAGAACAACCGCTGATTCGCTATAGTTCAGAAGATTCGGTACGACAACGCCGACGCCCTTACCGGATCGCGTGGGCGCAGCCAGCAGGACAAACTGCATACCCGGAAAAATCAAGAATCGATTTTTCCACTTACCGATGATAATGCCCTTATCGCCAAAAAGGCCCGCTTTCTCAATCTCGCCGGCATTCGCAAAACGTGCTTCGCCATGAAGCGAGCGGACTTCGCGCATTGCCGCGATTACTACAGCCAAAGGAACACCGTAGGCGACGACTGCGGCAACGATGGCAGAGACCTTGAGGCGTTTCGCTACAACGGGATCACCTTGATAGAACTGCCAGTACGTCCACCAAGTTGACAGATCGGTTTTTCCGAACGGATTGGTTTTGCTAAATGCGAAAAAGAAGAATCCGGCAAGCCAAAACACGCCAACAGTAGCGATGATCGTTGCCAATATACCTAATACCCATTTAAGCCAGAGTGGTAATTTCATGATATGAATCCTTATTGCAATTTGGACACGGTGCGCTGTACCAAATTGCATTAATTGTCGTCATAAGAGACAACTGATGTTGAAGCGGTTAATGACACATTGCCGACCTGCCCAGGTCTGGCTTGCCACTGGCAATAGCCAGTCGCGTCTTGGGGTTCATCCTTGTTCACGTTATAGCCATAACCGTTTCTTAGCTGGAATTGACGTTCGAGGGGTGCACTGAACGCTGCACGCGAAGCACAGCCCACAGGGCGAACACTGACTGGATGAAAATGGCAGCCAAGGCCTGTATCCTTAATGGTGATGAAAACGATAAGTCCGAGGCAGTAGGACAAGGGCACTGCCCGAAGCACCTACCTGCGCAGTCAGTCGGGCATGAGGCGATGTGGGATGTAATCAAGCCTGCTGTACAAGTGGAGCACGGAGCGTTTCCATTGGTGCCAACTGCTCGGGTGCGAGCGCCAATCGCTGTCACCAATTGGATCGCCGTTTCCACGTTCGTCACTCCTTGGGCGCAGGTGAGCGCTTCGTCATCGGCTCATACCAAAGTTCGGTGATGTGCCGGCCTGCGCCATTTGTTATGTCGTTGTGGACATGCACAACCACGTCAACCACCAGATACAGCAAACGTCGAATCACCGCGTCGGGAAGAGTGCGGCCCTGACGGTTTTGCAGAACCATTAAAGCCAGCCGCTCGAAAGTCAGAGCACATGAGCCAGCATGGCAACTGGTAATGCTTCCGCCATGGCCCGATGCTGCGACATTGATGAAGTCGAAAGTTTCGCCGCCGCGCAACTCGGCAAGCAGAATGCGGGTCGGCTTCATGCGAAGGCAGCTTTTGAGCAACGACGCTGCGGTGACCGAAGAGTTTTCTTCTTCTTTGGCCTCGCTCGGATAAAACAAATGAACGTGATTCGGATGGCTAGGCAAAAACAGCTCAGGCACGTCTTCAATCGTGATGATCCGTTGATCGTTCGGAATCTCCTGCATCAGGGCTTTCATGAAGGTGGTTTTACCGGAGCCTGTCTCGCCAGCGACCACGATCACTTTCTCGAGCTGCACCGCGCGTCGCAGGAACTCGACATAGTTGCCGTCTTCCTTAAGCCGATTCAGCTCCTTTTCCTGGTCAGTCAAGTCACCCTTGAGTGGCTTGATATGTTCAAAAAATCCCTGTTGTTCATAATCAGCCAGTGTTCGCACGCTGAACGATGGCTTTCGGATCGTGACAGACACCGTCCCATGTTCGCAAGCGGGTGGCAGAACGATTTGGACACGTTCGCCACCCGGCATGATAGCTGACAGTATCGGCCGGTTTTCCGAGACATCGTTGCTGGAATATTTAGCGACCGCAGTTGCTAGGGAAATCAGATGAGCTTGAGTCAGCTCAGGGACTTCATGCCGTTCCCAAACGTTTTGACGCTCACAAAAAACTTCCCCAGGACGATTCACGCATACTTCTGTGATAGCCGGATCGTCCATCCATTTTTTGGCAAATCCCAACAGGTAGTTGACAGACGCGGCCCGGTCAAACGTTGGCAGATAATCGTTACTTGGCTGCGACATCGTACACGCTCGAAAAGTCCAGATCGCGTGCGACGTAGATGCCTACTTGCTCGCCTTGATTCTTATAAAGAGTAGGTGGAATGTTGATTGTGTTCTTCAGTGCTTCCGCAGCCATGTCCGATGTCGCGTTGCCAGTACTGTTGAAATTAAATTGCCCGCCACTCCCACTCCCACTGTTTTGTGTCAATCCATTAGCCACGTCGTCTACCAGACTCAACATCAACGCACCACCAAACCGTTGCCAGAAGTGGTTGTCGACATAGCCGGGAACACCTGCCCCGCCGAGTTGATCTGTGCCCGGCGAATCCAGCGGAATCACGATGCCATTAGGCGTTTTGATACGACTCCACAGCACAAAGATACGCGCCATCCCTTGGCGCATGTTGGCCTTGTATTCACCAGTAACTGTCGAGCCGCGTTCAATTAAAAGCACTTTGCCGTTGTCGCTATATATGCTGCGGGTGATCACGCAGGCCGTCATACCCGGTACTGTTGAGTCGAGGCGAGTTTGTAGCGAGCAATCAATAAAGCTACCTTTGGCTAACAGGAAATTGCGGTTACCAAGCATGCCGGCCTTGCGTGCGCCGGTACGGGTTGACGTCAACATTTCGCCCATGCCACCACCCGTTCCCCCGTCGCCGCCCGCAGCGGCAGGAGGCGTACCCTCGCTACTATCGTCGTCCGCAGTTGTCTTTGCCGAAACGGCCATAAGTGATGAACCTGATTTATCCAGTGCAGGGGCTGGCCGCGCATTAGCTGCCCCCGGAGCAGAAGCAGACCCAGGTAGTGCCGGTGCCCCGGCGACAGGTACAGCCGCGATGCCGTCAACTTCGAGCGCAGGAACAACAGGTGTTCCACCTGGTAATGCTGGCGCGACACCTACCACCGGCGACTCCTGGAATGTCCGTTCTGGCACTGAGTTAGTAAGCTGCAAATCTTTCTGCACTGTCGCTGCGCTGGCCTTGGCAGCGTTTCTCTGGTATTTCCAATAACCGATACCAACTGCGGCCGCGACGATCAGCAACAGCACAATTACGATAAGACCACGCTTTGCAGTCGACGGGCGGGTATCGTTCACACTTGGCATGCCGCGTTCTTCGCCAGGCAGTACATCCACAGTTTGGTCGACGTTAGGTTGATTGCTCATTGGTTATTCTCCCCGGATTTAAGGACACGTTTGACACCAGGCACCGTTGTACCGTCACTTGCGGGAACGCCGTCGGGATCGAAGCTATCGTTGTAGATACCGACGACTGCACTACCGAGCCGCAGAACAAATTCTTTAGACACACGTTGCAGAACCAGCGTATCGGGCACTGTCGGGTCAATATGGCTATTGACCAGGCTTTCGGTTTTGTCGGCCGCTACCAGAAACGCAGATGGAAAATCCCGGTTGTTCGGGAATTTAAGGTAAGTGAAACGGCCATCGTCATACGCCATCGTCGGAGCAATATTTTCGGAATTGTCACCAATTTGCATTGAGTAATTCCAGTTGCGTGGTTCAGGTTTGACATCAAGCTTTGCTTGCGCACGCTGCTTCTCACCGAGTGCCTTTGCTGCCGCCAATTCTTCAACCGGATACCTGTATTCGACACGGTAAGCCACCCGACTAGCGGGCGCTTTGCCGCTGTTGGTACCCGGCATCAACTGGAGGTCGATGTCATACATGCGCAAATTGGTTGTCACCATCAAATTTGTGTCCCATTTGCCGGCTTCCGGAGCCATCGATGGCATGCCCTGATCACCTTTGACGGACTTTGGTTTGATGTAGAGGATATTGCGTCGGTCGGAGAATTCCCACCCTTGAGTGAAGCCCGATGCGACATCGAGAATGGTTTCGCCAGGGGCGAACACAATTCGGGTTCCCAGACCGGCCAAGGCGCGCACTACAACGACATCGCCAGCGTTGTAGTTCACGTACTGGATGCGGTTGTCAAACTTGGAGCTTTGCGGCACGTCAGCCGCATGAGTGGCGCCGAAAGATATCGACAGCGCTATAACAAGGGCCAGGCGTTTCATTGGACGCTTCCGATCATTTCAGGGTCAACACGATAACTCAGCACTTGAAACCCGAAAGGATTCACCAGGCGCGCACTTTCCTTGATGAGCGCAGTACTGCGATACTCATAAGCGACCGTTGCGACCCACTTGGTTACTGTGCCCGGCGATGCCTCTTGGTCGACTCGCTTCGTTGTTTTGATAAAGCGAACCGTTCCGGTATTTTTGCCGGAGGGAACCACACTGACGATTTCAACTGTCGAGCGCACGGCTTTTCCGAATGTTTTGTCGAGCGCATCCTTGCCCTCAAACTGCTGCGCGTATCCCTGGCCCACATGTGGGGAGGACAGCAAGCCTACAGTATTGTAGTCACGCTGGAGCGTGTACCAGTCGTACGTCTCGCGGGCACGGGTATACTGGGCGAGCCAGTATTTATCCATGACTTCGTCGCCTGTCACTTTTTTGTCTACCATCGAGGTGACGATATCCGGCACACCAGTGGAGTTATCAACCCGAACAACGTAAGGGATTGATTCTTTCAGTGGCATCATCATCGCAATTGCCGCGACTGCCAAGATTGTCACGCCTACCGAACAGCCAGCGATGCGCCATGCCCTGCGCTCCGATTTCTCGACGGTTAAGAGGCGCGACGATTCCCAATTCACGGCCGCTTGAAAGAGGTCATTCTTTTCTTCTGTCGGCGTTTCAATATGTGGTTTCTTTCCGAACATGCTATTACTCCCCTTTAAGACCGTTTGTATTCTGATTAGGAGCCTGCGGATGGGGCTCTTGCTGATTGATCTTGATGCGTGGCTTACCTTCAAGAGAAGGCAATACCGCATTGTTAGCAGCACAGCCAGCGATGCTGACAGCTAGCAACAGGACGACGAATTTTCTCACAGGTACTTGTCCTTAAACGGTATAGGCGCACAGGCCAAATTATACTATCTTCGCATCCAAAATTACCCATCTTGGTATTGCTTAGACGAAAAAAAACCGCCCTGCCTTATCGAAATCAGAGCGGTGTATGTTACTTTTTAGCTGTTCCCTTTTGCTTTACCCCAGTTTTTACCCATGTTTTGCATGACGTGTTGGCGATAGGCCGGATTCCACATCGTGTTACCTGCCATCATGTGACTGCTTGCCCGAGCGGTTACCCTTTGTCCTGAGGCCAGATCATGCCGTGTCTTGATGGGATTAACCATGTTGCCAGCACCTTTTGCAACGCTCATACCAGCAGTAACGGGCGATATCAAATGCCGAATCCCCATTGCAGCCATTGAAACGCCACCGGCAAGACCGGATGCTATGCCACCTGCTTGCAAGATGATCCAGATTAACACGCCTGTAACAGCTGCAATTTCGAGTGAGGCACGCATTGGACTGTGACCCGCTGGATTAGAGACATCGGCAAGATCAATGAAGGAATCAAATGATGCAACCGCGAACGCCATAATAATAGCCATGATAACGATAGTAATTGTGTAATTCATCACCTGGGAGAACCAACTATCGAAAAACCGTGCCGTTACCGGAAACATAAGCGAAACAATAAAGAGAGGGCCAATACTGAAAACAATAGCTAGTGAAAATTTGGCAACGATAATCATCGCACCACCGAGAGCCATCACCAAGATTACGCAAACTCCAATGGTCATTCCTGCGCCAAACCAACTAATTGCAGCCCCGATATCCCAGTCCGCATCACTAGCACGCTTAAAACATGTTCCTGCAAGTTCCAATCCCTTACCTAATGATTCATCCAGCATTTGATAGGTGCTTGCAGCTTCTTTACCAGCGCCTTTCATCGAGACTGATTGCACCAACCCTTCTTCAAGCCCCTTTAAAGCACCTACCACGTTTTCTGTATAGCCATCTGCGGTAAGTGCAAAGAAAGCAATAATAATAATTTTGATGCATTGCTTAACAAATGTCCAGAAGGGTGACTCAACAGCACCTGTCGCAATTCCATAACCAGTTAAGGTGATATAAAGCGTAACACCAGTCAGAACCACTAATTGCAGGGCCAACATCAAATTATTAGCTGTTGGAGTTACAAAACTATCGGTAGCGTTCTGAATCGACGCGCCAATAAATCTAAAAACTTCTGGATTTTCAAACATATCAACCCTATTGTTTGAGCGTGCTATTTGTTCTAGAAGGTCAAAGGCTTAGGCTTGATTGCTTTGTTTGAGTCTCCCATAGACAATTGTTTATCCGCTAATTTAGCATTAACACAGTTAGGTGTCGCAGCTAGTTCACCTGGGTTGTTTTTGCATTTCTCTAGAACTTCTTTTAGCTCAGCGTGATGCGATTTGTACCAATCGACGGTTTGTGTAGGCTCCGAAAGTTTTTTATCACCACAGCCCACCAAAAAGGAAAGCGTTCCGATTATTGTAAAAATTAATACGTTTTTTTTCATCATATTTTTCCTAAAGGACGATTATACGGTGTACAACCGTCCGTAAATTCCTAATCCTTAGTAGCTTTCGAATACCCGAAGATCGATTATTTAAAAGTCAGCGGTTGTGGTCTGAGGGCACGTTGTGACGAGAATTGCTGAGCATTCATTTCTTTTATGCGTTGCTGCTGGACTTTTTCTTCAGCATCGGCAACCATTTTGTAAAGCTGCAACTTGGTTTGCTCATTTTGAATATTGGCTTGTTCAGCAGCGATGCGCCCTTGCAATTCAGCAATAGCCTTCGGATCATTGGTTTCGTTAATTTTTCCCATAAGCTGATCGATTTGCCCGATCCTGCTTTTTGCCTTGTCATATGCGTCCAAAGCAAAGCCTTGGTCCTGAGACGCTTTGACGGCCATTGCTTCGCACGCTTTTCGATAATCCACGTTCACTGACGAGGCGCAGCTATCGAATACACGGTTTGCTCCATACACGGAAGCTCCGCGCCCGCTCAATCCGGAATATCCGCCCTTTTTCACTGAATCGTAGACGCCTTGCCAGTCATTCGGCAGGTAATCCCGAAGCGCAGGATTATTCATGATATTACCTAGGTTGCGGGTTCCGGTCACGGATTGATACTGCTGCTTCTGTTGCTCGATCTGACTCACCATTTGGTCATACTGCATTTTCCATTTCGCTATCGTTTCGATTTGGGATGCCGTATGACGCGCGATAGCAGCCCCGTCGGTCACAGGAATTTGTGCAAAGCTTACTGATGCAAGACTCGACAGCGCGATACCTACAAGAACTTTTTTCATAGCTATTACCTCACCATATGAAGTTTGGAAGATGCCACGCGCGCCTTACGACGTTCGTGGAACACTGGAAGCCAATCGTTGGGGTTGTCGCCAACCTCCGCAATGACTTCATCGAGCAAATCGTTGTTATCGATGCTGCCCGACAAGATCGCCAGTTCATCATTGAACCCGCCAAGGTCCAACTGCCCAATCATGGACGTATGACCCTGTTTGATCAAGAACATGCGACTTTCTTCGCCTAAGCTGCGGATAATCTCAAATTCCGCAACTGACACTTTGAACCCCTCGGTGTATTCGATGAAGTCAGCCTTCGGGTTCGGCAAATATATTTCTGTCGCTACCTGCTGAACCAAAGAGGCGGCAATTTTCGACTTCAACAAGCTGCTCGGCATTTGTGTTGCAAAAACACCTAGACCATTTTGTTTTCGGATCGTCAATTGCTTGTTTCCCGCGAATTCTGCGAACGCTTCATCGTCAACCCATTTCCACGCCTCATCCATGAAATAAATGAAGCGCCGGCCGTCAATGACACTTTCCATGCGATGTAACAAGTACATGGAAATCGGTGTGCGCACGTCGGGATTATCAAGGAAATCAGTACCGTCAAAACCGTAATTGGTGTGCGTTGTGAAGTCCACCTCATCGCGTGGGCAGTCAAATACCCAAGCGAATGGGCCGATCTTGCCTCGTCCGTCGTCATAACACCAGCGTGCAAGACGCTTCGCTACGCTGTTCTCGCGGTCCTCTTTATCGGTACCTTCGGTAATGTTTTGCAAAACTGTTGAAAGCCGGCGCAGCGGCATCGACATATTCATGACAGTACGCACCGCCTGACTGATGCGATACTCATCGGTAGTCGTTACCCGACTGTGCTCGGTCGACACCAGCGTTTTAACCAGTCGCTCAATAAACAAAATGTTCGAGTCGGTAGGCTCGATCTGCATCGGGTTGAACCCGGTCGGGCTGCCATTTTTAACAGACAGGTATTTGCCGCCAATGGCCTTGATACAGGCTTTCGCGCCTTCGTCTTTGTCGAAGAAAACGGTAGTGAAGCCCAATGGCGCATGTGCCTTGAACTTTTGCGACTGAACCAGCAGCGCATTAAGCATGACCGTCTTACCTGCGCCAGACTGGCCGATCATGCGCGTATTGCCGAGAACCTTTTTATCGAAACTATCTTCATCACCCTTTGAGTAATGAAAATTAAAGTAAAGCGGTTGTCCCGATGGCGTCTTGAATAATGTGACGGCATCCCCCCAAGGGTTGCCATCACGTTTGCCAGCGGTGAAGTTATGCAAGCTCGACAGACCAGCAAAATTTTTGCTGGTCAAGCCGGCCACTCGAGGCCTATAGCTCCAGTTCGCCGGTAATTGCGCATAGAACGCTGCATCGGTTGCCGTTGCTACCAGCGCAGCCAAAAAGCCCCGGTCTTGGATGATCGTCATCGCCGAGGTGGTATTGCGACGAACTTTTTCTACGGACTCGCCAAAAATCATGAGCGAATAATGATATTCACCCATGGTGAATTCGCCTTGAATCAGTTGATCGATTGCGACCCTGATTTGTTCGATTTGTGTCGCGCTTCCATCTTCGGCATTTTGGAGTTGTTTTTTTTGTTTCTCCAAGAAATCTTTGCCCTGATTTTTCGCCATGAAGCTATACGATTGCGTTACGACATATTCGTAATCCTCGTACATTAAACCGTTCAAGATTCCGGGCTCAGTATGAGCGGTGTAGTCCTTGAAATCCACACATTGCGCAAAACGGGTTTTGGTTGGTGAACGAATCTCGATAGTTTCCGTTCCCACATACACCCAGGCTGTGCCCAAGTATTCGTTCAATGGCGCAGAAGGCACGCGAACTTTCTGCCATTCACCCGAAATGAGAAAATTCAAGAATGTCAAAGCATGCGAACAAAGCACGCCATTGTCATCGTCATATGTCGTCAATTCTTGCATGCCGTAACGCTTCAAGCTGGATTCAATCTGGTAAGCGATTTCGTCCAGTTTGCGAATGGCAAGCTTCTGGTCATTCATGATCTCCGCATGTGAGCGGCGTGAGGTCCGGGCGAGCGCCTTATCCATGCGCGTAGGCATCGGGCGGTAAATCACCGTCAGGTATAACTCATTCGCCATCATTCGATAACCGGCGAAGCTGTCGTAATATTTTTTATCAAACTCACGACAGAAATTGTTCTCAAAAGTCGATTTGAGCCGATCGGAGGTCTGGCGGCGCACTGTGTGCGACCACAGAGCAACATGACTCGATCCGATCGAGCGGAATAGCGTATTGAGTTGCTCCTTACGCAACAGCATATCTTCGGGGTCAGCTGTCTCGAAGCTGATACCGCTCAGCTTCCATATACGCATGAAATCGCCTTCTTTCGTGACAATCGTGTTTGGCGACACATGGCTACTATACGGAACAAAGGGCGCAACCGCCCTTTCGTGGTTGGTTTCGTTCTGATATTTTGGTTGCGCGGACATCATTGCCTCACTTACGTTTCTTAAACGCGAAAGGGCTGTAGGCCGAGGCTTTCCAGAACTTCCCGTTATGGTTGTAATTCACTCCCCGGAACAACAATTTTAAGCCCAGGAGCCTAAATTGCTGATCATCGGCTTTGGTAATTTGACGCATCGTCAAAATTATTGGGAGCAGTAGAAAGACAAGTAAAATTGTTGTCCAAACTGCCAAAAGGATCACCACGACCGTTACAGCAGCCAGCGGCACCAACGGTACGCCAAACATCATTGCGGGTCGCGTGCAGCCCTTGAACAGTGGGTCACGCGGGTCAAATTCATCCATTGGTGCCGACACAGCCGCTCCTTACGCCAGCAGATAGCCAGCCAGCTCGGCCGCGCCACCAATCAACAGACCACCGGCCAGGATTTTGCCGCATTCAGCCATGTCAGCGTTTTTGAACAGGAACTTGTAGCCTGCCCACATGATGGCAACCGTAACCACACCAATCGAAATTCCACGAAGCACAACCAGCACGTTCTCAACGAAGGTGTTCACTTTTTCCAGTCCACCCTGTGCGAAAGCAGGCTCGGCGGCAACCAGGGCGAGGCCCAGGACGAGCGCTGTCATGCCGATAGATTTGGTCGAATAGTTGTTACTTTTGATCATTTTTTCATCCTTAGAACTCAGTCTTTGATAGTCAGATTGGCGATTTTTCCAGTGCGCCACCGGGTTTTGAACGTAGAGGCATTCATTGCATAATTAGTTGCTCCCGTTAAATGTTGATTTAATTATACTGCACAAGAAGCCAAAGCATAGTGTCTTGGCAATCGAATCAACCCTTTTTGGCAGCTATTTTTAGACGCTTGTCGGAACGCTGGCTGGCGTCGTCCTGGTGCTCACGTCACCCCCGAACCCTCTGCAACCTAACCATTCGCAAGGTCAGCATTACAGCGGAACTGGCGGGCGGTACCGTACCAAGGGCGCGGCACCGCTGAGAAGGTCATCAAAAGACAATGGCGTTGTTGACTGCGGCCGGCCGATCCGGCGCCACGTTCTTGGTCTCAGATTCAGTCAGGCCAGCCTCTGTATCCGTAACCATCGGGCGTGCTTTCGCGGAGCCATCTGCCGATGGGCGCAGCAGAACAGCCGCATTGCCAGACGACAAGTCGGCGGATTCAGGCGAGATAGATTTCAGAGTAGCGGGGTCAGGCGTCGAAGCCGCTTTGTCGAATTGCGGTTTTTTACCTGATTTGAGCGGTAGTGATGGAACAACAGCGATGGCTCTCGGTGTCACGCCGGCGCTGACAAGAATTTTCTGAACGTAACTTGGCTTGCCGAGTGCGTCTGGCTTGAAGCCACGTTTGAAATTGCCGGAATAGTAACAGGACAGCGCGGCCTGTAACGCAGCTTGCGGCTCGGGCATGATCTTAAGAGCGCGCAAATAGCATTCTTCGAGTATCTTCGACCCGACTCGAAGGTTGGTGCAGGCATCAAACGCCTGCTCATAATTGATTTGAAACTTGGGAAGATTGTAGCGATTGACCTGTGCTACGCCCAAAGAAAAATTCCAGCCATCAGTTTCGAGTTGGCGAGCAGTAGCGATGGCTTCGCCTGAATTTTTTGGTTGACGCACAAGGCGACCGCCGACTACACCAATGGCGAAAGGATTATAAGTGGACTCAACATTGACCACCGCAGCCATCGTCTGCGGGGCCACTGTTGGGGCGCACTTTTCTGCCAGCGCAAGAAATTCGATCACGGTTCCGTCTCCAAGTCGTCGCATCTCGACGAGAACCATAATACCATATCTTGGTAATCACTGATAACCTTTTTTGGTTATAACTACTTACGTATTCCGATGACTTGAGTCTGGCATTCCCGGATGGGTGTCACCAGCTGCTGGCATTTTTTGGTTACGTATGATCTCAACATTATCAGTAGGGTAATCGGATTTCAGGTGATCATTCAGTCTCTTTAAGTCCTTGAAAAGCCTAGGCTGTGTCCGTTCTCGCCGTGTGGTCAGATACCACTCCTTGTTACCCGCCCATTTCAATTGTGCGATGACATAGAACCCGTCTGGCGTTTCAGCAATGCTAAGTTTTTTTAACGTTTGCTGCTGCACTGCCAGTTCTAAATCACCCTCCAAAATACTATTGGCGGGACTACATGGGACTCGGTTCATGTGTGTCCTGTCGTTAATGCGGCCATATCTAAATATCACCCTGATTTACAACCAAAGTTACATACCTTGGTAGTCGTTAGCGAGTGATTCGGTATAAAACTCTAACTAACATTTTTGGAAGCACTAGTTCACGCTTGTAAAGCGCTCACGCGTGAAAATTCCTCGGTGACAGACCTATCAACCAGGCGGAACTATCCTGTAGCCAAATTATAGCAATTTGGTGACGAAAAAGACAAGTTATCCTTGTGTTACGTGATGATTGTTACTTTGTAACAGAACCGTGAAATACTTCGCTGATCAAATCACTACTTTGTGATATTTTATAATTGACTCTTAGTGAAAATATCGACGAGCAACGAACTCAGTTTTTCTCCGACTTCGAGCTTCCATCAGGGACCTTGTGGCCTTGCTAACCAGGCCCCGCTCAAGTCACGGGGCCTATCCATGTGGAGAAGATCAGGATGTACAGTCCAGGCGCAGCTATCATCTTGCTTAGTTGGTGGCTAGCCTGCGTCAACCTTCCATGGCATTTTTGCCGGACTCCATGAATTGGGCGACGCCCGGCCACTCCAGCGGTTTCCGCTGCCTGTGGTCGTGGTTACGTCGAAACCCGCTGTCGTGAAGCCGGGCACGGCCTCAATGTTGGCGATACCGCCTGTTCGTCATGGACAATGAGCAGACCATATATGTCTTTACCAAGTCATCCTTGTGTCATCTACCCGCTTCGCAGTCATTCGCAAAATCGATCAGGACGCCGTCGCAAGCGCATTGCGCAGGATGAGAGGGGCTACCACACGAAGTACTGGCAGCCTCCTCTCAAGCGTAGTCAAGTCAATGGATCGAGCAGCCGGCATGGGCTGCCTGGCAGATGGAAAGATGCCTACAATACTCGGGCAAACAGGAGGAAAAGCGTGCGGCGTTTCTTTGTATGGACAACAATATAAAAAAGAAAACTCGAGTTCTGTATTTTTTTTATTTCTCAATGTTGTATATAATGTCACATCGCACTTAAACTATGCCGGGAATTTCCTCCACAGTTATCCCGGTTGAAATAACGAATTAACAACCCAACCAATCCTTGGCTTAATTGACATTTTGAAAGACACAAATGAAAAAAACTTTTATAACTGGCACTCTGATCACTGGCCTTTCAATAACGGCATTGTTCGGCATTCCAGAAAGCCACGCCCAACATACTGAGGTTACTCAGCGTATTAAAAATCAGGATGCAATCCTGGGTGGATTACAGGCAGCTAACAATGAGGTGGTGAGCGAGTTCGTTCGAGACTGGCGTAGAGCATATCCCGAACCAACCAAAGCAAACCTGTCCGAATTACGCAAAATTCAACAGCGGATCAAAAAGGATAAATCGGCAGCTATCACGATGACACAGTCTTACAAGATAGAGAACATTGCCAGTTGTCGGGAGTCGGCAAGAGCTGGCACTCCGCTCTCTTTACCAGAGTGCCAGCCGGGCTTATAGAATATTTTTTCGAATGTGATAAAAACTTACCCGATATATAAATAATGCTCAGCGTATCTGACGGCTCAAAAAATACGCAGCAAGGCGCTTCTGAGTCTGAAACTCGCACTGCAATTTTTCGAAAATGACCGATGACTTTATTTCGGGTTTAATCATACTTTACGGCCGCGAGCCGATCAAGGCTGTCCTGCGGCTGCATGATCGCCATTGCCCTTACCGGCCGCGGACACTCGAGCAATGCGCGATGCAGAATTGATTTCACGAACCTGAAGGATGTCACCGTGGCTTCCCTTGTCATAGTCGGGGTTAGACACCTGCTTGCCCCTCACTTCGGTTTTCATCATCGCGATGAACACCCCAGCCTGCCCTGCTTCAGGCGCCATCCATGCCCCTTCCAAGACATTGCCCCACCGCTATCGAACACCATGGCTTTTCGATAACGACTAACATCTTTATCAACGTCGTGACCGCTATCGGCACCCTGCCACCACATCCAAGGAGCAAGCATGCATTCGGAAGACAAGAAGGTCGAGAACCAGACCACGCAAGACATGGCGCCATCGCGCCGCCGGTTCGTCGGCACCGTGGCCGCCGGCGTTGCCGCTTCGGCCGCCGCCGTGCCAGCCCTGGCCCAGCAAGCCGCGGGCGGCAACCAGCCAGCCGCCGGCGCCGCGCGCGAAGCGGCCAAGCGCTATCCGCGTCCACCGTTCCCGAATCAGGATCAGCCATGGCCTGCCCTGGCCAGCAAGATGACGCCGCGCCCTGACCATGGCGAAACCACCTATCGCGGCAGTGGCCGCCTGGCCGGCCGCAAGGCACTGATCACGGGCGGCGACTCGGGCATCGGCCGCGCCGCCGCGATCGCGTACGCGCGCGAAGGCGCGGATGTGGCAATCGGCTACCTACCGGCCGAAGAGCCGGATGCACGTGAAGTGATGCAATTGATCCGCGACGCTGGCCGCAAGGCCGTGGCTGTGCCGGGCGATATCCGCGACGAAGCGTTCTGCAAGAAGATGGTGGAAACGGCCGTGCGCGAACTGGGTGGCCTGGACATCCTGGTCAACAATGCTGCGCGCCAGCAGAACCACGATTCGATCCTCGACATCACCAGCGAACAGTTCGACTGGACGATCAAGACCAATGTGTATGCGGTGTTCTGGATCACCAAGGCGGCGATTCCGCACATGAAGCCAGGCAGCGTGATCATCAACACGTCGTCGCAGACGGCCTACGATCCGCCGGAAAAACTGCTCGACTATGCGTCGACCAAGGCGTTCGAGGTGGCGTTCACCAAGTCGCTGGCCAAGCAGATGGCATCGAAAGGGATTCGGGTCAACGCGGTGGCGCCGGGGCCGGTGTGGACGCCGCTGCAACTGGCGGGCGGCAATTCACCGGAGGGCCGCGCAAAGTTCGGGGAAGACACGCCGATGAAGCGCCCGGGTCAGCCAGCCGAGCTGGCGGCGACCTACGTTACGCTGGCGTCGGATGAATCGAGCTACACCACCGGCCACGTGTATGGCGTGGCAGGTGGTGGCGGGCAGCCGTAAGCGCCCACTAGCAGGTCCGCCCGGCCCTGCCGGGTGGACTAGTCAACCTGCGTGCTCAGCGGCGACGCAGCAGACGCACCAGCAACGCCGCGAACGGGTGGGTCGGGATCCGGCGGCCCAGCGGCCCAGCGTTGTTGCAGCGTGACGTGACAGTCATGATTGTTCTCCAAAGTATTGCTTCGCAGATTAACCATTGCCGCCCAGCTCTTCTGTACGCTGGTTCGCATAGTCTTACCTGCTGGCATCAGGCAGGGTGTTGCAGTGTGCTTCACGCAACACTCACATCGTTTCCAACACCGTCATCGCGCGTTTGAGCTTGTCCGTATGGGGTGTGATGCCATCGCAGGTCATCACCAGCTCATGCGTGGCGCGGGTCATTGCCACATACAGCAGGCGCGCCTCGTCTTCAACGATGTCCTCTTCCTTGAACTCGGCGCCAAGGCCCGGAATGCCCACCAGTGAAAACTCCAGCCCCTTGCTGCTATGCATGGTGATCAGCTTGACGCTGTCATGCACCGGCGAATAGGCCGCACCCTTTGCCTGCTGCCACTGAAACGGAATATCGCGGCGCTGCAGCACCTCGGCCAGCACTTTACCGACGCCATAACGCCGATAGATCAGCGCCATCTCGCCCCATGGTGTGCCGGTCTTGCTGGCCGCAGCGAGTTTATCGGCCAGAAATTCGGCTTCTTTCTGCAAGCTTGGCAACTGCACCAGAATCGGCTTCGGACCATGCCGGCCCGTGCTCATCGGCTGGACCGTCGGCGCTTCGTCGTCCTCGGTATTGTGCGCGGTGAGCAGCTCGGCGGCAAAGGCGCGCGCCACCGCCAGGATTTCGGCCGTGTTGCGATAATTGAGTTTCAGGATGGTGGTGCGCCCTGCTGCCTGCACGCCAACACTCGAAAACGAGAATTTCAGCTTCTTTGCCGTGTGATAAATCGACTGCGCATCGTCGTACAAGACCAGCAGCGACTTGGTTTCGGGATTGACCATTTGAACGATCAGCTTGAACCAGGCCGGTTTGAAGTCGTGTCCCTCGTCGATGAGTACGGCGTCATACTGCCCCCGGGGAATCAGATCGCTGTCCACGCCCCGGATCACGCTATCGATGCACGCCTCAAAATAAGCATCCAGATCGGCGGTCCTGGCGGGCTTGTCGACGTGATAGGTGTCAAGCTGGCGCATGCACCACGCGTGGAAATTGATGGCCACGATTTTATCGCCCAGCCCCTTTTGCCCGATCATGGCGGCCAGCTTGGCGGCCAGGGTCTTGTTGTAGCAAAGGATCGCAATCGGCCGCTGGCTAAGCTTTGCAAGATGCTCGGCGCGATAACCCAGGATCAGCGTTTTGCCGGAACCCGCCACGCCGTGAATCACGCGATGCCCTTCACCCAGGCTGCGCGCCAGCTGCTCTTGCTGCAAGTCCATGACACGGATGAGGTCCGGAATTTCGGTACTGATCTGGCCATGTTCTTCCCAAGGAGTTGCCTGAACGCCAATGCGCACTTCAGGAAACATATGCCAGCGCACGCGGTCAATTTGCGGCAACGACAGCTTCATCTTGAACTTGATGGGGAACATGCCCCATAAGCGCGCCTGAAACGCTTCGTCGTCCACACTCTCCGTCATCTCGTCCTGGCAAATAACGAGGTGCGCCGGAAGAACCTCGCCCAACGCGCCATCGTCAAATTGCTTGCGCGTGATATTGCTCAGGACGACGCCACAGCCATAGGGAAAGAAAAACTTCCCTTTCAAGCTACCCGATGGCCAGATCAGCATTGGATCGCCCTCGAGTTTGTTGGTGACCGCGTACAGATACTGGCGCGCCTGTTCCAGCGGATTCATCACCTGCTTGGTGCCTGCATCGGTGACGATCACGGCGTGCTGCTTGTCGATACTGACCAGGGTGCCAAGGCGCCAGTCCTTCACTTCCAGCACCAGCAAGCCGCGCGCAGGATGAAACACGATGAAATCGGGATGCTGGTTGCGTGCACCGATCCCCACGTCATACCAGCACAGGTAGTCATCTTCGAGTTTGTCTTCCAGACGCAAGCCAAAGCGTCGTTCACCGGAGGTCATGCGCGCCGTACAGGCACTGAGTGATGGGATAAGAGTTGCCATTAACGTATTCCTGTCGATCCATCAATGTAGCCGATCAATCCAAAGCAAACCGGTAAAAATAGTATTTCCCTAATGCATTAGTATCGTTTGTTGCATTTTCCCGTCGCCACAGAGTGAGACCGACCCGACGCGCTGGCGCGCGCGCCCCAATTCAATAGCGTCCTACCATGGGATGACAGGGCCGCGGTCAGTCCCAATCGGGGTGACCGCAGGCACTGTCACAACGTTACATGGAGGAACATATGGGCTACGCAGATCGCGACAAATATGGGATGTACAAGGACGGCGCCATCGCAGGACCGGGACCTTCGCTGATGGGGGCTGATACGTTGATTGGCGAAAGTGTCGTCAATGCCAACGAAGAAGACTTGGGCGATATCAAGGAGATCATGCTCGACATGCAGACCGGTCAGGTCGCTTACGCCGTCCTGGCCTTCGGGGGCTTTTTGGGCATGGGCGAAAAACTGTTCGCCGTGCCATGGCAAGCGCTGCACCTCGACACGATCAACAAGCGTTTTGTTCTGGGCGTCGAAAAAGACCGCCTCAAATCCGCGCCCGGGTTCGACAAGGACGCGTGGCCCGACATGGCTGACGCAATCTGGGCCGGCGACGTTCACGATTTCTATGGCACCGACCCGCAGCGTTCAGGCGCACCAACCATGGGACCAGGCGTGCCAACGGCTGGCATGGGCGGCGCGGCCACCGGCAGCAGCACCTATGCGGGCGGCGCAATGGGCTCGAGCATGGGCGCAGGCGCGGCCGGTTCGTCCAGCGTGGCCGGATCGGGCAGCAGCATGAGTGACTCGTCGCTCAATCAGGGCTCGGGCGCGAGTCTCGACCCGCGTGCCGGCAACCTGGGCGACGATGATGATCTGAGCCGGATCCGGGGCAGCAATATCGGCTGATCGAACGGCGACTTTACAATGGCTGGCGCCAGGCTATCAACCAGGCCGCCAGCCATCACCATCCTTACCGCTGCATCGACTCCCACACCTTCTGCAAGCGCTTGGCCGATACCGGCATCGGCGTTCTCAACTCCTGCGCGAACAGCGACACCCGCAACTCTTCCAGCATCCAGCGGAACTCGATCATGCGCGGATCGTTGTTCTTCGACCCCATATTCTTGAGCGTGCGCTGGAACTGCGCCGCCGCCGACTGCCACTCCGCCATCAGCTGCGTATCGCGCGTCGGATTGCCGCGCAACTTCTCCAGCCGCACATTGATCCCTTTCAGGTAGCGCGGGAAGTGCGCGAGCTGACTGTACTCGTTGTCCGCGATGAAGCGCTTGTGCACGAGCGCCTGCAACTGCCCCATGATGTCCGCCGACACCGCCTGCGGCAGCGTTTGCACGCGCTTGGGCATGCCGTGGAATTCGGCCAGCACCTGGCCCGCCAGGCGCGCCACCTCGTTGATCAAGAGGCCAATGCGGCCCTTGCCCTGGTCACGGCGCGCGTTGAACTGCGCCGCATTGAGCGGCAGCGGATCCTGCAGGCAGGCGATGTCGATCGCCTTGGCCACGATCTGGTCGCGCAGGTCTTCCTGCGAACCCAGGCTCA
>Ga0308169_10001038_pt1 | contig 34958 bp, 34 predicted proteins | sample PhyBR1_2_FD_202139 | JGI IMG/M metagenome (GOLD analysis project Ga0308169, IMG submission 202139) | Phyllosphere microbial communities from UC Gill Tract Community Farm, Albany, California, United States - DLSLSB.R1 | ecosystem: Host-associated > Plants > Phyllosphere > Unclassified | place...
GAAAGCAGAACACGCCGCTGCATTTTCTGCCGGCCAACTCACCACGACTACGCCTTTTGAATGCGGCACTTCGATTCGGATCGTGGCAGGAAAGGCCTGATGCATCGGCACCGGCGGCGATGTCTTGACCGGGATGAAGGCGGTTTGAAGTGTCAGGTTTTTCTGTGCATGCACCCGAATCCATTTATGGACGAGGTTTGCATTGAGGTTGTGGGTCAAGGCGACATTGGCAATTGAAGTGTCAGGTTGGGCGCACTCAGCAATGATCTGGGCCTTGAAGGACTTGGAATAGGAACGGCGTTCTTGTGGCATGGGCGTCCGCTTAAAAAGGCTAAAAATGGTGTCCACCTATATTTGGGTGGACACCATCGCCTCAAGCGACGGTGTCAGGAAGGTGTGTTGCCCGGACGGTTAACCGCACTGACGAGGCAGGCGAAGGCTAAGGGTTGTTAACCTTAGTGGTGACCTTACTAAGCTTTGACCCAATCTCGCGGTGGGCGGCCCGTAATGGAGGACTTATGGTAAGCAAGGAAAGACCATTCTCAATCCAAGACCTTATTGTCGCGCTCATGCGTGATCAAGGTATCCACTCAGGGTTTTGGGGTCTAACGGTTCATTTCGATGCTTCGGGCACGTCCATCGCAAAGCCAAGCCAGCCTGAACTGAATTTTCCAGGCTTGGCAGTGGGCGTAACTGGTGTAACTTTGATACCCGCTACTGCTAATGCTCCTGGCAGCCTCGACGCATCTGTACATAACCCGGAGCCTAAGAAGCGAAAGTCGCCGAGGCCAAGAGCGTCGAACGATGGCCTCTAATAGGCTTATCTGATCGTCATCTGCGCGACTGGACTCTAGAGTCTCTTGGTACGCCGGGGTATGCTCCGAAGGACGAGGGCATAGCCGCCAAGCGCTATCGAAGTTTTAGCTGGAAACATGTTGCATATTTGGTCTGCAGGCTGGCATCCAAACTCACTGCCGGTATCGCTAATGCGCTTCAAGCATGACCCTCCGACATCTGAATTGCGGGGGCAAATCTATAACAGTTACGTCCCTCGCGCTTGGCCTTGTACATAGCAGCGTCTGCGCTCGCCAGTAGCTGCTCCGGCGTAATCAAAGCATGTGCAGGACAGACTGCGACCCCGACGCTCGTACCTATCCTGACCATATGCCCCCGTAAGGGGAATGGCTGCGCCAGAGCCGCGCATATTTCGCCTGCTATCCGGGAACAGGTGTCATGTGCATTTGCACCAGAAGCGATCAAAACGAACTCATCCCCCCCTAAGCGGCACAACGCATCGTGCTGACGCACTTTTCGCCGAAGCCTCTCGGATACCTGGCACAGGAGTTCATCACCCAGGTCGTGGCCGTGCTCGTCGTTGACCCGCTTAAAACCATCGAGATCCAGGAAGAAGATCGAAAAGTCGGCTAGCCCGCGCTCTGCTAAGTCCACGGCATGTGCGAGGTTTTCCATCAAAGCCGCACGGTTAGGCAAGCCCGTCAGATGGTCTAGCAGAGCCTTGTCAGTGAGGGTTTTCTCTTTGCGCTTTTGTTCAGTAACGTCTTGGGACATGACGAAGAACCCAACGACAACACCATGTCGTACATCGGGTATGTATGTAGCGCGCCAGATTCGACCATCATGTTCGTCGTAGCGGATATCGTCTCGGGTGCTGCGATCCCCTGACAACGCGCGATTGAAGTATGGCAAGAGTTCTTCGAAAACCGATGGTTTCAGAATGGTCTGAATGGACTTGCCTGGAAGCGACGAGGGATCGACGTTAAAGATTTCCTTGTATCTGGCGTTGGTGAAGACGTAGCGAAGCTCCGAATCTACCTGGGCGATCAGCATTGGGACGTTGTCTGCGATGGCCTGCAAGGTTTCCTTGCTTCGCATGAGGTCAGCGGTTCGCTCAGCAACCCGCTGCTCAAGTTCATATTGATGATTCAGTATCAGCGCTTCGCTATGCTTGCGCGTGGTGATATCCAGGATTACGGCAATAAGATGCAAGGGCGCACCCAAAGCGTCCCTTAAAATTGCGACGCTCAGGTTGACCCAAACGGGCGTTCCATCTTTGCGCAGATAACGCTTTTCCATCGAGTAGTTCTTTCGATGGCCACCGATAAGCTCTGCGACTAGAGTCAGATCCTGCTGGATATCGTCGGGGTGGGTTATCTCCTGAAATGTCTTGCTCAAGAGTTCGTCAGAGGAATAGCCCGTTACCTCACAGAACTTAGGGTTAACAACTGAAAATCTCCCATCCAGGTCAACGATGGCCTTCCCTGTGGGAGTCTCTTGGAACACTGTGGCGAACCTGGTTTCACTCAGTGATCGCGCGCGACGTTCATCCTCATAAATTGTACGAGCCTGGCCTGACATGCTGCGATGAAACAGCTCCCGCTCGACTGCCCGGGCCAGATCCTTCATGGCCGCAAGGGCGCTTGGATTAACCGACCTTGGACGGGTATCAATCGCGCATAGCGTGCCCACCACATAGCCTTCGCTGGAGCAAAGAGGGATGCCGGCGTAAAAACGAACGAAGGGGGCTCCCGTCACTAGAGGGTTGTCATGAAACCTGGTGTCTACAGTTGCGTCTTCGACAATCAAAGCGCCATCCGCACGTAGCGCATGAGCACAGAAGGCACTGTCGCGCGACGTTTCGCAAGCATCCAGGCCAACTTTAGACTTGAACCACTGCTTATCAGCATCGACCAGCGATATCAACGCGATAGGCACCTGCAACAGCTCGGCCAGCACCCGAGTGAACCGGTCGAATGTCTCCTCGGGAGCGGTATCGAGAACATCAAGGCTTCTGAGAAACTCCAGACGTGCCGCCTCGTTAGTCGGGTAAGGGGCAATGAGCATCTCGATATAGATCCTTTGAGTCACCCTTTTGCGGGCGCGAATCCCTTCGTATCGGCTGACCGGTTCTATTTCTGAAGCTCAAGCTTCGCTTTGCCGATGTCTGCACCAGCGCCATCGCGCCATTCGTGATCTCGCAACGCCCTGGCTAATGAGGCTCTCGGCGTCTCGATGGTAAGAACGCAGCGCGGCTGTCAGACATTTAGGTCAGGAGAGCGACGATGTATGCTCAAATTCACTGTCAATGAACGCCAGGAAAGCTAACGGGACTGACCAAGACGAGGCAAGGGCGGCCCGGACTTGATGAGCGACACCTCAGATCTGATTTGAGCAATGAAATTTGAAATCGCACGGCTGCTCCCTAGAGTTGCGGCTGGCACGCCTCCCATTACTGCGATAGAGCCTAATACAGGATCGAATACCTCTATCGTGAGCTCCCCCTGAGAATTACAGCTGCACCTGCAATGCAGGGGCAGAAATGCGGACTCGATAATGTGCCGTAATTCGAGTAACGAGATCGCCATGTACAAGCTCCGTCTAATGCGGTTAGTCAGCGTCAGTAAGAACCCTGAGCCCCATATTATGGTAGCGCAAAGCTCTTCACTCACGCTCGGTTAGTGCTTCCGCCAAAAGCCGACTTCCAAGGCGTCTGGGGGTAATTCCAGAGACTTGAGTCCGCGCGCAGCCTCGCGAGCTGTCTCCGAGACTCCTACACCATCCTACAGCGGCGGCTAGAGGGTACCCCCTTCAAGCCTGACGCCACCCAACTCCCGCGATCCCGTACCTTTCAGCCTGTGGCTTGCTCAGCTTTAAAACCGGGTCTGCCCGGAATTTAGGAAGCTGGCCTACCCCTGCATCGACGCTTGCCCAATGCCATGCCTCTGCATTGGTCATCATCGGAGCTCGTACGTAGAACGTCTTGGGTACGTCGTTGAACAAATAATCGATTCGATAGTGGTATTCCTGCGCCACGTTGGTCTCCTTGGCGTGTCCTTGGCGTGATAGGTGCTAATGGGAAAGATTGCGCAGCACTGGGGAAATTCCCTTCGAACAAACCTCTGATGGTTTCCGCCACCACCACGGTTCGGAAAGCAATCCAAGGGGTCTAGGCACACGCACTGACAGACCCGCAGACCTCCATGCGACCCGGTTCTTAGGATTTTCCAACAGGAAATCCTGGCCCTTAGCCCCCGCAACTCGTCACTTAGGGTGGCATTCCTCCATCGACAACGACTACTGTATATACAAACAGCATTTGAGTCACCTTATGGACGCCTTACCGGAAGCCGATTGGCCCGATGAATTCACTCGGGAGGAGATGCTTGAGCAGCAGTCGCACCTGTTGATTGAGGAGTGCCATCTGCTTCAGAAGGAGTTGAGCCGGTACCGAAAAAATATGGCTAGGCTGATCCACATGCATGCCGAAGCCAACCGTGAGCGAGACAACCTGCGTATACAACTGAGAAGAGTCGAGATTCAGCTATCCGATTGCCGCCGTGAGAGCTCTGCGTTAGGCAACCGGGTTGCCGGACTCGAGAGCTGCCGAGATCAGCTCGAAGCTATTCACAAATCCCAGCGCATCTCGCTGGATTACAGCGGAACGACTTTCGACGAGCACCGGGGTACGGAGCGCCTATCATCCGCAATTCCTCCTGGCAGCAATGCCTAGGCACTACTCCAAAGATCTGCCGGCATGACATAAGCGGTCTTCTAGCCATGCAGCTCAGAAGCAAGCCAAGAGCCGGAGTTGGCACTATATTCCGGCTTTGCTGCACGCCTACATAATCGACAATCCATCACCCTCACGGACATCACATGAGTTCAGAATTAACGGAAGAAGAGATGCGTCGCGCCTTATTTGGCGATACTGAGACCTCCAAACCGTCAGCTCCTTTTGCCCCGAAAGAATCCATCGTAGACGCCGTCGTGATCCACCCTGTAAAGGCTCCGGTGAGAAAGCGGGTAGCTAAAACTTTTACGCCTAGGCTCAGAGTGGTCTTGCGAGTGGGGAATGAGTTTGAAGGTGAGACGTTCGAGATGACTCATGAGGCCGATACAATGAGCACTCTGCTGGCAGAGCAGGAAGCGACGAAAGCGGCCAGGAAAAAATTTCGATATGTGGAAGTAGTCTCGGTCAAGCCGATATAACCGCGCTTATCTGAGATTCGCCACACAGATCCAGGCTGCTCTTAATCGGCCTTATGCTGGTGCATGAAGTTTTGTGAGGGCTGTCCACAGCTTGATTTCAAAACGCTGAACCACGACGTCTGCCGCCTTGCCTGTTTTCTTGCCTCCGCTGCCCGTGCGCTTACACCCGATAGGATTCGAGAATTGGCGGGCACAGCCTTTCAAGCCAAATGCGTATGCGCGTGGCGAAGTCACCTTGCATAGTTCAGGTCTGGGTATGCCCCCTCACATCTGATTTCTTTGGCTGCTAGCTGCATCATATGGCGGTAGCGAATGGCAGGCCTCATACTCGGCCAGACGCACTGTAGCCTTCATTGCTCGACACTTACTCCAGAGGTTCAAATGGTTCAACCGCGCCCCATCGTCTCCACTGGAAATGTCGGATTTGACTCAGTCCTGAAGGGTGGGCTACCAAGCAATCGTCTTTATTTACTTGAGGGTACGCCGGGCTCGGGAAAGACAACGCTAGGCTTACAGTTTCTGATGGACGGGGTTGCCGCTGGCGAGCAAGTGCTATACATCACCCTTTCTGAGACCAGTGAAGAGCTTGATAGTGTTGCGCACTCTCACGGCTGGTCGCTGGAAGGCATCGATTTGTTTGAGTTCTCTTCTACTGAAGAGGTCTTGGGTGAGGACTACGAGCAATCAATCCTGCACCCTTGGGAAGCAGAGCTTGGAGACACCATCAAGCTTATCCAGCAGCGCGTTGATAAGCTCCAACCCAAGCGTTTGGTTTTCGATAGCCTTTCGGAAATGCGTCTTCTGGCTCAAGACCCTCTGCGTTATCGCAGGCAGGTGTTAGCGCTCAAGCAATATTTTGCGGGTAGAGATATTACAGTGCTGCTAGTAGATGACCTGACGGCATCCAACGGCGAGCGAGACAACCACTTGCACAGCCTCTGTCACGGTGTGATTACCTTAGAGCGACTGACTCTGGATTTCGGAGCCGCACGAAGACGCCTTCAAGTGCAAAAGCTACGTGGTGTAGATTTCGTCGCGGGTTTTCATGACTTCACGATTCGTAAAGGCGGTCTTGAGGTTTACCCACGTCTGATCGCCTCCACGCACCATGTGGAATTTGATGCTGAAGTTGTCCCAAGCGGAATCATTGAGCTAGATGATCTACTAGCCGGAGGGCCGTTGAGGGGAACGAGTACGCTCGTCACCGGCCCTGCGGGCTCGGGGAAGACCACAGTTTCACTGGCATACCTGAGCGCTGCATGCCGACGGGGTGAGAAATGCACCATCTATGAGTTTGACGAGCGGATCGGCACGCTGATCTCCCGTGCAGACGACATGGGCATGGATCTGAGCCGCTACGTTTCAAGCGGTCAGTTGGTTATTCAACAAATCAACCCAGCAGAGATTTCCCCCGGTGAGTTTGCTTGGCGTGTCCGAGCCGAGGTCGAGCAGCGCGGCAGCTCCATGATTGTCGTTGATAGCCTCAATGGCTACATGGCGGCAATGCCACAGGAACAACAACTGATTTTGCAGATTCATGAGCTGCTCTCCTATCTTAGCCAGCTCGGGGTCGTGACCTTCCTGATCAATCCTCAGCATGGGCTGGTCGGCTCTATGTCCACTAATCTCAATGTTTCCTATGTGGCGGACACCGTTATCTTGATTCGCTTCTTTGAAGCTCAGGGCCGGCTGCGCAAAGCGATATCTGTGCTCAAACATCGAGGTGGCGCACACGAGGATGCCATTCGGGAGCTTCGCGTTGATTCGAGAGGGGTGCGCGTTGGCGAGCCGTTGTCCGATTTCCGAGGGGTTCTGACTGGAACTCCCGAGTATTTTGGCGCTGATGTTCCGCTAATGGAAGGCCGAAAGAGTGTTGAGTAAGCCGCTCGTCGATAACAGAAGATTGTTGGTTGTGGCTCCTTTCAAAGGAGACGCGCTGAGTCTGAGCAAGTTATTAGGCGCTAAATATCCAGTTGATATTCATCACAACCTGATCTCTCTTTCGTTAGCACTGGGTGAGGATACTGGGCTGGTGATACTCACAGAGGAGTGTCTGTCTGGTGATGTGGAGAGCCTTGCAGGCGCTCTGAGTAACCAGCCGGGCTGGTCTGAAATACCCATCATATTGCTTGCATCAAGCAATGGACGCTCGGGAAGAGACACTGAGGTGGCAAGGCGCCGACTACCTAAATCGGCAGGTCACGTGATCGTTTTGGAAAGGCCTCTTAGCTCAACATCACTCTTGAGCGCTGCCGGTGCCGCTTGGCGCTCTCGTGAGCGCCAGTTTGAAATGCGCGAAAGTTTGAATCAACTCGCAAAAGAGCGCAGCCGCCTGGGTATTCTGCTCGATAATATTCCCGTCGGAGTTTGCTTCATGGATACCGAGGGGGCTTCGGTGATCAGCAACCCTTTATATCGACAGTACGTGCCTGGAGATCTCATCCCTTCCAAGCAACCAGACGGAGCGGCTCGGTGGGTCGCGCTGGATGATCAAGGAAGAAATCTTGAGCCTCACATGTTTCCGGGTGCTAGAGCACTGAGAGGCGACCCTGCAACGGGAGTAGATTTCTACCGCAGGCTCGATGGCATACAGGAGTCTTGGATGAGAGTCAGTGCTGTGCCGCTGTATGATGAAACTCATCAGATCATCGGTGCGGCATCGGTCATTGTGGATATTAACGAAGAGAAGCAGGCTGAGCTGAGTCTTCGGCGGTTTAATGAAGAGTTAGAAACTCAGGTGAAGTTGCGAACTAAAGAGCTGAGTCAGGCTGTTGATCGGCTGCAATCAGAGAGTGCAGAAAGAGCCCGCGCCGAGGATCAACTGCGACAGTCCTTGAAAATGGAGGCGGTGGGTCAGCTTACAGGTGGAATTGCACACGACTTTAATAACATGCTCACCGGTGTGATCAGTGCGCTGGACTTAATAAAAGTGCGCATGGCCAAAGGAAGAGTCGATGGTGTTGAGCGATTCATGGATGCGGCGCTGAGTTCAGCGCAGCGAGCGGCGTCGTTGACACACCGATTGCTGGCCTTCTCCCGGCGCCAGTCTCTGGATGCCAAGGCGGTTTCTGTCAATCATTTGATAGGATCACTTGAAGACCTGCTTCGAAGAACCGTGACCGAGCAGATTATACTCAAGCTAGACCTATGTGCCGACGAGCCTTGGGTGCTGGTCGACACGAACCAATTAGAGAATGCGATTCTTAATTTGGTCATTAATGCTAGGGACGCTATGCCCAATGGCGGAACTATCTCCATAGTGACGCAGGTTCAGCCAACCCTTGAGCTGGGTACCGATGCTTTGGTGACGATACTGGTCAGAGACACTGGCTGTGGTATCGCACCCTCGCTCCTGGAAAAGGTGATGGAGCCATTCTTCACCACAAAGCCCATCGGACAAGGGACGGGCTTGGGATTATCCATGGTGTATGGGTTTGCTAATCAGAGCAAAGGCAGCCTTTCCATCGACAGTGCACTGGGAGTGGGTACAACCGTCTCAATCTGTCTGCCAGAAAACATAAAGCCCGAGTTTGAAAAATCCAAGGATTCCGGTATTGCCGCCATGGGCCAGGGCCAGCGCATCCTCTTGGTCGAAGATGATGATTCTGTGCGACTGATTAACCAAGAGGTTCTTGAAGAGCTAGGTTATCGAGTATATGTGGCACGGGACGGTGAGGAGGCATTGAAAGTATTCAGTGATTTGGCAGATATAGATATCCTTCTCACAGACGTAGGCCTACCTGGCATGAATGGTCGTCAGTTGGCTGAGGTTATGCAGCAAATGAAACCGCGTCTTCCCGTGCTCTTTTTGACCGGTTACGCAGAAGGCGCTTTGGCTAGGGCGGAGTTCCTCGGCCCGCGTATGCAGCTTTTGACCAAGCCCTACACCTTGGAGTTACTCGCCACTAGAGTAGCAAGCGTGCTGGCTGAGGATCAGTTCATCTCTGATGATTTTGCCGGATCTGGGTCGACTGCAGACTCCTATTGACGCTGGGGAGTACGGCGCCCATACCTTATTTTAGGATGTGGTAGTGCAAGAAAGCCGTGCGTTGTTAAACAGACAAAGGTGCGACCATCACATCGGTCTGGCCATTCAAAACAGCACGCACGAAACCTTCGGCCTTCTTGCGCTCAACAAACTCACGAGCAAAAGGCGCACCTGCTTGGCGAGATCGGGGGACGCCCATGGCCTGGCGAATGGATGTACAGGCGCCATCAAGAACACGAAGAGTGATCGCCAACTACGATCTTTTCCAGCGATTGTCTTACACCCGCTGCTCCATCAATAGACTGCTCGATACAGATCCACCGCACCGGCAGAGGTGGCTGAACGTTTAAACTGCGCATGCTACAACGTGCGGGAAGCCTTTACACTGTTATCAACGAGCCCTCAGCACCCTGCCAACTGCAAAGCACAGAAAGTGCAGTTAGGGAGCGATTTAGCTTCGTACTCGTGTTGGTTGTGGGAAGGCGGGTGTTGCGCTGCCTACGCTATCCGGCACTGGCAGCACCGATACCGGTGCTGCCAATCATGTTCGGCTCAGTGAGCCTAGCGTGTCATTGAATCGCCGATTTGCGGTTCATCTTTATTGCTCACGCGCATCAGGATGATCATGAGAAAATCGGCCACCAGCAATGCACTATTAGCCCAGAAGGTATTGGCCCGTGACCAAAGCTGAACAAACCGATGTAACGACCGCCGATCTAGTCCGCAGCTACCGAGCCGGTGCTGACCAGCCGTATCAACCCCACCTCCAACTCGGCTCGACCAAACTTGACACTAATCTTAGGGCGTAACGCATGTTCTGGATGGTCTTGCTTCGCGATCACTTAAAGTACAGCGACACGTTCGCGTCGTGGTTACATGAACAGTTTGCGTACGAGTTTGAATCACAGCCGCTCCGTGAGTGGCAGCGCGAGTTCAGGGAAGGCCAGAACGACGCAAGCTGGCGAACCCTTATTATGCTTGAAGATGATCAACTGCTCGGGGGGGCTGCCCTTGCCAAGCATGACTTGCCCGAGCGACCCGAGCTGGGGCCATGGCTGGCGTGTGTATTTGTCGCACCATCCGCGAGACAACGAGGCTTAGCTGAGCGACTCATTTCCGGTGTTTGCTCCGAAGCGCAAGCGTTAGGGCATCACCAGTTGTACCTGCACACGCAAGACCGACGTGACTATTATTCGAAGCGAGGGTGGCAGTATGTAGAGTCATTCCGCGCTTGGGGAAAAGAGCACTCGCTGATGCAGCTAAAGCTCTAGTCCGGCTGCTTATCGTAAAGACCACGTGAGAGGCCCTGAGCTCATGCACATAACGGTCGGGAATCGGCAACTGGTTGATGAGAAAGATGTTCGGCAGCGAAGCTACGACCTCGTCACACCAGAATTGCTCAACATGAGGCGGAGATCCACCTCGGCGGCCTAAACTAATTCAGCCATGCGGCTTTGACAGCGTTATTGGAGCCCCTAAATGCACCCAGGCGCCCCTTTGTGGACAAACCCATGCAACCCAATTCTCCTACTGCAGACCTCGTAAAAAGCATGACTGAGGTTGCCGAGACGCTGCACGACTCTTTCACCGCTCTGTTGAGCGCAGCAGTGCGGCTGGCTGAGGTTGGCCAGGATGAAGAAGCGAGACGTCTCGTGGAGTTGGCCAAGGAGATTCAAAGCGCTGAAGACAAAATGCGTACTCACACGAAGGACGCGCGAGTGGGAAAGATCGTGAAGCTCAATGTGCATTGACGCCCAATCCGAGTGGGCGAATGCCAGAACGTAAAATCTTCTACCGATTAGCGGTTGTACTCCTCGTTCGAGGGCACCTGTTCGAGCGTCGACAGCGCACGCAGCTTAGGTGAGCATAAGGCTTATCACTGGCATAAGGAGCGCCGCATATGGATAGCAATCAACGCATGATCACATGGTCATCCGCTTGGGCCATGGTCGGCGGGCAAGTGGTATGCACTGGCTGTATGCGGGGCCAATCTATCTCGGTCAGTGAGGACGCATTCCCTCACGAGCCAAATTGCAAAGCTAAGGGCGAAGTAGCGGAATTGCCGTGGGCAGAGCTCCATCAGATCCTGGATTATAAGCGCGGCTGACGGACTCAACGAAGGCGGCGGTTATGGCCTGTTCCGCATCGTTGGCAAACCGGCGGCAGCCAGGGAATATTCTTCTGAGTGATGAGTGCTGCAGGAGCGCTAAGCGGCGCAGGCTTTACCCAAGAAGCTGGCTCCCATTGAACCGCCCTCCTGTTGAGACCTTGTCAGCGCTAAGAGCTGTAGCGTTCCTCGGATTTGCTGCCTCCATGCTTTCAATCCGGGGGCGCCACATTTCACTGACGTCAAACGCCGCGAAGTAGCGCCATGTGCCCCGCTCAAACGCCACAAAAGCTATACAGCTAATCCTCCTTGTATAACTTCGGCCGAGCGTCCGGCATAATCTAAGCTTCCACCACTTGCACGCTGCATCCGCCGCCCCCATGCCGCGAGTCTCGCAGCCAAGGCTACATACAATGCTGCTAGACGACCATTCAGAAGAGACATACCGACTCCTTATCCAAAGCGTGGTCGACTACGCAATCTATGTGCTGACACCCGAAGGCATTGTTGCTAACTGGAATCCAGGTGCAGAGCGGGCTAAAGGTTATACGGCGGAGGAGATTGTTGGTCAGCACTTCTCGCGCTTCTACACCGAAGAAGAACAAGCCACTAGGCAGCCGCTACGCAACCTTGAGACCGCGCGTGCAACCGGGCGCTTCGAAGCACAGGGATGGCGCTTAAGAAAGGACGGCGGTGCGCTTTGGGCGCATGTGGTCATCGACGCCATAAAGAGCGACGGAAAACTCATTGGCTTCGCGAAGATCACACGTGACTGCACTGAACAACGAAATGCACTGCTGGCTCAACGCGACGAGGAACGCAAGTTTCGACTGCTTGTACAAGGCGTGAGTGACTATGCCATTTACATGCTTGACCTGACGGGTCACGTGGTGAATTGGAACATAGGCGCCGAGCGGGCCAAAGGCTACAAGGAGCATGAGATTGTGGGCCAGCATTTCTCGGTGTTCTATACCCCTGAGGATCGGGCTGCGGGTTTGCCGGGTAAAGGCTTGGAAACTGCGCGACGAGAGGGCCGATTTGAAGCGGAGGGTGTTCGGATCCGCAAGGATGGCTCACGCTTCTGGACGAGCGTTGCCATTGACGCTATTCATGATGATGACGGACAGATGATCGGTTTTGCCAAGATCACCAAAGATATCAGTGAACGGCGTCGCACTGAGCTTGAGTTGCTTGAAGCTAAAGAGTTCGCGGAGCGGCAGAGTACCGAGCTGGCAAAGCTATCGCGGTTCCTTGATTCAGTCATCAGTAACATTCCGGCAAGTGTCATTGTTCAGGATGCAAGCTCGCGAGTCATTCTGTTGGCCAATCAGCAGGCGGAGCGGCTGTTTTCTACAGCCCGCATGGTCGGCCGCTTTGCCCGAGAATGCCTGCGCCCCGAGTCAGTCGCTTACCTTGAGGCGCAACTGAATAAGGCATTAGAACAGGGCGAGGTGGACGTTTCAGAAGCGCCGGTTGAAACAGCCCATGGCCTGCGCACGCTGCGCAGTCGCACGCTGTTGAACAAGGAAGCTGTAAGTGGCCAGGACTACGTGCTGTTTGTGGCAGAAGACGTCACTGATGAGCTGGCCGCCACCGCTAAAATTCACCACATGGCGCACCATGATGCGCTCACCGCCTGCCCAATCGCACGTTATTCAAGGCTCGTCTGAAGGAGGCCCTGTCGCAATCGCAGGGTTGCGAACAACTCACCGCAACCTTATGCCTCGACCTCGACAATTTCAAAAACATCAACGATGTCCTCGGGCATGCTTTTGGAGACAAATTGCTTAGGGCGCTCAGCGAGCGGCTAAGTAGTGAACTTCGCGACCAGGATACCTTGGCGCGCCTTGGCGGTGACGAGTTCGCTGTTATCCTGCCCGGCCTTGAAAGCTATGAAGCGGCCGAACTGGCGGCACAGCGCCTTATCCAGGCAACGCGACCGGCATTTTTGATCGAGGGCCACACCTGTTCTGTAGGGGTTAGCGTTGGTATTGCCTTGTCGCCGGAGGATCATGAGGATCCCGAGCAACTGATGGGCTATGCGGACATGGCGCTGTATGAAGCCAAACGTAACGGGCGCAATCGGTTCGAGCGGTTCCGACCTGCGCTGGATGAGACCCAAGATTGATATGTCGTTCGTGCATGACATGGCTGACAGCAAGGAAGCGTTAGCAATCATTCGGGCTATAACCGGCATGAGCAATAGCCTGAACATCAAGACAACCGCTGAAGGTGTGGAGACCCAAGAGCAGATGGCTCAGCTAACGGCCGAAGGCTGTACCTGCTTCCAAGGCTATCTGTTCGGTAAACCAGTGCCTGCCGACGAGCGCATAACCATGCTCGGTATGAATCCGTGAGCACGAGGTACGGCGTTCTCACGCCAAGCTAAGAATCGAGGGTTGGCCACAGGCATCCGGGTAAGCTTGGCCGCTCGAGCCTTTACGCACGTGAACGGCTCAAGAGGAGTCTTGGCGGGAGCTCTTCCCGAGGTCTTACATTTGGGTTCAAGGGGACGCTGAAGGTCAGTAATGCGCTCGGAGGCGAAACGATGGAGATGACTAATGGCCCCGATACGCTGAGCCCCTTGGTGCGGCGCGAGGCGGCTAATGAAGGGCAGAAGAGCGACAGATACGTCGAGGTGGATTTCAGTCAAGTCGATGTAGCTGCCCCTTCCACTTCTCCACGCTCCAGCCGTGCTCTGAACGCTGCCGCTGGGATGCGTCATATTTAGTGGTGAGTACCAGCGGCTAGCCTGGGCTAGAGCTACTGGGCGACCAGAGTTTCCGGCTGCACTGAGTGGCTTGGCCGATCAGCTCCATGAGTTTTGCCGTGCACTCCGCTGGAGGGTGTACCAAGCGCCAGCGCAGCATACGATATTGACGTTAGGCCTGAACGCCATCCTTCTACTGCAATGTGTATGGGGAGAGGTGGTGCTGACCACTGCACAAGCGCAAGAACTCCCGCAAGCTCGAACGTCCATACCCCCGTTGGAAAGTGGCAATCACGTAGCGCGAGTTCTCCGTCGTCAGCACCCAAAATTGACCCTCGCGGTGCGCGGAGACTACGTCCGAGGTGCGAATCAAGTGGCCGTCCTGGAAAAGCTCATTGGAGTCGCGACGCACGTGATCAAACACAATGCCGACGCCAGCGCGGGCGTTTACGAATGCACCACATAGGTAAGCGGTAACGGGTTGAGAAAAGATTTGCGCCTTCGCGCGGACAAGCCTCTGAAGATCGAAGTACGTATGCCGTCGGCTGTAGAACTCCAGATTGATCTCATTGTTGGTTTCCGACTTCATACCTTGCTGTCCCTCGACTCTGTCGGTTGATACCAAGAACCCAGCACGCAATCATTTGGGCTGTTCGCATGCGCATTTCTTGGGATTCCTTACGCCGTTTTGATCATGCTTGATTGAAAAATTGGCCGAAGGTTTGTTAGCAAATCAGGCCGGAAGTCTGGGCTGTGCGAATTGTGATAAACCGCACCACCTTCTACTTCCAGAAGGCAGGCTTCACATCCATCGCTGTCCACACCAATGGTGACCTTTGCAAGCGGCTCCATGCTCCAAGCACCCTTGGCGTTCATGTACGACGGCGTCATTACTTGGATGTCTGTGATGGAAATATGGGAGTCCTGAGCGACCAGGATGTGCTGGAGTTTTTGTTCCCCATCGATCATGAATGCGAGCTCAGTGCTCCGGCCATTCTCCTCAGCGCGAAGGGTGAGGTGGTACCAGTGGGTTTTAAGCAACCGTGACACGGTGTGCCACTGGGAAATACCTTCACCGAACATGCCGGGTATCCCAATCATGTCGGCGTCTTGTGTTCTGAACATGTGCTGCCTCGGTGCGCTGGTTCGACATTGCCGCCCCAGTAATTAATCAGTTGATTACCATGAGCTGATGGAAAATATCGCTTCGATGGATGAAGGCTTGCGTTGACCAGGCCCGAGCAACACGTAAACCGTGTTCCGCGTGGCAAACAGGAAGTCTTCTTTGAGGCTGGTGCCCATGCTTGAGCGCACCCAATGACCCGGCTCGAATCTTCTCTGCTCGTCATGCACGACTTTGTAGGCAAACAGAAACATGGGTTGGCAGCCAGCGGCGATCACCTTGGCTCGCTCGGCGTCGGTGACGATTGCATCGAGAATTACCCACTCTTCGACGACGCAAAGAGGCATCCGTTTGTAATGCTGCCGGGCGGCAACCAAGGCTTCCTCCACGCTGAGCCCGGAGCCCATCAGATCAGTACCTCCGCCTAGCAGACCATCGTTGATAGAGCCGTCCATCCCGTTACCTTATGCCAATGCCTTATGCTCAGCTGCACCAGCAACCGAGCGGGTACGCCACCACATTCACGAATGGCAATAATCCAAAACGATCCGCGTTGGGTAGCTCGCTTTCCTCTCGCCCAGGCTAGCCATAGGCAGCTATGGGGCTGAGTTTGTCTATGACAACCGCAAATCGTTCGGATAAGGACTATAGTCCGTGTTTCCGAACGCTGCAATATGTGTACATCCTCGGATCGGTTGAGGATGTCGAATGTCATTAAATAAAGCGCTCGCTCAGGTCGTCCGAGGAGTGCGCATTAGTAAAGGTCTGTCCCAGGAAGACTTGAGCACTGTGGATCGTTCCTATCTAGGACGGATCGAGGGTGGACGGGCTCAGGTGACTGTGGAAGTGCTGAACCGTATAGCTGTCCTGCTAGGCGTAGACGTCGGGCTGCTGGTCATCTTGGCAACCTCTGTGCTTGAAGAAGAGCCGAGTCAGGTAACAATTCGAAGAATTGACAGGCAGCTCTCGCAGCTAGATCAGGGAGGGCCGTACTCGAGTATTGCCGAAATGCTGGAGGCGAAGAGACCGCCGACTGGCCGGGATCGAAAAGCTAATGCTGCAGAGAACCTAGCCATCGCCCAGCGAATGAGATTAGAGGGCGCTTCTCTAGCTGAGATCGGGAAAGCACTGGGGTTGGCCAAGTCGACCGTGCACGCCTATCTCAAGCAAGACGCTCTTTGAGGTCTAGGGTTGAGTGAAATCAAGCATGCACAAACGCACTGTGTTTTCGTCCGGTTTGCCGGCCAGCTTCTGCCACTTGCAGGCAACTCTGTATTCATGACCGGAAGCCGCATGACGATGTTGCAGGAAGCGCTCCTTTGGAAGACTGCACTTGGATACCTTGGGCCATCAAATTTGTATCAGACGGTCGTCGACCTCTGGCGCCAGGCAGGGGTGCCGGCGAGGCCCACTGTGGAATATCTCACTAATGACACGGTAGGCGATGAGGTTGTGATCATCCTCAGAAACGCCCAGGCGCAGGTCGGAGCTATGGTTCCTGGCCGTGAGGTAGCACCGGACACATGTGCTTTGTACAGCCGTCACGCGGGCGAGCTTGCCGGTGGCCTGTTGGAAAGGTTGCCCGTGCACGAGCTGCCGTTAAGCTTGAAGGGCCTCCGGCTTGAGAATGATCTGGGGATGTAGACCGATCCTGCGATCACTTACGTTTCTGCCATGAACGAGCGCGATGATGGCCTTGGGATCGGGGCAGTAACCTCCAGAGCGTTGATGGCTTTTGGCCTAGTCGCCAGTTAGTATCTTGTCTTTGCTTGCTCAAGGACGAATATGAAAAACCTCATTATGGCTATGGCCGCGTGTATCGCGCTTTCTGGCTGCGCCACTTCTCATTTCACCGCAGGCCGGGATTTCTCGTCCGCCAATGTCTCCAGCATTACCAAAGGCAAAACCACAACGACTGAGTTGAAGTCGATGTTCGGTGAGCCATACGCCAAGAGTGCTGTCAGCGAGACTGACGAGAAGTGGATATACACCTACACCAATGGCTCGGCTCATGCTCAGAGCTACGTGGTGACAATGAAGGTTACGACGACGGGAACCCAGAAGACGCTCGACGTGCTGATCCGTAATGACGTGGTCATCAACTACACGTTCAGCGAAGGGCCCGCACCAGGAACGACTACCGCAACTAACTGAGGCCATCACCTTGCCGGTGGACAGTTCTACGCGTTGAGCGGAGTCCTGTTGATGGAGCAACTGATTTGGACAGAACGTATGCCTTTGTAGACGAGTCAGGAAACTCTGACCTGGACACTTCGAAAAAGGGGAGCTCAGGCTTTTTCGTGGTCTGCTCCATCCTCGTAGCTGAGAAAGATCTAGAGGCTGCCTATGGGCAAGCAGAGGCACTACGTAAACGCCACTTTCAAACCGGCGAAATCAAATCCAGCACCCTCAAGACCAAGAACTCGGATCGCCGTGCTCGAATTCTCGGCGAGCTAGCTGAACTGCCACTCAAGCTTTACTTCACCGTGGTCGACAAATCCCGAATCCACTTGGACGGCGGCCTTCGATTCAAAACCTCTTTCGTCAAATTCACCAACGGAATGCTATACGACCGATTATTCGGTAGCTTCCGAAACCTCCAAATGATCGTCGACGAGCACGGTGGCCTTGAGTTTCAGCAGAGCCTTAAGAGCTACGTTGCGGATCGCTTCGTTGATGATCTGTTCGGAGACAAGGACGCGTTCCGGACTCTGCCAAGTAGGGACGACGTCCTGATTCAAGTGGCGGACTTCTTCGCCGGCACTGTTGCGCAAATATATGAGGGGAAGGCCACTGAGGACGTCGTGCGGGCCTACAAGGCTATCCTCCGTGGTCTGACTCTTGACCTTGTGGAGTGGCCTCCTAAATACCAAGATCTGCTGCCGCCTCCCTTGGACGAATCGGGGTACGCCGACTACCAGGTGCATGAGGAGGCGCTCCGCCAAGCCGAGCGTTTTAGCGAGCGGCTAGGTCAGCATCCTGATGAGGATGGGCGTCTGCAATTATGCATCCTGGATTTTTTGCGATTTCAGAGCAAGTTTGTCACCAAGGACTATGTGCCCACGGCTGAAATCATTGAGCACCTTCAGGATAGGGGCTTTGGTGAGCTCACCGACCAAAAGATTCGCTCTAGTGGCATTGCCAAGCTTCGCGATGCCGACGTAATTATCACCAGCTCCGCCAAGGGCTACAAAATCCCTCAAACCCGAGCGGACATCAAAGAGTTTCTCGAGAGAGCTTCAGGGATCGTCGTGCCTTTGCTTGAGCGGGTGAAAAGGGCTCAGCGCATTTATCGAGTAAGCAGCCTCGGGGAATACGACATCGTGAAGGCCGCCGACCTCACCGAACTCGCCAAACTGATCGATTCACTGGAAGCATTCGCCAATGATTGAGACTAGATGAAGCGCTGCTCAACGGATTGGCTTGCGGTTTAAGCAGCCTTCCCTTTATCCCCCACATACTGATTATGCAGACCTGCTATGGAATGGAACAATGAACGATACTGGTTTTGCCTTTGTATTGAATAATTTAGGAATCGACGACACCGATCTTCCGTTTATTCTCGATGCGAAATCGGTGCTTAGGCGAGCGACGTCAACCGAGCAAGAGCACTACCACAAGCTGCTAAAGCATGGAGGAATATTTTCCACATTTCTCGTACCTCATGGCTCTGTTGTTAAGACAACGGAGGGTGAGCCTGGGCCAGGCAAATACGTACCACCAGAAGAATCTACTCTGTTGGTAGTGGAAACCAAAAAATGGAACCAACAAATTGAGATGTTAAACCTTGCAGGAAAGTTAGCCTCCTACGACTTTACCGTTGGCGGATACGCTTGTTACGCGAAGGACGATGACCGCAGCAGGATTGGCATGCATGGTTTTTTTAGTCATTCTGACCTCAGGCTGCTAGAGGATTTTACCCGAGCATCACCCATACATGTCTCAAAGGCTGAATTAGACCAGCTTAGCGAATACTATCGCCAGATCGAACTGAGGGCCGATGACGCTTGGTTGAGAAGAGCACTCTCTATCTTTGGTGACATCCATAGTCTTCCCCATTTTTCTGAGCTGCGTACCCTTTCGTATTTCTCCGTCCTCGAATGCATATTGACCAAGAAATCGTCAGGAGGAGCTATGTCAATTGGCAAGCAGCTCCAGCACAAGACGGAGCTTCTCTGTAATTTCACCAATTACAAGGCCGAGCCATTAAAGCACTTTGGCGATATTCAAATAAAAAAACTCTGGGAGGTTCTCTACGAGCTCAGAAGCCATATCGCACATGGCAACGTCTATAGGTTCACCGGTGATCTGACGTGCCTTAAAGACCTAAAAAATGTCAATGAATTCTTGAGTGATCTCGTCAGACAAATCCTAAGTACGGCATTGAGCCAGTACCAGTTGGTAGCGGATTTGCGAGAGTGCTGATGTGCATTTAATGGCTTCAAAGACCAACCTAGATCGATTGCCTAGTACCCAATCGCAAGCGGAGCACGCCGGCCCGAAGGGCCAGAGGCGTGAGGATCGAAGCCCGAAGGGCCAAGACCCCTCCGGTGGCTTGGTTCACGACAGCCGACCGGCAGGGCACGCCCTAAAGAGTATCCGCCTCTTAGGGTTTCCTAGGCTTCGCTCTGGCAGTTGCCTCGGCCACTAATGGATCTTCAGGCCAATGGTGCTTTGGGTATCGGCCCTTAAGATCCTTCTTCACTTCCATGTAGGTGCTACGCCAGAAATTTGCGAGATCCTGGGTGACCTGTACTGGCCTGCGGGCCGGCGACAGGAGATGCAGAATCAACGGCTGCTTGCCCTGAGCGATCCGAGGGGTTTCTGCCAAGCCAAAGAGCTCCTGCAGCCGCACGGCAAGGATGGGTGGATGCTGCGAGTAGTCGATTCGAATATTCGAACCAGAAGGCACCTGGATCGCCTGAGGCGCCTGAGCCTCCAGTTCCTGCGGAAGCGGCCAGGGCAAAAGGTTTCTGACTATTGAAGATAGATCCAGCTGGCTGAAGTGGCTGAGTCTAGTGACTTTGCCCAGGTACGGCGTGAGCCACTCTTCCAGTGTCTCCAAAAGGTTGGCATCACTGAGGTCAGGCCACTTGGTTTTTACTTGCCCGTTTTGAAGATCGAGCTGACGCAGCAGATCGACTCGCGCTTGCCACTGCCGCAGCTCAGGATTCCAAGGCAGTAGCTCGATGCCCTTGCGCCTCACCAGGTTGACCAAGGCCAACGAACGGGTTTGCTCATCAAGATCCGGCAGGGCTTTTGTTGACAAGATGAGCTGCCCAACTTTCAGCTGACGCTCAGCCTTCAGCACCCCTTCCCTTTCATCCCAATCGACCTCATCAACAGACCTCACAAGGTCAGCCAGCTCGTCATCGAACAGAGCAGGATCGAGGTCACTCGCCAGGTAGACCCGCTCCTCACGCTGGCCTTGCCGGCTACCCAGATCGGCTACCACCAGCCACTCGTGCTTGGTGAGAGCATCGGGCTCTGAGAACACGGCGGCCCGCCCATTTGAAAGACGGTATTCGGATGCACTTGCACGCCTCTGGTGTCCAATTCGGTCAGGGTAGGCGAAGGCCAATAGGCAACCTACCCATCGTGGGTGATCAGGCTCGCTGACGGGGCTACACGCTCTTCCGCGCAACAGAGATCGGTACTGTCGAGCGGACTGCTTCACCCGCTGAAACGACCCACTGCCTCGACGTGCATGTTGCTCGCCCGACAAGGCACTCAGCCTAGTGTGAAGGTCGGCTCCTGCTCCACGCAGGATGTCCTTCTCACCGAGCAGCGCCGCAATGTTGCACGCTAGGTCGCCCAAGCCCATCGCATTCCCTTTGATGAGCATGTGAGCGATCCGTGGATGCGCCGGGAGCTCGCTCATGGCTGAACCGTGTGGTGTAAGCCGTCCAGCATCGTCGAGTGCACCCAGGCGCTTCAGCAGGTCTCTGGCTTGGGCGAAGGGAGCTGATGGAGGTTGGTCGAGCCAGGTCATCTCCTCCGGCGTCATTCCCCACCGGGCCAACTGGAGTGCCAGGGCTGCAAGATCTGCCTGCAGAATCTCTGGGGTGCTGTAGCCGGCCATTTGTTCATGCTGCGATTCCGACCACAGGCGATAGCAGACACCTGGCTCCAATCGCCCTGCCCGCCCTGCTCGCTGAGTAGCGCTAGCCTTCGAGATACGCTGCGTGTCTAGCCGAGTCATCCCGCTGCGAGGATCGAACTTCGGTACTCGCTCAAGCCCACTGTCCACCACAACCCTGACGCCTTCGATGGTCAAACTGGTCTCGGCGATGTTCGTGGCCAGTACGATCTTCCGGGAGCCCTTGGGGGGCGGGTCTATCGCAGCACGCTGAGCATTCAAGTCGAGGTCGCCGTAGAGAGGGCATATGATCACCTCTGGACGACCATTCAACTGTTCCTTGAGAGCCTCAGCCACCCGCCGAATCTCTGCTTGCCCAGGAAGGAAAACCAGAACGCTTCCCGGCTGTTCGTTGATGGCGGCCAAGCAAGTGTCCGTGACTCGCGCATCGATACGCTCGCCCGGCTGATATGGGCGACCCCAAACCCTCGAGACCGGATACATCCGACCTTCACTGGTGACCACAGGCGCATCATTGAGCACCTTTGAAAGGCGAGCACCTTCCAGCGTTGCTGACATCAGGAGCAGCTTCAGCGGGGGCTCATCACGTAGCAGTTCACGGGCACTCAGGCACAGAGCCAGTGCAAGGTCAGAGTCAAGGTTTCGAAGGTGGTATTCATCGAAGATGACCACGCCAACACCATCCAATGCAGGGTCATCGTGGAGCCGACGAGCCAGAATACCTTCAGTGACCACTTCGATCTGGGTTCGAGGGCCTACCTTGCTTTCAAGGCGAATGCGATAGCCGACAGTTTCACCAACCTTCTCACCCAGTTCACTCGCCAAACGTTCAGCGGCGGCCCGAGCAGCCAATCGACGAGGCTCGAGCATCAGGATCTTCTGATCACCAAGCCAAGATTCTTTTAGTAGTGCTAGAGGCACTCGAGTGGTCTTGCCAGCACCAGGAGGAGCTTCAAGAATAACTTCGTTGCGCCCTTTAAGAGTTTTCAGAAGAACTGGCACGGCAGCATCGATTGGTAACGAACTCATGTCTACTCCATCTTCGAAGCGCGCAGTATACAAAGGTTCGTGTACGTGCCTTTATTCATCCTCGCAACGGGCTTGGCAAGCCTGCTCAAGTGGGGTGCTTCCTAAGTCCGGGTTTCAACTGAGTTACGTTGCTGCGGGCTTCCAGCTGGAATTGTAATTCTCGCACACGCTCTACCAGCTGAATATTCTGAGCCATCACCTGATAAAGCTGGCCACGGGCGGTTTCAAGATCGGACAGAGCTTGGGCAGCCTTGTCATTCGCGCGTTTGACCTGCAGCGCTTTAGAGGAACTTTCGGTGCCGTAACTTTTCCGATAGGCCTCTATGTCGGCGAGTAAAGGGCGATGACTCAATCGATCTTTCTTTAGATACCCACGGTCAAAGCCAGCCTCCACACTGACGATGCCAGCCGTAATTTTTGATGGATCCAGGCCCACATGAGCGGCCACATGAGGTTCACCGGCTTTTAGCCTCTCAAAAGCTTCCCTGCATTTATCCACCCCATTGATTACCATCGATTAAACCTCCACTACAGCGATAAACTTTTGGTGGAATTTTTTCAATCTGTCTAGCTCAGTTTTGACCACCTGATATTCTCCAGAACCGGGCTCATACCTAGCCAGATCCGCTTCATCATCGGCTATCGCCGCCTCAAGCTTGTCTCTTTCAATGATGGATTCGTCGCAATTGGTGCAAGGGCCAGCATCGCCGAGGAGATAGAACTCACAGTTGCCTGCGTAAGTGCAGGCCCCCAGTAGCGTTGGCTTATAGGAAATTTTGCCTTCCGAAGCCAGCTTCTCAGTTTCTTTTCTGACATCAACAATATGGATGTCGCCCCGATCCAATTTTTTGCGCTGGTTTGAGATATAGGTACCAGCCCCCCCGAAAATCGGGCTGTCGTTGCCGAACGCGTGATCCAACAGATCGTACGCGATACTCATAGGAACCCCAGCCTGATACTCAAACAGGATATGGTTTTTGGGAAGTATGAAATCATTGGTCTCCGGATCATAATACCCAAAAATGGTCTTAAGCCTCTCAAAGTTATTGCCGTAATAACGACTCATCTGACTGGTCAAATGTTTGAACTGCTTCCGAAGTGTCGGCAAAGAAATAAAACCACTGTTCCTACCATAGAAAGCTAAAGAGCGACGAAATTGATGAGTTCTGAAAGGCCATGGTGAACCAACCTGGTAGTCCGATTCAAGAGAAAAGTCACGTTTCGGATCGCTAGCTTGGAGCTCTAAGAAATCAGCTTCGGTGATGAGATCAAATTGCTTAAGGCGGTCGGGTTTATTTCGAATATCTAGCTCAGGCACTCCAACTTCGGATTGAGGATAATTGATGACCGCAGGCGTCAGGAATAGGGGCATACTATCGTAAGGCGCGTGAAACAATACTGATAATCCGCGACAAATGCTTTGAGCAACTTCTACTGCACGCAAAACCTCGTCAGTAGCGAGCCAAGCGGCTGCCTTATGGTACCCAGTGAATTTAGTGGTCGTCGATATCACTCTGACAATCATCGAGCCATCCCGTGTGACACCTTCGTCATCGACCGTGGCTGCGCTTACTTCTTCATCGTTGATACAACGATAAGGCAACCGCATAACCTCTTGGTCTCGCATGCCAGTATAAAGGTGAATAACGGTCTTAAGAATCCATTGAATCTTATTTATCGCCCCGGACAAGTTATTACGGCTACGGCAGCTTAAATCATCCGTAAACACGGATACTAATTCATGGGACAACAGTGCCTGGTTGAAATCAGGGTCATATGAAGAGATACCAGCATCATGCAATAACTGCGCTTTATGGCTACGGCCATAGAGGGGATTTTCAAATGACTTAAGGAAAGCCTCTATCGCGTGCCGATTTTCGTAAAGCAAATTAAGCCAATCACTTGAAGAGTTTAACAACCGGAGGTATATCCGAGTAGGAATGACAGGGGTCTGGTTGGATTTTTTATCATCGACGCCGAATCTCAGGTGAAAAACACCATGTAGCTTGTATCCAAGACGATGCTCACCGACTGCAACGATATGCCCCAGCATGGCTCGCGTCCCCTTCCGATAGGTCTCGCCCAAGTCACTTTTGATAATCCAGCTGCTGTACCCATCAAGGTAGGCCGGATTAGTAAACAGCTGCTGAAGACTGATGACGCCGATCAATGGATTAGCATTTTGATCGTAGCAATACCTTGCGGCAATCCGCAGAACAGCAAAATACTTAACTAAACTCTCCGCACTGAGCCTACCGAGTCTACCCGCTCGGACATAAAAACGGAGACAAAATAAGAGATATCGGACTTCTTCAACAAGACCAGCACATTCAGCGTCAGTCTTGTCAAAAATGCTGTTGAAGGAGATAAGGCGGAGCTTATTTGCCTTAAGACGGTTTGGATTGACGTCCCATACATCTCCACCATAAACCGCACTGGGTCTGCCCTGGGCATCCCGACAGATTACAAAATCAGCAGATGGCCTCCAACCAGTGTCAACCGGTATGTTCGATGCCACCTCGGAAAATCGCTGCTGACTATCAGAGGGTTGAAAAAGGTTCGCCATCAGAAATATATCCCCATTTTCTCATAACGCTGAAGCCGTCGCTCCCAAAAAACGGTAAGAATACCAAGGTCGAACACTTTTTTCTTCATCATCACGACCAAATTAGCGGACTCGATGGATCGATCAGAGATAGCATCCAAAATAAAGTCAACACGAATTACAACCTCTTTGAAGATCTTTTCTGAAAACTCGAAGTTAGGCGCGTTAGACCTTACTCCTTCGATGACATAAAGAAAACTTAAAAGCTTATGGATGTCTGTCTCGTCCGAGTGAATAAGGTAATGGACACAGAACAAACAACCATATTGAGTTTTACAGTCCGGTTCTATGGACACAACCGGAATCTCGCTTTGCGGATGATCAAGAGATTCACAATGTCCGACAGCAATAGACACTCCCGTTACATTATGCGAAGCCTTAATCCGCTCAGCTGCTTTCCTGATCGCAGCCCAATAATTCTCAAGCTCTTGCTTTTGAGTTGAAAGCCCGGTACCAGCGTAGGACGCGAGGTTTGTACGCTCCGTGTGGTTCATTACCGCACTTACTAGGAGGGGCGAATGGCGCAGATGATGAAGAGTCACACTTTTATGCTTACGCATTAACCTAGGCGGTATGTTGCCAGAACCTTTTGGAAGAAACACCCCATCCAAAACATAATAATACTTAGTCGAAAAGGAATCTTCCAGCGGCTTGGGACTAACTGAGTCGGCATCGACATCAATTGCTTGAAAAAAGAGATATTCCGATTCACGGCCATTTAATACCCACTCACGAAATTTCAGATACTCACGCAAGATCTCCATGCCAGGGCCACGCCCAATTGAGTAGCTAACTACCAACCCCTTTGCTCTCAGCTTAATAGCCGACAAATCCTTTTTAAATGGCGACTTGATTAACTCTGCGGCATCTTCATATAAAAACTGTATCAACTCGCCAGTGTTTGCGCCAATTACCGCATTCAGTAGGCATGCAAACGCCCTCATTGCAACTGAGGCGAGCCTCATCCTGAAGGTATGATAGTCATCGGAATTAGCTTCGCTCACGACCCGGACAGCGTTTGTAACAGCTTCCTTCACATCCCTCGACCGCCAGTCGGGACGTTGCAGAATCACCTCCTCCATGCTCTTGATTCGACCTTCTTTGTAATCGTAGGCGGCAAATTCGTGTTTTGCGCCAGTTAGCGGAGTAATATATTTTCCAACACCGGGAAATATATAGGTATGGTAGTCACTGGTAACAAACTTTAGTGGGTATGGCGCTCCCCCGATCAAAAACCTCGAAAAGGTAAAAGCGATAACGAGAGAAATATCTACGTATCTCTGGACAGCACGCTCGTCTGGAGGATCCAGCCCGTCCTTATTAGCCACCACAGGTTGCACACCCGTAAGGATATACTCGGCCTCCAATGGAAACTGTAATTCTATCGCACGTTTAAGAGCCCGCTGGTAGAGCTGACCTGTGTTCGGCGACATTTGATCTGGCCCGAGAATGGCCCCAAAGATATAGTCAGAATACCCAACATAACCTCGCCGAGCAGACTCGGCGTTGCACAGTACATCTGGGATGCCGTTTGACTCGCACCAAGTTAACCCGGATTCTAGCGCCTTAAACTCTGTTTCTATTGTCTTATGGCTAGATCCCTGTATGAAGTAGAAATCCCATAAAGCGATGAGGGCCTTCCGCCGGCTAGGCAGCAGTGAATTAACATTTACAACGTATCCTTGTTTGGCTCTCTCGCGAATTGAGTAAGCAAGCACCCCTACGTCTAGCGGAGAGCGCCTATGGTCGAGCTGAAGCGTAATAAACTCAGGATGGGCAATGTTATCTAGCTGTGCAATCGAGGACAAGATAGACGGATAAGTGTTGCGAACGACCAGCTCAGTTGCCATGACGTTCCACCACAACCAAATCCCGATATGACGACATTTTGAAAAGTGAACCTTCGTAATCTTCTTGAGCTTTCATCTTTTCAGGGATCATTTTAAAAAGTTTAAGATAGTTCTCGGTTGTTTCTCGCTGCTCATGGTGGAGTCGTTCTTGAATAATTGAAATCTCTTCACCGGGGAGCAGACGGCGGCTTTCTAGACTTGGAACTAACAGCTGATACAGCTGATAAGCAAAAGTCGCTCGAAGCCAATGAAAAGTGAAATCCCTTGGAAAACCTGCAGGAACAGATCGAATTAACTTTTTCTTGAGGGTGTCCGCAACAGCCCCTTGGGGGGGGGTATTTACGAATGCGTATCTCGGATCAGATCCAGCCATGTAGTAGCAATTAGCTCGTTCCGACAAAAATACGTACTCTTCCCCTGCTGCCATCGTCGACAAGCCAGAATACGAAGCTCCATAACCCTGAGAAAAGCGTTGACGCCGATTCTTCGCATAAGCGCTTCGTACGAAAGTGACCAGATCCTCTGCAAGGGCTTTGGGCACATGAAGCGTCTGGGGCTTATTATTCTTAGTGTCGATGCCGGTACCTGGCCCCGCTTTTAGAATATAAGTGCCCTCTGGCTCAAGGCTTCCCTGAATCAGAGCTTCCATATGCTTTACCCGCAGCGTCAGAACAGTCTGTTTTCGTGCGCCGGTCATGAGAGCGAATAAAACTATCAACCTTTCCTGAGCGTCCCAACCATCCGAATTAACTGCCTCGATTACACTCGCCAACTCAGAATTGGTTAACGGGCGTAAGCACTCCCCTTCGTCATCAACATAACCCTTTGGGATTATCTTACTCTTATTGTAACTCTGTGTTTGGCTCCTCCGCTCGACAGTTAGCTGTCGCGTGAAACCGTAAGCACTCTCAATGAAAATATTAATCTGTTTGACCGTATCTACACGACCAATATCAATGGAGTGCCAATACTTCGATACAAACTTGTAAAACTGGTAGACTACCCCGGTATATTGATTGCAAACCGCAGGCCCACGCCCCTCCATCTGCCTCAGATGAGCGTGATACCGGTAGGTCGGGCGCAAAGTGATCCTTTTCCCAGAGAAATCGAGCCAGTTGATGTTGTTTTCCTCAGTGAACATCAAGTAATCTAACAGTCGACTTGCTTTTCGCTTAGCATCATCACTTGGCCTATTATGAGCGTGTTTATCCCTTACCAAGTGAATCAAAAACGAATTAGCCTCTTTCCAAGGCTCACCATTCTTATGAAATAAAAATGGCATATTGAAAATGCTTCGCGTAACGGCATCTCCAACAGACTCTCTCACTTGGAATCCGGGAATAACGCCGTGTATGGTAACTATTTCAACAGATGTTGATCCGTCGGGCTCCATTCCGAAATAAAGGCTTCCGAACGCCTCACTTACCTGAGGTATAACAACCAAACGCTTTGAATGGTCAGGATTTACGAAGGCAGCCACAGCGGACATCCAGTCAGTCAGATCTGTCAACCTTAAACGTTGCACGGTAAATGTTCAAGAATTTTGTCAATCCTAGAACGTTACGTGAAACTGCCAATCAGACAACGTTGCGTGATAGCTTCGGATACCGGCCCTTCAAATCCTTCTTCACCTCGGCATAGGTGCTGCGCCAGAAATTAGCGAGGTCTTGGGTGACTTGCACCGGGCGGCGCGCCGGGGACAGCAGGTGCAGTTTGACGCTCTGCCGTCCGTTGGCGATGCGCGGGGTGTCGGCCAGGCCGAACAGTTCCTGCAGGCGCACCGCAAGCACAGGCGGTGACTCGCTGTAGTCCAGGCGCACGGAGGATCCCGAAGGAACGGTCAAATGGTGCGGCGCCCACTCTTCGAGCCGCTGCGGCAAGGGCCACGGCAGCAGGTTATGCAGGATCGACGACAGGTCCAGATTGCCAAAGTGGCTCAACCGCGTGACCTTGCCCAGATACGGCAACAGCCAATGCTCCAGCGTTGCCAACAACGCGTCATTGCTGACATCAGGCCACTCGCTTTCGCTCAGCTTTTGGAGATCCAACTGACGCAGCAGACCGACGCGGGCTTGCCATTGGCGCAACTCCGGCGTCCATGGCAGCAGCTCCAGGCCTTTGCGCCGCACCAACGCCAGCAAGGCCTGGCCGCGCGCTGAATCATCCAGACCGGTCAACGGCTCACGGCTAATGATCAGCTCGCCAGCCTTGCGCTGACGCTCGGCGCGGAACACGCCTTCGCGCTCATCCCAATCCAGCTGATCGAACACCGTCACCTGCTCGGCCAGCACGCTTTCAAACAATGCAGGCTCGAACTCGGCCGCCAGGTAAATTCGTTCCTCACGCTGACCTTGCCGACTGCCCAAATCAGCAATCACCAACCATGGCTGTTTCATCAACGCGTCAGGTTCGGCAAACAAGGCGGCGCGGCCATTGGCGAGCCGATACTCCGCGCCACCAGGCCTGCGTTGTTGCGCAACGCGATCGGGATACGCCAGCGCCAGCAGCGCGCCGAGCCAGCGAGGATGATCAGGGTCAGTGACCGCTTTGCATGCCGCCCCCCTTAGATACCCGCGATACTGCCTCGATAACTGTCGCGCCCTTTGCACCCCGCCCTGGGCGCCTCTCGCGGCTCGCTCGGCGCCAGCCAGCAAGGTCAGCCGGCTGTGTAGATCAGCACCGGCGCCGCGCAGAATATCGCGCTCGCCCAACAGCGCAGCCACATCACAGGCCAGCGCGCCCAAGCCAAGCTCATGACCACGCAACAACAAATGGGCGATGCGCGGATGGGCAGGCACCTGCGCCATCGACTGGCCGTGGGCAGTGATTTTCCATGCGCCGCCCGGCTCGCGCGTCAAAGCGCCCAGCCGCGCCAGCAGGTCCTGGGCCTGGGCATAGGCAGCGGCGGGCGGCAGGTCCAGCCAGATCAAGTGCGCTGGCTCGACACCCCATCGCGCGAGCTGCAAGGCCAGGCCGGCCAGATCGGCCTGAAGGATCTCCGCCGCGCCGTACGCCGCCAGTTGATCGTGCTGCGCCTCGGACCACAATCGATAGCACACGCCCGGTTCAAGCCGCCCGGCCCGGCCCGCGCGTTGAGTCGCGCTGGCCCGGGATATGCGCTGGGTGTCAAGACGCGTCATGCCGCTGCCGGGGTCGAAACGCGGCACCCGCGCCAGCCCCGCGTCGACAACCACCCGCACGCCGTCGATGGTCAGGCTGGTTTCGGCGATATTGGTGGCCAGCACGACTTTGCGTTTGCCTGTGGGGGCGGGCTCGATTGCCGCACGCTGGGCGCTCAGATCGAGTTCGCCGTGCAACGGACACAACATTACGTCACTGCGCTCGCCAATCGCATCAGCCAGTTGCTGATTGACGCGACGGATCTCCGCCTGCCCGGGCAGAAATACCAGCACGCTGCCGGATTCGTTGCCCAGCGCATCAAGCACGGTTTGCACCACGCGCGGCTCGATGAACTCTCCCGGCTGAAACGGCCGTCCCCACTGCATCGACACCGGGAACATGCGGCCTTCGCTGCTGATGACCGGCGCGTCGTCGAGCAAGACGGACAGGCGCTCGCCTTCGAGGGTTGCCGACATCAGCAAAATTTTCAGTGGCTGCTCATCACGAAACAGCGCGCGACCGTTGAGGGTCAGGGCCAGCGCCAGATCAGCGTCGAGACTTCTTTCATGGAACTCGTCGAATATAAGCAGCCCGACGCCTTCCAGCGAAGGGTCATCCTGCAAGCGCCGGGTGAGAATCCCCTCGGTGACCACTTCGATGCGGGTATCCGGGCCGACTTTGCTGTCCAGGCGAATCCGGTAACCCACGGTCTCGCCGACGCGCTCCCCCAGCTCGCTCGCTAATCTTTCAGCAGCAGCACGCGCAGCCAGACGCCGCGGCTCAAGCATCAGGATGGTCTGCCCCGCCAGCCAGTCTTCATGCAGCAGCGCCAGCGGCACCCGCGTGGTTTTGCCCGCGCCCGGCGGCGCTTCGAGCACCGCCTCGTTGCGGTCGGCAAGGGCCTGACGCAGGGCGGGCAGAACGGCATCGATGGGCAGTGAATTCATGTGGGCTCCTGAAACAGGGCGACGATTATACGGCCGCGGCTAAAGCTTTGTTCATCTGCACCCAACGAACTCCCTTCCCCCACGGATACTCTTATTGCTTAGGCGTTTGCCTTGTATAGTTGCGACTTCTTCTGAGGAGATCCCCATGCGCATTCCTTCCCGTTTGATTGGCGGTGTTCTGGTTGCCAGTCTGCTGACGCAACTGACTGCCTGCGGCAGTATTTTTTACCCTGAACGTCGTGGCCAGATTCAGGGCAGCGGCCGGATGGACCCGGCTATTGTCATCCTCGACGCCATCGGCCTGCTGTTCTACATCATCCCCGGCGTAATCGCTTTCGGCGTGGACTTCGCTACGGGCGCGATCTACCTGCCAGGCGGCAAACAAGCGCAGGTCGATCCGCAGAAGCTGGCGCCGGCGGTTCGCACTGACGGCACGGTCGACAATCTCAAACTGCAGGCCATTATCCAGACTGAACTTGGCCGCTCGCTGCCATTGGACGACCCGCGCCTGATTCAGCACAAAGGCAGTGCCCAGCAGCTTGCCGCTCTGGGCCTCGTGCCGTCGGCTTGAGTTTTTTGATTTGAAGGAAGCGCCATGAGCACCAGCCCCGAACACGCCCGCTTATTGCGTCTGGCCACCCGTGCGTCGCTTGCGGTCGCCAGCATCCTGATTGTCGCCAAAGCGGTGGCATGGTGGCTCAGCGGTTCCGTCAGTTTGCTGGCCGGCCTTACAGACTCCTTGCTTGATGGCGCGGCGTCGTTTCTCAATCTGCTGGCGGTGCACTACGCATTGCGCCCGGCCGATGACGATCACCGTTATGGTCACGGCAAAGCCGAAGCGTTGTCAGGCATGGCGCAGGCGTTGTTCATCGCGGTGAGTGCGTTTCTGATCGGCTTCCAGGCCATCGACCGTATTCAGCACCCGCATCCGCTCGGTGATCCGGGGCTGGGCTTGCTGGTGATGGTGTTGTCGATTGGCCTGACGATCGCGCTGCTGACGCTGCAGCACCGCGTGGTGAAAGCCACAGGCTCGGCGGCGATTCGCGCGGACTCGCTGCACTATCGTTCAGACTTACTTCTCAACTTCAGCATCATGCTGGCGCTGGGGCTGGCGTATTACGGCTATTCCCAGCTGGACGCCTATTTCGGTCTGGCCATCGCGTTTTACATTCTGTGGAGCGCGATCTCCATCGCCCGCGAGACCGTGTCGGTGCTGATGGACGCGGAGTTGCCGGTGGACGTCAGCGCAAAGATGCTCGAACTGGCCGAGGGCGTACCGGGCGTATTGGGCGCGCACGACCTGCGCACTCGGATTTCAGGCAACCACTGGTTTGTGCAACTGCACCTGGAACTGCCGGGCACGCTGACGCTGTCGGTGGCGCATGACTTGTGCGAGCGGGTTGAAGCGGCGATTCAGCAGGCATTCCCCAAAGCTGAAGTGCTGGTGCATGCCGATCCGCAGGAAGTCGTGAACCGCGATGGCGCACACCAAGGCGGCCCGATTCTGAGCTGACAACGCCTTTGTGGGACCGGCTTTAGCCGGGAAAATGTCAGGCGTCACGCCGCAAATTTGATGGCGTTCAAACCGGCCTCTTCCCGGCTGAAGCCGGTCCCACTGACTCACCGCGTGCACTTGTGGCTCTTCATGCCTTTGTGAGTCTAGCTCTATATGCATTTGTGGGACCGGCCCCCGCATGCATCTGGGGAACTGGCTCTACCTGCCTTTGTGGGACCGGCTTTAGCCGGGAAGACGTCAGGCGTCACACCGCAGAATTGATGGCGCACACACCGGCCTCTTCCCGGCTAAAGCCGGTCCCACTAAAGCACTCCGCATTCCAGGCTGAATACCTAAGCCTTTACTGCTGAATGCTATACCCTCGCCCCGCATAACAACTGGCCATCGCCTGACGGTACACACCCAACACTTCCGGCGCGGGCTGGTAGCCGGCGCTGGCCGGGTCGAAGTTGCTCTGCTGCACCGCGTAACGGTAGCAATCGTAGCGATCCTGTTCGATTTCCTGTTGCGGCTTGCCGTTAGGCGGATAGGCCACCACGTCGTAGGGGTTCGCTGCCTGCTGAATCGGCTGCGGCTGCTGCTGCGGTGAATAGACCGGCTCGACACCCTGCGGCGGCTCGGCCACTACGTATTCCTGGGTGTTCTGCTCGTAGGTGTAATACGTCCCGGCAGCGACGAAGAACAGCGAGCTGCCCAGCCAGACCTGTTGCGCGTAGTCCGGCAGGTAGCGGACGCGAACGCCGCGCGGCGGCTCTACGACCACATAACGCGGCCCTTGCGGGCGATACCAGTACCCGCTGGAGTAGTAATAATCCCCACCGCGATAGGGCACCCGCGAATAACCGCCCGGCATGCGGTCGATCTGGTAGCCGGGACGATAACGTGGGCCCGCGCCCCAACCGTCGCCATGTCCACCGGGACGGCCGGCCTGCCAGTTTCCGTTGTCGGGGCGATGATCCCCCCCGCGCCAGCGGCTGTCTTGAGGTTGGTCCCGGTAAAAACCCTGACGCGGCTCCTGCGTCTGAACGACCGTGTCAGGCCGACCCTGAATGGGCAAGCCACCCTGACGGTCCTGCAGCTGACGCTGTTGCTGCTGCTGTTCCTGCTGACGGCGTTGCTGGTCCTGCATCTGCTGACGCTGTTGCTGTTGTTGCTGCTGCTGTTGGCGTTGGTCGTCGCGCAGATTGCGCTCGCGTTCCTGCTGCTGGCGCTGCTGATTGGCGCGCTCTTGCTGATTCTGCTGAATCTGCCGATTTTGTTGCAGCTGTTCCTGCTGGCGCTGCTGTTGTTGCTGCTGCGCCTGCTGTTGGCGTTGTTGCTGCTGCTGACGCTGCTGGTCGTCGGCAAAACCGCGCTGGTTCTCTTGCTGCTGGCGCTGCATCTCGAAGCCACGCTGCTGCTGTTGGCGCTGCTGCTGCTGCTGCTGCTGTTGTTGTTGCTGCTGATTATTGTCGTCGGCCAACACCTGAGCACTGATGCTCAAGGCCAAGAGACTGACACCTGCCAAACGCCAGATGCGCATATTCATGCTTTCCTCACTGCGGCGCGGATACCTGTGGATAGGACTGCGGGTCGGGTGCGCCGTTCGCCGCACTCTATCAGCGTGGCGATCGAAACCCTAGAAGCGCACACGCCGTTGATTACGGAAAGCCGGGCACAAAAAAAGAGGGCTCAATGGCCCTCTCTCGAATACTTCGTCCTGGCTCGACGCTTTTGACGCCGGCTCACCTCGCATCGTCTTCTGGACAGTGCGTAGCCCGGTGGCCTGATCAACCCTGTCGGGCTGGAGGCCGCGGCTGGCCTGATTGGGCGGGCCGCGCTGGACGCTATGTCCGGGCAGTGATTCTGGTTAAAAGAATAGGCCTCTGCAGGCGACACAAGATTGCGAATGTTGCTGATGAAAACACCGCTTGCGCAATAATTCGCCTCAGATAGATAATCCAGCGCAATCCATTCATTAAAGGCCCTCAACGTGAGCAAGCTCGACAGATATGACCTGAGTATTTTGGCCGAACTGCAGCGGGACGCGCGCATCTCCAATCAGGAGCTAGCCGAGCGCATCGGCCTGTCGCCCTCTCCCTGCTCCCGACGCGTGAAGCAACTGGAGGACGACGGCTATATCGTGCGCCAGGTCGCGCTGCTGGACCGCAAAAAGCTGGGGCTAAGCCTGACTGCGTACGTGCTCATCGGCATGGACCGTCACACGCCCGATCGCTTCGAGAACTTCGAGCAGCACATCCTCAACCTCCCGCAAGTGCTGGAGTGCAGCCTGGTGACCGGGATCGACGCCGATTACCAGCTCAAGGTGGTCGTCCCGGACATGGACCATTATCAGAAATTCCTGCTCGGCCATCTGACGCGTATCGATGGAGTGACCAGCGTGCGCTCGAGCTTTGTGCTGAACCAGGTACTGGCGAGCACCGAACTGCCGCTGGTTCATTTGCGCGGCTAACTCGCGTCTGGCAAGGAGTCGTGCATGGATCCGGCAGTGTTCGAAGAATGGATGATGACGCTCCTGATCACCGGGCTGGTCGGGTTCATGGGTTTCATCGTCTGGGACCTGGCGAAGAAGTCCAGAGCCGGACGTTTCGGCACCTTTCTTCTCTTCGGAGTGTTGGGCCTGGGGATTCTGGCGTTTGTGATCAAGAGTGTGGTGATTGCGTATCTGTAGTGACAAGGCTGACGACCAAAAGGCCAGCTCGCGCAGCGCTGCACAACCCCACTGTAGGAGCGCGCTTGCCCGCGAAAAATGTCGGCGGCACCCCATTCGCCACTGACACTCCACCAATCGTCCGCATGCAGCACGTAGACACGACACCTCTCCGGCGCCAGCACCATTTTTCGCGGGCAAGCGCG
>Ga0308169_10001043_pt1 | contig 34822 bp, 35 predicted proteins | sample PhyBR1_2_FD_202139 | JGI IMG/M metagenome (GOLD analysis project Ga0308169, IMG submission 202139) | Phyllosphere microbial communities from UC Gill Tract Community Farm, Albany, California, United States - DLSLSB.R1 | ecosystem: Host-associated > Plants > Phyllosphere > Unclassified | place...
CGAGGGGAGGGAGGACGCCGCGCGGCTCGAGCGGGACCGACGGGAGCGCGCCGCCGAGGAGGCCACGGCTCTTGCTCGGCGGGAGGACGACGAGCGGGCGGCGCGCGACGTCGAGGACGCGCGGCGGCGAGAGGTGGAAGGAGAGGAGCACGCTCGGCTTGCGGCCGAGGACGAGGCGCGGGCTCGACTCGTCGCCGAGGAGGAGTACCGGCGGCAGGCCGAGGCCGAGCTCGAGCGCGAGCGTGTCGCAGAGGAGGAGCGACGTGCGGCGGCCGAGGAGGCGGCCGCGCAGCGTGCGCAGGACGACGAGCGGCGGCGGGTCGAGGAGGAGGAGGAGCTCGCGCGGCGTGAGGAGGAGGTGCGCCGCGCCGAGGAGGAGCGTGTTCTGCGCGAGTACCGCGCCGAGGAGGAGCGACGATTGGCCGAGGAGGCGGAGCGGGCTCGGCTCGAGGAGGAGGAGCGCACCCGGCGAGCTGAGGAGGAGATGCGCCTCCTCATCGAGCGGCAGCGGGCCGAGAAGCAGCTGCGCGAGCAGGAGGAGGCTCGTCTGCGTGAGGAGGAGCGGATGCGGGCTGTCGACGCGCGCCGATCGCGCCTCGTCCAGCAGAGGGACGCCGGCGAGGTTATGTTGTCGGGCACGGTCAACGTGCAGGGCGGCGGGTCCATGGTGCGTCTCTCTCTCTCCCCCCCTCTCTCTCTCTCTTATATCCTCACGCTCGAGTACAAGCCCTGACCTCGTCGCACCTGCAGCTGTGGAAGAGGCGCTACTTCCGCCTGACGGGCTCGAGGCTCGACTTCTTCAAGAGCGAGACGGTGCGTCGCCCCTCGCCTTTCTCCATCCCGGACCCTTGAGCTGACTCTCGCACTTCACTCATGTCTGCAGGACGCCGACACGCCCATCGACAGCCTCGCCATCGCCGAGATCGAGCGCCTGACGTCCAACCCGGAGGAGGCGCTCGTCCCGCACGCGTTCAAGGCGACGCTCAAGGACGGCGACGAGCGGCTCTTCTACTACCTCTCGGCTGAGGAGACCGAGATGCTCGTCGAGGCGATCCAGTGCGCTCTGCGGCGGTGAGGGCGAGTCGTGCGGCCGAGTCGATGCGCTCGACGGAGCGCTTGAGGGATGACGGCCTTCGTTCTGGTAGAAGCGTGCGCTGTGCTAGAGGTACTCGTGTTGCAAGGAGACTCGGTTGAACAGCTCGAGCGGCGCGCGAGAGGCCAGTTCCTGTCGGTCGCCATGGACGCTCGAGCCTGCGAGAATGTAATGCGGCCGAAGCTAATCAAGGCTAACCGGGCATTAGCAAGTGAGCCACTTCAGGGGAGGGACCGACGCGCGGCTCCCGTCGTCGCCAGCCTCCCCGCTCGAGGTCGCTCTCTTGCTACTCGCGCCCGCACGATGGACGAGCCCTCGCCCTGGGGTGCACCAGCGTCGGACGACCTCCCGGCCCTCGCCCCTCACCCTTCCTCGCCGCGCCGCTCCACCTACTCGCCCCCGCCCGCCGCCTCGTCCTCGTTCTCGGCTCCGGCATGGCCAGATGACGACGGCGGTGACGGTGGCTGGGGCGGTGCGGTCGACGACTACGTGCCCGGCGCATTCGGCGGCGGCTTCAGCAGCGCCAGCGGCGGCGGCGGCTTCACCTCGGACAGCCCGCACGACGATGACGGCGTTGCGCTCTCGCACAGCAACGGCGCTGCGCGAGGGTGGCATCCAGGCTCGCCAGAGCTCCCCAAACTCGTCGCCAGCACGTCGAGCGCGCCCATCGCCGATGCCGCCTCGCCCTCCTCCCTCTCGGGCTTCCGCCCCTCTCCACCTCTCTCGCCCGCCGCCCTCGCCCTCCCCTCTTTCCCGCCCGACTCGCTCGACGCCCCGACCGCACGAAACGACGAGCACGCTTCCGAGGGGGACGACGGCCGAGGCTGGGGCGGCGCCGAGCCCGACCTGCCTCCCCTCGGCGCCCTCCGCATCGCCGCGCCCGAATCGCCCGCCGCAGACGACTCGCGCGACGACGGATGGGGCCCTGCGCAAGAGGGTCCCGACCCGGACGACAAGGAGCCGCCGTTGCCGTCGCTCGGCGACCTGTTCCCCTCGGCGGCCGCTTCGCGCCGGCAGAGCGTCGAGTTGGCGCAGAAGGGCGAGCAGGGCGAGGACGCGTGGGGCAGCTCGCAGGGATGGGAGGAGCGCATGCGGCTCGAGGCCGAGGCGAGGGAGAAGCAGCGCATCGCCGAGGCCAAGGCGGCCGGGATCGAGCCTGAGGAGGAGCGCAAGCCGGACGTGCCGACGACTAACGGGTGCGTTCATGCTCACTCTCCACCCCTTCGACATCCGGATTGAGCTATGTACTGACGCTGTTCGGTCGCCCGCAGCAAGGACGCGGAGGACAAGCCCGCCGACGACGACAAGCCGGCCGCCAAGTCGGGCCTCGCCTCGATCTTCCGCTTCCGCAAGACGGCCGAGGACACCGCCACCCGCGCCGTCGAGTCGGCCAAGGAGACGTCGGCCAACGTCGCTCGCAGCGCCGCCGCTCTCGCCAATGCTGCGTCTCGACCGTCGACCGAGCAGGACGGCGCACGCGCGAGCGGCGACGCCGAGCGCCCGGCGGCCAAGAGCTGGCTCAGCCGTGTCGCCGCGGGCAAGGAGGACCCCGACAAGACCACCGTCGAGGACGACCCGAACTCGCTCGGCGTCGAGGAGGTCCAGCAGGGCGAGTCGGGCCGGACGACCTCGCCCGAGCCGCAGCCGGCGTCCGTCTTCGGGCGCCTCTTCGGGCGCAAGAAGACGCCCGCTCCCGAGGAGGCGCCGCGGTCGGCGTCGGCATCGGCGCGCAACAGCGGCGAGCAGCACGAGCAGCAGGCGGCGCCCGAGCTGAGGGTGCAGGACCTCGACGCGCTCGGCGACTCGGGCCTCGTCGCGAGGCTGCAGGCGCAGGCGCACGTCAAGAAGAGCATGTACGAGTACGACGAGAATGACGAGGACGACCCGGCGCCGCCGCCTTCGCGGCCGGGCAGCTTCTTCAGCTCGTCGGCGCGAGGCTCGTCCACGTCGCGCATCCCGAGCGCGCCGCCCGAGGACGACTTCGGCGGGCTCCTCGGCGCGTTCTCGGTCGCACCGTCGTCGTCGAGCGTCAAGGCCAAGACGTCGTTGGCGGCGTTCGACCCGTTCGACCCGCTCAGCGACAACTTCGGCGCCCTCCCCGCGCCCAAGCCGGCCGTCTCCTCTCGACCCATCGCCTCCCCCTCCTTCTCTCGCCCTCCGCCTCCGCCAACCGCGCCGTCATCATCTCGATCCGCTTTGGCGTCATCGTCCTCATCATCGCGGCCTCACCCGGCCGCCCAGGTCGCCTCGTTCGGCAGCCCGCCTCGAGCCCTCGCAGCCGCACCTCCAGTACGAGCGTCGTCGCCGCAGGACGACTTCGACGCCTTCTTCGACTCGGTCGCCGTCTCGACGGGCAACAAGGCCGCCGCTAAACCCGCCGTGAATGCCGCTCGAGCGCAACCGCCCGTCGGCCTGGTCGCTCCTGCGCCGTCCTCTCGTCTCGCCGCCTCGCAGGGCCCTCGCGCCCGCGTCGTCTCCCCTCCGCCACGCCTCACCGTCTCGCCGCCGGTGCGCATGTCGACGGCGTCGCCCATGTCGGCCTCGAGCGGGCGCACGACGCCCATCATGCCGCTCGCGCCCCCTCCTCCGCCCTCTCAGCCGCTCGCCTCGAACCGCCTCTTCGGCATCGACGCCCCGCCGCCTCCTACGGGCGCACTACATGCGCCGCAGAAGCGCACGCCGTCGGCCGCAGCGATCGCGCCGCCGCTCGCGCCCGCGCCGGCGCCTGCCCTGGCGACGAGCACGAAGGCGCGCACGCCGTCGCCGCCGCCGCCGCCGCCGCAGGTACAGCGAGCGTCGTCGGGCCCGTTGTCGCTCGACGACCTGTCGTTCTTCGAGAGCTGAAGGAGGTCGAGCAGGCGGCGGCGAGGGCTGGTGTGGGGGGCGAGCTGCATCTTTGGTCCTCTTGGTCATGTTCTTGCCTCGTGTCGTGCATTTCTACTGCATCATCATGCCCTTGCGAGCTTCTGCAGGTCCGACCCGAGCAAGTTGAGAGAGGCTCGCTCGCCGTCGCCCACACGACGAGAGCGGCGCCGCTTCTTCCGCTCTGCTCACAGTCCACATCGACCCAGGCCGCCCGAGATGGAGTCAGAGCGCGACCACGCCCCATCTGCGACCACTGCGCCGGCAGCTGCGCCTCCTCAAGCCAGCGAGAGCGACGCTGCTCCTCCCACCCCCGCCGACGCCCCTGTTCCAGGTGAGCTGTCCTCTCGCCCCTCTTGCAGGCCTGCGAAGCGGTGCTGACACCTCACGTCCTGCGCGAAGAAGAGCTCGTGCGCCACAAGCGGCCCCGTGCAGCTCTCGACCCGTCCACGCCCAAGGTGCGTCCGCCTCCTCTCGAGACGAGGTCGACCGACGACTTTCCCTCCGCTCTGCACGAGCTGAGCTGACTCTTGCACTCTCCCTACAGGGCGACGAGGAGGAGGGCAAGCGCTTGCCGGGCAGTACGCCGCTCGCCAAGAAGGGGTCCGTCTCGCTCTCGCCGCTCGTCTCGACGGAAGCTCTCGCTCACCGAGCGGGAGCGTCGCTCTTGTCGTAAGCGGCTTTGGCTGACTCTATGCATCACCCCGTGCAGCCGTGTCGAGGGCGACGACGACGTCGGCTCGGACAACGACCGTGCGACCTCCCCACCTCCTGCTGCCGCCGCATCCTCCTCTCGTCCGACGACGCCGACCAACGCTTCCACCTCCGTCGTCCCGCCAGCGACCGAGGGCAAGGACACGAAGCAGCTGCGCGAGCGCGTCCAGGCGCTCAAGCCGCCGGGCCAGACGGCCGAGCACGAGGGCGAGGCGCACGACGCCGACGTCGAGATTGCCGAGGTCGCCGACGAGGTCGCTGCCTCTGCGGCCAAGCTTGGCGACGAGCAGGACAAGAAGGAGGAGAAGGACGTCGAGATCGCCGAGGTGGCGGCCGAGGTCGGCAAGTCGGCGCAGAACCTGGCCAAGGAGGACGAGCGGGACATGCAGGACGTCGAGGACGGCGTCGGCGAGGGCGAGTCGAAGGACAAGGCGGACGTTGCGGCCGAGGTGGGCGAGTCGGCGGCCAAGGTGCAGGCGCAGGACGAGCGCATCGCCGACGCTGCGAGCGAGGTCGCTGAGGCGGCCGTCGCTGCGCCCGAGGAGACGCCCAAGCCATCGACGGCCGTCGCGCCGTTCGAGCCCAAGCCTCAGCCGGTGCGTCCATCTTTCCCTGTACGGCTGCCGACCCAGGAATGACCCTGACCCTGTCTCGAGCTCCTGCAGACATTCGCCAACTACTCGTCGACCGCCTCGCCCTTCTCCGCCTTCGCCTCGTCCGCCTCGCCGCTCTCTTCCGTCTCGACCCCGACCAAGCCCGCCCCCGAGGCGCAGAAGCCCAAGGCCAAGTCGGCCTTCTCCTCCTCGCCCTTCCTCTCGACGACCGCTCCTCCCGTCACCCCTTCCGCCTCGACGTCCACCTCGAAGGCGAGCGAGCTCAAGCCCGACGTCAAGCCTGCCGGCGAGCGGCCAACGACGCCGTTCACCAAGTCGGCGGCGACGACCAACCTCGCCGCGGCGTCGCCCTTCTCGGCCTTCTCGGCTTCGAGCGGCTTTGCCTCGGCGACCAAGTCCGGCGGCGCGTCGGCCTTCAGCGCCTTCTCGGCTGCACCGTCGGCCTTCTCGAGCGTCCCCTCGACGCCCGCCAAGCCGAGCGCGGCCGGCGGCGACGGCGCCGACGCTTCTTCCTCGGCCGACGCCGGCGGCGCCTCGGCCAGCGCTTCGGACGACGCCGACGCTCCCGAGCGCGTCGTCTACACGAAGCAGGAGACGGTCACGGGCGAGGAGGAGGAGCGGCTCCTGCACAGCGTGCGGTGCAAGCTGTACGCGATGAGCGAGGGGCAGTGGGCCGAGAGGGGGACGGGCAACCTCAAGCTCAACGAGACCAACAAGGACGACGGCAACAAGGGCGCGAGGCTGCGTGCGTCCTCTCTCCTCCCTCTCCTCGTCGTCTCCCTGCACCAGCTGGGAGTCTTGAAGCTGACGAGCTCCTCGACCGCTCGCCCGCAGTCATGCGCGCCGACGCGACGCACCGCCTCCTGCTCAACGCGCCGCTCTTCAAGGCCTTCTCGATCGAGGTGCACAGCGAGAAGTACGTGCGCTTCTCGGTCATCGAGGGCTCGACGCCGACGAGCTACATGCTGCGCGTGCGTCCCTCTCCTTCTCTCTCCCTCTCCCCTTTCTCCTCCTCCTCCTCGTGCGCCGCACCCGCTGACACAGATCCCTCTCTCAACATCTCTCACACAGACGGGCAACCCTGCGGCGGCATCGACCCTCGTCCAGGCCGTGCAGGACAAGGTCGCGACGCTTTGACCTCCTCCCCTTCCCTCCTCGACTCGCCTCGCCCTCGCCCTATAACCTCCTCGCCCAAGATTTTGCGCCTGCTGCTCTCCTCTCTTCGTTCTCTGCCACGCTGGTGGCGTGTCTCATTATGCAACTCGTCGTTCGTGCCTCTGCGACTGTGTCTCTCGCTCGCGCAGGACGAGAGGCTCGAAAGGGAGGGAGTGAGAGAACGCAGAGAGGTCATGCACAGCTAGAACTACAACCATGGATGCGAGTGCGAGAGGTGGTCGTACAATGGGTACAGGGAACGTAAGGGGAGCAAAAGAGAAACTACCTCGGCGAGATGACGACCGTCGCGTTCACGCCCGGCGCCGTCACCTTGACCCGGACCGTCCCCTCGCCGTCGTCGCTCAGTTCGAGGCCCTCGCCTTCGACGTCGACCTCGACGCCGCCCTGGTGCATGCGCTTCGTGTCGTACCGGATCTCGAAGACCTCGCCGACGCGCGAGCCCGTCGTGACGCCGCAGCGGTACACGCGCTTGTCGGCGTCGAGCGCCTCGTTCTGGAAGATGGTCGTCGGCTCGTGCTGCGGGTCGTGGTGGACGTAGGGGGCGTGGCCGTCTGCAGGGGGAGGGAGAGAGCGGCGTCAGCGAGGAGAGCTCGGAGAGGAGGTCCGAGAGCGAGGAGAGGACGACGACGCACGCTTGTAGTAGGCGTCGCGGGCTCGGCCGGTGCACATCGGGCTCTCGGTCGTCGCCATCGAGACGACGGCGCTCGGGATCATGCCGCCGAGCGAGATCGAGAGGATGTAGGTGATGCGGATCCCGGTCCCTTCGGGGCGGAAGTGCCAGCCGCTAAGGTTGAGCGTCGCGCGCTTGAGGCCCGACTGCTTCGGGACGCGGTCCGTCTCGACGCTCGTCTGGAGGATGAGGGCGCTGCCGTCCTCCTCGACAAAGTCGCGCTGGACGCCGACGATGTCCCGCGGCGACGCGATGAAGCGCTTGCCCTTGGCGACGGCGTAGAAGAGGACCTCGGTGCGGTTGAAGCGCTGCAGCATGAAGCCGGCCTCGGTGCGCGGGTCCCACAGCTTGCGCATGCCCGGGATCTGGACGACGCCGGCGAGGAAGGCGTCGGGCGTCACGTCGTCGACGAACGTCTCGCCGCGCACCCATGGTACAGGGTCTGCAGGGTCTGTGCGTCAGTATCAGAGCCTGGAAGAGCCATGTTGATGAAGAGAGACGCACTCTCGTCCTGTGCGCAGAGAGGGAACAGTCAGTTTGGCGCACGTGAAAGGGAGAGGAGGAGGAGGAGAAGGAGGGACGAGACGCACGTTGTCGTGCCACTTCTTCCAGAGCTGGACGCCGTCGCGCTCGCCGAGGTCGACCCAGCCGTCTTCTGGGTGGTCGAGCTCGTACAGGAAGCGTTGTCGGATCTGGTCGACCTCGGCGGTCCAGGGCGAATTGCACGGGTACGAGGGCACGGCGGGCAGGGCCGGCTCTTCGACGCGCTGGGTAGCGAGCATGGTAGCGTCTGAGCCTGTGCGAGGGCTTGGCAAGCTGGGCACGAAGCGGGTGAAGGAAGGGAAGCTGTGCCAGACTGTTGCCCTCCCGCGGTCGACGATGACGGCGAGCGCCGGATCCTCGGGAGCAAGACGGTTCGGCCTCGAGTCGGCATCGACCCACGCCGTGTGCCTCCACCGCGGAGGCCTCGCCTGCGCAATCTGGCGGCTGCGCGGGCCTAAGGATAGCCGCAGGCCGGGCACGTGAGCCGGCGAGGACGAGGGCCGCAGCAGCTCCTCGCTCTCGCCCTCTCGCCAATCCAGCTTCATCGCCAGCTCGGCCACCGGCATTGTGCGCATGAGCGCAGTCGCACCCTTGCGAGCATGCGCAGGCCTGCAGCGCTGCAGCCCGCGCCCCCGCAGCGTCGTCACCTCGTCCACCTCGCCCGCCCGACCTCGACGACGACTCGTCCACTCGCCCGCCCCACCGCGCACCTACTTGTACGACGTCGACTGGAACGGCCAGCTGTACCTGTCCGACAGCAAGCACCGCAACGTCGCCACCGCCTTTCGCGACCCTCGCTTCCTCGACGGCTTCTTCACCCGCCTCCGCCGCAACGACGATGCCGACGCGCCAGCAGAGGCGCGGCAGCTGCGCGCCGACGGCTACGAGTTCATCAGCCCGTGTCAGGGCGAGATGAACTACCTCAGGCCGGACCGAGAAGGGTCCGGCCTCGTCTTTCAGGCTCTCGAGGATGGAGGTGCGCTCTCCTCTCTCTCCCTCTCTCTGCCACGGATCGACCCCGAGCTGACTTCTCTTCATGCACGCAGAGCTACGCTACGCAGGCTCGCTGTCGCTGCCGTTCGACCCGCAAGCGCTGCGCGTCGACACGGCATCCGGCTACCTCTTTCACCCCTCGCCGACCAGCTCGCGCCGACGACGAAACGCGCCGTCGCGCTACGGGCCTTACTCGCTCCTGCGGTCGTCGCTCGTCGTCGAGCACTTTGCCAAGAGCCTCGAGCTGGACGAGCGCGGAGGAGGGACGTTCGAGTACGAGGGCGAGCGGCATCGGATCGAGCCGCTCCAGGAGGGCGACGTTTGGCGGCGGCAGGACTTGTAGCTGCGGCAGTGCCTTCCAACCGTCTTCATGCTCGACTGGCCGACGCGAGAACCAGAGAGCTCGAGCTGCACCGCCTCGTTGTTGCTCGTGGTGAGGAGAGGCTCGTCGGACACGATCCACCTCTCGCTCGTCGCCCGCTCGCTCACATGGTCAGGACAGCTGTCCTCGAGCTCGACAATGCACCGCTCGACATAACCGCCCCGCCGGCCCAGCCCCGCCCGCGCAAGCGCCAGCGCAAGTCGACATCGCTCCCGACCGCGAGCGACCTCTTCGTACCTCGCCTGCCAGGACTCCGTGCGTCCGTTTCGCTGGTCCAGTCATCTGCACAGACAGCTGACTACAAGCACTCGCAGCCCCCGGCGCACAGCTCCCGCTCTTCGCCGGCCTCCTCCCCTCGACACCCCCACCTTCGACCTCGGATGCTCAGCTCTATTTCCTCCTCGCCCGCAACAAGCACATCCCCAAGCGCGAGCGGCTCGTCATCTGGTGCGTCCCGCACGGCCTGCGCTCCCCTCGTCGAGACCGCTCGCTGACCCTTCCTCCCCGGCGCTCGCAGGCTCAACGGCGGTCCTGGCTGCTCCTCGTTCGACGGCGCCCTCATCGAGCTCGGCCCGGTCAAGGTCAACAAGGACGCCGAGACGCTGAAGATGGTCGAGTCGACGGCGTGGAACGAGTACGCCAACGTGCTCTTCTGTGCGTCCTCGTCCTCGTCTTCCTCCGCTCCCCTCGAGCCGAGCGCTGACTCTCTGCTCCACACAGTGGATCAGCCTGCAGGCACTGGCTTCTCCTTTGTGCGTCTTTGCTCTCGTACTCCTCGGGCGAGCAGTGGGATCAAGCTGACGACCTCTCACTCGCCTCTCGCAGGTCACCAAGGACGACGACGTGCGAGAGCTGCCCGCCGCTGCAGAGCAAGTCGTCATGTTCCTCGCCAACTTCTACAAGGTCTTTCCCGAGTTCTCCAACATGGATGTGCGTCCCTGTCCCCCCTCCCAGTCCCTGCCGCAGCCGCAGCTCTCGCTGACCTCGCTCGCGCACCCACCTGCAGACCTTCATCGCCGGCGAGTCGTACGCCGGGCAGTACATCCCCTACATCGCCGACGCCATCGACAAGACGATGCTCCTCCCGACTCGGCTCAAGGGCCTCCTCATCGGCAACGGCTGGATCTCGCCGCGCGAGCAGTACCCGGCCTACCTCACCTACCTCGAGCGCCGCGGCTTCCTCCGCAAAGGCACCCAGGCGCACCGCAACGTCCTCGCCGCGACCGAGAAGTGCAACGCGACGCTCGCCGCCATGGACGCGCGCGGCGCCGGCGGCAAGGGCATGGTGCTCGTCCCCGACTGCGAGGCCATCCTGAGCGTCATGGGCGCCGCGACGATGAAGGACGGCAAGTGCCTCAACTCGTACGACACGAGGGAGTACTTCACTTGCGGCACGCCGTGGCCGCACGAGCTCACCGAGGTGACCAAGTACCTGCATGTGCGTCGCTCGGTCCCCTTCTCCCCTCTCCCGCTCTCGCCCTTGTTCCGGCCCAGCCGTTCGTTCCTCGCCTCGCACCAGCTGACTCTCTCACTCGTTCTGCTCGCAGCGACCCGACGTCATCGACGCGCTCCACGCCACGACGGTCCCGCATAAGTGGACGCACTGCTCGCAGCCCGTCGCGAGCAAGTTCTGGACGCCCAACTCGGCGCCGTCGGTCGCGCTCCTGCCCGACCTCCTTGCCAAAATGCCCGTCCTCCTGTACGCCGGCGACCAGGACCTCATGTGCGCCGGGATCGGGATCGAGGCGGCGATCGCGCAGCTCAGCTGGAACGGCGAGAAGGGCTTTGTGCGTCAACCGTCCGCTCTTCTGCCAGGACGTCTCGTGTCGTTACCGTCACTGACTCGATGACATGCGTGTACGCAGGGCGAGGCCGAGGTGCTCGACTGGACGGTCGGCGAGGAGAAGGCCGGGCGGTGGACGACGGCGCGCAACCTGACCTACGTCGAGTTCACCAACTCGAGCCATATGGTGCGTCTCTCACTTCCTCTAGCCTCTCTATAGTCGACGGAAAGGCGACTGGGCTGACGCTGTGTGCGTGCAGGTCCCGCTCGACAAGCCTCTCGCCGCGCACGACATGCTCCGTCCGTCCTCTCTCTCCCTCTCGCCCGCCTCGCACCTCGCTCGCGCGCTCGTCCCACTGACTCTCAGCTTCGCGCACCTGCACGCAGTCCGCTTCATGCAGGTCGACACGCTCCACTCGGCCGGCTCGGCGGCGCGCATCCCCTCGCGCATCGGGTCCGAGCCGGCGACGATCCTTGGCGCGACGCACCCGAACGGCTCGACACTCGCCGGCGCGCTCGACGCATTGTCGCCTGGCTCGTCGTCCTCCTCCTCTTCTTCCGCCGACGGCGACGGCGACGGCGACTCGGCCTCGTCCCCCTCGAGCGCCGACAAGGACCTCCTCGCGCACGACGGCTTCAACATCGAGCACGAGCGCACGTACGGCCCGCGGCGCACGGCGGCGCTCGTCGTCCTGCTCGTGCTCGTCGGCGGGCTCGTGTGGGGCGTCGTGCACTGGCGCAAGGCGAGAAGGAGGGAGCGGTACCGCCGGCTCAAGGGCAAGGGGAGGGCGATCCGGCTCGAGGAGCGTGGTGGGGACGGGCGAGGTGACGAGGACGAGGACGAGGAAGGTCGGCGAGAGGGCGGGTACACGGACGGGGCGCGAGGGAGGGAGCGCAGGGGCGAGGACGCAGAGACGGTCGCCGTCTTTGACGTTGGCGAGGACGACGAGTCGGACCGGGACGACGAGGAGGACGAGGCGGGCAAGGCGCAGCGACGGAGGAGGGACGACCCAGAGGCATGGGGCGACCTGGGGAGGACGCCCGACCCGAAGCAGGACCTCGTCTGGGGCGGGAGGACGAGCTGAGGAGCGGTCCGAGCACAGCTAGCTGCACCTGCCACTTTCCTCTCGTTGCTCAACATCGCTCTCTGTGTGCGCGAGCCGAGCGAGAACGACTGCGAGCGAGAGAAGGGAGCACGAAAGACGCTTGGGCCTTCTCCTCCTCGTCCGAGAGCTACAACATCGAGGCACAGCCGAACCAGGGCGCCGCGCCCTCCTCGAGCTCACGCCTGAGCACCCTCCTCACCGCTCGCTGCGCCGGCACCCCACTTGCGCCACACCTCGTCGAGCTCCTCCTCGAGCACGATCCTCTCCCACGCCGTCACGCCTCCCCCTCCCCCTCCCCCTCCCCCTTCCCCTCCCTCGCCCGCGCCCTGCACCGCCGCCCGTCCCGCCCTCGTCACCCTGTCCATCGCGTCGACGCGCTCGAGCACCTTGTCCCGCGCGCGGCGCGCGGCCGGGCTCGGCGCGGCGAGCTGGACGAGGTCGAGTGGGGACGAGAGGCCGAGGCCGTGCAGGAGCGGGCTGAGGCGCGCGAGCGAGGGGAGCGGGAGGGAGAGGAGGAAGGCGGGGACGGTGGGCGGGCTGGAGGGTGAGGCGGCGGCGGCGGCGGCGGCGGTGGGGCGGGCGGGCGGCGCGGCGGCGGCGATGGTGGAAGTGGAGGAGGAAGGGGTCGAGGTCGAGGGTGCGCCGGGCGGCGCTGGGCGAGAGGGCGACGCAGAGCTGGGCGAGGGAGGTGCGCGCGTCGGCTTGGGCGCGGCACTCGGCGCGGCGGCTCGTGCGCGGGCCGGAGGTGGTCGAGGATCGAGAGCGAGCGACGACGGCGGCGGGCCGTCCGGATCGGGCTTGATGCGCCTCGTTGGCGCGGCAACGACCTCGTCGTCGTCCTCGTCGTCGTCGAGCACGAGGACCCTGCTCCTCGGCCTCGACGGCGCCTTGACCGGGCTCGCCGACGACGTCGACGCGCGCGCACCGCTCTCGTCGCGCTCAGCACGCTGCCGCGCGCGCCGAGGAGCGTCGAGAGCGATGTCGGGCGCCTTGAAGACGAGGCCCCTGCGGCTGACGGTGCCCGAGTGGCGGCGCTTGGCGGGCGAGGGTGCGCCGTCGTAGCCGTCCTCGGCGCGCTGCTCGGCCGCATCGTCGTCCTCGCCCTGCTCGTCCCGCTCGACAGCTCCGAAAATTCTCCTCGAGCCGTGTGACGCGCGGCGGCTCGTCTCGGGGCGCTGGCCGCGCTGGTCACGGTCGGCGAGCTGCGCGCCGGACCTGGTCGTGGACGCGCCGTCGCTCGCCCTCCTGGTGGCGCCGAGGGAGCGCGGTGCTAGGCGAATCGCGGCCTGCGGGCTGGCCGAGGGCGTGTTGAGGCCTGGCGCGGCGGCCGAGGGCGCTGTGGTGGTGCGGGGCGAGGAGCGGGAAGTGGGGCGGGCGGGAGGAGGAGGTCGAGGAGGGAGAGGCCTGGTGGCTTTGGCTGAGGCGAGGCGAGGCTTTGGCGGTGAGGTCGAGGGGAGAAAGTCGAGCTCGTCGTAGTCGAGGTCGCCGTCGGGCGGGGGAGGATGAGGGCGCACGGCGGGAGGAGGAGGAGGAGGGGGCGACGACGACGAGCGCTTGACGCGGCGGTGCATGGCAAGGGTGTGTGCTTGAGAGTGCAGCAGCTGCTCAGCACGAGTCAGCCCAACCAGGGGCGAGTCGAGCCGAGGCTTGCTCCGCGGCTTGAGTCGACGAGGAGGAGAGAGCAGGCAGAGCTCGCCGTCGTCCTCTCGCACCCACCGGCACCCGCTACAGAGCCAGCACCTCAGCCAAGCACTCGCACCAGTGCATGCTCACAGGCCCGCTCCGCCTCTTAGCCCGCCCTGCCCTCGTCGTCCACCGCCAACCCGGCCTCTTCATCTCGCTCTTCCCTCTCCACCTCGCCTCACCGCCCCGCACCCGCACCATGAGCGACTCGGCACCCGCACTCGCTCCCCCCGTCCCCCAGGTCACCGCACCCGCGCCCTCGGCCGACCAGCAGCTCGACGCCAACGGCCAGCCCCTCACCAAGTCGGCCCTCAAGCGCATCGAGAAGGAGAAGGCCCTCGCAGCAAAGAAGGCCCTCAAGCAGCAGCAGAAACCCGCTGCCGCCAAGCCCGCACCAGCAGACGCCGCCGCAAAGGCCGCCAAGAAGGACAAGCCCAAGAAGGACGACGCGCCCGAAGAGCCCCCCTATGTCGACGTCCCCGCCGGCGACAAGAAGGGTCCGTCCGCCTTCTCGTTCCTTCCTCACGATGAACCCCTCGACGCGCAGAGCGTGCTCGAAGGAGGAGCCCTCGCCAAGAGCCGAGTCGAACCCGCGCTGACTCTCGACCGCTCCTCCCCTCCGCTCGTTCCCGCTCGCCCACAGACCTCTCGAACCCGATGGCGGCCGGCTACAACCCCGACGTTGTCGAAAAGGCGTGGTACTCGTGGTGGCGCCAGTGCAACTTCTTCGTCCCCGCCGTCCCGTCGTCCAACCCGACCGAGTTCTCGCATTTTGACGCCGAGCCCAACTTCCTCCCGCGCTCCGAGGGCGCCGCCGACCCGCAAGAGCTCGACTGGTCCAAGGTCAACCCGGACAAGGTCTTCGTCATCCCGGCCCCGCCGCCCAACGTGACGGGCAGCCTCCACATCGGCCACGCCCTTGCCTTTGGCCTCCAGGACACGCTCATCCGCTGGTGCGTCCCGCTCTCGCTCTCTCTTCTTGCCTCGTGACGTCTTTCTGACTCCTCTCAAACCCTCGCAGGCACCGCATGCGCGGCTACACGACCCTGTTCGTCCCCGGGTACGACCACGCCGGCATCTCGACCCAGTCGGTCGTCGAGAAGCGCCTCGCCAAGCTCGAGGGCCTGTCGCGTCACGACCTCGGCCGCGAGAAGTTCCTCGAGCGCTGCATGGCCTGGAAGGAGGAGTGCGTCCCCTCTCTTTCTCTCCTTGCCGCTTTGACCCTTGCGGGCGAGCGAGCAAGCTGCTGACGACCCCTCCTCTCTCCCTCCCTCCCTCGCCCGCAGGTACCAGTCGCGCATCACGAACCAGATCCAGCGCCTCGGCGTCTCGTGCGACTGGGACCGTGTCGCCTTCACGATGAACCCGGCCCTGTCGACCGCCGTCGCCGAGACGTTCGTCCGCCTGCACGACGACGGCATCATCTACCGCGCCAACCGCCTCGTCAACTGGTGCGTCGCCATGAACACGACCCTCAGCAACCTCGAGGTGCGCTCCTTCTCTCCCTGACCCTCTCTCTGCTTGACCGAGCGAGAGAGCCGACTCGCCCTCTACCGCCCGCAGGTCGACCAAAAGGTCCTCACGGGCCGCACGATGCTCAACGTCCCGGGCTACGACCTCAAGGACAAGTTCGAGTTTGGCGTCATCACCTCGTTCGCCTACCCGCTCGAGGGCTCGGACGACAAGATCGTCATCGCGACGACCCGCCCCGAGACGATCCTCGGCGACACGGCCATCGCCGTGCACCCGGACGATGAGCGCTACAAGGTGCGTCTCCCTCGTCATTCTCGCACGCCGTGTGTCGGTGCGAGAGAGGCTGTACTGACGCCGGTTCGTCGCTCGCCCGCAGCACCTCCACGGCAAGTACGCGATCCACCCGTTCCTCGGCCGCCGCATCCCCATCATCACCGACTCGATCGCCGTCGACATGTCGTTCGGCACGGGCGCCGTCAAGATGACGCCGGCGCACGACCCGAACGACTACGAGGTCGGCATGCGGCACCAGCTCGAGTTCATCAACATCCTCAACGACGACGGCACGCTCAACGGCAACGCCGGCCCCGAGTTCGAGGGCATGAAGCGCTTCCACGCACGCGTCAAGGTCGTCGACGAGATGAAGAAGAAGGGCCTGTACGTCGGCGACGCCGAGAACCCGATGAGCATCCCCGTCTGCGCCAAGAGCGGCGACTTTATCGAGTCGGTCATGAAGCCCCAGTGGTGGGTCAGCTGCAAGTCGCTCGCTGAAAAGGCCATCGAGGTGCGTCGTCTTCCTCCTCGTCCCTGCCTCGAGAACGAGCGCGAGCTGACGACCTTCCCAACCCGCCTCTCCTCCTCTCCTCGCCCTCCTCTTCCCCCCTCTCCCTCCTCTTCCTCCTCTCCCTTCTCTCCTTCTCACACACTCGCAGCGCACCCGTGCCGGCGAGCTCAAGATCCGCCCGGCGACGTCCGAGGGCGACTGGTACCGGTGGCTCGAGGGCATCCAGGACTGGTGCATCTCCCGCCAGCTGTGGTGGGGCCACCGCGCGCCGGCCTACTTTGTCAAGATCGAGGGCGAGGAGCAGGATGTGCGTCCCCTTCCTCTCATCCTCCTCTCGCTCGTGCTCGTCGAGCGTGAGCTGACGCGCCGCCGACCCCCCTGCAGCGCCAGTCGAACGACTTCTGGGTCACGGGCCGCAACGCCGACGAGGCGCACGAGCGGGCCGTCGCCAAGTTCCCGGGCAAGCAGTTCACGCTCGAGCAGGACGACGACGTGCTCGACACGTGGTTCTCGTCGGGCCTGTGGCCATTCTCGATCCAGGGCTGGCCCGAGCAGACGCCCGACCTCAAGCACTTCTACCCGTCGAGCCTGCTCGAGACGGGCTGGGACATCCTCTTCTTCTGGGTCGCGCGCATGGTCCTCCTCGGCATCTACCTCACGGGCCAGGTCCCGTTCAACGAGGTCTTCTGCCACGCCATGATCCGCGACGCGCACGGCCGCAAGATGTCCAAGTCGCTCGGCAACGTCATCGACCCGATCGACGTCATCGAGGGCGCGACGCTCGAGGCGCTGCACACCCAGCTGCGCATGGGCAACCTCGCCGCCAAGGAGGTCGAGCTCGCCGAGAAGGGCCAGAAGAAGGACTTCCCGAGCGGGATCCCGCAGTGCGGCACCGACGCGCTCCGGTTCGCGCTCGCCAACTACTCGTCGACCGGGCGCGACATCAACCTCGAGATCCTGCGCGTCGAGGGGTACCGCAAGGTGCGCTCGTCCCTCCTCTCCTCCTTCTCGCCCATCTTCGTCTCGAGCGGGCAGTTGACGCTCGTCTCTCTCGACCCTGCAGTTCTGCAACAAGCTGTGGAACGCGACGCGCTTCGCCATGCTCAAGCTCGAGGGCGACTTTGTCCCGACGGCGTCCGAGAAGGTGCGCTCGGTCCCCTTCCTCACGCCGTTCTCGTCCCTCTACCTCTCGCTCGCCCAGCTGACGCTCCTCATCCACCTCGCATCGTGCAGCCGACCGGCGACGAGTCGCTCGTCGAGAAGTGGATCCTGCACAAGCTCAACCTCGCGACCGACAAGGTCAACCAGGCGCTCGAGGACCGCAACTTTATGCAGGCGACGAGCGAGGCCTACTCTTTCTGGCTGTACGAGATCTGCGACGTCTACATCGTGCGTCCCTTTCCCTCTTTCTCCACTGACTGCGCGCGCTCGAGGGAGGATCGACGAGCTGACCCTCGCCCGACCCTTTCTCGCCATGCAGGAGGCGATCAAGCTCACGACCGACCCGTCCGCACCCGACGCCAAGGCGCGCCGCTCGGCGCAGAACACGCTCTACACGGTGCTCGACAACGGCCTGCGCATGCTGCACCCCTTCATGCCGTTCGTCACCGAGGAGCTGTGGCAGCGCCTCCCGCGGCGCCCGACCGACCAGACCAAGTCGATCATGCTCGCGCGCTTCCCGGAGAAGAAGCCCGAGCGCGACTTTGCCCAGGAGGAGAAGGAGTTCGACCTCGCGTTCGGCGCGGTCCGTGCGAGCAGGAGCATCTCGACAAGCTACGGCATCAACTCGAAGCTGCAGGGTGCGTCCCCTCTCCTCATCCTCTTCTTCCCTCTCTCCTCTCTCTATCCGCTCGACATCGACGAGCTGCAGCGAGCCTCACCGCTGATGCCGTTTCGGCTCGCCCGCAGTCTTCTTCCTCGCGCGCACGCCTGCGCTCGCGGCGACCCTGCGCGCCAACACGGACGCGCTCAGCGTCCTCATCAAGGGCTGCGCCGCGTTCCGCATCGTCGAGAGCGAGGACGAGCTGCCCGAGGGGTGCGTCGGCGAGACGGTCAGCTCGGAGCTGAGCGCGTTCCTCCTCCTCAAGGTGCGTCCTCCTCCCCCTCTCCCTCGCCTCTCTCGCTCTCAGAACGCACGAGCTGACGCTCTCATCTCGCACGTCGCGCAGGGAGTCATCGACGCCGAGGCCGAGATCGCCAAGTCGAACAAGCGCCTCGCGTTCGCGCAGCAGGCGCTCGACAAGCTCGAGAAGCAGCGCGCGGCGCCGACCTACGCCGACAAGCGGCCCGCCGACGTGCAGCAGCGCGAGGCGGCAAAGGTCGACGAGTGGAAGAGCGAGATCAGCGAGCTCGAGAAGGCGATCGCCAAGTTTGAGCAGCTCAGGGTCTGAGCGAGGCTGTGCGAGGGGACGTAGACCGGGCGGTATCGAGGTGTGCAATGCTCTCGAACTTCTCTCTCGCTCTCGCTCTTCAGCGGCTTCAAGCGTCTCGCTGTGCTTCGGCGAAAGAACGAGCGCGCGAGAGAGAGAGGCTGAGGAAGAGCGCGCTCTGCGCTCCTTCATTGCGCGATCGATACCGGTGCCGTCCCGCCTTCCCCTTCTCGAGAAGCCCACGGCGCCTTCATCACCTCGAGCCTCGTCCCGAGGCCCTCCCACTGCGCCTCGCCTCCTCCTCCTCGCGGCGCACGGCCTGCTGCGCCCCCGCGCACGCTCATCCCGCCGAGCCCCTCCTCAAGCGCCAGCTCGTCAAGCACGCGCGCGACCCAGTTGATGTCGGTCAGCGGCGTGAGGTCGGCCGCCCCTGCTGCGGGCGAGTCGGCGGCGCTCGAGCCGGCTCCTGCGCCTGCTGCGGCGCCGGCGCCGAGAGGGGACGACGCCGTGCGGCCTGCGGGCGCGGCGCTCGTCGCGTAGGGTGTGCGCAGCGCTGCGAGCGACGACGACGACGATCGGGTCGGGGCCGGCGCGCGCTGCTGCTGCTGCTGCCCGATCGCGCCGACCGCCGCGCTCGAGCCCCCGCCCGGGCCCGAGCCCGTCAGGCGCGCCCGCACGGCGCCGTACGGCGCCTCGCGCCCCTTGACCTCGCGCACGAGCTCGCCCGAGCCGAACGCGTGGAAGAGGCGCACGTCGAACTGGCGGAAGAGGACGCCGTCGATGCGGAGGGCGAAGCGCGAGAGGACGAAGAGCGAGAGGTGGTTGACGCGCTGTAGGTGGGCGAGGGTGGGCGTCAGTCGGGGTAGCTCGAGATGCTGGGCATGCTCGGGAGAGCCGAGAGGGAGCGAGAGCGAGAGGAGAGGGAGAGAGAGAGGAAGAAAGAGACGCACGACCCGGACCGTCACGTCGGCGATGCCGTTGTCGCCGAGCTCGTCCTCGAACAGGGGCACCTCGTCGAAGAAGAGGATCGGGATGTCGGTGCGCGCGAGGAGGGCGATCGGGATGCCCGGGTGCGACGGCGGGGCGGGGAGCCACTCGGGTTCGAGCGCGGCCGAGGAGGAAGAGGAGGAAGGAGAGGGCGAAGGCGGCGAGGTGATGCGGCCGCGGTGGAGGGTCGTGTAGGTCCAGTCGAAGGGTTTCTGTACGGTGAGGTCGGTCGTCGAGCCGGATGCGGCCTGTCTGTGCGCGGCGAGAAGAAGATCAGCTGGCTGTGTCGCTCGTGCAAGGACACCGTCGAGGATCTCGAGCGCGGGACGCACCCTCTGGACCACTCGTCGGCGTGCGCGACTCGGACGGCGCCCGCGCCGGGTAGGGCGTCCCAGCCGTCGCCCTTCTTGACGGCGGCGAGCATGTCGAGCGTGTTCCACTCGAGGGAGAAGCCCGAGGGTGCGTGGTGGATCTTGAGCGAGTTGTTGCCGAAGCAGATCTCGGGGAGGGCGAGGTCGAGCTTGGCCGAAGCGCTGCGTGCGAGGGAAGGTGCGGTGAGCCCGAGGGTAGGTGGGGAGGAGAGGGAGGAGGAGGAAGAGGGGACGCACGCGTCTGCTTCTGGGATCGAGAGGATGGGCCGCTTGGTGGCAGTGACGGTCCAGTCGTCGAGGTGGATCTCTCGCTGGCCCTTGAGCGGGTCTGCCCTGAGCCGAGGCGACGAGGGCATGGTTGGCGAGTTGAGGCGCGAGGTGAGCGAGGAGGCTCTGGGTCGCGGTGCTTGATGGGCGGGGGCGCGTGTCAGTGGTGACTGAGCGAGTCGAGTGGCTCTAGCTAGCAGTGCGAGCTGTGGTGCGAGGCGGCGAGAGCGGCACCAACAAGCGCGACGACGGGCGACGACGACGACGAGCTCCTCGTCCTCCCCACCCTCCTCTGCCCTCGCTTGGACCAGCGCATCCCACCATGATGGTCCCTCCCACCAGCGTCCAGGTCGACACCGGCCACGCCGACATGATTGTGCGGCCCGCTCTCCTCGTCGTCCTCATCTCCACGTCCATCTCCCCTCGCTCACTCCCTCGTCCCCCTCCACCGCCCGCAGCACGACGCTCAGCTCGACTACTACGGTCGCCGGCTCGCCACCGCCTCGTCGGACCGCTCCATCCGCATCTTTGACGTCGAGGCCGACGACTCGTACCGCCTCGCCGACTCGCTCCAGGCGTCCGTCCTCTCCCTCTCTCGCTCGTGCGAGCTACTGTGCCTCGAGACCACCTCGCTGACTAGCCTGCACCCGCCCTACGCCCGCAGCCACGACGGCCCCGTGCACGCCCTCGCGTGGGCCCACCCCTCGTTCGGCTCGATCCTCGCCTCGTGCTCGTTCGACGGCAAGGTCCTCATCTGGAAGGAGAACGACGCCCCGAACAAGGGCTGGTCCAACGTCAAGGAGCACCTCCTCCACACGGCCAGCGGTGCGCTCTCCTGCCCCCCTTCCTCTTCCCCCCTGTCGTCCTCCCCACCTCCTCGCCCGGCTGCACTCGCTGACCCTGGTTCTCTCTCGCGCAGTCAACGCCATCGCATGGGCACCTCACGAGCTCGGCCCGATCCTCGCCTGCGCCTCGTCCGACGGCAAGGTCTCGGTCCTCACCTTCAACAGTGCGTCTCGCGCTTCCCTCCTCACCTCCTCCCTCGCCTGCCTCACGCTGACCCCGCCCGGCTCGTGCTCGCAGACGACGGCACCTGGGAGGCGTCCCTCTTCCCCGCCCACGCGCAGGGCGTCACCTCGGTCAGCTGGGCACCCGCAGTCGGCATCGGCGCCCTCACGAGCGCGGGCGGCGCACCACCGCAGGGCGGCGCAGGGCAGGGCGGCGAGGGCCAGGAGGCACTCCAGCAGGTCAAGCGCTTTGCGACGGGCGGGTGCGACGGATTGGTCAAGATCTGGGCGTACAAGTGCGTCCTCGCTCGGCTTCTTCCCCTTCTTCTCGAACTGCAGGCTTGAGCACTAGCTGACCCGCCCCTCCTCCCCTCTCGCCCTCTTCGACTTCTCCCTCTTCTCCTCTTCTCCCACCCGCCCTCGTCTCGCCTCGCCCTCGCGCTCGACCCTCTCCCTCGCCTCGCACACCTGCCCCTCTTCTCCTCCCTCATCCGCCTCGCGCACGCTCTCGTCGCCTTCGCCGTCGCCTTCACTCTCTCTCCCTCCCTTTCGGCACCCCGCTCGATCACGCCCGCAGCGACTCGACCAAGGAGTGGGCGGCCGACGCCTCGGAGCACCTCCTCTCGGGCCACTCGGACTGGGTGCGCGACGTCGCGTGGGCCCCCTCGGTCGGCGTCGGCAAGGCCTACCTCGCCTCGGCCGGGCAGGACAAGGCCGTGTGCGTGTGGACGCAGCAGGACGCGCGGAGCGCGTGGACGAGGGCGGTGCTCGACCCGAGCGGGACGGACGCGGCGCCGCAGGGCCAGCAGCAGGGGCAGCAGGGCGAGGGACGGTTCGGCGACGTCGTGTGGCGTGTGAGCTGGAGCGTCGCGGGCAACGTGCTCGCCGTTTCGAGCGGTGCGTCCCATCTCTCGTTCTCTCTCTCTCCCTCCCTCCCTCCCTCCCTCGTTATCCCTCCGCCGTAGCCGCTGACGAGGGTCCGTGCACGCGCTCGCAGGCGACGGCAAGGTGTCGCTGTGGAAGGAGAACCTCAAGGGCGTGTTCGAGAACGTGTCCGAGATGGCGTCGTAGCTGTCGTCGTTGGCGCGGGCGAGCGCAATCGGGACCGTCGTTTCTGTGCACGTGCGGCCGGGCTTGCTCTCTCGCTCGCTGCGGATCGGCAGTCGGTCTGGACGGAGATGAGGCGCGGACGCTCCGCGGACGCTCTTCTCGCCGGTCCGTCGCTCGAGCGTCCGCGGACGGTCCGCCTTTCGGGCAGCTCTCGCCCGCCCGCTCGCCGCTATCGCTCTTTCACCTCTCGCTCGCTGCGAGTTACAAGCGCACCGGCTGCGCTCGCTGCACCATGTGCCCATCTCGAGGCACTCCTGCGCCCGGTCGCGCTCGCCGCACGCCCCGCCGCGCCCTCGTCGCCCTTGTCGTCCCTCTCGTCGCGCACGCTCGCCTCGCCTCGGCAGCAGTCTCGACAGCCGACCTCGTCGACTACCTCGGCGGCACGGCGACGGGCCAGTCGCTGTCGACCGTCGCGTACCAGCTCATCGTCGTCGCCAACGAGACGGCCGTGCTCGTCTCGCTCTCGGTCGACAAGGCTATGGGCGACGTCGGCTGGCTGGGCGTCGGGAGGGGCACTGCAATGACGGATGCGTGCGTCTCCTTTCCTCCCTCTCCACGAGCGCGAGCGGGACGACGAGCGCTGACGGCGAGCGATGCACCCTCTCCTCCTCCCCTCGCTCCCTCACCCGCAGCGACACCCTCATCGTGTGGCCCAACGCCGACTCGACCTGGACCCTCTCACATCGCACCGCCTCGTCGACCGTCATGCCCGTCCTCGTCGGCTCGCCCTCGCCCGACGACCCCTCGTCCGACTCGAGCGGCCAGGTGCGCGTCGTGCCTGCGCTCAGCAGCGCCAACACGGCCGACAAGCCCTGCGTCGTCACGTTCGAGCGGCTCCTCGCGCTCGAGGACGGCGACAAGTACGGCGGCAAGGAGGCTGGGCTCGAGAAGAAGGCCAACCAGGTGCGTCGCGCCGGTTCGAGTTTGGTCCAACGCTGCGCCTCGGGCCTCGGCTGACTCTGGCTCCCTCGCAGCCCTTCATCTACGCGTACGGCGACGAGAACCCAGGCAACTCGGCGCAAGACACGGACCTCAAGCAGCACGCTTTGAGCGCCATGGGCGGGACGTGAGTTTTCTTCCCCCTCCTCGTCCCTCTCTTTCTTCCGGGACCGCACCTGACTCGGCGTCGTTCCCCTGCAGCTACGTCGACCTCTCCACCGACTTCACCGCCGACTCGGCGCCCATCGACCCGCCGCTCTCGCCCGTCGACGTCGACGAGAGCGGGTCGAGCGGCGGGTCGGCATCTTCCGCGCCGGCGAGCGCGACGGCGAGCGCGAGCCGAGGTGCAGCGGGCAGCAGCGCAGCGAGTACGGGCGCAGCTGTCGAGACGAGCGGAGTGGCGCCCGCCGCGGCGACGGGCGGGACGGGCGAGGGCTCGAGCGGCGGGTCGTCGACGTCGTCGGGCGCGAGCACAGCGGCGAGCACGGCTTCGTCGAGCTCGAGCCCGTCGTACAAGACGCTCATCACGGCGCACGGCGTGTGCGCAGGCGCAGCTTGGTGCGTCATCCACCCTTTCGTCGCCGCTTCCACGATCCGGGCTCGGGCACTCGACCTGACTCGTCCGCTCTCTCCCTCTCTCTCTCGCATCTCTCGCAGGGCTTTCTTCGCTCCTCTCGGTGCGCTCTATGCACGACTAGGTCGAGGCCCTATGGGCCGCATCCTCTTTCCGCTCCATTTCAAGCAGTGCGTCCCGTCCCTCCTTCCTCGCCGTCAGCCTTGAGAAGGTCGATGCGGTCGCACTCGCTGACCCGAGCTTACTCTCTGCAGGCAAGGCTTCGTCACGACGCCGCTCACGCTCACGGCCGTCGTGCTCGCGCTCTGGGCCGTCAAGGTCAAAGGAGGAGGCGGCCTCTCGTACCCGCACAAGGTGCGCTCCTTGCTCGACCTTCTCTCTCACCCTCGCCGCCCCTCGGGGTGCTCCCGCTGACGTCCTCCTCCATCGTATGCACGCAGACCGTCGGCTTCAGCCTCGTCGCGCTCCTCGTCGTGCAAGATTTCTTCGGCCTGTGGGCGCACTTGTCGCGCAAGGCGGCCAAGGGCGGCGCCGACGGCCGGCCGCCGCGTCGGGCCGTTCAGGGCTATCTGCATATTGTCCTTGGCGTCACGCTCGTTTCTACTGGGGTGCGCTACACGATCTCGCTCCCCTTCGCTTCCCACGACGGACTTGAGCGGTGCGCACTCGCTAACTCTCGTGCCTCGCGCGCGCAGTTCTACCAAGTCCATCTCGGTCTCGAGCGGTACGGCGTCTCGGACAAGGTGATCCTCAACGCCCTTCACGGGTGCGTGCGCAGTCCTTCTCGCAGTCGAGAGGAGCGAGCGCGCAGAGAGCTGATACCGGTCCTCGTCCTCGCGCGCAGAGCCGCAGCCGTCTTCGCGCTCGTTTACCTCGCCTCGGCCGCCCTCGCCCTCGTCCGCCGCCTGCGCGCCCCCTCGCGCACCCCGCCGCCGCCGCACCGACGCCTGCATCGTCGTCGCCCCCGGAACCTCCGCCGCTCCCCCTCTCCTCCCCCTCGTTCGCATCGGCGCACGATCCATTCTTGTCACGACGAGGGGAGTGACGTCGGCACCTCTTCGGGCGCAGACTCGGGCGCAGAGGGCGGGTCGTCGAGTGCTGAATCAAGCCACGGCGCCGGACGCGGCAGGTCCCGGGGTCGCCGACGTCGAGACGAGCGGTGGGGACGCGGCAGCGAAAGCGACGATGACGAGTCGTCGTCGTCATCGTCGTCGTCGAGTGAGGGCGGCAGCCGTCGAAGGAGCGGGACGAGGAGCAGGAGCAGGAGAAGGGGCGCGAGCGCCGGGCGTCGCTGAAGTGCAATCTCGACAGAGCGTCGGCGGCCAGACAGGACCGCTCGGGACACCGAGAGCGTGCGGTGCCTTTCATCTTGGTGCTCGCTGTCTCGTTCGAGAGGGGAGGAAGCCACGCCGGGTAGAGCGAGCTGAGTTTCGAGTCGGCGCGACGCGGAACTCGTCGACGAGCACTTGCGCGAGACTTGCGCACTGCGCAGCTCCTGCCAGGGCGGCCTTCCGTACAGTGCTGTACTGTAACTAGTTTCCCACGCTCTCGCTAGCACTTTCTGCGCCCCTTGTCGAAGCCGAAAAGTAGAAGATCGCCAGGGCGGTGCCAGCAATGGTGCGCCGCCTTTTCGCCCGCCCGCGCCGCTCCCCCGCCGTTCGGCGTCGAACAACCTCGCTGGACATGCTGGCTTCCGCCGTGCAGCCGAGTCCTGTCCTGTGCGAGCCGCAGAATCGCCCCACAGCGAGGGCTCAAGCCGCCTGAGCTCCTCGCTGCTCTCCCCTCGCCCTCCCTCATCAGCCCCTCCTCCCGCCGCCAAGCACGACGACGCCGGCCCGACACCGCCTCGCGCATGGACGACACGACGCCGAGCTGGCCGAGCGACCTGCAGGTGCAGCAGCGACATGCACAGGGCGGCTTGTCGACCGCCCTGACTACCGTGCGGGGTGCCGACTCCGAGCGACGAGCGCGACGGGTGCGTCCGGCTTCTCCTCGAGATTGGGGTCCAGCAGGAGAGAGGGAGGGCGCACGCAGGGGTTCTCTCACGTACTGACACCCACCGTGGACCCCTCCCGCAGATGCAGCAGGACTCGCAGCCCTGGTCGTCGTCCCACGAGGTGAGTCGCTCGACAGGCTCTGCTCCTCGCAACGAATCCCACGGTGCTGACGACCGCTCCGGCGGTTCCCGCAGCAGAACCAGCAGCTCGACCATCGGCATCAGCCCCAGCAGCCGCAGGGCTACTCGGCCTACGAGTTCGAGGTCCCGCTCGCGCCTCTCGCCCGGCAGCAGCAGCACCTCGACACCGGCGGCGGCTCGTACTCGTCGTCGTCGTCCGGCCATGGGCCGCCGTGTCAGCCCCAGCCTGCGCACATCACCTCGTCGCACGACGCCCAGGCGTACCGCTCGTACTCGCCCGCCCAGGGCCCGTTCCCGACGCCGTCCACCTTCGCCTACTTCCCTCCGCCGCCGCCCGCCGCCGACACGGCCCCTCCTCCACCCTTCGCCGTTCAGCGCCATCTCGCCGCGCCGCCGACATACGCGCCCGTACCGCTCATCGGCCACCCGTCCTCGTCCTGGAGCGAGCCCGCCGCGCAGAGCCACGTGGCGCCGCCGCCGCAGCAGCACGGCTCGTTCATCTTCGCCGGTCCGACGCAGCTCTACTCGGCGAGCAACGACTACGCGCAGCCGCTGCAGCCCGATGCGCGTACGACGCAGCCGCACGGGCCCGATGGGAGCGACCGGTGGCATCCGGGCGCGCCGGCGCCGCCGCTCGTCCCCTACGGCGCGTCCGGCGAATGGATCGAGCAGTCGCAGGCGCAGGCGCCGATGCACTCGCCCTACCAGTCGCACTCGTCGCTCCAAGTCGATGTTGAGCCGCAGCAACACGCCGCGGCGCCGCAGACGGCGTCCTCCTTCTCCCCTCCGCCACCGCATCCCTCCCTCTACGACACCTTCTCGACCCCGCCCGCATTCGACCCTTCGCCCACCACTCAGTGGGTCCGCACGCAAGCCCTCGACCCGTCGCCGAGCGGCGTTCCCGCCTACGCCAGCACCGACCGCTTCTCGACCTACCCTCCTTCGACGTACCCTCCCTCGGCCTTCCCCTCGCGCTCGTATGCGTCCTATCCTCCTCCGGCTCCGTCGCGCCGGCCCTTCGACGGCTCGAGCAACGTCTTTGCCGGGCCGTCGGCGGCGAACAAGCGCACGCGCCTCGGCCCCGCCGGGGCTGTCGCCGCCGCTGCGCCGCCTGCGACTCGGCGCCCGTCCAAGGCGTCGCAGAACCCGGACAAGAAGCTTACGGTCGACCTGCACACGACGTGCACCGTGTGCGCCGCGCCGCTCGCCAAGCTCATCCTGCGAGGCAAGCGCGCCGAGCTCGACGTTCCTCATGCCGCCGTGCGTCTCCTTCCTTCCTCGTCCTCTCCCATATCCTCTTCTTCACGCTCATTCTCGTCCAGCTTCGAGTCCAGTCTGACGTCTTGCTCCATGTGCGCAGGTCTTGACCTGCATCGCCTGCTCGTCGATCGGCACGCCGCTCAGCGAGGAGCCCAAGGACGGCAAGGACGGCAAGAACGGCAAGGACGGCAAGCCCAAGAAGGCGACGTTCCGCAAGCGCAACAAGCGGTTCGACGACCCGAACGCCACGATCGCCTGCGACGTCTGCCTGCGCGACATCGCCGTCGGCGGCGTCCTCCCCCTCCCGCTCGACGCGCCCGACCCGTCGAGCCGCATCGACTTCATGATCGAGATCGTCTGCGCCTCGTGCGACGTCAAGTACAAGCGCTGCTCGGACTGCGGCGGCGGCGGCGGCTCGAGGGCCGGCACGGGCAAGTGGCGCTGCGCCGAGCTGTTCCCGCCGCAGCGCAAGACGTGCTCGCTCAAGCATCAGCGCCTCGGCGCCTTCCCCGCCATGGAGTACTCGGTCTACCGCAACTCGGACATCCCGCGCGACGAGCTCGACGAGCTCTCCGACACGCTGCGGTCCATGTTCATCAACAGCATGCTCGGCGGTGCGTCCTCCTCCTCCTCCTCGTCGCGCTCGAGCCTCGTGCTCCTGCTCGTCGGCCTCGTCTTCTTCTGCGACAGCGCACTGATGAGCTCCTCCCCTCCTCCCTCCACCTCCTCCTCATCCCGCCTCGACCGCTTCCCTCCATCCTCTCCCTCTCCCTTCGTCACTCCTACCTCGCCCTCTCGCAGGTCTCTGCATTCCTGAAGTGCTCGAGCAAGACGGCGCGGTCTTCTCGACCTACGAGCAGTGCCACGAGCGAACGATGCAAGGCTGGTACGGCTTCGACCCGCTCCTCCGCTACGTGCGTCGCTCTTCCTCCCCTGCCCCCTCCCGTGCGCCCAAGCTGACTCAGGCAACCCCCTTCCGAGCAGGACATCGAGGCGCAAACGGGCATCCGCCGCTACGTCGCCCTGCGCACCTGCACGCCCAACCTGCGCAAGCCGATGCGGCCGACGCCCGACGGCTCGCCTGTGGACTCGCCCGAGCCGGGTTCGGCGACCGACGACTCGACGATGAAGCACACGCGCGGCGGCGTCGTGCTCAAGGAGGGCAGGGAGATCGCAGGCTTCATCATCGCCGAGCAAGAGGTGCGCACTCTCCCCCTTTCTGCGCTCGAGCCTCCTCGTCGGCAACTCAGAAGCTGACGCCGCTCTCTGCGCAGCTCTTCGTCGGCAACCTCTTCCTCTGCATCGTCCTGCCCTGGGTGAGTACCTCCTCTCGGCCTGATCGTGTCGTGCGGCTTGACCTCCTCGGCCTCGGCGAGCCTGGCTGACTTTGTACCCTCACCGTCTTTGCAGGACCCGACCGGCGAGATCTTTGACGCAACGAGCCTCCTCATCTCGGCCCTCATCCGGCACGTCGACGCCGACCTCAAGAAGACGAGCGCCGAGCGGGCTCGGCAGGGCCTGCTTCCCCTGCCCGGCATCGCCAAAGTGTGGACGATGCGTGCGTCCCTCTCCCCCCTTCTTCCCCTCCTTGCCATCTGGATCATCTCTGACGTCGTGCCTGCATTCCTGCTGCCCTGTGCAGTCTTCTTCAAGCGCGACTCGCGCGTCCTGACGTCGCTCGTCAAGAAGCGCGGCTTCGCCTACCTCGAGGACTACCTCGCCGAGCACCCAGAGGTCCCAGCCGAGGAGGTGTGTCTCTCCCCTACTTGTCTCTCCGCCCGCACGGCCTCGCCGGCTCGTCGGCCTGCTCTCGCTCGAGCCTGCGCTGACCCCTGCGCTCGACCGCACGCAGTTCCCGCCGTACCGCAAGTGCTACCTGCCCGTCGAGCGTCAGCAGGAGGGGTGGGAGATCCTCGTGCGCCAGCAGCGAGTCATGGTGGACGGCTCGGTGGACGACTGGGGCGCGAGGCGAGCTGCCGACGAGGAGCGGGGCAAGAAGAAGGAGGTGCGGGCTCGAGCGGCGACGGCCAGGGAATCTCGCTGAGGGTTGCGTAGCTCGAGCAACTCGTCGTGTGCCTTGCATGTGCGCAAGCTTCGCCTGTGAGCTCGATGCGCGATAAGTCGCTGTCGACGAGCTTCGAAGGCGGAGCACCGGCCGCCGCGAGCACCTCGTCCCCTCCTCCTCCGCACTCATCGCGCTCGCTCGTCGACACCTCGCCTGTGTCTTCTGCGACCCGCTCGCAGGCTTGCGCGCACCTCGCCTCGCCTCTCGACTCACCCAGCCCGAGCGGCGCGATCAAGATCGGCTCGCAGGTCGAGACCGAGACTCGCTCGCAGCCGAGGACGGCGACCAGCTCTCTCAAGGCAGTTCGCAGCACGTTGTGCAGCTAGCAGGTGCGTCCAAGCCTCTCCCTTGTGGCCTCTTCACTACTTCTGGGCCCGGGAGGCGGCGTGAGCCTCGAGACGGACGCTGGGCGTGGGGAGCGAGCCGCCTCGTCTGCGGCGGGGACGGCTCAGGGCCAGCTGTGCGCAGCGCGAGGTGTGCGGTATTAAGCACGAGCTCAGCCAGGCGTGCACAGCGAGTCTCTCTGAGCGGTACTCGCGGTCGTGCTCAGTCTCATCAGCTCCCCGAGGAGGGCGCCTCCCCCTCGTTCGCACACGGGCTGACGAGCTCCACCTGCAGCTCGACCCGCCTTCGATCATGGTCGCCGCACCCCTCCCCCTCCCCTCGCCGCGCCGGGTGTCCTACGTCCTCCCTCTTCCCTCGGCTCCCCCACCCGTCCTCGCCCTCCCTCCCCTCACCGTCTCGCGCCGCGGCCAGTCCGCCCCGCTCTACGTCGACACCGGCCGGCAGGCCCAAGACGGGCGGCACAAGTACGTCCACGAGAGCGAGTCGCACCCTCGGCACCGCCTCGCCGTCCAGGCGCTCGCTCTCGACCTCTCGACCTCGCTCGACCACGGCGGCCCGCCCGGCGGCATCCTCTACACGGGCGGGCGCGACGGCCTCCTGTGCTCCTGGGAGCTGGGCCTCCCGACCAAGCGGCGCAAGCGCGCCTATGGCCGGGCGAGCGCCGAGGAGCAGGACGACGACGAGGACGACGCGCTCGACTCGGACGACGACGACGGCGCCCTGCTCGTCCAGCACAAGTCGCGCACGATGTCGGCGTCGTCAGGCGCGACGACCAAGCAGGCGGCGCAGGGCTCGCACCTCCCCGTACAGGACCGCTGGGAGGTCGACGCCGAGGCGGTCCAGCAGCAGACCGCGCCGCCCAAGGCCAAGTTCCGCCAGTGCATCCAGTCGCACACCGACTGGGTCAACGACATCGTCCTCGCCAACTACAACCGCACCCTCGTCTCGGTCTCGTCCGACTCGCTCGTCCTCGCCTGGAGCCCGCACTCGGACGACCACCACGCCCAGGTGACGCCGACGCCGATCGGCCGCCACGCCGACTACGTGCGGTGCCTCGCGACCGGGCGCGACACCAACTGGGTCGCGAGCGCCGGCTTTGACCGCAAGATCAAGCTCTGGGACGTCGGCGAGGGTCGAGCGGGTGCTGCCGCCTTGCGTGCGTCCTCTCTCTCTTCTCTCCCGGCCTCTCCTCGTCTCTCCAGTCGAGGGCACCCTCTTCCTCGCTGCATCGAGCCTCGAGTCTGACGTTTGACCCCCTGCGCGCAGTCGAGCTGCCGAGCCCGCCCGGGTCCGTCTACTCGCTCGGGACGACGCCCTCGGGCTCGCTCATCGCCGCCGGCACGCCCGAGCGCGTCGTGCGCGTGTGGGACCCGCGCAGCCGCAAGCAGGTGTCGCGCCTCGGCGGGCACAGCGACAACATTCGCGCCGTGCAGCTCTCGGACGACGGCAAATGGGTGCGTCCAGCTCTCACTCCTCCTCGACGGCAGCGGCACGAGCTCGCAAGCTGACCTGCTCCTCGTCGTGCGCCCACCTGCAGCTCCTCTCGGCGTCGTCCGACTCGACCGTCAAGCTCTGGTCGCTCGCGGCGCAAAAGTGCTTGCACACGTTCTCGCACCACGCCGACTCGGTCTGGTCGCTCTTCTCGCAGCACCCCTCGCTCGAGGTCTTCTACTCGGGCGACCGATCCGGCAACCTGTGCAAGATTGACTTCGAGGGAGCAGGCGAGCCGGCCGAGGGCGAGTGCGTCCTCCTGTCGCGAGACGGGCCCGAGGACCCGAGCGACCGCAGCGGGCACGAGGGCATCACGCAGATGGTCGCGCAGGACGACAGCTGGGTCTGGACGGCGTCGGGCGGCAGCAGCGTCAAGCGGTGGCGCGACGTCCCGCTCAAGGCGCGCCGCGCCGGCGCCATCCTGCGCCGCGCCGAGGAGAACGGCGACCTCGCCGTGCCCGAGGACCGGGCGACCGACTCGCCCGCTGCGCCCGAGGGCCGCCCGAGCTCGTCGCCGATCCAGTTCTCGCCGTCGAGCCCCGAGCGCGACCGCCCGGGCCCGCACAGCGTCTCGTTCCTCGAGGGCTTGACGTCCCCTCTCGGCCGCACCTCTTCCTCGCCGACGCCTCGCCCGACCCTCTCACTTCACCTCGGCTCGAGCCATCGCCCCTCCTCCCTCCGCACGCCCCGCCAGTCCCTCATCTCGTCGACGCGGCCGCCGCTCGACCACCTCCTCTCGACCAACCCGACGACCTGCCGCGACATCCCCTACGACTCGCTCGTGCCCCTCACCCTCCCCGAGGACACCTACTTCGCGCCGGCCTTTGCGAGTCGGTACCGCGACCCGGACGCGGCGACCATCTACTCGACCGTCTCGGGCGTGTCGGGCTCGGGCGTTGCCCTCTCGCGCCCGCAGCTCGTCGGCGCATCGTCCTCGTCGTACCGCCGCCCTGTCAGCCTCGCCGACACGGCGCCCGACGCGACCAACATCGCGCAGCGCGAGTACCTCGAGCGCGAGTCGGCCGCCGAGGCGACGCCGCTCCGCTCGGCGCCCGACGACGTCATCGAGGGCGGGTACGGCCTCGTGCGGTGCGAGCTGCTCAACGACCGGCAGCACGCCCTCACGCAGGACACCGAGGACGAGGTCGCCCTGTGGGACATCGTCCGGGGGACCTGCCTCGGCGTCTTCGGCCGCGACGAGCTGCAGGACGCCATCGCGCAGCGGCGCCCGTCCGACGCCGGCTCGGCGTTCGCTGGGCATGGACGAGTCGAGCGCGGGTACGACCTCCTCGAGTACGTGCGCGAGCGCACCGAGGGCGAGGTGTCGATCGCGACGTGGTGCAAGTGCGACACGCGCACGGGCGCGCTCGCCGTGCACCTCGAGGAGGCGCGCGTGTTCGACGCCGAGTCGTACATCGAGGAGTGCGGCGTCGGCCCGCCCGAGGACTACCCGGCCGACCACCGCGTCTCGCTCGGCAAGTGGGTCCTGCGGCAGCTCTTCGACGGCTTCATCGAGGCCGAGATGGCGGCGCGCGTGCCCAACACGATCCCGCCGCCGAGTGCGCTCTTCGGCACCGAGCAGCGAGAGGGCGCGCCGGCCTTCATCTCGCTCGCCGGCCTCCCGACGCCGTCGTCATCGGCCGCGCCTCTTCGGGCAAAGGGTCCTCGCACGCCGGGCATGACGATCGCGCTCGCGACGCCTGCGCTCAAGAAGGCCGTCCTCCCCGACCTACCGACCGCAGCAGGCGCGTCGCCGCGGTTCGGCAACACGGAGCTCGCGCCGATCCCGCAGTCGCCCCTCGCCCAGACGCCCATGGCCGCCCTCGCCACGCCGTCCGGCGGCAGGACGCCGACGCTCGATCGGCCCGAGGGCGACTACTTCTCGCTGCGGCCGGCCCAGCCCGAGCCGCTCAGCCCGCTCAACCTCCCGCTCGCGACGCCCAGTAGCACGATCCGCACCAACGAGCCGCCGACGCCGACTGCGACGAGTCCTGCGCTCCCTGCGCAAGGCGGGACGATCATGGGCCGACTGCGAGCGTTCGGCAAGAACTCGAAGAAGGCGTCGACCGCGCCCGAGTCGCAGCCGCTCGCGACGCCGATCACGCAGACCCTCCCCGCCGACGTGCGTCACTCTCCCTCTCTTTGCTCTCCCTCCTGCGGTGTACCATCCTCGCTCCTTAACGCTGACATCCTCGCCCTCCCTCCCTCCCTCGTCGCTCGCTCGCAGAACCGCACGCTCGAGGAGCAGCAGCAGCAGGCCATCCTCGACACGGTCTTCGCCCATCCTCTCGCGCCGTGCCCGCTCGTCGACGCGCCGCGCATCAGCTACGACCCCGACATGGCCATCATCCTCTCGGAGGAGACGGGCGACGCGTGGAGCGTCAAGTACCGCGGCCTCGTCGGGACCAGCTACGAGGACATGTCGGTCCTCGAGCAGAAGGCGCCGTTCTGGCTTCTCGACTTCCTCCTCGGCAACCGCACGCACGTCAAGGATGCGCTCAAGGTGGTGCGTCGACGCCCTCCTCCGCTCGTGCCCCAACGGCGCACGCCGCTGACGCTCCCTCTCCTGCTCCTTCTCGCCCGCAGTCTTTCGTCCTACAGCCCTGGAAGGGCGACGACCATCACGCCCTGCCTGAGCTCCCAAACCAGTGCGTCCTCACCCTGTCGGCCTCTCGAGCCCGCGCCTAACGACAGGCCTCGCTCGCTCGCTCGCGCGCAGGAACGCCCGCCTCACCGCCAACCGCTCCCTGCGCATTCGCAAAGTCTGCGCCTACGTCGCCGACAAGCTCGACCTGCGCCGCCCGTCTCGTGCGCCCTCGATCGTCGACGGCGGCGACCTCTCGGCACCGCCGACGGCCCACGCCTCGCCCGCCGTCGGCAGCACGCTCTTCGGCGACGTCTTCGTCCCCGAGCGCGACATCGAGATCTTGTGCAACGGCGAGGTGCTGCCTGTGCACATGACGCTTGCAACGGTGCGGCACTGCATGTGGAAAAGCGGCGGCGACGTCGTCTTCCACTACCGCTCGAAGCAGGAGCTCCCCCCCTGAGCCGCTCCTCCCTGCCGCGCACTACCCTTGTCGACTATTCTCCTCGCTGTAACGAGTTCTTGAGCAGTGCTTCCTGTGCTTTCTGTCGAGGAACGAGAGCCGGTCGGGCAAAGCTAATCGTGAATAGGAACGCGCGCCTAAGCTTTGATTAGCCGAGCAGCCCGCCACGAAAAAAACGTGGCGGGCCCCGCGCGCGCGCGCACCCTACGCGCGCAAAGCTAATGCCGATTAGAGAAAGTCAAGCGCGCCCGGCTTATGCTCCTCCTCGCTCCGCTCCCGCTCGCCCTCCCGACTGGGCACTCGGCTTGGGCCCCGGCTCGCGACCTGCACCACTCGCCAGCATCTCTGTGCATCGCCTGCGCCACCAGCCGCCCTCGCCCCCGGCGCAGAACCACCTCGGCGCGTCCTCATCAGTGCTCCTCGTCGACCGACCTCTCTCGACACCGACGGCGACTCGTAGACTAGCGGACGCCCTTCGACGGGGCCCGAGAAGGTACAAGACGCGCTCGAAGCAGGGCAGATGGGCTCTGCTGCAGCGGGAGAGCAGGTGCGTCCTCTTCCTCCCCGCTCCTCCTCTTGGCCCCCCTCGTCGGCCGTCCCTCGCACGCTCCAGCTCCTCGACGCTTCGAGGCCGCGACGATGAGTTGACTCGAGCCCCTCGCGCGCAGGGCGGTCACGCACGACGGGTGGACGGGCGTGTCGAGCGGTGCAGGAGCTGGCGGTCGACCTCGAGCGGTTCATCTCGGTCCTTGTACGTCCCTCCTGCTTACTCTTCTCGTGCCACAGGCTCGAGCGAGCACTCTTGCGCCTCTGTGAGCTGCGCGCTGACCACCTTTGCCTTGCGCGCAGGTTAGTCGAGCCCACGATGGCACCCTCTTCCGTTCGCGTCTCGAAAGCTTGCGCTCACGCTCGCCGGCCGCCTCTCGACGGCGCCGGTCGATGCGCATCGTGTCTCTCGAGAAAGCTGTCGGGCCCAG
>Ga0308169_10001047_pt1 | contig 34760 bp, 29 predicted proteins | sample PhyBR1_2_FD_202139 | JGI IMG/M metagenome (GOLD analysis project Ga0308169, IMG submission 202139) | Phyllosphere microbial communities from UC Gill Tract Community Farm, Albany, California, United States - DLSLSB.R1 | ecosystem: Host-associated > Plants > Phyllosphere > Unclassified | place...
CTCGGTGCGGCAGCGCTCGGCGGCGGAGCGGCGGCGGCGGCGGCGGGTCACCGTCGTTACGACGAGCCGCAGCACCAGCGCGCTCCCTCGGCCGGCGTCGGCGCGGGTGCGGGCACCTACGGCGGCGGCGGTGGGCTTTACGGCCGCGAGGGCGGGTACGCGGCCGCCGCTTCGGCCGGCGGGCACCAGCAGCAGCAGCAGCCGCAGCAGGCGGCGCCGTACGGTCAGCCCGGCTCGTACATGCAGTACCCGTCGCAGTATCAGCCCTACTCGTCGGCCCAGCCGTCGTACCCGCCGTCGGCGCCCGCCGGCGCGCCCTCGCCCCCGCCGCAGCTCGCCCCGCTCCCCGGCATCTCGTACCACGCCCCGTCGCCCTCGTCGCCGACCCGCCAGGGCGACGCCCTCCCCCTCCCCGGTCAGCAGCAGCAGCGGTACTCGCTCTCGGACCGGCCCATGCCGCCCTCGGCGCTGCAGCCCGGCGGCGGCGGAGGGAACGGACCGCTCCGGGTCGTCAACGAGGGCGGCGAGGACGACGAGCGCGCGCGGTTCGGCGCGAGGGCGGCCGACATGGACGCTTACGGCGGACTCGACGACGGGCTGCCGTACACGAGGCACTAGGCGTCGTCGTCGTTGCTCGTCGTCGTCGAACCTCGAGTGCCGCACGGACCTGTTCTCTCCTTCCCCTCTCTTGGACTAGCTCTTCCCCGTCACGCTCTCTGTCTCCCTGTGTGCGCTCTTCTTATCTCTCTCTCTCTTACGACCAGACACTTGTTGCGACTGTAACGACGCTCTCCTTGACCCTAGTCTCGTTCGCACTCGCCCGCCCGCTCTCTCGCTCCTCTCGAGAAGACAGCCGCGGAAAGAGAGGTGCACAGCGTCGCCTTGCAGCTCAGACTTGCGCCTCGGCATCTACGTTAGCCACGACGGCGGCCGCCTCGCTCTGCTCATCGACGCGCTCGGCCCCCTCCCTCGCCGCCTCGACCTGCTCGACGACCATCTCAACGTCGTCCTCGTCCTCGTCGTCGTCGTCCCGCGCGACGTACACGCCATCGTCCTCCTCCTCGTCGTCGTCCCCTCCCTCAGCGCCCTCGCCGCCCCGGTTGCCCGAGCGCCGCTCCTTGCGGCTCGCGTCGTTGAACTTGCGCTCGGGCATGACCCTCCTCAGCGCCTCTCTCCACCCGTCGGCCCTTCCGCCCTCCTCGACCCAGCCGACAAGGATCTCGTACACCTGGTTGACGGTCAGGACCTTGCGCGTCTGCATCTCGGGCAGGAACTCGCCGATCGGGAGCTGGGCGTGCGCGATCCCGAGCTCGTTGGCCTTGTCGAGGCACAGGTTCTTGTACCGGTTGCGGTCGACGATGCCGCCGAGGATGTACGTGTGGCCGGCCTCGAGCGTCGTGAGGACGTTGGGCGAGTCGCCCGTGAGGTAAACGACGGTCGAGCGCGGCGCGCGCGACTGGGGCCGGCCGGCGAGGGTGCCGAGCGGGACGAGGGGGACGGACGAGTCGGTAGGGGCGGAGGAAGAGGCCGAGGGGGCGGCGGGGGCCGGTTCGGGCGCCGGTGCGGGCGCGGTGGCGTCGGGCGCGGCTGAGGAGGGCTCGGTCGAGGAGGTCGAGGCGACGCTCGGCTCGACAGGCGTGCTCGCGCCGGTCTGCGCGGGCTGCACTGCCTCGTCGACGCCGTCATACAGCTTGTCGATGCCGTCCTCCCACCACTCGACGCCCTTCCAGCTGACGTGGTCGCCGCGCTTCTCGTACGCCTCGCGCAGGCGCCCGTTGAACGACGTGATGAGGAGCGGGAACGGGTGCGACGCGCTGCGGTTGGCCGAGTAGCAGTAGCCGAGCTGCGACGCCATCGACTTGGCCTCCTGTAGCGGCGAGGGGAAGCGAGGAAGGAGAGGAGGGAGAGGAAGAGTCAGCTGTGCGCGCAAGCGTGCCGAGAGAGGAGTGAGAGCGAGAGAGCAGAGCCGACGCACCTTGTCCGACATGAGGTGGTCAAAGCCCATGTCGATGGCGATCCTGGCGCCGTGCGGCACCTGCTTGCCGTTGAGGCGGCGCTTCTTGTTGACGGGTTTGTCCATCTTGCCCTCGGCGACGAGCTTCTTGACCTCGGCCGCCTTGGCCTTGCGCTTCTCCCGCTCGTGAGCGCGGCGCTGGAGCTTCTGGGCCTGGAACGCCTCCTGCTTGCGCTGGCGCTTGAGGGCCGACTTGGAGAGGGGAGGGTCGGCGGGCGCGGACGAGGTCGTGCTCGTGTCGGCGTCGGTCGGCGCGGGGGCTGGCGCGTCGACTGCTGCGTCGGTCGAAGAGGGCTGCTGCTGGTCGGGCTGGGCGTCTGCTGGTGCGGGTGCGGCCGAGTCGAGCGGCGGAGCGGAGGTCGAGGTTGAGGCGGAGGCGGACGAGGTCTCGACGGCAGTGGGCGGGTCCATGGCGGCGGAGAAAGACCTTGTGCGGTGTGCTTGTAGCGCTGAGCTGGAGAGTAGACCGCCCTGCTGCTAAGGAGGGCTTGGGTCGAGGTCGAGCTGATGAAGAGCCGCGAGCTCCCTCGTCGTCCTCCAACCTCGCTCCCCTCGAGCAGCTAGTCCGCCAGCTCAAGCTACTCTGCACACCATGGGCAAGAAGTCGAACCAGGCCCGCTTCCCGCTCGTGCGTCGCCCGGCCCCCCTCTCCTCCTCATCACCCCTGCCCGCTCACCCTCCCCTCCCTCCCCCGCCGCAGGCTCGCATCAAGAAGATGATCCAGGCCGACGAAGAGGTCGGAAAGGTCGCTGCCGCCACCCCCATCGTCGTCTGTGCGTCGCCCTTCCCTCTCTCGCACCCTGCCCCACCTCGCCCCGCTGACCCTCGCCCTCTCGCTCTCGCGCGCGCAGCCAAGGCCCTCGAGCTCTTCCTCGCGAGCCTCGTCGACGCCTGCGTCAAGGACGCCGAGTCGCGCGGCAGCAAGAAGCTCACGCCCTACGGCCTGTGCGTCCGCTCCCTCGCTGCCCCTCTCCTCTCGTCCCTCGCGAGCTGACCCTCTCGCTCACGCCTGCAGCAAGCGCGCCGTCAACACGACCGCCATGCTCGACTTCTGCGCCGACATCGTCGAGTCGATCCCGGACCCGCTCGACGGCGAGGAGGACGAGGCCGACGGCCCCAAGAAGAAGCGCAAGGCCGCCTCGAGCTCGGCGGCGGGCGGCGCGGCGCCCAAGAAGAAGGCGGCCAAGAAGGCCGACAGCGACGACGACGACGACGACGACGAGGGCGACAGCGACGAACAGGACGACAAGAAGCCCAAGAAGCAGGCGACGTTCGCCGACTCGGACGACTACGAGGAGTGACTCGGAGGGCGTCTGTTCTTCTCTCTGTGCAGCTCGTGTTGTAACGCAGTCTCTCGCTCGCACTCGCACGTCTTGAGAGGGAAAGAGAGAAGCGTTGCAAGGGACGACCGGTTGCAGGGAAAGGCGAGTACAGCGAGGCAAATGCGGACGAGAAGGGCCTGCGAGGGAGGAGGGAGACGGCTGGGGAAAGGCGAGAGGGCAAGAGGTGGGACAGCTGCACGGCGAGATACGGCGGGGTGACGAGGAGGGCGTGACCTAGTGGGACGAGAGGCGCGAGAGGCGAATCTAGGGGGAGAGAGACAGAGAGACGGCGTGAAGGGGGAAGGGGTGCGAGCGGTTGACACCGGCGCCGGGTCGTGGCAAGGCGTGGTAGGGGTATCGTCGTGTGTGAGCGCTGCGCGCTACGCCTGCTGGTACTCCTGCGTCTGCGCCTGCCGCTGCGCGACGCCCTGCTGCCACGGGTCCTCGCCGCCGGCCCACCAGCCCGGCTGCGCCTGCTGCTGCTGCTGCTGCTGCTGCGGCGGCGGCGGCAGCGGCAGCGGCGGCGGCGGCCCATGCTGCTGCTGCTGCTGGTGGTGCCGATGGTACTGCTCGTGCTGCCCGAGCGAGCGCTGAGGCTGCATCGGGGGCGAGAGCGGCTGGTGCAGGAGCGTGTGCGGGTCGGGCGGCTCGCGCTTGACCGCCCAGACCGGCGCACGCTCGAGCCCGTCGCGCTCGACACGCCCGACATGCTGCGCGCTGTACTGCTGCGGCGGCGGGCCGGCGGCGGGGCCCTGCTGCCCGCGCGCGTCGTACCCGCCCGGCGGGGGCGGCGGCGCGTAGGCGTGCTGCGACGACAGGTCGAGACCTCCCGCGGCGCCGACGCTGTGCAAGCAAGGCAGCTGCGCATAGCCCGGCGGTGCGCCTCGGTCGCCGACCTGCGCGGCGGGCACGATCTCGCCGTACGCCGACACGCCGAGGCCGTGCCCGGACGCAGGGACGACCTCGTCGATCGGGCCAGGCACGACGAGCCCGCTCGGGTGCTGCTGCTGCTGCTGCGCCTGGGCCTGCTGCGGCGGAGGGGCGCCCTGGTAGCCGTAGCTGCCTCGAGGCGCCGGGTCGTAGCCCGAGTACGGAGCCGGCGGCGGCGGCGCAGGATAACTGCTCGCGCTCGGCCCGCCGCCCGCCGCGTACATGCTGCGCATCGCCTGCTGCTGCTGCTGCTGCATGCGCGAGCCGTTGACGGCGTCGGCCGGGCTGTGCGGCGACACCTCGGCCATGAGGCTCGCGGCGTGCGACGCGAGCGAGCTCGTCGGCTCGACGATGGGCCCGTTGGTGCGGCCGTGCGACGAGTAGCCGAGAGGCGGGACGGGCGAGGGGAGCGACGAGCTGCTCTGCGACGGCGGGACGGACGAGGCGTGCGAGAGGTTGAGCTGGCCCGGATGCGGCGCGCGCCCGACGTGACCGGTCGAGGGCGGGGTCGCGAACGGCGAGTGCGACTGCGTCTCGGTCGGCGAGAGCTGAGCGCCGTAGCTCGGCGCCGTGCTGGGCGGCGGGCCGTGCGCCTGGGCGAGCGCGTGCGGCGGCTGCTGCGCCGAGTACGGGCGGTGGTACGCCGCGTAGGCGCCCGACGCCGTGTGCGGCGCGCGGTACTGCTGCGCGCCCGGGCCCTGCGACCCTGCTGCTGCAGGCGGCGGGTTGTAGGCGAAGATGCCGCCCGACGAGCTCGCGTCGCTAGTCGGCGCGAAGGGGATCGAGTGTCGGGGCTGGTAGAACGACGACGACGGCGGTGCGGGGACGCCGTCGTGCGCGTACTCGCCGGCCGTCGATCCTGGAGGGTACATGGCGCCGCCGTGCGGGCCGTGCCACCCGCCGCTCATGTGCGGCGCCGACGAGCTCGTGCCGTCGACGGGCGGCGTGCGCTCCTGGAAGTACGCGCCGCCCGCCTCGTAGCTGCTCTCGCCCATGGTCGTGTAGGTGGCTCGAGGTGCGGGTTGCCCTGGGCCGACGGGCGGGAAGGGGTAGGCGCCGGACGACGGCGGGGCGTAGTGGCTCGGCGAGAACCGGGTCGACGAGCCGTACGGGTCGAAGCGGTTGTTGGTGCGGAAGCCCGAGTGCGCGCTGCGTCTCGGCGAGGTCGGCGTCGCGAGAGGGTGGTCCCAGGGCCCGCCGACAGGAGGAAGAGGGTGGCCGAACTGGTCCGAGGCGTTCGAGGCGGACGCAGGGCGAGACTGCGAGGGGGAGCTGCGAGTCAGACGCGCTCCCTCGAGCTTCGCGAGAGGAGAAAGGAGGACGCACATGAGGACCGGCGGGTGTAGGGAGACCTTGAGACGAGCCCGAGCGCGTCAAGGGCGACATGGGCGCGTCGGCCTCGCCCTTGTACTTGAGGTGGCCGTCGGGCCCGATCTCGACGAGCGGCGGGATGCGGTACAGGGACGGCGTGAGGAAGTGCGACGAGACCTCGAGCGCGTTGAGCTCGTGGTGCGACGAGGGCGTGCGCAGGCGGCCGCTGACGACGTCGTCGATGCGGTAGTAGCCGATGAGGTGAAGGCCCTGGAGCGAGATCGTCTTCTTGACGAGGCCGTCCGAGCGGAACCGGTAGCTCGACGTGAGGCTGCCGACGAGGGCGCGCTCGCGAGCGCGGTCGAGCGTCGCGCCGGCGAGGTCGCTCACCGACGACCGTCGCCTCGCCGACGAGCTGCCGGGCCTCGAGCCCGAGCCCGACGCAACGGGCTCTGCGCCGGCGGCGTCCTGCTCGTCGATCGGGTCGGCCTTGCTCGTGAGGCCGCCCATGAGCCGGCTCCTGACGCTCCCGCCGCCGCCGCTGCTGCCGCCCGCCGCTGCTGCTCGTCCCGGTCCACCACCGCCGCCGCCGCCCTCGCCGTCGTCGTCCTCGGCGGTCGTCGCCGCTCCTGCGCCTGCTGGCGGCGGCTGCGCCTTCTTGTCGAGCTCGCGGTAGACGAGGAAGTTGGCGAGCGTGCGCGACGGGCTCCACGACAAGCCGTCGGTCCACCGCTTGATGCCCGTCTCCTCCTCGTCAAAGACGAAGACGGCGCCCGAGACGACGTTCTGGCGCTTCTCGAACTCCTGGAGGCGGCGGGTGATCTTGGGGAGGAAGCCGCGCTTGCAGCCCTCGAAGATGAGGAGGGCGTCGAGGGTCGACTCGACGAACCCGCGGAAGGCTGGATCGGCCATGGGGCGTGCCGATAGCGCTTGCGCGAGCTCGACGGAGGTGGAGGAGGGGGGGCAGTGCCGGCTGGGAGTGTAGCCGAGGTTGGGCTGGAGCTGGGCGCGGCGAGAGGTGGGGGGGCGCCGGGCGAGAGGCGGGCGGCGTGTCGAGGCGTGAGAGGGGCGGGCAGGTGGGTGCTGGTGGTGCGGTGACCCTGGCTGGCTGCAGAGGCCGAGGGTGTGGTCGGACGCGAGGAACGCGGGGTGGGGAGGAGGGGGAGGGAACGACGAGCGATGAGAGCGCCCTCTCCTTTGTCGACGACCGGCTGCTCACCCTGAGCGGGGCTTGGGCTGCTCCTGCGCACGCTGTGGGTCCTGGTCAGCTTGTCCAGCTCTTCCCGCTCGCCCGCCGTGCGGCCTCCGGGTCCTCGGACGCACCTCTGGCTGCTGGGAGCGGAGCGTTTCTTGCCCTGCGCGGCTTAGGCGGGCGTCGAGCGCGCCGTGCGGGGTGCCGAAGGGGCCGTACGAGGGCGGACCAGGCGGCAGCCGAGCGAGCACGCGGGCTGCGAGGCGAGGGCGAGCGCACTCGGGGCGGCGGGCGAGGTGAGCTGGGAGTGAGGGAAGGGCGCTCGACGGCTTGGTGCGGTGCGGCCTTGTTGGAGCTTGATCCTGCGCGACGGTCTCGACCGACGACGGGTGCGGATGCGGGCTCGGGTTCCGTCGCTGTGCTCGGCGAGATCGGCAGGTCCAAATGCGCCGCGAGGATCGGGTCGGAGGGGGAGGAGGGGCGGCTCGCTGGTGGTCGGCGGTTCCTGCGAGGGGACGACTCTGCTCGCAGGCTCGACAGCTCGTGGGACGAGCAGAGAGGAGGCAGAGGGCGCTCGAGACGAGGCCGCCGGCGCTGCTCCGGGTCGAGGTCGGGGCTCCTTGTCCCCTCACGTCGCGGTCGCTGCACGCCGACGTGCAGCGCGTCTCGCAGGGCTCGCCGCTCGAACCGCGCTAAGGACCACTCTTCTCTCCGCCTTCGCCTTCGGTGTCCTTCGCACGGCCCGGCCCGTCGTCGTCGTCGTCGTCGTCGTCGGCTCGAGACACGGTCAGCTACGCCGTCTTGTCCTGCAACGCCGCGCACCGGCTCGTTCCCGCTCGTCCCGCTGCCATCCACGCGAGGAAGCGGGACCGTCTCGAGGGTCTGCACGTCGCTCTCCTGCGCGGCCACCGAGCCGGCAGGAAGGCTCTCCTCGCCAAGTCAGGAAGGTCCTCTCGCTCCTTGTCCTTGCTTTCCCCCGCTCTGCACGCCGTCGTGCGCCTTTCTCAAGCTTCGCTGCCGCGCTACGCACGCCTAGCCTTACCGTGAACAGCTGCAGAGTTGCTGCGCGGCCAGCGGCACGCGCGAGAGCGGCTCTCGCAGCTCGTACGAGCGACCGTGCTGCGGCGAGTTCCTGTCGGCCGGTCCCTCTCGGCAGCCAGGTCACGCTTGGAGAACGTCCACGCCGTGAGCAGGACGCTTCCGTGCGCGACGCTTCTAGCTCGAGGCACGGATCCGAGCGCCAGCTGAGCGCTGAGCGACCGCCGGCGCCACCGTGCGCGGCTCGAGCAGCTTAGCGGCTTGCCCCGCACCGAGCAGGTTGAGTTGATCCGCAGCACCTCGTCCTCGCCAGAGTTCCTGAGGCTTGTGATGACTCGCGTGCGCTCGTGCGGCTGCCCCTTGACCTGCTCGGGTCCGTCGTCGTCAGGGAAGCCAGGCGAAAACGTTCTCTGACCGCTCGACGGGCCGACGGCGATCTTCTCCCTCTCCTGCGTGCGTTGAGGTGCTCAGCTGACGCCCCGCTGCTGCGCCTGCATTCTTGCCAGCACTAGCTGCACTGCTTGCTCGAGAAAGGCCGAGGCGAAGGCGCTTTGAGAAGGTCGACGCACGGTCCCACGAGCGCGCTCGGTTCGTCCGCTGTGCTCGTCGCTCATGCTTTCGAGAGAGCACAGGAGGTGAGCTTCTAACAGGTGCGAAGCAGGGTCAAGCATGACAAGGAGCGAGGCCACGGGCGCGAGTCGACCGGCGCGAGGAGCGTGCGGCTCGATTGCTTGACTTCCGTTGACGTTTGCTAATGCCGCGCCGGCGCGATTAGCTTTCGTCGTTGACCTTCCTAATCGGCTTACCGAAAGTCAAGGCCGGGTCAAGCGGCGGTCGGACTCGAGGGGAGGCCGGACGCGGCGGCCGCAGGACGAGCGGAAAATCGAGGCTCTCTCCTGCGCTCTGCAGGGAATGAAGCGGCTCCCGTGCTATTACAGCACTTTACGCCTCGTCGCGATTCTGCCTGGACGAGCGCGCGCAAAAAGCGAGCCGGAGGCCGCGGACCTGCTGCCCCGGACTTGGTCGGTTCGAGCTCGCCCTCATCTCCTCGCTCACCAACCGCTCCGCCTCTCGCTCACCACCCCGAGATGGCGCCCAACCCTTACGTCAAGGCCATCGCCAAGCCGACTGGCGCGCCTGCTGGCTCGCCCGCGTCCGCAACCAAGGGTAAGGGCAGCCGGCGCGACTCGCTCAAGTCCGCCCCCGCCGCGACCGCCAACGGCACCGCCTCGCCCTCCAAGGGCAAGGCTCGCGCCGACGACGGCGTCCTCAAGGCCGAGATCCTCGCCCTCGGCGGCGACGAGGCCGACTTCGAGCTCCTGCAGGACGTCGACAGCGACAGCGAGGTCGAGGGCGACGACGACAAGAGCATGACCAAGAAGGGCGACTCGGTGCGTCTGTCCAGCTCGCACATTACCCTCGCTCGGGCTAGCAGTATCGCTGACCCTCCGTGCGCGCGCTCGCAGGCTGGCCTCCTCAAGGACCTGCGCTCGTTCGTCAAGGGCCTCGACTTCAAGGCCGCCGGCGCCGACGCCCCGGCCGACGAGCTCGACGAGGACGTCGACGCGGCAGGTGAGGAGGACGAGGACGAGGACGAGGACGAGGACGAGGACGAGGACGAGGCGGCGGCGGCAGCACCGGCGCCCGTCGCCTCCAAGCCCGTCGTCGACGAGAAGGCGGCCGCCGTCGAGGTCGACAAGCCCAAGAAGGAGAGCAAGGTGGAGCGCGAGGCGCGGCGCATGGCCGAGCGCGAGGCGGCCAAGCAGGCGGAGAAGGCGCTGCGGGCGGACCAGGAGATCGCCAAGCTCGAGAAGAAGGCGGCGAAGCTCGAGGTCGGCGGCAAGAGCCCCTGGGTGCGTCCTCCTTCCGCCTCTCCTCCGACCATCTCGTCTTCGTCATGCTGATGCTGCTCTTCGGCTACAGGTCATCGACCCGACGCCGCACTGGTACGCCATGCCGACCGTCGCCCCCTCGGCCGCCGCACCACGCCCCAAGCCTGAGCTCGTCTCGGCCATGCTCGCTCGCGGCCAGGCGCTCCTCGCCAAGGAGAACGAGCTCTACGCGTCGTCGCTCGACCCGAAGGGCTCCAAGACGTCGGCCGCGCCGCCGCCGAACGGCCTGTCCAAGGCCGACCAGGTCTTCATCCAGCAGATCCTCAACTCGGGTACCTCGTCCGACCGCATCTCGGCCCTCCTCCTCCTCGTCTCGTCGTCGCCGCTCCACACGATGTCGTACCTCGAGCAGCTCAGCGCCCTCGCGCGCAAGAAGAGCCGCGACGAGAGCATGCGCGCCATCCGCGGCCTCGTCGACTGGTTCCGCAGCGACGGTGGCGGCAGCCCCGACCGCAAGCTGCGGTACATCGCCGACCAGCCGGCGCTCGCTACGGTCGCCGCGGCGTACGAGGTCCTCGAGAAGAAGGGCAAGTACGCCGTCTCGTCGCACGAGGGGATCGTCAAGGCCGACGTCGAGCGGTGCCTCACGCTGTGGGCGTACGAGGACTGGTTCAAGCGGTGGTTCTTCCAGGTTCTGCAGGCGCTCGAGGTGCGTCGCCGTCCTCTCTTCGCCCGGACTCGACCTCGGGGTTTAGCTGCTCACCCTTGGCTCTCTCCCTGCGCGCAGCAAATGTCGGTCGACCCGCTCCCGCATCCTCGCAGCCAGGCCGTCATGCACCTCTCAAACCTCCTCCGCGACAAGCCCGAGCAGGAGAGCAACATCCTGCGCCTCCTCGTCAACAAGCTTGTGCGTCGCCCGTCTCGCTCGCTCGGACCTCTTCTTCCTACCCGAGCTGACTCGGTCCCTTTTCTCTCGCAGGGCGACACCAACCGCTCGATCGCCTCAAAAACGTCGCACCACCTCCTCCAGGTCCTCCAGACGCACCCGGGCATGACGCCCATGCTCGTGCGCGAGACGTCGGCGCTCGTCCTCCGCCCTCGCTCGGCCGTCCAGGCCGCTGCCCCTTCCGCCGCCTCGACGAGTCACGTCCGCTTCGGCGGCCTCGACGACGACGAGGGCGGCAAGAAGAAGAAGGCGCCCGCCGCCATGACCGTCAAGGACGCCGCTCGCGACAACGCGCGCTACTACGGCGTGACGACGCTCAACCAGGTCATGCTCAAGAAGGACCAGGGCGAGGTCGCCGCCAAGATGGTCGACGTCTACTTCGAGGTGTTCTCGGACGTCCTCGGCCGCCTGCCGGATAAGGAGGAGGGCGAGGACGAGGCCGAGGGGAGCGACGTCGACAAGAAGAGCAAGAAGGACGACAAGCCGCAGGGCAAGAAGCGCGCACGAGGCGGGTTCGAGAAGGGCGGCAAGAAGGGCAAGGGCCAGCAGGAGCTGCCGCAGGACGCCGTCAACGACGTCGACAGCAAGCTCGTCGCCGCGGTCTTGACCGGCATCAACCGCGCCTTCCCCTTCGCCAAGCTCGAGGACGACGCGTGCGTGACCTCTCTCTTTCTCGCTTGCTCCACCTGCGCCCCTTCGGCGGTCAAGGTCTCGAGCTGACCCCTCGCCGTCGTCTCGCAGGTTCAAGCGCCGCCTCGACACGCTCTTCCGCATCACGCACACGAGCACCTTCAACGTGTCGATCCAGGCCCTCATGCTCATCTTCCACGTCTCGTCGGCCAAGCGCGACGTCTCGGACCGCTTCTACCGCACCCTCTACACGTCGCTCCACGACGCTCGCCTCACGCACTCGAGCAAGCAGGCGCTCTACCTCAACCTCGTCTTCCGCGCGACCAAGGCCGACAAGGACGTCAACCGGGTCGCCGCCTTCGTCAAGCGCCTCATCCAGATCCTCGCCGGCATGGACACGACCTTCGTCCTCGGCGGCCTCTTTGTCGTCGGCGAGGTGCGTTCCCTCCCTCCTTGCCCTTCCCCTTCTCAAGTTACTCGATCCTGACTCTGCGTCTCTCCCGCCGCACAGCTCCTCTCAACCACCGCCGGCCTTCGCACTCTCCTCACCGTTCCCGAGAGGGCCAAGATCGCTGCCGTCACCGAGGCGTCCAAGAAGCAGGGCGAGAGCGCCGACGAGCACGCCGCCGACCACTACGACGGCAAGAAGCGCGAGCCCAAGTACGCGCACGCCGAGAACAGCTGCCTGTGGGAGCTCGTGCGTCGCTCTTCCCTCCTCTCTCCCACCCTCGCGCTCCTCCCTCTGACCCATCCGTCCTTGCACGTACTGATCGACGACCACCTCCTCGTCCGCAGGCTCCTCTCCTCTCGCACTGGCACCCGACCGTCTCAGCCTACGCCTCGGCCCTCCTCGAGGGCGACTCGCTCTCGGCGGCGACCGACCTCGAGCAGTTCTCGCTCGCCGCCTTCCTCGACCGCTTCGTCTACCGCGAGACGAAGAAGGCCGCGGCGTCCAAGGGCAGCAGCATGATGCAGCCGGGTCTCGCCGGGCAGGACAAGAGCGGGCGCGTCACGCTCGTCAAGGGCGCGCACAAGAGCGGCAAGGACGACGTCCCGCTCAACTCGGACCAGTTCCGCAGGCGGAACGTGCACGACGTCCCGGTCGACCAGGTGCGTCTCTCTCTCTCACGCTTCCTGCTGTGCCGACCTCGCTCGCGAGCGGCCCCAGCTGACGTCGCCCACTCGTCCCGCCGCAGATGTTCTTCCACAAGTTCTTCACGTCCAAGGCGGCGCTCGACGGCGACAAGGCCAAGTCGGCGACCAAGCGCAAAGTGCGCCGTGCGGGCGACGACTCGGACGAGAGCGACGCCGAGTCGATCGCCGATGCGGGAGGAGACGCCGACGGTGCGGTCGACGCCGACGAGCTCGCCGCCGCCATGGAGGGCGACGATGACGAGGAGCAGACGGACGACGAGCTCGAGGACGCCATTTGGAAGGAGATGCAGCGCACGATGCCGCGGACAAAGGGCGACAGCGACGTCGAAGTCGACAGCGAGCTCGGCGGCGCCGACCTCGACGACGAGGACGACGAGGACCTCGCCGCGTACGACTACTCGGACTCGGACGTCGGCGCCGACGAGGGCGAGTTCAAGTCGGCGTTCCCGGAGGAGCAGTCGGACGAGGCGCTGAGCGGCGAGGACGAGTTCCTCGAGGCGGACGACGACCTCGTCGGCTCGGACGAGGACATGCCGCTCGGGTTCGACGTCGCAGGCGGGTCGGACGACGACGACGACGGCGAGGCGCCAGCAGACGCGGCGAGCGCCAAGAAGTCCAACAAGAAGCGCAAGCTCAAGCACCTCCCGACTTTCGCCAGCGCGTCCGACTACGCTCACCTCCTCGGCGGCGACGACGAGGACGACGACATGTAGATGGTCCTCTCTGTATCTCGAGCGCGTCGGGCTCGCCCTTATTTCCTCGAGCCCGCGGGAGCCGCGAGAGCTGTTGATGGCTACTCGCTCTCTCCTCGCGCTCTCTCCTCGTGCTCTCTCCTCGTTGCGAGCGCAATTTGCCGAACGTCTCATGCGTACCTAGAGCAGCGAGAGCGAGGTCGATGAGCGCGCACTCGTCGAGCCGGGCCTGAGCGGCTGACCTTCTCAAGTCGGACGAGAGGGGGGCGCGCGAGAGCTGCTTCCTGCCGGCCCCTTACTCCTCGAGCCCCTGCTCTGAACCTCATCGAGTGCATTCTGAGCGGGACAAGCCGAGCAGAGGTTTGTGGGCGGCGCAATCGTGGTCGGCGCGCGGGCGAGCAAAGCTAATCAGGATCGATAGGAACGCGCGCCTTAGCTTTGATTAGTCGAGTAAAGCTAATGCCGATTACAGAAAGTCAAGCCGCCCGGCTTATGCTCCTCCTCGCTCCTCGTCCACTCGCCCTCCCGACTGGGCACTCGACTTGGGCCTCGGATTGCAACCTGCACCTCTCGCCAGCACCTCTGTGCTCCGCCTGCACCACCAGCCGCCCTCGCCCACGGCGCAGAACCACCTCGGCGCGTCCTCATCAGCGAGCCTCGTCGACCGACCTCTCTCGACACCGGCGGCGACTCGTGGACCGGTGGACGCCTTTCGACGAGGTCCGAGAAGGTACATGACGCGCTCGAAGCAGGGCGGGCGGGCTCTGCTGCAGCGGGCGAGCAGGTGCGTCCTCGTCCTCCCCGCTCCTCCTCTTGACCCCCCTCCTCAGCCCTCCCTCGCCCGCGCTAGCTCTCCGAGACGCTTCGAGGACGCGACGATGAGCTTACTCGAGCCCCTCGCGCGCAGGACGGTCACGCAGAACGGGCGGACGGGCGTATCGAGCGGTGCAGGAGCTGGCGGTCGACCTCGAGCGGATCATCTCGGTCCTTGTACGTCCCTCTCGCTCTCTCTTGTCGTGCCACGAGTTCGAGCATGCATTCTTGCGCCTCTGCGAGCTGCGCGCTAACCTCCTTCACCGTGCGCGCAGGTTAGTCGAGCCCTCGATGGCACCCTCTTCCGTTCTCGTCTCGAAAGCTCGCGCTCTCGCTCGCTGGCCGCCTCTCGACGGCGCCGGTCGGTGCTCATTGTGTTTCTCGAGAAAGCAGTCGGTCCCAGGCTGTCCAGAAAGCTCGTCTCGTCGTCCCCACTCGTCCCGGCGGCCGAGCACCTCGCGCCGTCTCGGACGGGTCCTACCGAGGCCGTACCCGCCCTCACGTGCCCCTGAGGGCCGCGGGTACACTCTGATGTGTCGCTCGCACGGACACCGCCCCTGTGGCGCGACCGTGCGCCCGGCCACCACCTAAAAACAGGGGGATCCTGCGCACCCTTTCTCAACTGCTATCTCTCGATCCAGCGTGGTTACGGGCTTCTGCTTGCGCGCGATTGAACGAGGACGCCTCTGCGGTGCAATCGAGCGCTTCTCCCGAGCCAGTTAGTCCTGTAGAGCGCGAGCTGGACCGTTTCCCTGCCTTCTCAAGTTGGGCCGAGCGGCGACGAGCAGGCGCTCTTCCTGCCGGCCCTGTTCCTCTCGAGCCTCCTCTGTGGACCTGTTCGAGTGCACCCTGAACGAGGCGAGGCGCGCGAACGCTTGTGGGCGGCGCAATCGTCGTCTGAAGCGGCCGAGGAAAGCTAATGCGGAATAGGAAAGCGTGCCTAATCCGATCCGCTTTGAATTGTTTTGCCGCCCGTCCGCGACCCGAGTCGGGTTCGAACCGACGCGGCATTACAAATTTGTTCTAATAGTACTTTGTAATGCCCCGCGCTCGCGCCCGTACAGGCTTGCGGGCATGGGCTCGCTCATGTTCTAGCGCAAGCAGGAGGGACCGAGTAACAATGCGCGAGAGAAAGTGAGCAAGGGGAGAGCCATTTGCGCGAAGGAGGTCCGTGCGCTGCTCGTCGCCTTGAACAACTGCTCTGGCTCACTGCTCACGGACGTCAGGCGGAGGGTGAAAGCGTACAGCTTCATTGCGCCACTAGAGACCGTCAAACGCACGTCTGAATGCCCGAGAACCACCTCGACCGGCGAGGAAGCTCAAGGTCGCCCACTCAAGCGAGCACGACCGCCCTTCCCCTCACGACAATCTCGCCGCCGAGGTCCTCGCCCGTCTCGACCTGCAGCACGCCGTTGGCGCCGCGACCCTGTGCCTGCGCCGTGAGGTCGGCGATGGCGAGGTTGAGCCGGTCGTCCTCGCTGAGGAGGACGCCGCCGGACGAGCGCGACGAGAGGCCCTCGACGAAGCCGAGATCTTGCACTGCGGGCGTCGTTGGAATCAGTCAGTACGAGCGCCTCGACGGCGCGAGAGAGCAAGGGCAAGAGAGAGTCGACGCACCGACGGTCCTGCCCGGCACGTGCGCCTCATCCGTGACGGCAAAGTCGAGCTCGCCCGCGCCGAACGCGCCCGGCATGCCGCCCATCCCTGCCGCCCCTCCGACACCGTCGAGGAGCCCGCCGCCGAAGAGCGGCGGGTCGACCATGCCGCGCTCGTGCAGATTCAGGTCGTCGAGGGCGCCGAGGTCGCCGACTTTGTGGTGCCCGCCGCCGTACCCGCCGACGCGCGGCGACACGTTGAACGTGTTGTAGTTGACGACGTTGGGAGAGGGTGTGCGAGCGAGAAGGCGGGGCGACATGCCGAGGCGGGCGGGGGAAGGGGTCCGAGTGCGCAGGGGCAGGCCGCCGCCGTGCAGGCCGTGCATGTGCGGCTGCTGGACGGGGACGGGGTAGGGGACGGGGACGACTCGCGGCGAGGCATGATGATGGTGGTGGTGCCCGCCGACGCCGAGCCCGCCGATGCCGCCGCCGAGGTGCGGCGAGCCGTAGCCCGCGCCGGGGAGAGCGCCGCTCCACGAGTGCGTGCGGCGCAGCATCTGGCCGCCGCCGTTGCCGTACGGCAGGAGCGCAGGCGACATGCGCGGCGAGGCGAGGATGGCCTGGTTGGCGGCGGCGAGAGCGGCGCGCTCGTGCCGCATCGACGACGCCGTGCGTTGCTGCGAGAGGGAGGCGTCAGGGCGCGCTTGACGGCTTGGCGAGAGACAGCTGGACGAGGACGCACCCTTCTCATCGCCTCGGCCTCGAGCTGGCTGCGCTGCGCCCTGATCCTCGCCAACTCGGTCTCGCGCCGCCTCGCCTCGTCGAGCGCCGCCCTCTCGGCGCCAATGAGCGCCCTGTCCCTCGAGCGCGAGCGCGAGCGCAGGAGAGCGCCTCCTCCCGGGCTCCCGAGAAGGCCACCGCCCATGCCCGGGCTGCCGAGGAGGCCGATGGGTCGGGCGCCGTACGAGCCGAAGGACGAAGCGCGAAGACGAGGTGAGGGCGCGACGAGCCCGCCGGCGAGGAGCTGCCCGCCCCGGACGCCGTGCTCGATGCCGACGGCGTGTCGATTGGCGCGAGCGGCCTGCAGGGGGATCAGGCGTCAGCGCGCTCACGAGGAGCACGGACGAGGAGGAGAGAGGTCATGACGCACCTCGAGTTGGAGCTCGCGCTGCTTGCGGATGTGGCGCTCCTCGTGCTTGATCTCCTGTAGGGTCGGCTCGACGAGTCAGCCATGGCTCTCCCGCTGTGTGAGAAGGAGGGGGAGGAGGAGGAGAAGGGACGCACGTGGATCTTGCGACGCTCGCCCTCCCGGACGAGGCGGTCCTGCGCCTCCCTGAGCCGCTCGCCCTCGGTCGGTGCGCGGTACGTCTTGGCTCCGAGCGACCACCTGCCGCCGGACGAGGCGGATCCGCCGTACATGGCTGGCGACGAGGCGAGGAGGACAAAGGCGAGGAGGAGCGGGCGGCGGGAGGTCGAGCGCGAGGTGAGATGGGCGGCGCAATGTACTGGTCCGAGCGTGTGGGCGCTGGCTCACAAGCAGCAGGTGCGGCGGCGGTAGCGAGAGAGGGAGAGAAGCGAGAGCAGCAAGAGCTCGGTGACGGACGGCGAGCAAAGTCCGGCGGACAGGGGCTCGGTCGGCGAGCAGCCCGAGCGCACCAGGATCGAGGAGCAAGGAGCGCAGCACGACCACGCAAGAGACGCAGAGCTCAAGACCTGTCGTTGTAGCAGAGAAAGAGAAAGCGAAGCCGGAAGTCACGCGGGGCGAGCGAGACGAGGAAGAGGGGAGAAAGCGGCGAAAGACGACGACGACGCGAGCCGAGCCGCGAGCGATGTACAGGCTTGCTACAGACGACAGGAATGAGTCTATGAATATAAGGAAGGAAGGAGAGTGGAAAAGGGAGGACGGCGGCCGCCCAACTAGCCCTTGCGCAAGCGCACGGCCCTCCCGACGCCCGTAAGCCCTCCTCCCGCTCCCTCCCACGCCTTGGTCTGCACACCGAGGACGGCATGCGCCCCTCGTCGCACTCCCTCGACCCGCAAGAGCGTCTTGATCGCCGCCAAGTCGGTCAGGTTGGGCGTGCCGACCTGGATCAGGCCGAGCTCCTCGACGACGAAGAAGTCGGGGATGGCGAGGCGCGACGTGACGAGGCACTGGTGCGCCGGGAACGAGGCGAGGGAGGGGAGAGGGTCGGAGAGGGGTGCCGAGCTCGAGAGGGGCGCGGTGATCGAGACGGGGCGGGCGCGCAGGACGGGCGAGGGAGGGCGAGACGAGGAAGGGGTCGAGGTCGAGAAGGAGGCGCGCGAGAAGGAAAGGCGGGTCGGTCGTCGAGAGGGATGAGGGACGGGCGAACCGCTGGGCGAAGGGGTACGGCTGCTGAACGGCGAGCGGTAGGGAGGCGGCGGGTCGGCCGGAACGAGGGACGACGTCGGTCGGCCTCGCCTCGACTCGTCCAGTTCGACGTCGTCGCAGGCGTGTACCGGCGGCCCTGCAGAAGAGAGGACCGTCAGCGTGCGCTTGACAAAGCGCGGGAGGAGAGGAAGAGAGCGCACCTTGCATGGTCGGCGACGAGAGGGCCTGCTTGGCGAGGTCCTCGTGCGTCTTGGCCTCGCGCCTGCGCCGTTCCGCCTCGTTGAGCTTGAAGCGCAGGCCCAGGTTGTCGGGCTCTTGCGCGACGGCCGTGCGGAGCGAAGCGACCTCGCCTGCGCAGCGCCGCGAGTGGCGCCACGCCTCCTGAACGGCGAGCAGGCGGTCCTCGCGCTCGGTGCTGTAGGCGTGCATCGAGTCGGTGATGGTGCGGGTGCGCTCGTCGAGGCGGTAGGCGGGCGAGAGCGGGGCGGGAGTGGCGGACGTCGTCGAGAGGGACCTTTGGCGACAGGGGAGGCGGGGGAGGGGCGGTGGCGGAGGCTTGCGGTCGCGCGACATCTTGCTGTTGCTGTGGCTCTTGTGCGCCGTGCGTGGTAGAGGCAAGAGCCAAGAGCGAGCATGCTGACGCGAGGCAAGCTGGAGAGGGGAGGCCGAGAAACGGACTCTGGCTGGACGAGGCACGGACACCGTTGTGGCCCGCCCGGCCGCTCCGATGCGATGAGCGCGCACCTCGGTCATCTCGTGCGTACGGACGAACGCTCGGCGCTGAGAGGCGTGCGTGGCGAGGAGCTCGCCGAGGCGGATCCCCGCCGACCTCGGCTGGGCCCGGCACCTGGCGGGAGCGAGAGCTGCTGCTGCAGCGCATGCTTGCGAGTGGCTGGCGCATAGCCGAGGCATGCGCTCCTCGCTAGAGCAGAGCGAGAGGAGGTAAGGAGCCGAGCCGAGCGAGCTGATGAAGAAGCGGCGGAACTCGCCCTCGTCCTCGCCCGGCATGACCGCCAAAGCTGCAGCCGCCAAGCTCTGGGCACAGGCAGGCCTGCCTTCGACCCCTCTCGCGCAGCTCAGCCTCCCGCCGGCTCGCTCGCCTCCGCCCTCGTCCTTCCAGGTCGATGCCGCGGCTCAGGCAGCGATCGGCGTCGCAGCGCTCGCAGCTGCACAGCTTCACGCTCTGCGTAATAGTAGCGGCCAGCTTGCCGCCGTCACCGTCCTCGCGCGAGACGCACCCGCCGAGTTTCGCTCGCAGGACCTCGCTCTCCTCGACGGCGAGTCGGCCTTCGAGTGGGACGACCTCGCCGGCGTCTACAAGGCCAAGGACGGCACCTGGATCCGCCCGCACACCAACTGGACGCACCACAAGCACGGCCTGCTCGACCTGCTCGGCCTCCCGCGCGACGCGACCAAGGCGCAGCTCGCCGACGCTTTCGCCGAGCGCGACGCCGACGAGGTCGCAGAGCTCGCCATGGAGCGCGGCTTAGTCTGCACCGCTTTGCGCTCGTTCTCAGAGTGGTGAGCACAGCCACTCAAGCTCCCCTCGCTGGCTCTCGCTCATGCTCTGCTTCCTCAGGGACGCCCATTCACAAGGTCGAGCTGCTCTCGAGCGCGCCCATCATGGGCCCGTACGGTGGACGACAACTGCGCCTCGTCCTCCTCGACCGCTCACGACATCCTCTTCTCGTCGTCCGCTCGAGGGCGTGCGCGTGCTCGACCTGACGAGGGTCATCGCTGGTCCGGTCGCAGGGCGAACGCTCGCAGGTGCGTCCTCTCCTTTTCCTGCGACTTCTAGAGCGCGCACAAAGAGCTGACTCTCTTCTCTACATCGCGCACAGCCTACGGCGCCGACGTGCTCTGGAGTGCGTCCTCCTGCCGCCCTTCTCAACCCGGATGAGCGTGCTCGCTCACCTTTTTCCCTCGCTCGCAGTTACCTCTCCTTCCCTCCCCTCTCTCCCTTCGCTCGACTTCGACACTTCTCGCGGCAAACGCACCCTCCAGCTCGACCTGCGCTCGTCGTTCGCCGATCGCTCCACCTTCGAGCGGCTCGTGCGCACCGCCGACGTCCTCCTCGAGTCGTACCGGCCCGGCGGCCTCGCCTCGCTCGGCTTCGGCCCCGAGCGCCTCCGCGCGCTCAATCCCGACATCGTGCTTGCCGACCTGACGGCGTGGGGCAGCGTGCACGGCGATGCGGCGTGCGAGGGCGGGCCGTGGAGCTTGAGAAAAGGGTTCGACTCGCTTGTCCAGTTTGCGAGCGGGTTCGGCGAAGCCGAGGGGCGGGCGCGGAGCGAGTGGAGGAGAGGTCGAGAGGGCGAGGCGGGCGGAAGGAGCGAGTGTGCGCCGCGAGCGCTGCCGTGCCAGGTGCTCGACCACGCGACGGGCTACCTCACGGCGTGCGTCCCTCTCTCGCTCTCTCTTCCCTCGCACTTCCCTCTCCTCGTCTCTGACATCATCTTCATCCTCGCTGTCTACAGATTCGGCATCCTCGCCGCCCTGTACCACCGCTCGACCTCGGGCGGCGCCTTTCTCGTTACGACGACCCTTCTCGACACGGCGACCTGGCTGCGCTCGCTCGGGCGCACCGACCCCTCGATCGAGCCGTTCTCGAACGCGCTCGAGACGCAGAAGGAGCTGCGCGCGCGAGGAAGGACGGCGAGGCTGAGCGGGTGGGAGGGCAAGGAGGTAGAGTACGTCAAGCACGCCGCAAGGTTCGAGGGAGACGTCGAGGCGGGCTGGACGACGGCGCCGACGGGCTATGCGGACAGTGCAGCGGACTGGCGAGCGCGAGGAGAGTAGGCCTGTAGAGCACGAGCTGTATCGATGCCGGGTCCGTGCGGCTCGAGACGCTCTGGCTCTCTCGGCGAGTCCTTCTCGAGCCAGGCTCGAGACGAGAGAGCGAAGTCGTGACAATGCAGAGATACAGCTACTTGGACAGGTCGACGAGCTCAGAGCTTGGCCGACGCCTGCTTCCTGCCATCTGGGACGGGCCCCTTGTACTCCTTGCCGAGCCAGAACGCCATGGCCTCGAAGCGGTCTGCGGTACGAGAGGGACAGAAGGTGTCAGCGCATCGCATACTCGGATGACTCGAAGGCCCGTCGGCGGAGAGCTGCCGACGAGCGCGAGAGGGAGAGGAAGCGGCGCAGCCGACGCACCCGAGCCGAAGAAGGAGCGCTTCTCGCCGTCGTCCCGCTCGAGGACGATCCAGGGCTGTGGACGATGGAGAAGCTAGTCAGCCTCGACCGGTCGGCGATTAAGAGAGAGCGAGTGGAGGAGGAGGAGGAAGGAGAGAGAGCCGACGCACGAATCCGAACGCGCCCTCCTCGACGAGCTTCTGGCTGTCGCTCTTGAGCAGGCCCTTGACCTCGTCCGAGTTGGCCGCCGCGACGAGCTTGTCGACCTCGGCCTGCGAGAAGAGGTTGTCCTGGGCGAGCATCAAGGGGAAGTTGGCCGGCACGACGGCGTCGTCGGCCGTCTTGCCCGAGGTCGGTTGCCAGATGGCAGCCTGCGAGAGAGGGTGTCAGCGCAAGCCACACGTACCACCGCAGCGAGGCGGTCTCGAGGTATAAGAGCGCCTCGCAGGGAAAAGGAGGACGAGCGCCGACGCACAAAGAAGAGGTCGGTCGCCTTCTCGAGCTTGTCGGGCGTCTGCTCCTCGATGGCGCGCAGGATGCGCATGCAGTGGATCGTGTTGATCGGGAACTTCTTCGGGAACGTGTACGGGACCTCGAAGAACTCGCCGGCGAGCGGCATGTCCTGCGAAGCGAAGGAGCAAGCGAGGAGCGTCGGGTCAGCGCAGCTCGCTGAAACCGTCCGACAGCTTCGCAGCAGAGGAAGAAGAGAGAGCGTGACGCACCATACGGTTCATCCACTTGCCCTTGTTCGGGATCTTGAGCGGCGGCTGGTTGCCCGACGCCGCCATGACGCCGCCGAGGAAGACGGGCTTCAGGACGAGGTCCATGTTCCAGTGCTTGCGGTACCGCTTGAGCACTGCGAAGTGCGCATGAGGGGCGGTGTCGAGTAGGCGGCAGAGGCGAGGCGAGGTGACGAGAGCGAGTGCGCGAGTGGAGGTGGGGAAGGGCGAGGGGGAGGAGGAGAGCGAGGTCAGCTCGCTTCGCAGGACAGCGTAGCTGTGCTCATCTAGTAGAGGTGTTCGTGCACGCACCGGCATAGGCAAAGACGCTCCACGGCGAGACGACGTCGTAGTACAGAGTGCCGCGAACCATTGTGGAGTGATGAAGCGGGGTCGGGGCTGTCGAGGGCTGAGGCGGGCGTGCGGTGGTGCGTGAGGCGGTCTGTGTAGGTCTTGGCAGCTGCCGCAGCGAGTGCAGGTGCAGGTGAGGTCGGTCGAGCGCTGTGGGGGGAGCGAGCCGAGGTGCAGCCGGACCACCTTGCCGGACCCGACGGACTTGGGCGCAGCGAAACGCCGGAGACGGGCATTTTCGACAGCTCTCGCCGAAGCTCACGAGCAAGAGAGAGAGAGACGGCAAATGTGAGTGTGTTGCATTGAGAGAGAGACAGCGTGCAAGGTATAACAAGGCGAGAGAAGCACAGCGGTTCGACCTTTCCTCCTCCTCCTCATGCTCGAGCAGGCGACGCCCTACTCCGAGTACTCGTGCTTGACGTCCTCGGGCTTCTCGATCTGCAGGCGGGACAGCCAGCGTCAGTCGAGTGCGCCGAGGAGAACGAAGGAAGGAGGGAGGAAGGGAAAGAGAGGAACGAGCGCGACTCACGAACCGCTTGATGCGCTCGTACACGGTGAAGACGACGGCCTGCCCAGGCGCGACACGCGCAACGCGCGGCGTGATGCCCTTGTAGAAGGCCGAGGGCCCCTCTTCCCGGAACATCTGCGCCGAGACCGTCGAGAAGCGGGTCCATGCCGTCTCGCCGGCGAGCTTGGTCGCGCGCTGGATGCGGGTCCTGCAAAGCGGCGAACGAGGGAGTGCGAGAAGAAGAAGGTAGGAGGGGGAGAGGAGGGTAAGGGTCAGCGAGCGAGCGAGCGAGGAGAAGGCGGAGAAGGAAGGGAGAGGAGGACGCACTTGATCGTGTCGATCGGCGCGTTGGTGAAGGGCCCGACGGCGCCCGAGATGAGGCCGATGATGGACGTCTGCCACGCCGGGAGCCCACCGTCCGGGTACTCGGGCTGGTACCGCTGCAGCATGCTCTTGAGCTCCGTGTAGGCCGTGAAGTTGGCGGCTGCGGGCGGGTCGCTCGGTCCTCGTCAGCTCGCGCTCGCGCTCGTTCGACGTAGAGGGATAGAAAGAGATGTGGACGCACCCTGGTTGGTCGCCTGACGCAGCGCCGTGAGCGCGACGCCGCGGTACAGGGTGCCGAAGCCCTCCTCGCGCAGGATCAGGTACAGGGCGTGCGCCGCGTTGCGGTACTTGGGGATGTCGAGCGGGTCCGTCATCGAGTGGACCTGAGCCTGCAGGCGGATCTTGACGACCTCCATCGGGCACACGACGAGGACGGCCTCGGTGACACCGGCTCCGAGACCAGCTGCGGGCGCGACCACCCCGACGAGGGTCAGCTCTCGCTCCGCGCGCACAGAGTGACAGGTGGAAGGGGACGCACCGAAGAAGATGGCGGTGCCGCTCGTCTTGCCCGTCTCCTTGTTGGCGAGGAGGGCCTTGTACTGCTCGAACGAGGCGAACCGGATGGCCATCTTGGGCACGATGCCCGTCACGACAGCGCCGAGGCCCTTGTACAGGCCGAGCGGCGACTCCTTCTTGACGATGTGCATCGCCGTCGCGACGAAGCCGCGCGCCTTGGTCTGCGGGAGAGGGAGCGGAACGGCGACGAGGTCAGCGCCGGCGCGAGGGGGACAGAGCGCGACCGGGAGCGAGAGAGGGACGCACACCGCTGGCCTTGCCGCTCCTACTCAGCTGCATGCGGACCTGCACATTGGAGCAAGGTGGGAAGGAAGAGTCAACAGCTGTGCGCGGCGCAAGTCGAGCCGGACCGGACGAGGACGACGAGGAGGAGGGAGGGAGGGAGGGAGGGAGGACGGACCTTGACCGTGTCGAGCCAGTGGCAGCACAGCGCCTCGGCCATGCCTGCGCCGCCTCCTGCGACGAGGTGAACGCCGATGGGCGTCTTCTTCTTGGGCTCGGCGCGAGCGGACATGGTTGCGGGCGGGAGGTGGGGGAGGAGGGGTCGAGGTGAGGGCGGGCGAGCTGGTGGACGGCGGTGGTGCGGCGAGAGGGGTAGCTGAGAGGTGTGGGGCGGAGCGAGTGCGGGCTGCAGGTGTCCCGGAGCGAAGAGGAGGGCGGAGCAGGTCGCCGGGGACGAGACGAGACGCTGATGCCGCGGTCAACGGCGCGAGGGCGACAGGGCACCTCTGGTCAGCTCGGGTCGCAGGGGAGAGCCTCGAGAGCTGTGTGGCAGGACGTACAGGTGGACTCGGGGTCGGCGCAGCGTGGTGGAGAGTCCAAGAAGCGGCCGGCTGCGCGTGCTCGTCGCCCCGCCGCGTCCGGGTCGAACCGGTCTCTCTTGCTCAGGGTCGTGCATTTTCCTCGCACTCGCTCCAAGCCATGCACAGCAGAACGGCAGCTGTGGTTGCAGAACGAAAGCCGTCCGCTCAGTACTCAAGCTCGTCGTCCGGGGCCGAAACCGCCGCCGCCGCCGCCGCCTTCGCAGGCGCAGCCTCGTCCTCGGGCCCTCCCGCCGCTGCACCGCCGTTCATGCCCTCGACAGCCGGCTCAACAGCACCCGCTGGAGCGTCGCCGTCCTTGCCCGCCGCCGGCTCCTCCGCGTCCATCGCGACGTCCTCGCCGCTCGCCGCCGCCTTGACCTCGTCCTGCGCGCCGTCCTCCTTGCGGCCCGCCGCGCCGTTCACCTTGAGCGACGTCGGAGCGGACCCGCCGCCCTCGACGTCCTCGTCCATGCGCTCGCCGTCCGCCGCTGCCGCTCCTGCCGCCGCGGCGGGCGGGCTCCTGCTGCGCCCGTCCGCCTTCTCGCCCTCAGCCTGCGCCTTCTGCGCCCGCGCCTCCTCGGCCGCCTTGCGCTCCTTGTCCTCGCGCTCCTCGGCCTCCCGCCTGCGCCGCTGCCGCTCGTCCCTGTCGGCGCGCTCGATCTCGTCGTCGCGCTCGGCCTTGCGGCGCCGCGCGTCGTCGAGCTCGCGCACCTTGTCGCGGCGCGCGGCCTCGTACGCGTCCTGCTCCTTGTCGCGCGCGGCGCGCACGGCGTCGAGCTGGTCGTCGAGGCGGTCCTCTTGCGAGGGGAGGAGGCGGTAGGGGAGGTAGTAGATCGGGCGCGGCGCGCGCGGGTCCGTCACCTTGAGGGCGTGCGGCAGGCGCGGGTTGCTCAGTGGCGGGAGGAGGTCGGACGAGGAGGGAGGCGGAGGCGGAGGGGTGAAGGTCGTGCAGAGGAAGCGGGCCGAGGCGAGCTTGGCGGACTGGCGGGTGCGGAACTGCGAGCGCGAGAGCAGGCGTCAGTACGGCGTTCTGCGCCTCCACAGCCTGCCACGCGCTCGTAGGAGAGCATGCGCGGGATGAGAGCGAGAGGAACGGTGCCGACGCACGATGCTGTCGGCGTGCGCGAGCTCCTCCTCGCGGCGGAGAATGTCGACCTTGAGGTCCTTGGCCTCGCGGTCGCGCTGCGCCTTGTCGACGGCCTCCCTCCGCTCTGCGTCGAGCTTCTCGCGCAGGCGGCCCTGGAGCTCTGCGCGCTTGCGGCCTGCGTCGGTCTGCTCGACCTGCTTGACCTCGCGCTTGGCCCGCTGGAGCGTGCCCATCATGACGCCAAACATGCGGGCGCCGCGCTGGCGCGACTCCTTCTGGACGGCCTCGAGCTTGCGCTTCTTGTCGGCGCGCTGCTCGTCCGTCTCGCGCGGCGGCGAGGCCGAGGCTGGTCGGCGAGAGGCGGTGGTGGAGCTCGACATGCCGGCGGTGGCCGGATCCTCGCGCGGGGCGGGCGAGGCGGGTCGAGGTGCGGGTGAGGGATCGTCGGTGTGCATGGCGTTGGTGTTGGGCTCTTCTGGCGCCGGTTGCGGTGGAGGGGTGGGCGAGTTGCTGGCGGACGGACGAGGGGGAGTGGGAGCGGAGGTTGCGCTGCGGGGAGGGAGGTGGGTCAGCTGGAGGCGGAGCAGGAGAGAGCAAGGCGAGCTGACCTGTCTGCTTCTGCCATCCTGGTCGAGCCGAGTCGGGGTGAGGCTCGAGAGAGAGAGACGAGGCGGCTGCGTCGGCCGCCGACCTCCTCCTCCTCGTCACCCTCCCGCACCTGAGCTGCACGAATATGGAGTAAGTCTCTCTCCCTTTACCACAGCACGAGTGGCGCGAACACCGCGCAGGTCCCGCCCCGTGAGCCCGCCGCTGACAGCCTCCCCCTCCTCCCATCTCTCGCTCGCAACAGCGCCTCGCTCGCCGTCACCAACAAGTCCGAGATGGACGAGGCCCAGGTCAGGGCCCTCGAGGAGCACCAGATCAGCCAGGGGTGCGTCCCCCCCTTTCCTCCCTCCCCGTCGTGCTCCCCCTCCCTCCCTCCCTCCTCCCTCGCTCGCCTCGTCCTGACCCCGCGCACACAACAGCCCGCTGTCGGTCCTCCAGACGGCCGTGCGCGCCGGCTCGCAGGTCCTCATCGCCCTGCGAAACAACCGCAAGCTCCTCGGCAAGGTCAAGGCGTTCGACCGGCATTCCAACATGGTGCGCCCCGCTCTCTCGTGCTTCGCTCTCGAGCCTGCAAGCTGCCCGCCAGAGGGGCACTCAGGAACGTTTGCTCATCTGCTTGTGCTGCGCGCAGGTGCTCGAGAACGTCAAGGAGATGTGGTGCGTCCCCTCTCCCTTCTTCCTCCGCGCCGCTCGCGCGAGCTCTCCTCGTGCTCACCTGTCCTTCTCCCGCCGCGCAGGACCGAGGCACCGAAGGGAAAGGGCAAGAAGCCCGTCAACAAGGACCGCTTCGTGTCCAAGATGTGTGCGTCGGCCTCGTCCTCGTCCGCCGGCCCGTCGCTGCGTCTGCTCGACCTGCTCAGCGTACTTCTCGTGGATGGAGGCTGACGCTCCTCATCCTCTCCCCTACAGTCTTGCGGGGAGACTCTGTCGTGCTCGGTGCGTCCTCTCTTCCCCTCTCGTGCCCCTCGCCGGCCGCCGCTCGAGCCGTCTAGCTGACCCTCTCGTCCCTCCCTCTCGCCGCGCCCGCAGTGCTCAGGAATACCTAAAAGCGCCCTCGTCTGTCCCTCCTCGTCGTCGTCGTCGTCGTCAGCGCATTGTCTACCCCCTCCCCGCCGCTTTCGGTGCTCTCGCTCTCCCTGTAACAAAACGGTCGGCCTTGTTTTCTCCCTCTGCGCGGTTTTGATCCGACGTACGTCGCTCGCGAGGCTCACGTGGGGTCGTGCGAGGCTCGCTTCGAGAGCGCAAGGACGTGAGCTGTCGGCCGGCGAGAGGAAGCAGGACGGCCTCGAAGCGGCTCTCGAGCCTCTCACTCGCTCACTCTCGCACTGCTCGCTCTCGCTCTCGCCACCGGCTCAGCCACGCTCGACACGATACTATGCACGTTGCGCCTCTCTGCATCTACGAGCTCTTGAGCGGCGTCGCGCCCTCGTCGCCGATGACGTCTGCGAGGTTGGTCGACCCCGAGCCGCGCTTGGCCGGCTTGGGCTGCGACGGGTCGGGCTTCCAGCCGATCTGTGGGCGGGAGAAGGTGCGACGGGGCGTCAGCGGGTGCGTGAGTGAGAGGGAAACGAGCAGGGGAGGGAGGAGGGAGGAGACGGACCATGTGCATGATCTGGAAGGTGGCCGGGATCGAGCCGTCCTCGAGGCCGTGCAGCTCTGCGGGCAAATCGTTCAACTCATCCGTCAGCAAATCGACCCCGAAAGGGCCCGGCCTCGACAGAAGAGCGAGCGAGCGTGCACGCACCCTTGTAGATCTCGCCCGCCGCCAAGAGCGTCTCGGGGCTGAGCGTCTTCCTGCGGTTCACGACGGCGTTGCCCTCGCCCATCCACTTGAGGTCGTCGACGAGCTCGTGGATCGACGGGTACGCGATCTGGACCTCGTCGACGTCGACGGTCGAGAGAGCGAAGCCGGCGCGGTTCAGGAGAGAGGTGACGGATTGAGAGTCTGCGGGCGCGAGGAGAGAGCGGCGGGTTGGAGGAGGTGCGGCGGGCGAGGATGAATGAGAGCGAGGTGAGGATGGAGGAGAGGGAGAGAGCGCGCAAAGTCAGCGAGACGGCGAGGGCGACGAGCAGGGAGAGGGACAGGCGCACCGGTCATGGGCGAGATCCGAGGCGAGATGCCGCCTTCCCGCTCAAGCTCAGCAAGCTGTAGCGATGTTCTGCGCGCGCAAGTCGACGGGGTCAGCCCAGCTTCTCGGTAGCTCGCGCAGGAGAGAAGGGAAGGAGGGGACGGACCGCAGCTCGAACAGGGTGTCGCCGCCGAGCATCGACCCGATGAAGACGCCATCTGGTCGGAGAGTGCGCTTGATCTGCACGAGTGTCCCTGCGTGCGTGCAAGAAGAGCGAGTCAGCCAGTACCACGGCACGCAGCAGCTCCTCCTCTCCGGCAAGGACAGCAGGAGCCGCACGACGCTGAACACGAAGCCGAAAGCCGCAAAAGAGAGACGCACCTGGCAGATCGTTGATCCAGTGCATCGAGAGGCACGACATGATGCAGTCGTGCGAGTTCTCCCCAAAGTGTGACGCGAGCTCCTCCTCGTCGAGGTGGACGCGCTCGATGGGCACTGCGAGCAGGAGGCAGCAAGTCAGCCTCGTCACCTCATGGGGCGAGCTCTGCACGTCTTGACGACGAGGGACTCGTGCAGGGCAGGGCGTAGCGAGTGCGAGGCGGACTCACCCTCGGTCTCGATGTGCTCGTCGCGGTACAGCATTTCCCCTGCGGGCGACGACCATCGCACCTCGTCAGGACCGGCTCGAGCTCATCGTCGAGGACTGTGCGAGGAGAGAGTGGGACGCACTCGCGCCATCGACCATGACGACCTTCTGGGTGATTTCCGGGTCGAGGTGCTTTGCGAGGAAGCCCGGGCCCGAGCCGACGTCGAGGACGAGAGGGTACCGCCGCTTGATGTCCTGCACGTCGGGGAGAAAGTAGGATCAGCAAGGGACGGCGGTGCGGCGATGTGCAGGGCGGCTGGAGAGCGAGGCGGTGCAGGGAGCGAGAGAGAGAGGTGGCGCACGAGGAGGCGGTCGACCATGGCCTGAGCGACGTCGTCCTTGACATAGTCGGTGAGCCTCGAGCGTTCTGGATGGCGGGCTGCGCGGTCGCGCTGGTTGCGCTTGAGGTCGCGATCGAAGACGGCGAAGGGAGAGGCGCTCGAGGGGGCGAACGAGGGGACGGCGTAGCGGCGCACTTGGTAGCGCAGGGCGGTGCGGGCGAGGCTGTTGCTCGACATGGTGCTGGTGTGGGTGCTGCTCAGTCGAGTGGAGCGGTTGAACGAGGAGGAGCCGTCGCTCGCTCGCCTCCCCACCTCGACCTCGCCTCTGCCCTCGCTCGCTCTCGCCTCCTGCCACCGCCTGCCAGTGCAGCCATGGTCGCAGGACCTCTCCGCACTCGCCTCGAGGCCCCGACAGGCCCCAACCCTCGTCGCCGTGCCCCTCCACCCACCGACGCGTCTCATCTCCTCGAACACGCTCGCAAGGTCGCAACCCGCCAGAACAACCCCGATGACGGTCCGTTCCTCTCTCCCTGCCCTCACACGACCCTCACAAAAGCTGACCCGCCTGCACACCCCGCCCGCAGACATGAGCGCCGCCAGCTTCTTCATCCCCTCGCTCCCCGGTCAGCCCGACGACGTCCAGGTCACCATGTACGGCGGCCACATCCCCTCGGCCCCGCCCAAGCTCGGCGTCAAGGACACGCACTCGGACGCCCACTTGTTCTTCTTCATGGTTCGCAACAAGCACATCGCCGACACGGAGCGCACCCTCCTCTGGTCCGTCTCGCTCGCGCTCTCTCTCTCCCTCGCTCTCTCGCCCGCCCTGCTCGTCCCTCTCGACATGCATGACCGACTGACGCTCGTCCTGCAACAGGTTCAACGGCGGGCCCGGCTGCTCGTCGTTCGACGGCGGCCTCATGGAGGTCGGGCCCTTCCGCCTCGTGCCCAACGGCGACGGCAAGCTCGTCGAGGCCGAGGGCGCCTGGAACGAGTACGCCAACGTCATCTTCAGTGCGTCGTCCTCCTCCACTTGGCCCCCCTCTGATCGTCCAGCTGTCACGCAGCCGAGGCTGACGGGTTGTTCTTGCACCTCGACTGCGCAGTCGACCAGCCTGTCGGAACGGGCTACGCGTACATGGCGACCGACTCGTACGTTCACGAGCTCAAGGAGGTGCGCACGCTTTCTCTCGAGTCGTCGTTCGGTCGTCGAAGTGACCGTCACTGACTCTGCAGCTTACCGGGCGCGCGCAGGTCGGCGCACACATGATCGAGTTCCTCGCCAACTTCTACAAGGTCTACCCCGAGTTCGTAAACCACGACGTGCGTCCTCTTCCACTCTCTCCCTCCCGCCCGAAGCGGACAAGCGCTGACCTCCTCCTTCTCGACGCGCACAGACCTACCTCGCCGGCGAGTCGTACGCCGGCCAGTACATCCCCTACATCGCCGACGCCATCCTGTCGTCCAAGCGCGTGTCGACCAACCTCAAGGGCCTCCTGATCGGCAACGGGTGGATCGACCCGGCGAACCAGTACCCGGCCTACCTCGACTTTGCGCTCCAGTCGGGAATCGTCAAGAAGGGCTCGGCGGCCGAGACGGCCGTGCGCAAGGCCGTCGAAGAGTGCGAGTCGCACCTCAAGCGCCAGAAGGTTGAGCGCATCCACGAGGGCGTGTGCGAGAGGATCTTGGGCGCCATCACCGACTCGACGATCCAGAAGTGCGTTCCGGCTCTACTTCCTCGCGCCTCCTCCTTGCCGACCGGCTCCCTGCATTCGCTGACTCGCCTTTCTCGTCCTTCCTCTACCTCCCCGCCGTCACCTCCCCTTGGCTTCACTCCTCGCTCCCCTCACCCTTCGCCGCACGGTCCCCCCTCCTCGTCCACCTCACTCGCACCGCCCGCAGCGTTAACGGCCAGAACATGTGCGTCAACAACTACGACGTGCGCCTCACCGACACGCACCCGGCGTGCGGCATGAACTGGCCGCCCGACCTCGTCGACATGCACCCGTACCTCTCTGTGCGTCAGCCTCTCCTTCCTCCCTCCTCCCTGCTCCCTTCTGCTCCCTGCTGACTCTCCCCGCTCCCCTTGCTCCTGCTACAGCGCCAAGACGTCAAGTCGGCCTTCCACGCGACGCGCAAGAGCGGGCCCTGGCTCGAGTGCGACGGCCAGGTCGGCGCTCAGTTCTACACGCCCCGCAGCCGCCCCTCGGTCCGCCTCCTGCCCGGCCTCCTCGAGCAGGTCCCCGTGCTCATGTTCGCCGGCGCCGAGGACTTGATCTGCGTGAGTCGGCGCTCTCGCTCGTCCGAATGGGGAGGCTCGAGCGGCGGTCGCCCGCTCGGCTCTCGCCTCCGTAGAACGGCGCAAGGCGCTGACCTCATTCGCTCTGCGTGCGCAGAATCACGTCGGCATCGAGCGCATGATCGACAACCTCGAGTGGAACGGCGAGACCGGCTTCGGGGTGCGTCCTCGTCCCCCTTCTCCTCGTCCTCTTTCTCCTCGACGCTCGAAGGTCCCTCTCGCTGACTCTCGCTCTCGTCGCCTGCTGCAGAACGCGACGCAGGAGGAGTGGCATGTCGATGGCCGACAAGCTGGTACCTGGACGACGGCGCGCAACCTGACCTACGTCAAGATCAACGACGCGTCGCACATGGTCCGTCCTCGCCCTCTCTCGCCTCTCTCCCTCTTGAGACGCCCTCACTGACTCATCCCTTCTGCCCACAGGTTCCGTACGACCAACCCGTCGCCGCGCACGACATGCTCCTGCGCTTCGTCGGCGTCTCGCTCCTCTCGGCCGCCGGCCCGGCCGCCCAAGTCCCCTCGCGCATCGGCAACGAGATCCCCGCCGTCCTCGGCTCGACGCACCCAAACGGCACCGCGCTCGCCGACGGCGAGTCGTATGCCTCGGGCAGCGAGCTCGACGCGCTCCCCGGCGGCGGCGCCGACGGCTCGTCCTCGGGCGACGGCACCTCGTCGAGCGGCGGCAAGAGCACCGGCGGGCTCCTCTCGGGCAGCACCGACGCGGCGCTCGAAGGCCTCGTCAACGCGTCGAGCGCGCTCGTCCTCGTCGCCCTCATGGGCGCCGTCTTCGCCCTCTTCCTGTGCGTCAGGCGCCGCGCGCGCAACGGCGCCGGCGGGAGCCGGCTCGCGCGCGTCGCCGGCGGCGAGGGCTGGGCGGCGATCGGGTCGTCGGCGCTCGGGATGAGCGGCGGCGCGCGGGCGGGCAAGCACGAGCGGGGAGGGAGCAGGGGATCGGCGAGGGTCGGCCGGGGCGAGCGCGTTGGGTCGCGCGAGGGTGCGCGAGACGGCGAGGGCGAGGAGGAGGACACTCATGAGCTCGACGAGCTCATGAGTCGGAGAGGGGGCGGCGCGGCGGGTTACCGCGACGAGACGACCGAGGAGGAGGGAGGTGGGCAGGGCGGGCTCGGGCGACGAGACGAGGAGGAGAAGGTGTTCGGCCTCGGCGACGACGACGATGACGACGACGTCCTCGACGAGCCGAGGCTGAGCGGAGCAGGCGCGCCGAATCGGCATCGCTGAGCCTCGAGCGTCGAGAGGGACGAGCGGGTCCCAGCGTCGTCCTTTCCTCTTCCCCCTCGGCTGTAGCACTTTTGGGCTTACTCGGACTTCTGTGGCATTGCATACTCTGTTCCAGCTGTCGCTCTGCGCAGGGATGAGAGCGTGCTGGGCGAGTCTCGGACTTGTCGCCGCGGGGAGACGAAGCAAGCTCGCGAGCCAGGAGCTACTCGCCTCGACCACTCAGCGCAGCTCGCCCGCACCTGAGCAGCCCAGCGCACCATGCCCGGCATCCAGTCCGGCTCGCCCAAGAGCCCCTCGCCCTCGAAGAAGGGCAAGGGCAAGCAGCGTGCCACCACCGCCTCCTCGCCCTCATCGTCCAAGGCCGCCTCGTCGCCCCCCCAGCAGCCCGAAACGGCCTCGTCCAAGCGCATGCAGAGCTCGCCTACCAAGCAGCAACCGCAGCAGCTCGGCACCACGACTAACGGCGACGGCGACGACAACGAGCTCCTCGCGCTCGCGCAGAGCATCGCCGACAACGCGCACCTCCTCGTGCGCGGCAAGGGCAGCGACGACCTCGCAGAGCGTGCCAGGTCGGTCCTCAAGCGCTCGTTCGACCTCGGTGCGTTGTCCCTCCATTCGTTCTCACGGGTCGCCCTTGCGGCCCTGCACTGCCTCCTTGCCGAGGCGGGCTTCCCTCGCCCTCGGGAGGAGCTGGATCCAGACCATCACTGACGCTTCTACCATTGCCTCGCTACAGCCCTCGCCTCCGAGTCGACCGCCTTCCCTCACCTCGGCACCCTCCTCGCCCAGCTTGCCCCCTCCGCCGGCCCTTCGACCCGCTCGCGCTCAGCAGCCGCCGCCGCCGCCTCGCTCGACGACGACGACGAGGACGAGCCGTTCGCGCTCGCGCCGACGCCCATCCCCGAGTTGACGACCGACGGCATGGACGCCGAGATGGTGTGGGAGCAGATGGAGCTGCGCGGCCGCACCGTCGACGGCCTCATGGAGGAGATGTTCGGCCAGGGCGACGAGGACGAGGACGACGACGAGGGCTTCGACTTTGACGAGGGCGAGGACGGCGAAGGCGAGGACGAGCGGTACGGCGCGCGAGGAGGAGAAGACGAGGACGACCAGTCGAGCGAGGGCGAGGACCTCGACGACGACGGCGAGGACCTGCCCCAGGCGGCCGAGGAGGCCTACTACCGCCGCCTCGGCGACGGCAAGGAGGAGGGCCTCGACAGCGAGGACCTGTCGTTCGCCGAGACGGGCGAGGACGAGGACCTCGACCTTGAGGAGTCCGACGACGACGACGACGACGAGCCGGCGCCCGCGCCTGCGCCGACCAAGAAGGGCAAGGGCGCCAAGAAGGGCAAGGCGGCGGTTGTCGAGGCCGACGCCGACGTCGACGCGTCGAGCGCGCTCACGCTCGACAACTTCGACGGCGAGTCCGGGTCCAAGGGTCGGGCAGCTCGTCGGTGCGTCCCTTTCCTCGTCTCGTCTTCTCTTCCCTGACTTCCCCTCAGACGCTGACGTCTTGTATCGCACTCGCAGCGCGCCATCGGGTCCCCCTTCCGCCGTCGACGATCAGTTCTTCTCGCTCGCCGACTTTCACCGCGACGCCGACGAGGGCGAGTACCAGATGGCCAAGCGCCTGCGCGGCGAGGCCCTCTCGGACGATGAGGACGACCTCGACGACCTCGACGACGAGAGCGGCGAGGGCGGCATCGACCTGTTCGCCCCGGTCGACGGCCTGGGCGGCGAGGGCAGCGACGAGGACGAGGACGAGGCCGACCTCGACGTCGGCGGCGTCATGTTCCGCGACTTCTTCGACGCGCCGTCGGGCGGCCGAGGGCGCAAGCCGCCGCCCAAGGGCAAGGGCAAGGCGGCCGAGCAGGGCAAGGGCAAGAAGCCCGCCGCCGCACCCGCACCCGCACCTGTCGCCGCCGCCGACGACGCCGTCGACCTCGTCGAGGACGGCGAGCCGCCCAAGAAGAAGCGCGGCGTGCGCTTCTCCGAGGCCGTCAAGGTCAAGGAGATCCCGCACCGCCTCGCGGGCAAGAAGCGCGCGGCGGCGGCTCTCGGCGAGGACGGCGACGAGGACGAGGACGCCGAGGGCATCGAGCGACTCGAGGACCTCGTTGCGGGCAGTGATGACGAGGAGGAGATGGGCGAGGGAGGGTCGGATGAGGAGGACGAGGACGAGGACGAGATGGAGGGGCTCGAGCGGCAGGACGAGATGGACGTCGACGAGGAGCAGGAGGACGAGGAGGGCAGCGTCGAGGACGACGAGGACGAGCTCGCCGGCGACCAGAAGGCGATCA
>Ga0308169_10001048_pt1 | contig 34741 bp, 42 predicted proteins | sample PhyBR1_2_FD_202139 | JGI IMG/M metagenome (GOLD analysis project Ga0308169, IMG submission 202139) | Phyllosphere microbial communities from UC Gill Tract Community Farm, Albany, California, United States - DLSLSB.R1 | ecosystem: Host-associated > Plants > Phyllosphere > Unclassified | place...
CGGCCGGCCACCTTTGCTTCTACGCCTACCTCGCCCAGAAGGAGGTGCGTCAGCTTCCCCTCGTGTTCCTCTCCGCGAGCGCGACTGACGCAGGACGACAACTCGATCTCGCAGGGTACGACCGTCCGATCCGGCTCGCTCTCGGTTCGCAGCAGCCGCACGAGGCGGTACGGCAAGCACTGGTTCGTCCTCAAGGACTCGGTCTTCTCGTGGTTCCCCTCATCGACCGTGAGCTCGAACTCTCTCCTCATCGTTCGTCGCCTCGGCCTTGCACGACAGCTCGTGCTGACGCTCCCCCTTTCCCCCTCTCGCAGGACCCCTACTTCCCCGACGGTCACATCGACCTGCACTACGCCATCTCGGTCGAGCCGTCGCAGTTCCACAAGCACCACTTCAAGGTCGCGACCGCCGACAAGAAGTGGCACTTCAGCGCCGACAGCGAGGCGTCGCGCGACGAGTGGGTCAAGACGCTCAAGAAGGGCGTCTTCCGGTGCCAGAACGAGGGCGAGAGCGTCAAGATCGCCATCCCGCTCGAGACGATCGTCGACGTCGAGAAGAGCTCGAGCCTCGAGTTCGCCGAGACGATCCGCGTCCGGGTCTACGACGCCGACGAGGGCTACTCGATCGACGAGTACTGGCTCTCGTACTTCAAGGACCTCGACAGCGCGCTCGACAAGATCTCGACCGTCCTCGAGGCGTTCCGCCAGCACCACCCGCACGGCGGCAGCGCCTCGGTCCCGCCCGCCGTCGCTCGCACCGGCCCGGCGCCCGAGGTCGAGGACACGACCAAGCACATGCACGGCGACACGAACCTCGGCGAGACGGACCAGGTGCGCGCCGCCGACGGCGAGCGCGACGACCAGCACGGCGAGGAGCGTGCGCAGCAGGCCGAGCAGCACGCCCACCGCTCGCGCTCGATCTCGCAGCGCGTCTCGTCCGTCTTGTCGCCGCTCGGTCGCTCGAGCTCGAGGTCGAGCCGCAAGGGCGAGCAGGCCAAGTCGGCTTCGACGCCGCCGCCGTCGACGGCCGCACCGCCCAAGCTGCGCGTCTCGACCGAGGTCGCGCGGGAGACGGCGCCGACGCCTACCGGTGGCTCGGTCGCGACGCTGCGCCCGCCTCAAGCCGGCGACGATGCGCAGCGCGAGGGCGGCGGCGACGTTCCGCTCGAGGGCGTGTCGCCCATGGCCGCCGCGGCGGGCTCGGCGCCCCTCCCGCCGCCCGTCGGCGTCTCGGCGCCGATGGAGCACGACGGCACGGTCCCGAGCCTCGCTCCTGCGCCGTCGGCACCCCTTCCCGCGCCCGAGGCCGTCGTCGCCGCCGAGCAGGGGCGCACGACCTCGACCGCGGCGCCGACGTCCCAGCACACCTACCCGCCCGAGCCCGCGCCCGGCGCACCTCGCGCCTCGACGACGACGATCCACGACGGGCCGCCTCGCCGCACGAGCACGCTCAGCAAGGTGCTCAGCGCGCCGGCGAGCGCCGCCAGCAGCGTCTCGCAGGGCGGGCGGCGCATCCTCGAGGTCGTGACGCACTCGTCCGTGCCCGGGCGCACTCGGCGCAAGGGTGCGTCGTCGGGCGCCAAGGGCGGCAAGCTGCTCGGCGGGCCCGTCGTCGAGGAGCCGTCCGAGGCCAACCTGCACGAGGGCGAGGACGAGGGCAAGACGACGGCGACCGAGGTCGACGAGTTCCGCCGCACGTTTGGCCTTTCCGACAAGGAAGTCATGCTCGAGCGTGCGTCCTCTCCTTCCTCTTCTCCCTCGCTGCGCGCCCGAGCAACGCCCGACTGACGCCGCCGCCGTCGCCTCGCAGGTTTCCCGGCCTACCTCTTCCGCGGCCTGCCGATCTTCGGCCACGTCTACATCTCGAGCGAGCACTTCTGCTTCCGGTCCGCAGGCCTCCTCACCGCCAAGACCAAGGTGCGTCGTGCTCTCGCCCTGTCTCTGCGTGTCGCTCGCGCACTGACCCTCTCCGACTCGCCCCTCGTCCTCCACCCTCCCTCATCCTCACCCTCTCGCAGATGATCCTCCCGCTCAGCGACATCATCGGCGCGTCGAAGCACCGCTCGTACCGCATCGGCTACTCGGGCCTCATGGTCATCATCAAGGGCCACGAGGAGGTCTTCTTCGAGCTCAACAACTCGGACCGGCGCGACGCCTGCCTCGCCATGCTCGACGAGCAGCGCGAGCTCGTCAAGAAGCAGAAGCGCGAGCAGTCGGGCGACGACAAGAAGGACGACGAGTCGGAGGAGCACCAGCAGCTGCGCGACCTCCTCGACCTGTCCGAGGCGCGCTCGGCCGGGCAGTCGCCGCTCGACTTGCCGCACCCGCGCTCCGAGGCCGTCCAGGGCCAGCCGCCCATCATGTTCTCGTCGACGACGAGCGACTTCATCACGTTCAAGCCCGACGAGTCGCTGCGCGTGACGTGCCTCACGATCGGCTCGCGCGGCGACGTCCAGCCCTACATCGCCCTCTGCAAGGGCCTCATGGCGCAGGGGCACAAGTGCAAGATTGCGAGCCACGGCGAGTACCGCAAGTGGGTCGAGGGTCACGGCATCGAGTTCTCGGCCGTCGGCGGTGACCCTGCCGAGCTCATGCAGCGTGCGTCCCCCTCTCTCTCGCCCTTCCTCCTCTCCTGCGTCGCCTTCACCAGCTGACGCTCCTCGTCGTGCTCGCAGTCATGATCTCGCACGACTTCTTCACCATCTCGTTCATGAAGGAGGCGGTCGGCCGCTTCAGAGGGTGGCTCGACGACCTCCTCGCGAGCGCGTGGAAGGCCTGCCAGGACACCGACCTTCTTATCGAGAGCCCGAGTGCCATCGCCGGCTTCCACGTCGCCGAGGCTCTCCGCATCCCTTACTACCGGTGCGTCCTCGTCCTCGTCGTCTGCGTCGTCGCCGCTCGGACCTCGAGACTGACTTTCTCTCACTCCTGCAGCGCCTTCACGATGCCTTGGTCGAGGACTCGGGCCTACCCTCATGCGTTCGCCGTGCCCGAGGTGCACATGGGCGGCGGCTACAACTACATGGTGCGTCCTTGTTCCCTCTCCTCGTCGTCGTCGTCGTCGGGAAGAGCGTCCTCTGACTTTGCCTCCCTCTCCCTCTCTTGCTCCTCCAGACGTACACGATGTTCGACCAGGTCTTCTGGCGCGCGACGTCGGGCCAGGTTAACCGGTGGCGGCGCGACACGCTCAAGCTCAAGCCGACGAGCCTCGAGGCGATGCAGCAGCACAAGATCCCGTTCTTGTACAACTTCTCGCCCGTCGTCATCCCGCCGCCGCTCGACTGGCGCGAGAACATCCACGTCACGGGCTACTGGTGGCTCGACAACCCGGACGACAGCGACTCGTCCAAGTGGGAGCCGCCCGAGGAGCTCACCAAGTGGCTCGACGAGGCCAAGGACAACGACAAGAAGGTCGTCTTCATCGGCTTCGGCTCCATCATCATCCCCGACCCGCTCGAGATGACGCGCGTCGTCGTCGAGGCGGCCGAGAAGGCGGGCGTGTACGCCATCGTCGCCAAGGGCTGGTCGGACCGGCAGAAGGGCGACGACGACGACGGCGAGCCCGACGAGGAGAAGGAGAAGAAGCGCGAGGAGAACGAGAAGCGCCACCAGGAGCTCATGGACAAGCCCTTCATCTTCAGCGTCAAGTCGATCCCGCACGACTGGCTCTTCCCGCGCATTTCCGCCGCCGTCCACCACGGCGGTGCAGGTACGACCGGTGCGAGCTTGCGAGGTGCGTCATCTCCTTCTCCTCCTCGTCCACCCTCCTAGTCCTTGCGTCCTCGATGCTGACGGCCTGTCCTCTTGCTCGCGCGCAGCCGGCCTGCCGACCATCATCAAGCCCTTCTTCGGCGACCAGCACTTCTACGCCGACCGCGTCTCGACGCTCGGCATCGGCTCCCACATCCGCAACTTCACCGTCGAGAACCTCACCGAGGCGCTCAAGACGGCCGTCTCGGACGACAAGCAGATCGAGCGCGCCCGGCTCGCCGGCGAGGAGATCCGCAAGGTGCGTCCGCTCTCCCTCCCTCAGCCTCTCTATCTTTCTCTTTCTCTTTCTCTCGAGCTCGAGCTGATGCAATTTCTCGTCTCCCTGCAGGAGGACGGCGTCGCCACCGCCATCGAGTGCATCTACCGCGACCTCGAGTACGCCCGCAGCCTCGTCCCGCCGCCGTCTACCGCTCTCGTCGAGGGCGAGATCGCCGAGGTCGAGGTCGACGACGACAGCAGCGACGACTCGGACAGCAGCTCGACCTCGTCCTCGGACGACGAGGACGAGAAGGACGACAAGGTCGACGAGAAGGCGCACCTCAAGGGGCGAGACGCCGCCGACGCCAACAAGGGCCGGCCCGCCTCGAGCGCGCCGCCAACCGAGAAGGTGCAGGACGCGCTGAGCCCGGCGCGCTCGACGCACGCGCCGTCGTCGCCGTCGCACCGCGACGAGTCGCGCACGACGTCGAGCGACGAGGGCTGGGACGTCATGTCGCGCGGCTCGGCGGCCGACACGACCGTCTCGGCGTCGTGGGAGGACGGCGGCGATGCGTCGCGAGCGTCGTCGAAGGCGCGCAGTGCTCGCTCGGCTCAGGAGGGAGGAGCCGACGCCGCAGGAGGGGACGAGGACGACGGCGGCGCGGGCTTGACGGCGCGCATGCTCGGCTTCCTCGGCAAGCCTGTCAAGGCCGTCAAGAAGGACGCATAGGAGGTAGAACGAGGTGCCCCTCTCGCATTTGAACATAGCTCTCTTCCCCTCCCTCGCTGTACCACCGTCGCCCTCCTCCTCCTCCTCCTCTCCTTCTTTCTCTCTTGTCGCTTTCCGTAGCTCTCTATTCTCGCATGTACTCGAGCCACTTCTAATTCTGCAGCCTCTGACATTCCAGCGAGACGCTCTACGAGACCTGACGATACGAGAAGAGAGAGAGAAAGGGCGAAGCGGAGGAGAGGTCCGTGCGTCGTCCGCCCGCCGAGAGACATCAACGCTGGCTCCTGAGCGGCGAGAAGGACGACGGGTCGTCGAGGCCGTGATGGGCGAGGTAGCCGTCTCGCTCCGAGACCGGCGTGAACGGCTCGGCAGAAGGAGGTGCGCGCGAGCGGGCGGGAGTCGACGGCGCGCCGACGACGCTGGAGGGACCGGCGTCGACGCTCGGCGGCGAGCGCAGGGCGGGCGAGGGCTCGTCCATCTGCAACAAGGTTGAGTCAGGTCGTGCATGCGTGTCAGAGCGAGAGTGAGAGAGGACGCACTGGCTCGGGCAAGGTGCCAGGCGGCGCTTTGTGCCTCGCAGGCGTCGCCGGCGTCTCGACGACGGTCGGGTCGGTCGCCGCCGGAACGAACGGCTGCTCGTGAGCGTCAGGATAGCCCATGACGAGGTGCACGTTGCCCTGGGCGTCGGTCGCGTAGTACGTGCCCTGCGGCGGAGGAGCGATGCCCGCCGTCGAGCCCGGCCCGCCGCCGCCGCCGCCGAAGTGCGAGTGGTGCAGCGAGCCGTGGTCGCGCTTCTCGGTCGTGCCCGAGTAGACCGAGAGCCCGTCGCTCTGTGCGAGAGCGGCCTGGTTGTGCTTGTGTCGCAGGTAGATGAGGAGCGCGCCGACGAGCGCGATGCCGACGACGCCTCCGACGACGCCGCCGACGATGGCGCCGATGGGCGTCCCGCCGCCGCTCGAGCCGCCGTTGCCGCCGCCGCTCGACGAGCCCGGCGTCGCGCTCGAGGCGCCGCCCGTGAACGAGAAGCTCGGGTCGAGCGACGACGCGAGGCTGAGGACGCCGGCCTGGAAGCCCGGGTCGTTGGCGCCGAGGCAGTCGGTCGAGCTGCCTGCGTTGATGACGGCGTCGGGTGTCGAAGCTTGGTCGCCGTTGGTCCCGGCCGCCCCGCTCTGCAGGACGTAGAACATGGCGGCGACGCTCGCACCTGCTGGGAGGTCGACGCGCCACGAGAAGGTGCCGTTGGTGCGCTCGTCGTAGACGGAGGGGAGCCTGTCGTGGAGCGAGAGTCAGGCTCAAAGGTGAGAAGGAGGGTAGAGCAAGAGAGGGAGAGAGAGAGGACGACGCACGCGTAGGTCTCGATGAAGTCGCTCGTGCCCGACAGGTACAGCCCGAGGTACTTGGGTCCTGCAGGCGCCGTATAGCTGCAGCGTCGAGGGAGAATCAGTGTCAGCGCGAACGAGAGAGTGCTGAGAGGAGGAGAGGGACGACGCACGTCCAGGTCGCGTACTCGCAGGTGAAGAGAGGCGGAAGCTGCAGGACGAGGGTCACTCGTCAGCTTGCTGCTCGGCTCATCGCTCGAGGGAGAGGTTGCGCACCTGGATCGTGGTCTTGACCGTCGTCGGCGAGGTCGGCCTTGTCGCCGAGGACGACGAGACGGCCGAGGGCTGAGATTGGGCGAGCACGCCGGCCTGGGCGAGAGCGAGAAGGGGCACGAGTGCGCGCAGAGCAGCTTGCATCTTGAACGCTGGCTCTAGCGGTCGGGCGAGAGAGGAAGAGCAGGAGCGAGGGAGCGACGAAGCGGAGGCACCACGGACAGGGGCCGTCGGGCTGCACACGCTCGGCTTGTCCGGAGGACGACGGCGGCGCGAGCGCCGACCTGTTCCAGCGATTTCTCAAGCTCGACAGCAAGGAGCAGAGCGCACGCATCGTCAAGCCTAGCGGCATGATGGGCCGAGGTCTGCAAGAGAGAAGAGCGACGAAGCGCAAGCGCAGTCCCGGTGTTGTGCTGCCGGCGAGGGAGGAGGAGAAGGTGGGCTCCGCTCCCTCCTGCGCGACCGTGAGACCGGCAGGACTCGCTGCATACGTATCCTTGAGAGATTGCGCGAGCTTCCTGCCACGCAGAGGCTCCACGAGAGCGATGCGGGCGGCAAGCTGATGAGAAATGGAGAGGAGCTGAGGCACGCGCAGCAGCGGACCTGCGAGCCAGCGACTTGGCACAGCCGCGCACATAGGTCTATCCGAGCGATTCCAAGCTGCGCAGCTGCAGCTTGTGCCGAAGCGCGGTGTGTACGACGAGAAGGAATGAGGCTGGGAAGCGGGGAGCGACTGTTCGCCGTCTCACTCCCTCACGCTCGCTCGTACCGACATGCCGAGGGGCAAGGGCAAGGGCAAAGGTGCGTTCAGCCATCAGGGCCGCCCGCCGGGTCCCTCGAGGCCGTGCTGACCACTCCCTCTCCCCACCCTCGCCTCCTCCCGCTCGCAGGAGCTACACCCGCCGACGACGACACCAAGCTCAAGGTTGCCAACCAGCTCAAGGTGCGCAGACTCCTGATCTCTCTCTCGACCCCGTCGTCGAACCCTCTTGCCCCAGTGTCGGGCGGCGCACCTCGAGCGATCGTCGCACCGCCCGGGTCGTACCGTCTGCAGGGCTTCGAAGCTCGCCCGATGCCCCGAGTCTGGACCATCGAGTCTATTGAAGCAGCACACAGGAGCGCGCGCAGCGGCTCGACTGCCCTCGCTGACCCCTCCCTCCCCGCTCGCAGCTGCGGCACATCCTCTGCGAGAAGGCGTCCAAGTCGAACGAGGCGCTCGAGGAGCTCAAGAAGGGCACTAGCTTCAACGTCGTCGCCGAGAAGTACTCTGAAGACAAGGCTCGGACCGGCGGGAACCTCGGGTGAGTCGCCTCTCCGCTCTCTCCTCCTCCTCCTCCTCGTCGACTCGTTCGAGCGCGCTCTCCTCCTCTCTTTACGAGCTGAAGCTTACTTCTTCGTCTTCGTCTGCAGGTGGATGGTGCGCAACGGCATGATGGGCTGCTTCCAGGAGAACGCGTTCAGCATCCCGGTGTCGACGTGCGCGGCGCCGATTTACAAGGTGATCAAGAGCCAGCACGGTTACCAGTGCGTCCCTCCCTCTCCTCGCCCTTCCCCGCGACTCGCCCCTCTCGCTGGAGTGGTGCTCTGCGAGGTGCCGCGGCGAGTGCAGGAGCCGTCGGACGGGTCGACGAGACAGGAGCTCAGGCCGCCTCGAGCACAGGCTGGGCGCTCTCGCACACGACGCTGACGAGCTGCCGCTTCTCCACTTCGCCCGCAGCATCGTCATGGTCGAGGACAGGAAGTAGAGCGGGGTGTGTCCTGCTGCAACGAGGTGCGTCGCCTTCCTCCTCCTCCTCGAGCCTCTTCCTCGAAGGGTTGCCGCGGCTCGGCTTGGTCCGGGAGCCTCTGCGCGTCGAGTCGCCGGCCGGCTCCTCGTGCACAGACACTGACTTCACCCTCTGCGTCGTCGCAGGGAATTGCCTTCGCGCGAGACGCACGACTCGCACCAAGTGGCCAAGCGGCTCGTCGTCGGGATCGACCAGAAAGCGATCGCATCTTGGCCTGGTTCAAAATCTCTCGACCGAGCTGCTTCCGCTCGCCTCCTCGTCCTCACTGGACACGCAGATCCTTTGCCCGAGCGGCGGCCTGATAATCTCTGATTGCTCGTCGAGCGAGCGGGCGTGCAGGTCGACTTTCTCTCGCCCGTCTGGCCAACTTCGGCGACCGCCGAGGACGACGCTCGTCGAGGTAGATTGCGTCTCGGCGGTTTCGCTTCGCTGTACCGCGAAGCTCGCTCCTGCGAGCTTCCTCTCGTCCTCGTCGCTCGCGCGCTGGTCGTCGCCTCTCTGTGTCTCTTTCGTGCTTGTTCGCTCGAGCGCAAGGTGCGCTCTGTCGGCCGGTTCAGATGCGATGAGGTGGGAGCAAGTTCCCCCTGAGCCCGTCGGCTCCCCGCTTCCAGGTTCGCGTGCGCTCGCTCGCCTCGCTCCCCTCGCTCGCGCTCCAAGCTCTTTCTCAGGGGCATGCGCCAGCTCTAGAGACGGTCCAGAGGGTCGAGCGGCACCTCTCGCTCGTTCGCGCACCGTCCAGCCATGCACCCAGCCGACTCGCACCTCCGCTCGGCTCGTCCTTCATCAGCCGGCGGTCCTCCCGGTCCCCCTCCGCCTCCTCACGCCGTCTACACGCCCTACGCCTTCGCCGCCAGCCCGGTCCCGTCCTCGTACCCGCCAGCGACCTCGTCCTTCGCCCACTACCCCTCGGCCGTGCCGCCGCCGCACCTCCCGCCGCGACAGAACTCCGGCACGGACGAGTCGCTCCTCCCCTCGCCCGTCAGCAGCCGCCGCACCTCGACGACCGACCCGCACCACCTCATGGGCATGCCCTCGGCGTACCCGCACCCGCAGCACGCAGCGTGGGCGGGCGACGACAGCGACATGGTGCACGACGAGGAGCCCGTCTCGCCCCTCCTCCCGCCGCCGAAAATCATCCAGAAGGCCGACCGCTCGTGCAAGAAGTGCGTCCTGTTCCTCTCCCTCTCGGCGGTCGAGCTGCCCGCTGACCCGCTCCTCGCCCTGCAGGTGTCGTGAGCGCCGAGTGCGCTGCGGTCGCGAGGTGCGTCTTCCTCTCGCGCGCGCCTCTCCTCCCTCCCGCTCGGTCTCGCCTTGACGACAAGCTGACTCTCATTGCTGCCTGCGCGCAGTTCCCGACCTGTGCAAGGTGCAAGAAGCGGCGCGACACGTGCTCGTTCGGCGAGGGCGTCTACGTGTGCGTCCTTCTCCGCAGTCTGTTCTTGGAGCTCTGGCGCTGATTCGTCTTTACGCAGGGAGGAAACTGTCGAGGGCTCGGACCAGCAGCGCATCGCCGACCTCGAGGGCAAAATCAGTCCGTCCCTCTCGCTCGAGTGCGCCGTCGCCGTTTCTAAACTGCTGACCCGCCCGCTCGCCGACTCTCGCAGCCACGCTCCAGACGCAGCTTCGCACGGCGACGACCACTACTACGTCTGCACCACCCGCACGTCCAGTCCTCCCGTCGGCGTCGTCCAGCTCGAGCGCGAGCGTCGCCCGCCCGTCCCTCGCCGCCGACATCTCGCGCGCCCTCACCGACCTCCTCCCGGCGGGCGACTCGACGGTCCTCTCGGCCTTTCTCGCCGATGAGAGCCGCAACGGCGCCAACACGCCGACCTTTGGCAGCCTCGACTTCCGCCTGGCGAGCACCGGGCTCGCGCACGCCGTCACCTGTCACCTCCTCGACTGTGCGTCCCTCTCGTCCTCCTTGCGCCTCCCCTCGCTGCAGACCTGTCGCTGACGCTCTTCACCGTGCAGCTGCGACTCGTGCGTGCGACTCGAAGCTGCCCGGGCTCGCCCCCGTCTCGTCGCGCGTCCCGCTCCTCAAGGCCAACCTCCACGACCTTGCACCGCACGACCAGGTCAACGTCGCCACCTTGTGCGCCCTCGGCGCTCGCACCTCGCCGCATAGTGTGCGTCCTCTCCTCCTCTGCTTTTGCCGCCGCGCAAGCACGCTCTGACCCTCTCCTCGTTGTCGTCGTCTGCAGGCCTTCTTCGGCATCGCCTCGATCACCTCGCCCGAGGGCACGCCCGTCCCTGCGCTCTTCTCCCAGGTCGGCATCCGCCGCGAGGAGCTATGCAGGACGCTCGAGAGGCGCGCGCACGAGACGGCCTGGGCGGCGGGCCTGTTCCGGACGGCGTCGTACGAGGCGGCCGAGGCGGTTGCGGCTCTCGCCATGCTCAGCATCCGTGCGTCCCTCTTCCTTCTCTTCATGCGCCTCTACTCCCAGATTCAGGCCCTGATGTGCTCGCCCCGCTGCTCGCAGATGAGGAGAACGACCTGGAGGAGACGCGCTGGCTCGTTCGCCAAGCTGCAGGTCTCTTCCTCGACGTGCGACACTCCGAGATGCACAACGGCGCATCGTCTTCGCTCGGTAAGAACGTCGGCCTCGCAGTCTTTGTACGTCCGCCTTTCTCGTCGTCGCCGCTGCCGCTGAACGTTCCCGAGCTGACTCTCCCTCGCCCTCGCAGATGGTCGACGCCCAACTCGCCGTACAGTGCGGCCGCCCGACGGTCATCTCGCCGCTCGAGCTTCAGGACTACTGGGCGACGTCGGGCCTCACGATCCCCGACCTCGTCAACGCGCGCCTGCCCGAGCTCGTCGACGCCAAGTTGCGCTCGAACCTCTCGTTCTCCGACATCGAGTCTCTCGTCGAGACGATCCTCTTCCACGTCTACGCCTGCTACAGGGTCTTTGCGCAAGTCACGAGCCGTGCGTCCCCTCTCTCCCTTGTCAAGTCGAGCGAGCGAGAAGAAGCCCGAGCTGACTCTGCTCGCCCTCGTCTTGCAGCTGCTCGTCGCTCGCCCTCGAACTCGGTCTTGAGCTTCGTCCGCAACCTGTGGAACCTCGTCGACCAGATCCACAACGCGATCCAGCGCCTCCAGCAGCAGCTCGTCGCCGTCACCGACCCGATCGCCGGCTCGGACAGCGACCCTCAAGCGGTCGACCACGCCATCCTCCTCGTCGTGCGCGCCGACGACGTCCTCGTGCACCTCGTCGGCTACATCCACGCCTACCTGATGCGCGACCGCGACTCGGGAATATACGGGCCCGAGCGCGAGGGCGACCGAGAGCTTGCGCGGGCGCGCGGCGAGTCGCAGATGCGCGTCTTCAAGTGCCTCAAGCTCTTTGCGTGCGTCCTCGTCCTCTCTTCTCCTCTTCCTCTCGAGCACGCGCACTGACTCTGGACCTCTCGCTCACAGCTTCTACTGCCAGGTGCGCTCGGCCTGCCAACCTCGTCCGCCTCGACCTCATCCAGCTGACCTTTCTCCCCCTCGCTCGCAGCTCTACTGCGGCTCGGAGAACAAGCACAACGTCTTCCACCTCCTTATGCAGCTCGAGCCACTTCACCACTGGACCGAGCTCGTCGCCCTGCGCATCGGTCAGCCCGGCGGGCCCTTGTCGGACGAGTTTGAGGTCAGCGAGGAGGAGGTCGAGTGGTGCGTCGAGCTCTCTCTCTCTCTCTCTCCCTCTCCTCTTATGACTCGAGTTCTCATGATCTCCTCCCTGCGCACAGGTTCCGCATGGCGCTCGAGCTGAGCCTCTTCTACTCGCCGCGGCTCGGTGCGTCGCTTCAAGCCCTCGTCGCCGCACGGCAAAAGTGCATGCACAAGGCGTCGCCGGTTATGTTTCAAACCCAAGGTGCGTCCCTCAGGACGAGCTACACGTGCTCGACGTCGCTGACGCCTTCGTTCGCCCGCAGCTGCGCCCATGTTCGCCCCGCCCGCCCCTCCTCCCGCCTCGCGCTCGATGCCGCACGGACCCTCGCACGACCCCTCCCTCACCTCGCCCGCTCCCTCTGACGACAACCTGCGCTACCCGTACTCGCCGGCGAGCACGCCCTTCAGCGTTGGCGGGCCCATCTCGACGGCGCAGCACGGCGCGCCGACCTACTTGCCCTCGACCTCGGCGGCCTCGTCGACGCCGCACGCCTTCTCGTTCAGCCAGCATCCGCCGCCGCACATGGCACCGCCGTCGTCGTCGACGGGGCAGCAGCAGCAGGACGGCCTGATGATGCTCGGGCAGGAGGGCTTCGCGAACGGCGCGGCCGACGACTTGTCGGGGAGCACGACGCCGGCCGATGTGCGCAGCGCATTCCGCTCGGTCGACTGGGCCGACCTGTCGCTGACGCCGGCGCCGGCGCCGATAGGCAGCGACGGTAGTGCGGGCTCGGCCGAGGGGTGGGCGCAGGTCGGCGGCGGCGCGAGGCCGAGGTCGTCGGGCTGAGGAAGGAGGGTCCGTGCGGGCCGGCGCAGCGCAGGAGAAGGGCTCTCCAAGGCAGCTTCTGTTGGAGCGTCGGCCTGCTCCTCTCTTCCTCTTCTGTAAATGCTCAACAACTCAATCTTCTCGCTCCGTTTCGCCCGCCCCGAGAGATCGACCTCGTCTCGAGCAGGCGCTGCTTTGCTCTCCAGCTCCCTCTCCTAGCGCGCAGAGAGCTCGGCAGCGACTATATGCTCAGTTGCAGCTGCTCTACCGCACCCTCCTCCAGCTGCCGTGCACGAACCTGCGCGTGCAACCCCACTGCTCGGCCCGGTTCTGCATCTCCCTCTCGACGACCTCGATCCCTCCCTCGAGCACGACCTCGTCGTCCCTCCCCTCGCTCCTTCGCTCAACGTTGATCGCCTCGACGGCGCCGTCGACGAGCGTCCGCACGTCGTCCGCCGTAAAGAAGAACGTGAGCGTGTTGTCGCCGCGGCGGTAGAGCGGGACCGAGTCGGACAGGAGCGACGGGTTGGCGGCGTACGACGCCGAGGGGAGCGAGTGGAACCGCAGCTGGGCGGCGTCGTGCAAGGCGTAGTCGCGGAAGAGGAGCGAGCCGCCGGGCGCGAGGAGCTGCGGGCGAGAGAGGCGCGAGTGAGCGAGTGAGGCTCGAGAGCCGAGACGCAGGCGTTCGAGGGGATTCAGACACGCACCGATACGAGCGTCTGCATCGCCTTGGCCTGCTTGGCCGGGTCGAGCGCCGACAGGACGAATACAGCCGACACAAAGTCAAACTCGACGACGGGCTCGCCGAATTCGGGCGGAGGCTGCGCGAGCTTGTCGTCGAGGACGGCTCGAGGTGCGGTGAGGTCGTGCTGGAAGATGTGGCAGTGGGCGGGATCATGATTGGCGTTGCTCTGTTGCGCAGGGGAGGAGAGGGTGAGCCGGGCGAAAGGCACTCGGCGCGGCGAGTGAGCAGACGTACCAGGGTGAGCTCGACGGCCCTGCAGACGATCGACAGTGAGAACCGGTTCTGCTCGTCATGGATCGGCGAGAGAGCAGGAGAGCGACGCACTTTTTGGCAAAGTCGAAGGCGACGAACCGAGCGGAGGGGTATTGCTCGAGGAGGCTGTCGACGTCGCTCAGGATCAGCACGCGCTCTTCCTGCAATCGTACATAGTGAGCTTGACGTACGGGTAGATGAAGGCGCCCGTCCCGCAGCCCACCTCGAGCACCGCCTTGCCCTTGCCCGTGCCCCGACCGCCGCTCGCCGAGTCGCCCAGCTCGTCGCCGTCATCGCCCGCCGCCGCGTCGCCGAGCGCAGCAAGTTGTGGCCACTCGCGCAGGGTCCAGTGGCGGTCCTTGAAGAACGGGGTGGCGGCGTGGTGCTTGTAGAACTGGTTCCACTGCTTGCCCGCAGTCGAGAAGAGCTTGTCGACGAAGCGGGGCGCTGCGGGCGTGTTGTTGCGGGCGAGGATCTCGTCGGTGGTGCCCTCGAGGACGATGCGGGGCTTTCGAGCCCGCTTTGGCGGGTTGCTGGAGCTCGAGTCGGGGCCGAGGGTTGGAGCTGATGAGGATGAGGGCGGAGGTGAGGTCGAGGTTGACGCGGTTGGGGTACCGACGAGGGAGCTCATAGACGCTGTCTCGAGCTGCTGGACCATCTCGGCGTGCCTGCAGAGCTGTGCGGCGCGACGACGAGCTTGAGCCAAGGCGGAGCTCGCCTCGTCTCGCCGCTCTTCTTCGCACACTCTTCGCTGCTCGCGCGCATGCTCCGCTGTGCAGTACAGAACCGGCTTGCAGTACACAGAGCCACCCGCCGGGCTCAGCTGTGCCGCCGCCGCTTCCCTCGCTTTGCCCGCCGAGATCCGCTCGTCTCTGGCGCTCGGCGCGACCGCCTTATGGGCGACGACGCGCGATCGAGTTCAGAGGCGCTCGTTCAGGCCGACCGAGCGCCGCCCTGAGCGGACCGAGTTCGGATCGAGCCCCTGTCCGCCGGCGACCGTCTTGCTCGTCCGCGGAGCGTCCGCCGCTCCCCGTTCGCCGCTCGCTTCCTCGTCCAGCTCAACGCTCTCGACCGACTCGCCAAGCAGTGTGGACGCCGTTGACGAGCAGCGAGCCAGCCATGGTGGTGCGTCGACCTCTCTCTGCATCTTCACGCCGAGTCGCCCTTCCTCCTCGCCGAGCCGCCGTCTCTCGCCCGCCCGTCCTCTTCAGGGTCGGCCGCTGGACGGGAGCGGCCAAGAAAAGACGAGCACCATCGGCGCGCAAGCTCCCTGCCGAGAGCCCTGCACTGATACCTCAACCTCCTCGCAGTTCATCCCGACGCCGTGCCTCCCCTGTCAGCTCGCCTGCGGATGGATCTGCACGATCAAAGGCTGGGTCGTGCTCGAGTCGCTCCTTCTCGCAGGTGTACGTTCCTGTCTCTTTCTCTTTCTCTGGACCCGCAGCCCGCGAGCCAGTCGCTGACGAGCCCTTGGAGCGGGTCGACCCTCCTCCTCCTCCTCCTCCTCCTCGCAGACTTACTTTGCTGCCGCCTACGTCCTGCGCGAGATCGTGTTCCCGCCGCTCAAGAACCTCTTCGAGAACTTTCTCGTATATCAGGTACGTCCAGCCTGCGGCTTGCTCGAGTCGGTCGCCTCGCACTGACCTCGCTCCCTCGCGCGACAGGTCCTCAAGGGCCCTCTCGGCGGCTGGATCGCCGACGTCAAGATCCTCTTCTACGGCTGCATGCTCTACGTCGCCATCGGCGTCGCAGGACTGCTCGGCGCCATCCTCCAGATTCAGATCTTGCTTTGGGCGTCAGTCCGGTTCCTCTCGACCGCACCTCCCATTCTCCGAGCCAGGCTGATGCTCTCTCACCTCTGCAGGTACGCCGTCTACCTGCTCGTCACGCTCGGCCTGAACGCAAAGAAGCTGTGGGACGTTCTGCAGGTGCGCCGCTCGTCCCCCTGCGGAGCCGGTCGAGCTACGCACGGACCCATGCTGACTCGCGAACGCGCACCTCGCCTCCCAGAGCATCCTCGGCGCCCTCGACGGACTCAAGAAGGCGTGCGGCATCGTCTCGGCGCCCTTCGGCGGCGACTGCGACGCGTTCTTCCGCAAGCTCGACTACGTGCGTCCTCTTTCGCGCCCTCTTTTCGACTTCCTCGCACATGGAGTTCTCCCTGACTCTCTCCCTCGCGCAGTTCATGTACGGCGGCGCCGGCTTCGTCTTCCTGTGCCAGGCCCTCACCCTCATCTGCGTCCTCGTCCTCATCCGCCGCACGTACAAGAAGACGCACTCGCTCCTGTGGACGTTCTGCGGGCACACGTGCGGCCGCTCGCGCCGCTCGTCGAGCAACGACCTCGAGCAGGCCATCCCGCTCGGCCGGCGACGCCGAGGCGCCGCGCGCGCGCTCCTCCCGCTCGAGGCGGCGCTCGTCGACGACAAGGCGGCGCCGGCGCCGTCGCTCCAGCAGCGCATCGCCGCCCTGCCGCGCTCGTCGTTCGAACTCGAGCGCAGGTCGCCGCGCAGCGGGCGGCGCGCCGCCAACCATGCGGGCGCAGCGCACGCGCCCGTCGAGCTCGCCTCACTTGAGAAGGCCGAGGCTCGAGCGTCGGCGGCGGTGCGAGGTCGGCGGCAGCACGCGCTCTCGCCGCTCGAGGCTAGCGCAGGTGCGAGCGTGCGGCGCGAGGACGGTCACGCGGGCGCGCGAGGGCTATCGGGCGGCGCGAGGAAGGCGCAGGCGGGCGGTGAGCCGAGTCGGCGGGGACGACGCCGTGCGGGCCATGCGGGCGGCGCTCGTACGGCGTCGTGAGCGTGGGACCGTGCGGGACGGCTGCAGCGATGCGTGCGCTAGGGAGGAGGACGGTGCCGCAGAGGGAAGCGGTGAGGGCGAGCGGGGAACGGCTAGTTGGTCGAGGTCTAAATTCGGTGCGTTGCCCGAGCCTCAAGCTTGTCGTCCTCCTCGCATGGCCGTCCTGACCAAGCTTAGCGCGACGCTTCTGCAGATCGCTCGCCTCGCCTCAGCTCTCCCCTCGCACGTCGGCGAGCGGCGGGCGGTGGACGCCAACTCTGCCGCTCGTCGCGCTCCCCCACCTCGTCGTCCTCGCACGCGATCGAGCGTTGCGCCCGACTCGCTAGCCTGCAGGACCGCATCGTTCACAGCGAGTAGCGCCAACCGTGCTCGCTGTCACCGTGTGGGCGCGCGCCGTCGGCTGATACGGTCGAGCCGCGCCGGCTCGTCGAGGTGGCACTCGTCGTTCAGCTCCTCCCTCGCTTCCTCTTCCTTCACTCTCTCGACCTTCACCCTCGCTCCACCTCGTTCACCATGAAGACCGGGACCTTTGCCGCCGCAGCCGCCGTCGCCTCGGTGGCGCTTCTTCCCTCGACGACCGCCGCGCCTGTCGACGGCACGCTCGCCATCCCGCTCTCGAAGCGCGGCGCCGACAACGAGGCGCTCCAGCTCGTCAAGCGCGACGGCGTCGTCAACTGGGCCGCGTTCGACGCCCACGTCTCGCGCGTCAAGGGCAAGTACGAGACGACCGCCAAAATCTACGAGGACAAGATCGGCCACAAGCCGCTCCAGAAGGCGCCGCAGCGCTTCTCGGCGTCCGACTCGAGCGCCGCCGAGCCCGACATGCGCAAGCGCGACGGCGACGACGTCAAGCTCGAGAAGCGCGCCTCGACCGGCTCGGTCCCGCTCACCGACTACCAGGAGACCCGTGCGTCGCCTTCCTCGCCCTCCCTCCCTCTTTCTGCCTTCTCGCACTGACACGCTCCTCGTCGTTTCTGCAGTCTGGGCTGGCTCTCTCACGATCGGCACGCCCGCCAAGAGCTTCCTCATCGACTTCGACACGGGCTCGTCCGACCTTTGGGTTCCGTCGGCGTCGTGCACCTCGGCGCCCTGCGCGCCTCACCAGAAGTACTCGCCGTCGTCCTCGTCGACGAGCAAGTTCGTCTCGAAGGGTGGGCTCATGATCTCGTACGGCGACGGCTCGACGACGTCGGGCGACGTCTACACCGACACGGTCACGATCGGCGGCCTGACGGCGACGAACCAGAAGATGGGCGCCGCGACGACGCTCTCGAGCAGCTGGGCCGACGACCCCGAGGACGGCCTCATGGGCATGGCGTACCAGTCGCTCTCGTCGCTCAACAGCGCGCCGGTCTTCCAGACGGTGCGCTCAGACCCCCTCTCTCCCTTCCCTCCTCGCTCGCGCTCTCTCCTCCTCCTTCATCGAGCCCTGCCTGACTCTCTTTCACTCTCCTCTCGCAGCTCGTCTCGCAGGGCAAGGTCTCGTCGCCGTCGTTCTCGTTCAAGCTCTCGTCGAGCGGCGCCGAGCTCTTCCTCGGCGGCATGAACGCCAACAACTATGTCTCGGGCTCGACGACCTACGCGCCCGTCATCCAGCAGGCGTACTGGACCGTCGCCGGTCAGGTCCTCGTCAACGGCAAGCAGGTGACGAGCGTCGGCACGATCTCGTCCGTCATCGACACGGGCACGACCCTCGTCGTCGTGCGTCCCTCTCTCCCTCTCTCCCTCCCGCTCGCTCCCTCATCTTCCAGACTGACTCGACCTCGACCTCGCTTGCTCGCAGGCCCCGACCAACGACGCCGCCTCGTTCTGGGCCGCCGTCCCGAACTCGGCGTCGTACGGGAACGGGTACTACACGTTCCCCTGCTCGCAGACGACGACCGTCTCGTTCCGGTTCGGCGGCTCGACGGTCGCGTGGCCCATGTCGACCTCGTCGCTCAACCTTGGCCGCGTCTCGTCGGGCTCGACGCGCTGCGTCGGCAGCATCGTCGGGCAGGACCTCGGCATCCAGGGCTGGATCGTCGGCGACGCGTTCCTCAAGAACGTCTACACGACGTTCGACCTCGGCAACAACCGCGTCGGCTTCTCCAAGCTCCGCTGAGCGACTCGAGCATCGCCGTCGGCTCGAGGAAGCGGCTCGACCGTCCTCCTCATCCCGCTCCACCCCCTGGATACCCCTCTCTCTTCGTCTCTCTTATCTCTCTCTGGGTCTCGTATTTGAGCGACGTCCCTCGCGGCGTCTGCAAAAAGTCTGTGTCGTGCCTCCTCGTCTGCGCGGCGTCGAGAGGTGAGAGCTCGAGCCTCTCGCAAGCGGTCCTGCTTGCTCTCGACGAGCCGAGCCTGCTCAAAAGGACAAGCAACAGCGTGAGAGTACAAGGACGAGGCGCTACGTCTATCTATGGCCCGTCTAGAACGCCAGCTCGTCTATCCGCCGCCCGACCTTCTCGACGCTCGGACCCTCCTCCTTCTCGACGGCAATCTCGACGCTCGGCGCACCCCTGGCCGCCCAACGCCGTGCGCCCCCTGCCTTGTCCCCGGCCGGCTCGGGCGGCTCCTCGCCGTCCAGCGCCGCCTCCTCCTCGGCCTCGCGCTGCCGGTCCTCCTCCTCCTCCTTGAGCCGCCGCCGGATCGACTTCCAGTCGGGATGCATGTCGCGCCAGCTGCGGGCGGTCACAGTAAGAGAGGTAGAGCGTCAGCGCTTGGAGGGAGAGAAGGAAGAGCCGGTGCGGGAGGACGGGCGACCGAGGGGAAAGTCGAGAGGGAGGGAAGAAGGAGCGCGAGGAAGCGAGGGACGCACGTCTTCTCCTCCTCCCACCAGATCGTAACCTGTGCGATTGGCGGTAGGAATGAGGGTCAGCTCCTCCCCTTGCGAGCTCTAGAGACGGCGAGGGGAACGAGCGACGCACCACGCACTCGAGCGCGCACCCCTCGTTGCAGCACTCCTCGGGCCCAGGCTCCCTCGGCGGCTCGTCCCGGAGCGCTGCCTCCTTGATGGCCGCTATGCGGATGTCGGGGTGCGCGCCGCGCTTGAGTAGGCGCTGGAAGTAGGCGGAGCGCGCGAAGGGGTCGTCCTCGGGGGCGGGGGCGGGCGCGGGTGCTGTCGCGGCGGGAGGAGGTGGGGTCGATGTCGGAGTCGAGGAAGGGTCGGCTCGAGGTGTTGGCGAGGATGGTGCAGGTGGAGAGCCCGAGGGAGTGGCCTGGGCGGTTGAGGAGGACGAAGCCGCGGTCGACGAGGTGGTGGACGAGACGACGCTGGCGAGCGACCCGAGGAGCGACCCGAACATGCTCTGAGGCTGCTTGACGCTTGTGCTGGCCGTAGCCGAGCACACTTGCGCTGTGTTGGCCTTGCCGCGGTTGAAGTCGAGGCGATCCGAGGCGGCTGGGTCGGCGCACGACGAAGGCAACCACTCGGTGGACAAGAGGGTGCGCCTAGCTGCTTTTGAGCTGTTGTGTCGAGGCCAGGCTCGCTCTCGAGAGCGGCTGCGGTGGAGCAAAGCCGAGAGAAGCTCGAAGCGATGACGGAGCTCGACTTGAGGCGATGAAGGCATCCTCGCCTCGCTGAGCGCGATCGAGCGAGTGCAGCGTGCTCTGGAGCTAGTAGAAAGAGCTGTCGCCGCTTCATCGACCCGGCTTCGAGGGCGGGCGGAGGTCGGGGACGGCTCGTCCTCGTCGTCCTCCTCTCTCCCTCCGACCACCCGCTCTGCGCAGCCCCGACCAGCTCAGAGCGGCACCAGGACCACGCAGCACTTGCGTAAGACCACCTGCGCAAGGCGTCCACCTCGCACCAAGCTCACCCAGCCCCACCGCATGCCGCCTCGTCCTCCGCTCCGCCTCCCGACCCTCACCCTCTTCACCAAGGAGGGCGGCTCGTGCAGCCTGTGCGACGTCGCCAAGGACGACCTCAAGCACGTCGCCAAACTCGCGCCCTTCCACCTCCAGCTGTACGACATCTCGCGCCAGCCCGGCACCGACCACCTCGAGTACGAGCGCACCGCCTGGAGGCGCCTGTACCAGGTCCGTCCTGCGCTCCACTCTACCTCTCTCCGCACCCTACACATTCAGCTGACTCGCACCCTCGACTGCGCGCAGTACGACATCCCCGTCCTCCACTACAGCGCCGACGACTCGCTCGACTCGCTCGCCGGCAGGAAAGGTCGCGGCGGCCGGGTCATGAAGCACCGCATCGACAAGGACAAGCTCGCCCGACTCGTCCGAGAATGGACCGACGAGATGAACCACACCGAGGCGAGTGCCGACGAGACGAGCCGCCAGCAGGTGCGTCTCCTTCCCCTCGTTCAGCTCTCGCGCTCTCGAGCTTAGCTGATTCCCCTGTTCCGCAACAGTGAAGCGCTCAGCATCACAAGATCTCGATGCACCGCCCGAGAAGCGCTCACGACTCGGCTCGCACGCTCGCCCCTCGAGCCCTCCTGTCGTCGCACATCTCGACAACCCCGCCGCCGCCGCCGCCGACGACGACGACGGCCCGCCGCTCTTCCTCGTCACGAGCTCTCCGTCAGCTATCGTCGACGACTCGCACTACGCCTCGTTCGGCCTCGGCTTCTCGTACGACTACTTCTCCTCGTCCGCCTCGACCCTCGAGATTCTCGGCGAGCGCGCCGATCCTCCTCCAGCGCTCGACGCCTCGCCCGACGACGCGCATCCTCCTCCTCCGACCAACCTCAACCATCTCCTCCCGTCGCGCGCCTGCTTCAACTGCGGCTCGCCGACCCACTCGCTCCGCGCGTGCCCGTTCCGCCACGACCCGTCGGCCATCTCGGCCGCGCGCGCGGCCTACACCGCCTCGCGCGGCACGACGGTGAGCTCGCTCGCGCGCCTGAGCGCCGGTGCGCCGCCCGCCTCGACGCGCGCGCGGCTGCTCGGGTTCGTCGAACGGTTCCGGCCGGGCGAGGTGAGCGGCGAGCTGCGCGCTGCGCTCGGGCTCGGCGGCGAGGCGGGTAGGTTCGAGACGAGCGAGTGGGAGTGGGTGAGGAGGATGGTCAGGGAGGGGTACCCGAGGGGGTGGACGAGGCGTGAGGGCGAGAAAGGTGCGTGCGACGGTCGCTCTCTCTCGCTCGACGTCCTCGAGAAGAGCTTTGACTGATTCCTCGGCTGCTCGCTCGTGCGCAGATCCTCTTACGCTCATGAAGGAACGAGTCCTGAGAGCCACGCAGGCCGAGGCGGACGAGGAGGTGACCGATCTCGACGACGTCGACGACCTCGCCGTCTTTGGCGCCGACGAGCCGGACGAGCTCGCCCCGCCTCCGCCGCACAGCTCAACCTCGCCACCGCCTACCACTACGCTACGACCACCGTCCTCGCCACCACCGCCGCCGAGCGCCCCTCCTCCCCCTCCCCCAACCGACGACCCACCTCCGCCTCCTCCTCCTAGTTCCCCGCCGCCGCCTCCGCCTCCCCCGCCGCCCCTCGAACCTCCCCCTCCCCCTCCTGTCGCACCACTCCCGCGCCTTCTCCACCTCGTCGATTACCGCACCCCGCTCTTCGACTCGAGCACGCACTGGGTCGCGTGGCGCGCCGACGACGCGCACGAGGCGCTCGCGCGCGTGCCGCCCTGCGCAGAGCTTGTGCGGCGGCGGATCGAGGAGCGGGAGAGGCCAACGGTAGGGGAGGTGCGCGAGCGGGAGCGGGAGCGGGCGGTCGGAGAGGAGGCCGAGGGCGACGGCGGCGAGGAGGAGATGGACTTTGGGAGCGGGAGCAGCGACGGCGGGTCGGCGTGAGGGCGTCGATGGGCTCGTGCCCGTGCACTGCGAGGTGCTCGGCGGCGAGGCGCAGTCGCATGCGCCGAGGCGGAAGCAGTCGGGTCGAAGCTGATTAGCAGTTTTTTGTATTTGAGCATTACCAACTTTTTGTATTGCTCCGCGGCTGCTCGGTTCCTGCTGTTCTGGGCGAGGCAGCCTCCTCGGCTCGTCCTTGGCGCACGCAAGAGCTTCTCAGGCGTGCTGCGGTTTGCGCCTGTCGCCGCCGACTCGGACAGCGACGCAACCCGGTCACGAGCGCGCTCGAGCCCTTGAGCCGGACCTGTCCCCACTTGCGGATCGCCCCGTCGTTGCTGTCTCGATTGCCCGCGCGCTTTCCTCGGTTCATTTGTCGCCCTCTCCCGCCTCTCTTTGGAGCGCGTCGTCGAGCCCTTGCCTGCCAGCTACGAGCACGAAGAGCAGAGACAGCTTGGCCGCACGGAAAGCGAGAGACGAACCGGCCGGCAGGCTCGATTACGCTGCGCTCCTTGCTCTGTGCGCAACAAAGGCCTGGCTTGCTCTCTCGCTCGAGCACGATGAGAAACGACGCTGGCCCGCGATGCAGAGGCGTGAGCCCGTGGGGGGTACGAGCGCTCGTCCGGCGCGGACGGGCCGAGTCCGGACTCCGACCTGACCAATACCAACGAGCCGCTTTGACCTCGCTGGGCCGCCGGCTCGCGGATCGCCTGCGCCGACGTCGGAAGGGACCGCACTTTGCTGGCGTGGGAGAGGCGCCCTTTCCCCACCTCGGCGACGAAGAAGGAGGATGACGGCGCCGCCCATGGCCAGGGCAACAAGGGGGCCGCCGCGCGAGGTGCAAGGGTCGGAGCCCCTCGCACGGCGCCAAAGTGGGGAAAGGGGAGCCGCACTCATCGAGAAGGAGGAGGCGCGCCGCACGAGCAGGTAGCTCTCCCTCTTCCGAAAGCTCGCCCTTCGTCGCTCCTCCTCCTCCACCACCACCGCTCGCGACCTCCTCACCTCACCTTCACCACCTCAACCTCTCGCCTCAGCAATGGCTTCCACCTCCGGCTCTTCTGTCCACAACGGCGCCGACGTCGAGAAGACGGCCGGCCTCAACGGCCACGGCCCGGTGCACACCTCGCACCACAACGGCGCGGCGGCGACGCCGGCGTACCTCTCGCAGGAGGGCGGTGCGCCGCTCAACCTGCGCAACGTGACTCCTGGTGGCCACCCGCTCGACAGGGTGCGTCCATGCTCTCTCTCTCGTACGACGAGCAAGCGAAAGGCCCCGCAGCTGACCCTTTTGCCTTGCTCCCCTCGGCTCGATGACGCGCGCAGAGCCAGCCTGCGTTCCCCGTCTACCACCGTCGGTTCGCCAACCCGGCACCGCTCGGCCTGTGCGGCTTTGCGCTCACGACCTTCATGCTCTCGCTCATCAACAGTGCGTCCGCATTCCTTGGGGCAAAAAACGCGCCCCGGACCCGGAGGGGGCCGGAGGAGGATCGAGCGCGGTGCTCCGCACTCTTCATTCGCCCGGCCTCTTCTCCGGCGCACCTCGTCCCTGCTGCCGCAAGCACGCACAGCACTGCCAAACAGCAACGCTGACGTCGATCTCCCTCCCCTCGCGCAGTGAGCACCCGCGGCGTCACGGTCCCCAACGTCGTCGTCGGCCCTGTGCGTCCTCCTCCCTCCCTCTCGACGGGCTTCCTCTGCACGACGCTCGATGACTGATGCACTACATGCTCCTACAGGCCCTCTTCTATGGTGGTCTCGCCCAGCTCCTCGCCGGAAGTGCGTCCGCTCTCCTCTTCCTCCTCGCTCGCTCGTTCAGTTCCCGCACGTGCTGACGCTCTCTCCTCCTACCTCGCGCAGTGTGGGAGTTTGCCAGCGGGTGCGTCACAATCCTCGCCTGCCAGATCCGGCGTCGGCGCAGCTCTTCGTCGCTGCGCAGGAGCCGCTCGGGCCGTTCGCCCGCTCCTCTCGACGGTCGGCTGACGCTCGTCGTTCGCCCGCAGAAACACCTTCGCCGCCACCGCCTTCAGCTCGTACGGTGCCTTCTGGCTGTCGTACGCCTTGTGCGTCGCCGAACCGTCCTCCTCTCTCCTTTCCGGTTGCTCGGCTCGCTGACCTTGACCTCCTCGCGTCGCCTCCTTCGCGCGCCCGCTTTCTCTCTGCAGCATCGTCTCGCCCTGGGCGCAGATCGGCTCGTCTTACGAGGTCGAGGGCATGTTCGCCAACGGGTGCGTCTCGATTTCCCCTCCCGCTCGAACCTCCTCTCGAGGTCGACCTCGCGCTGACGGATCTTTTCTCCCTCGCCCATAGCGTTGCCTTCTTCCTGTTCGGCTGGTTCATGTGCGTCCCTCTCTCTCTGTCTGAATAACTGCGAGCGCGAACTCAGAACTGACGCCGTTGCTCGTCCTCTTCCAGCTTCACCTTCATCATGCTCATCGCCTCGCTCCGCTCGTCGATCGCCCTCTCGAGCGTCTTCTTCTTCCTCACGAGTGCGTCCACTCCCACTTGGCATGAAGATTTGCGCCCTCGCTGACGTTCGACGACCTCTTGCTCGCAGTCACCTTCCTCCTCCTCGGCATTGCCGAGCTCGGCAACGTCGGCAACTCGTCGGCCATCCACACCGCCGGTGGCGCTTTCGGCATCATCGTGCGTCCTTCTGCTTCACCGTCGAGCGTCGGCGGAGCTCTCTCGCCCGCGCCCTGCGTCTTGAGCCCAGCCCGACTGACGCACGCGCCTCCTTCCCCTCCCTCTCCCTCCCTTTCCCTCTCTTGCCCTCTCTCTCACAGACTGCGTTCAACGCGTGGTACGTCGCGGCGGCCAACCTGCTTACGCCCGAGACGTCGTACTTCGTCCTCCCCGTCGGCGACCAGTCGAAGAAGGACTAAGCGCCTCGTCCTCGCCGACCTTGCGCTCTCGCCTTCCTTCCCCTTTCCTCGCTCGCATCTTCGTTCTACCTTCCTCGTCGACGCTTAATCTCGCCCCCTCCCCTCGTCGTCGTCGCTCGTTGTTCGCGCAGCCCTCCCCTACCCCTTTCTCCCTGTATTTGTCCCTCGTTCGTACCGCCTCTTCTTCCCCAGACAGCCACTCTCTGAAGAAATGCAACCCCAGGTCTGTACGTGCACGGTGGCTCGTTTGCGAGAGAGCAAAGCTCGACCAAGCAAGCGAATCGAGGAAGCTGAGCGGATGCTCTCGAGCGCGCTCGGCGCACGAGCCTCGCTCGACCGCCCTTGCCTCGTTGATGTCGCTCGCCCTGTCTCGCCAATGCTGCTGCGCTCTCACTCTCGCTCTCATGCTGTGCTGGCCAGCTCGGCGTCACCGGCCGACGCACAAGCCCATCGTCGTTGCGGCACCTCCTTCTTGCGTTCGCCTCTCGCTCGGGCCCCTCCCTCGCGCTCGCTCAGTCACAAAGTGCAAGCCCGAGAGGAATAGCTCGATGGCTCTCTTTTGCAGTGCTCGCGCGCCTCCTCGGCCTCGTCTATGTACAGCTCGCCCAACCCGACTCTCCTCGCCTCGACTCGATCTGGCCCGACGCTCACTTTGCCGCCTTGTCCTGCTTGGCGACGAACTCGGTGAGGACGTCGACGATGACCTGGTGGTCTTCCTCCTGCTTGAGGCCACTGCGAGCGGAAGAGTGCGAGAGCCGGGTCAGCTCGTGCGGGCAGAGAGAGAGCGCGAGAGGGAGAGGCGGACGCACGAGACGACGACGACGCCGACGAGGGACTCGACGCCCTTGACGCGCAGCGGGAAGCCGCCGCCGTGGCATGCGTACTGCGGGCGAGGGGATTCTTGTCAGCTCGAGGTCTGGTGCGAGAGAGGGAGGGCGAGCGAGGAGAGACGAGACGCACATCGGCGTTGTTGGCGCCGTAGTGGGCCGGGATCCCGGTCGTGCCCCAGCCCTTGAGGTTGAGCGACGCCGTGCTCTTGCCCCAGCGCAGGACGGCGTTGCGCTTGCGCTGCGCCCAGCTGCGAGCGAGGAAGGGGCGTCATCAGCGGGAGCTCGACGACGAGGAGGAGCAGCGGGAGAGGAGAAGGAGGACGCACTGGGCGTTGTCGGGCAGGCTGCCCTCGTCCGACGCAGCGAAGAACAGCTGCTGCTCGCTCTGGGCAGCGCGGATGTCGACGATGGCGCCCTTGCCCGGGAACTGGGAGCGGATGCGGTCGCGGATCAAGACGCCCAGCTCGAACGCTGTCTCGCTCGTAAAGGTCGTCAGGCGCAGCGCCTCGGCTGTAGTGAGCGCAGACTCGTCCCAGGTGCCGGACATGGTCGTGAGCGGTGGAGGAGGACAGGAAGGAGAGCGAGAGCGAGGTCGAGTGGGGAGCGGGACCAAGTCGTTCCTCTCGCTCTCAAGCTCACTAGCTTGTGCGCGCGACCTGCTAGTTACGCTGTCACAGTGCCGAAGGAAAATAGCCGACAGCCCAGGCGAGCGAGACGAGACCCGCCTCACCTCGTCCCCCTCGACGCTCAAGCTCCCCTCTCACGCATGCACGAGCTCGTCCAGCGCCAATACAATGCACTAGTGCTCCTCCACCATCTACTTGACCGAGCCCGTGAGCTTCCACCTGCCGCTCCCTTGCCGCTGCGGCGCCTTGCCCAAGCTCGGCGACGACGTCTTGATCTTGGCCGCCGCGACGACGAGGTCCTGCGGGCGAGAGGAGCGCATCGACGGCGAGAGTCAGTGTGAGTGAGAAGTCTTCACGGCGTAGCTGCGCAGGCCTCGCCGTACAAGGACGAGTGCCGCGCAGCAAGAGAGAGAGAGCGCAACCCGCACCTGGATCATGCCGTTGTAGACCTCCTTGTCCTGCCCCTCCTTCTCGCGCATCATGAGCGCATGCGTCAGCACCCCGCTCGCGTCGACGCTGATTTTCTCGAGCTCGTCGCTGAGCGCGCGCAGGCGCTCGAGCCCCATCAAGGTCAGGTCGTCCGGCGCGAGCGCGAGGAGCTCGGTCGCGCGCGCGCGGTCGAACGAGGGGACGGGCGAGTGCTGCGCGGTGCGGGAGCGCGAGGCCGAGGCGCGCAGGGTGCCGTAGGGGGTCGACTGGGGCGAGCTGGACCGGAAGGGGAGGGGCGAGCCGGCGAGGGGAGGGGCCGACGATGGGCGAGAGGGAACGTGTAGCGACGCCGAGAGCGACAGGGCCGAAATCTTGGGCTCGGTCGACTGCGGGCGTGGGATTGGGGCCGCAGCGTCAGCCCACCAGTCTCGAGAAGGCGAAGAAGGTCTGGGCGAGCGTGACCGGGAATGGAAGCTCGCAACGCACCTCGTCGAGGTTGACGGGGATGCCCATCGAGATGAGGTGCTCGCGACGGATGCGGGACCGGCGCCAGTCGAGCGGCTTGAGCGGCGGCACGGTCGAGAGCGTCGTGAGGAGCTTGCGGCTGCGGACGAGGAGAAGGTTCGACGAGCGCATTAGCGACGGGCTCTCGCGCTCTCTGCTCCTCGAGATCAAAAGGGGAGACGTGACGCACGCAGAGTCGGTGACGAGAACCTGCGCCGGGCCCTCGACCTGCCGCTCCGGGTCGTCGTTGACCGCCTGCAGGCTCGCCGGCCACGCCTCGGCGAAGAAGTCGCGCAGCTGCGGCGCGACTGCACGGCGGCTCGTGTTGCTCAGGTCGAGCCGCAGCGGCGGGTACGCCGAGACCGGCGCAGGTGCGGGCGCAAAGGCGGGAGCTGGTGGAGGAGCGGCCGGTGCGGGCGCGTCGAACGCCGCCTCGTCGAGCGGCGCGGCGTCGCCGAAGTCGCCAAAGTCGCCAAAGTCGTCGTCGCCGGCCTCGCCGACCGATCCAAAGTCGTCAAAGTCGTCTGCGCCGCCGGCGGGTGCGCCGAAGTCGTCGGCGGCGGTGCTCGCGAGGACGGGGTCGTCGACGTCGCTGAAGTCGTCCATGGGCGGGCCCTCGTCGAGGAGCGAGTCGTCGAAGGACAGGGTCGGGAGGGAAGTAGTCGGTGCTGGAGGGTTGCGAGGCGCAGGAGGTGGAGAGGCGGGTTCGGGCCAGGCGGCGTGAGCGGGAGGAGGGGAAGGCGAGGTCGGCTCGGCGGGCGCAGGCACATCTGGTGCGCCCTCTGCTGGCTCGTCGGAGCTGGTTCCGGCGGGCTCCTCGTCGCGCTCGCGGACTGCGGCGGGCGCACCCTGGCCCTCGTCCTCCGTGAGGGGCGCGACAGCCGGCAGCCGCGCCGCGGCGGCGTCGCCCGGCGAGTCGTTGCCCCAAGTCGGTGCGAGGTCGTCGTTGTCGTCGATCTCGAGCGAGAGGCGCGGCTCCTGCTCGAGCTGGAGCGAGCGCGAAGTCGGGTCGAGGTGGGGAGACGAGGGGGCAGAGGGCGCGCCCCAGGGGTTGTCGTCCATCGCGGGCGGGTCGGCTGGCTGGCGAGGGTGCTCGAGCGCGAGCTGGGCGCAAGTCTGGCCTGTCCAGGCAGAGTCGAGGGTGAGAGCGAGATCAAGAGAGCCGCGAGCTCCTCCGCGACACGGTTCCTCCTCGTCAGCCGTCTCTCGCACCGGTGCAATGCCAGAGACCATGCCTGGCCTGTCCTAAGCCTTCTCTCGGCACGGCCGGCCATGCACTCGCCCCGCCCGAGCGGCATGAGCCGAGAGCTGGCGCCTGCGACAACCTCGCTCGCGAGCGACTCGGCCTTCACCCTCAGCAACAGCTCGTACGGGCCAGCCGACCGCCCAGTCTAGCCCGAGCACGTACAGCCGCAGCCGCGACGAGCGCGCTCACCAGCGCGAGCCGCCGACGCCTGCTCGCTCCCCTCCTTCCGCCTCGTCGACTACGGTCGTCCTCGGCCTCCGCTCTCAACGATGGCCTACAGCAGATCGAGCGCTGCGGTGCACTCGATACGGTCCCGAAGGTCCGCAAGTGCCGGCGCACAAGCAGTAGCGCTCGCCCTCCCCTCTCCTCGTCGATAATCTGCGACAGCCGCCCTTCGACCTCCTCAGCGAGGAAAGCCCCGCTCGCGCAATGTGGCTCGAAGCTCGAGGTTCCGACCGCGCCGGCCGAGCCATCTAGCCAGTCCGCCGGCGGCGACGGCGGCGGCGCGTCGTCGTCGTCGTCGTTCCTCCCCGCCTTCCCTCTCCTCGCTCTCCTCCTCCCTCCCTCTCGCCCGCTTGCGCCTCGACACGCTCATCGACATGTCTCTCGCGCTCGACTTCGACTTGGTGATCAAGAACGGCATCGTCGTGACGGCGAGCGACGAGGTCGAGTGCGACGTTGCGGTCAAGGACGGCAAGGTCGTCCTCCTCATGGCCAACATTCCTGCGCCCAACGGCTGCAAGGTCATCGACGTCGACGGCGGCTACGTTACGGTGCGTCGTCGGGCTCCCTTCATGCACGAGCCCGAGTCGTTGAACCAGCCTGACCTTCCTCTCCCTCCTCCCTCGCGCAGCCCGGACTCGTCGACTCGCACGTTCACATCGCCCAGTCGGCCGCCAAGTCGCTCGGCGCCAAGTCGGCCGACAACTGGACGACCGCGACGCACTCTGCCGTCGCCGGCGGCACGACGACCGTCATCGCCTTCGCCGTGCAGAACCGCGGCGAGTCGATGCTCAAGGCCGTCGACGCGTACCACGAGCTCGCTACGGGCAACGCCGTGTGCGACTACAGCTACCACGTCATCGTCACCGACCCGAGCGAGGAGCAGATGCACGTCGAGCTCCCGAAGCTCGTCGAGGACGGCATCACGTCGGTCAAGATCTACTCGACCTACCCGGCGCTGCAGCTGAGCGACACGCAGATCATGGATTGCCTGTTCGCCGCTCGCAAGTACGGCGTCACGACGAGTGCGTCCTCCTTTCCCTCAACCGCCTCCTCCTCCTCCTCCCTCCCTCTTTCTCGCGCACTCGCTCACCAGCTTCCTCGTGCTACAGTGGTTCACGCCGAGAACGCCGACATGATCGCCTGGATGACCAAGGACCTCGCCGCGCGCGGCATGCTCGCGCCGATCCACCACGGCACGTCCCGCCCGCCCATCGTCGAGAGCGAGGCGACGAACCGGGTCCTCGCCCTCTCAGAGCTCATGGACTGCCCGGTCCTGTTCGTGCACGTCTCGGCGCCCGACGCGTTCGCCGTCATCCGCGCCGCGCAGAGCCGCCTCCTGAGCGTCTTCGCCGAGACGTGCCCGCACTACCTCCTCCTCACGGCCGACGAGATGCGCCGCCCCAACTTCGAGGGCGCCAAGGCGTGCTGCGCGCCGCCGCTGCGCGACAACCCCGAGGACCGCGAGCGCGTGTGGGACAGCACCGTCAACGGCACGGTCACGGTCCTCTCGTCGGACCACGCGCCGACCAAGTGGAGCGACCCGTACGGCAAGCAGCTCGGGCTTACCAAGGCGCCCGGCCGGCCCGAGGGCGACTTTCGGGCGATCCCGAACGGCCTGCCCGGCGTCGAGACGAGGGGTCCGCTCATGTGGAGCGAGGGTGTGTGCCGAGGTGCGTCTCTCTCCCTCTCCCCCTCTCCCCCTCTCTCCCTCTCTCCTCTCTTCCTCTCTTCCTGCTCGCCATCTTTCTTCCCTCGCTACGTTTTCTGACGCATCGCCGAGCCCGCTCGTGCTCGCAGGCCGCATGTCGCCCTCCAAGTTCGTCGAGCTCAACTGCACCAACGCCGCCAAGCTGTACGGCTGCTACCCGGCCAAGGGCACGATCCAGCCCGGCAGCGATGCCGACTTTGTCATCTGGCGCAAGCCGTCGGCGAGGACGGCGTCCAGGGTCACGGTCGACAAGGTGCGTCGGCGCTCGAGCCCCTTCCCCTCGCTCTCCTCTCTCTCGCGCTCTCGACGCAGCAAGACCTGACGCTTTCTCCTTCCTCCTCTTCCCTCGCACTCGCTCGCTCGCAGCTGCACTCGGCGTGCGACTACACGCCCTTCGAGGGCCACCCGATCGACGACTGGCCCGTTCTCACCGTCCTGCGCGGCGAGGTCGTGTACGACGGCGCGACGAACAAGGTCGTCGCGCCCGAGGGCTACGGCCGCTTCCTCAAGCGCGGCAGGAGCACGCTGGCGGGCCCGAGGAACAAGTGGCTGGGCGAATGGCGGCCGCAGTACGTCGAGGAGGCTGAGGAGGAGGCGCGGCGAGCGAAGCAGTAGACGCTCTCCTTGTTGTACTTGTACGCTCTTGCCGATCACCGAGCGACTCTCGAGAGCGCCGTAGGTGCTTCTGCGCGCTAGAGAAGGCGTAAGAAAAGAGGGAGGCGAGCGAGGAAGGTTGAGAAGGACGGCTGGGCAAGAAGAGGCTCGTGCGCTCGCTCACGAGCTCTTCGAGGCTCTCCAGATCGTTGAGAGCTGCGAGTCTCGTGGATTGAAAGTGCTGCATGTCAAGAGAGAGAGCGCGCGCTACAGCTTGGCCTTGAGCAACACGGCGGGCCCGCCCGTGACGCCCTTGCGCCGCACCTCCTCGCCGACGATCCTCGCCGCCTCCTCGGCGCAGCCCCACGCGCACTGCCACCCATACCCGCCGTGCCCATAGTTGTGCACGACCGTGAGCTCCTCCACCGGACCCTGCCCCTGCTCGCCTTCGCCCTCGCGCTCGAGCCGCACCGTCTCCGCCTCGAGCCGGATCCCGCCGGCCCTCGTCGGCCGGAACCCGACGACCTCGTCCATCACGAGCCCGGCAACATCGACCGGCCCGGTCTCGTGCGGCGGGTGCGCGAGCGCCGGGCAGATCTCGAGCGCGCGCCGCAGGATGTCGCTCGTCGTCTCCGAGCGCGGCGCGCCCTCCCAGTCGTCGGCGTCGCGCGTGCCGCCGACGATGACGTCGCCACTCGCGCGCGGGATGACGTACGTGCGCTCGCCGCCCTCGGCGCCGCCGAGGGCGCCGACTTGGCGCGTCCAGCCCGTGCGGATCCAGGGCGCGTGCAGCCGCACGACTTGGCCGCGGACGGGGACGACCGTCTTGTCCTGCGTCTCGGCGAGCTGCGAGCAGGGGGAAGGTCCAGGCATCAGCTTGGGCTCGGCGACGATGGCGAAGAAAGCGAGACGGCGCCGAGGGGGTTCGAGCATCGGCCTCGGCGACGAGTTGAGGAGGGGAAGGACCGACTCACGTCACGAGCGCCGAGACCTGTGCAGTTGACGATGACGAGCGGTGACTTGGCGTACGACCTGGCCTCGGCGAGTGAGCCGAGCCGAGGAACCCGCTTGAGGATGGCGCCGAGCGAGGTCACCGTGCGGACGAGGTAGTCCTGCGCGCGAGAGAGCGGAGCGCGTTAGCCTAGGCTCCTTGAGGGGCTAGTCTCCTACAGCGAATGAGGGACGCACGAGGTAGCGAGCCGGCTCGATCGTGACGGACGAGAACGAGACGGCGTGCTCGATCCTGCGAGCGCCGGTGCGAGCGTGAGCAGCTGCACTCCCTCGGTCCGAGCGAGAGCGAGGACGTACCCGTCAGGAAGCGTCGCAGCGTCGTGGATCCGGAACTGCAGGGTGAAAGAGAGCGTCAGCTGGCGCGTCGTGAGAGAGAGCTCGCGGCGGCGGTCGGACGCACGTCGGGGAGCTCTTCGAGGAGGCGCAGGTGCAGGTCGCCCTTGTACCTGCGCCAGCGGCGAACGAGCATCAGTCTCGTGGTTGTAAAGACGAGCAAGGAGAGGAAGAGGACGCACAGCTCTGTCTGGGTCAACCTCATGACGCCCTTCTCCAAGCCCTCGTCGCGGTCCTCGCTCTCCCTCCACAGCACGTCGAACGTCTTGATGTCGAGGTACCGCTGTCGCCAGTCGTCACTCGCGGCGAAGGAGAGGTGGTGCGCTCCTGCGGCGGTCGAGGCGAAGTCGGGCGAGAGCGGGTCGCCGGGGAGGCGGTGGGCGAGGACGAGGACCGGGAAGCCGCGGCGCAGGAGCTCGACGGCGGTCGTGAGGCCGATGCATCCAGCACCGATGACTGCAGGGACCAGTCTCCTGTCAGCGAGCTGCCGTGAGAGAGCTGGAGAACACTGGGGTGCGAGACGCACCGATGACGGGCGACGAGAGGCCGTGGGGCGAGCGGGTGGCAGGCATGGCGGTCGCTAAGGTGCGGGTGTGAGTCGAGGGTGGCTCGGTAGCGCAGCGAGCATGGCTGTGAGCGCTCGCGAGCTGTGGTTGACTGTGTCGGCGAGGGCGGGCGAGCGACTTGGCGAAACTCGGCCGATCGTTCGCCGCCGGCCTCCCTCGCGCTCCTCCCACCGCTCGCTCTCGCGGCTTCGGGTGCAGATCCCTGCTTGACTCCTGCTTCCTAGTCACTGCCGACTACTCAGCACCCGCCGCCCACCGCTCCACGCCCCGCCTTCGCCTCCTCGCCCTCCTCCTCTCCTCCTCGTCCGCCGCTCCCCCAGGACACCGCCGACGACCATGGTCCGCAAGCTTCGCGTCGCAGCAGTCCAAGTCGGACGCATCGACCGCGGCGCACCCCGCGCTGGCATCATTGCTCGGCTCGTCGCCCTCCTCGACCAAGCCGCCGCTCAGCAAGTCAAGCTCGCCGTCTTCCCAGAGACCACCTTCTCGACCTTCTTCCCGCGCTACTACATCGAGGACGATGCCGAGCTCTCGGCCTACTTTGAGAAGGAGCCCGCCGAGGGTATCGCGCACTGCGAGACGGTCAAGGCTTTCTTCGACCGCGCAAAGGAGCTCGGCGTCGACGTCGCCATCGGCTACGGCGAGGAGGCGCCCGACGGCCGACGCTTCAACTCGGCGTCGTACGTCGACTCAACCGGCCGGACGGCAGGCAAGTACCGCAAGATTCACCTGCCCGGTCCGTCCTCGAGCCCCTCCTCCTCACCTTCTCGAAGGGAGCTGACGCTCGTACACGCCCTGCAGGCACCATCGAGCCGTTCAGCAAGGAGCCAGGCGTCACGAACCAGCTCGAGAAGCGCTACTTCACGCCGGGCGACCTCGGCTTCCACGCCTTCCGCGCGCCGACGCTCAAGCAGGCGTGCGGCGGCGACAAGTCGCCCATCGTTGGGCAGCTCATCTGCAACGACCGGCGGTGGGCCGAGGGCTGGCGTGTCCTCGGCCTGCAGGGCGTCGAGATCGTGTGCATCGGCTACAACACGACCGCCTGGGCGCCGCAGCTCTGGGGGATCGACCCGGCGTCCATGACTCGCGAGGAGGCGTACGCCGACGCCATGTTCCACCACAAGCTCGTGTGCCAGTCGAACGCCTACACCAACTCGAGTGCGTGCCTCCTCTCCCGCGCTCGCTCACCGGCGTCGTCCCTCCCTCGTTGCGCACTGACCCTCTCCTCCTTCTCCCTCCTCGCGCTCGCAGCCTTCCTCATCACTTCGGCCCGCTGCGGCGTCGACGACGGCGTGCACCCGCTCATCTCGGGCTCGATGATCGTCGATCCCGAGGGCCACATCGTCGCCGAGAACCAGACCGAGGGCGACGAGCTCGTCGTCGCCGACATCGACCTCGACGCATGCCAGCAGGGCAAGACCAAGACGTTTGCGTTCGCCAAGCACCGTCGAACCGAGATGTATGGGCGCATTTGCGAGCAGACGGGTGTCGTCGAGCCTGAGGAGCCGGCACCTTGAGTAGCTCGAGGACCTCGCAGCGAGTACTTCGAGTCGAGCAGCTCCTTGTGTCTTCATGCTTGGTCTGGGTCCCGCTGCGAGAGCATACGAGAGCGAGAACGTCGAGCGAAAGGTAAGGCAGTGCGAAGCGAGCGTCGCACGAGCGCGCGCCGCTCTTCGGCGGCGAGCAGCTCCTTGAGAAGGTCGATTAGTCCGGTTGCGCCGCTCCTGCAGCTTCGCTCAAGTAGGCTTGCGGGCACAGCCAGCCTCTCAA
>Ga0308169_10001049_pt1 | contig 34695 bp, 31 predicted proteins | sample PhyBR1_2_FD_202139 | JGI IMG/M metagenome (GOLD analysis project Ga0308169, IMG submission 202139) | Phyllosphere microbial communities from UC Gill Tract Community Farm, Albany, California, United States - DLSLSB.R1 | ecosystem: Host-associated > Plants > Phyllosphere > Unclassified | place...
CGCCCAGCGTCTAGCCTTGCTGCAGACAGTGCGACCTGCTCTACCTGCTACAGCCTCTGCGCACGTCCGACTCGCGCTCGCCGCCTCGCCGTCGTCGTCCGCCGTCCTCATCTCCCCGAGTCGTCATCCCTCTCGCCGCTCCTCAAGCAACCAGGTGCGTCCCAAGCGCTGCAGGCCTACGCAGGGGCGGCTTGCGCGAGTGCTGCAGGGCGGTCTAGCTGACATGGACCCCCCTTGCCCTCGCAGCCGTCGACCTCACCTCGGCCGTCGTCCCCGCTCAGCTCCCGACTACCCGACCCTCGCTCTCGCCCACGCCCTCGCTCAGTCCAGCCATGGCCAGCACGCAGAAGCGCCTCATCCTCCTCGGCGCCACCGGCGAGACCGGCCGTCAAGCCCTCGCCGCCGCGCTCGCCGACACTCGCGTCGAGACCGTGCGCACCTTTGGCCGCACCGCCCCTTCCGTCCCGGCCAACGACAAGCTCCGCCACGAGTCGCTCGACTTTGAGGCCCTCCTGAACGAGGGCGCGGCGGGCGGGCCCGAGACGACCAAGCTGCGCGAGGCCGACGCCGACGCCGTCCTGATCACCCTCGGCACGACGCGCGCCAACGCCGGCAGCGCAGAGCGCTTCGAGCGCATCGACCGCGAGTACGTCCTCGCGGCGGCAAAGGCGGCGCGCAAGGAGGGCAAGGAGCAGGCCGTCGTCTACGTCTCGGTGCGTCCCTTTCCTCGCCGACCTTGCGCTCGACCTCTTTACCCCGTCGGCATGCTCTGATACGCGTCCTTTGCTCCTGCACGCAGTCTATCAGCGCCAACTCGTCGTCCTGGGCCCCTTACTCGAGGAGCAAGGGCCTGACAGAGGAGGGCTTGGCGAGCCTCGGCTACTCGCGCGCCGTGATCTGCAGGCCAGGCGTCTTGCTCGTCCCGGGCGGGCGAGGCGAGCGGCGCATCCCAGAGAAGGTGGCTGTGTACGTCGATTCCTCCCTGCGTCGTCGCCGACCCTCTCTCTCTCTCTCTTTCGCTTCTCTCCCTCGTTGCCGGCTGACTCTCCCTCTCCCTCTCCTTCCTTCCCCCCTGTCCCTCTCTCACACCGTCATCGACATCGTCTCGCACGCCGTCTCGCAGCGCGCTCGTCCCTCGGGTCCCCTTCTTCGGCTCGTCCTACTCGATCTCGACGGTCACCCTCGGCCGCGCCCTCGTCAGCGCCTGCGTCTCGACGGCACCTCTCGGCAAGCAGGAGACGCTCGCCGGTCACCCTGCGTCGGTCCTCGACAACAACGAGGCGCGCAAGCTCGGCGAGTCGGCGGCCTGATCTGTTCGTCCTCGCCTTTCTCTCTCTTGCTCGTCGACGGCGCTCCTCCCTGCGCCGCCCGACTTTTTCCCTCCTGTAGCGTTTGTAATCTCATCTCGAGCACGTCAGCGGCGACGAGCTGCGCGGTTCGCGCGAGCGCGGCGAGGAGAGTTCCGTGGAGACGGCGTGCAGAAGGCCTCAGCGGAGGCGGTGCCAAGCAGACGCCGAAAGGCCAAGGAAGGCGGGGCCGAGATCGGCGCCGCCGGTCCGTCCGCCGCACGTGCCGGCCGGCCGGAAAGGCGCGTGCGCCGCGGCCCGCTCAGCTCTCGCCGCACGGTTCGCGTTTCGCTGGGTGCAGCTACACCTCGCTTCTGAGTGCAAGGAGCTCGATGGAGAGCGCCGGAGAGAGCGAGAGTGCTAAGCAGGGAAGGTGCGACCGTGCCGGATTCGAGATTTGCGCCGTTCTTGGCGAGGGCGACGAGTCTTGGTTGGCGCCGTCATGCAGCTCCGCTCACGCTCGACGGGCAAGACGCTCGGCCTCGCTGCCTGCAGTCCCTGGGCTTGGCAGATAGGCATGCCCCCACGGCAAGCCAGCCTCGCTCGCCGTTCGCGCGCGACGGCCGGCAAGGTTCTCCTCCTCGTCCTCGCTCATCGCGCACCAGCTCTAGCACCACACCAGAGCTCCAGCACGCACCCAGAGCTACTACTACAGCAACACAGCACCCTATCCCCACCACCACCGCCCCACCAGCAGCCGCACTTCTCGCCCCTCGCATGCCTCCCTCCGCCTCGAACGGCAAAGCTCCCGCCGACAATGAGAAGCTGAGCCCGAGCATGTCGGGCCAGACGGCGACCGAGACGTTCTGGTTCGCCCTCAAGGCCAAGGAGGTCGCCGCGCGCGTCGAGACGTCGCTCGACGACGGCCTCTCCAAGTCCGAGGCCGACTCGCGCCTCAAGCGCGACGGCCCGAACGAGCTCCAGGGCGGTGGAGGCGTCTCGCCGTGGAAGATCCTGTTCGGCCAAGTCTGCAGTGCGTCCCAGTTCAGCTCTCGCCGTCGCCGCAGGCGCAGAAACTGACCCCGCCGGCCCGCCCGACCCCCTCCTCCTCCTCCTCGACCTGCTCCTCCTCTTCTACGTGCAGATGCGATGGTTCTCGTGTTAGTAGTGTGCGCTGTAGTTTCGCTAGGTGCGTCCTGCAGCGTTCCCAGGTCGGTAGGAGCACTCGCCGTTGTCGTCGTGCTGACCTTCCTTCTCCTCGTCGCGCAGCCATCAAGTCCTGGATCGAGGGCGGCGTCATCCTCGCGGTCATCGCCATCAACGTCGGTGTGGGCTTCTATCAAGAGCTCGGTGTGTTTGGTCCCTGTGCACGCAGCGGAAGCTCGAGCTGACGCCGACCTCGCCTCGCCCGCAGGCAGCGCCAAGACGATGGACTCGCTCCGCTCGCTCGCCTCGCCCAACGCCCATGTCGTCCGCGACTCCAAGATCGTCACGGTCCCCTCGCCGACGGTCGTCGTCGGCGACATCGTCGAGGTCAAGACCGGCGACACGATCCCGGCCGACCTGCGCCTCTTCGAGACCGTCAACGTGCGTCCCCTTCTCCTCCCCACCTGCAGTTTGGGAGCGCTCCTAACGCTCTCTCTCGCGCACGCAGTTCGAGACCGACGAGGCGCTCCTCACCGGCGAGTCGCTCCCCGTCGCCAAGGACGCCGAGGCGAGCTGGGACGACGAGGCCAAGGGCGGCAGCTTCGACCCGCGCGAGGTTGGTGTTGGCGGTGCGCCTCGACCTCTTCTTCCTCTCTACGCCATCTTCGTGACTCGAGCTGACGCCCCGAGCCTCCTGCAGACCGCATCACGATGGCCTACTCGTCGAGCACCGTCACCAAGGGCCGCGCCAAGGGCGTCGTCGTCGCGACCGGGATGAACACGTCCATCGGCGCCATCGCCGAGTCGCTCCGCGGCGGCGACTCGAAGGTTCGCAAGGTTCGTCGCAACGAGGACGGCAAGGCGCCGTGGCACCGTTACCCGGCCGCTTGGGCCCTCACGACCTGGGACATCATCGGCCAGTTCCTCGGCACCAACGTCGGCACGCCCCTTCAGCGCACCCTCTCGTGGCTCGCCATCTCGCTCTTCGGCATCGGCTGCGTCTTCGCGCTCTTCTGCTTCGCCGCCAACGACTTCCAGGGCAAGAACGAGATCATCCTGTGCGTCCTTCCCTCTTCGGCTTCCTCCCTCACGAGCTCTCCTGCTGACTCCTCTCTACCCTCATCTCGCAGCTACGCCATCGCGACCGCCCTCTCGATGATCCCGGCCTCGCTCGTCGTCGTCCTCACCATCACGCTCGCCGGCGGCACCAAGGCCATGGTCCAGCGCAACGTCATCGTCCGCAAGCTCGACTCGCTCGAGGCGCTCGGCGCCGTCACCGACATCTGCTCCGACAAGACCGGCACGCTCACGCAGGGTGCGTCTCGCCCCCTCCCTGTCGTTCTCGACCAGCATGAAGCTGACCTTCTCAAACTCGCTCGCAGGCAAGATGGTCGTGCGCGCCGCCTGGCTCCCCGCTCGTGGCACCATCTACGTCGGCGAGTCGCCCGAGCCGTTCAACCCGACCATCGCCGAGCTCTCGCACTCGCCCATCTCGCCCGCCGACTCGGCTGCCGCCGCCGACGCCAAGAAGTCCGACAACGAGACGACCGAGGCCGCCGAGGCGTCGCAGGAGCCCAAGAAGCAGTCACGCCCGCAGCCCAAGGGCCCGTCTGACCTCCTCAAGGACGGCGGCGAGCCGCTGTCGACGTTCCTCAACGTCGCGAGCATGTGCAGCACGGCCAAGGTCTTCAAGAAGGAGGGCGAGGGCTGGACCGCCCGCGGCGACCCGACCGAGTGCGCCATCCAGACGCTCGCGCACCGCTTCGACTGGGGTCGTGAGCGCTGGGTCGAGGGTGACTCGCCCGACTGGCGTGCGTCCTAGCTCTCCCTTCCTCGACCCGACCCGCTGGAGTCTTCTCAGCTGACTCTTCCTCTCTCTCGCGCGCAGACCTCATGTACGAGGCGCCCTTCGACAGCGACGTCAAGCGCATGAGCACTCTCTACGTCCGCAAGAGCGACGAGTGCGTCCTCTCTCTCTCCTCCGCGCTCGAGCCCCGTCCGACCCGAAGCTGACCTTCTCCAACTTGCCCGACTCGCAGGAAGCAGTTCGTCTTCATGAAGGGCGCCGTCGAGCGCCTCATCGAGGTGTGCGACACGATCGAGACGGCCGACGGCCCCAAGCCGATCGACGACAGGACGCAGGAGGAGATCTTCGCCAACGTCGAGGCGCTCGCCGAGCAGGGCCTTCGCGTCCTCGCCCTCGCCGCCAAGCCGTTCGCCGGCCCGTCGACCTCGAACGGCGACTACGACCGCACCGAGCTCGAGAAGGGCATGACCCTGTTCGGCCTCGTCGGCCTGTACGACCCGCCTCGCCCCGAGACCAAGGGGGCCGTGCGCCAGTGCCACGGCGCCGGCGTCCAGGTCCACATGCTCACGGGCGACCACGCCGCGACCGCTCGCGCCATCGCCCTCCAGGTCGGCATCCTCCCGCGCCAGGTCAACACGATGAGCAAGGAGACCATCGACGCCATGGTCATGACGGCCGCCCAGTTCGACCGCCTCTCGGACGACCAGGTCGACGAGCTTCCGATGCTCCCCCTCGTCATTGCGCGCTGCGCACCGCACACCAAGGTCCGCATGGTCGAGGCGCTTCACCGTCGCAAGGCGTTCGTCGCGATGACCGGTGACGGCGGTGCGTCCTCTCCCTCTCTCCCTCTCTCTCTCTCTTCCTGCGCCGCCTCGACCCGACGCTGACGCCTCTCCTTCCTCCCTCGCTCGCAGTCAACGACTCTCCCTCGCTCAAGCGCTCGGACGTCGGCATCGCCATGGGCCAGAACGGCTCGGACGTCGCCAAGGACGCTTCGGACATCGTCCTCGCCGACGACAACTTCGCCTCGATCCTCGCCGCCGTCGAGGAGGGCCGTCGCATGTTCACCAACATCCAGAAGTTCGTCCTGCACCTGCTCGCCGGCAACGTCATGCAGGCGCTCGTCCTCCTCATCGGCCTCGCCTTCAAGGACGACGACAACCTCTCGGTCTTCCCCCTCGCGCCGGTCGAGATCCTGTGGGTCATCATGATCACGTCGTCGTTCCCGGCCATGGGCCTCGGCGCCGAGAAGGCCGACCCGGACATCCTCACGCGCAAGCCGCACAACCTCAAGATGGGCGTCTTTGCTCCCGAGGTCCTCCTCGACATCCTCGTGTACGGCATCATCGGCGCCGCCGTCGACATCGGCACGTTCGCCATCATCGTCTTCGGCTTCGGCGACGGCAACCTCGGCCGCGACTCGAACAACAACATCAACGGCGACCCGGGCTCGGAGCTCGTCTTCAGGGCTCGTTCGGCGACTTGGGCGACGATGGTCTTCTGCCTCTTGTGGCTCGCCTTCGAGATGATGGACCTTCGACGCTCGTTCTTCCACATGGGCCGCCCGGGCACCGAGAAGCGGTGCGTCCACGTCTTCCTCCCTCCCACTCCTCCTCCTTCCTTCTCGTCCTCAACGGCGACTGACTCGCCTTCCTGTACCACAGCCCGTACACGCAGTGGATGCACGACGTCTGGGGCAACCAGTTCCTCTTCTGGAGCGTCGTCGTCGGCTTCCTCATCACCTTCCCGTCCGTCCAGCTCTTCCTCCTCCTCCTCGACGTTCCCTGGCTGACCCTGGACCTTCCCGCGCAGCCTCGTCTATATCCCAGTTATCAATACGACGGTGCTAAAGCACGCGCCGATCACGCAAGTCTCCTCTTTACGGTACAGCACCATCGATGAACCTACTGACCCCCTCCTCGCCTCCTCGCCCCCTCGCCTCTCTCCTCCTCTTCCCGCACGCGTAGGTGGCAGTGGGCAGTTTCCTTCGTCGCTTTCGCAATTTTCGTCGCAGGAGTCGAGGCTTGGAAGCTGGGGAAGCGCGTGTTCTTCCGCCGACGCGCCGCCTCGAAGGGAGAAGAGGAGGACGGGTTTGGAGGAATTTTTGAGGCATGGAAAACGATGGGCGCGGGCGACACGAAGGACCCTGGTCAGATGGCTTGAGGTGGGGCGGTCCAGTCCTCGTCGGTTTGAGTACTTTGCACATAGACCTCTTTGCACCGCACGTTCTTCTCTCTCTTCCGCTCGCGCGCGCCTCTCGTGCAGACAAGCGAGCCCACACAGTCTGCTGCGGCGAGAGAGTGGCGACTGGGAGCGTCCTCACTGGAGCAATGTGGCTTCGACGAGGCGAAAGCAACTTGGGAAGGTTGCGCACGGCCCGCTCTTCGAGAGCGGCTCTGCTCTCGTGAGGCTCGGTCGTCCGAGCACGTGCAGGAGGTCTCCTTCGGCGAGCGCAAGATAGACAGATCGCTGTGAGCCTGAAGTGCGAGAGGCAGGGAGCGTGATCCTTTGCGAAGCAAGAGGGAGCAGAGCCAATGTCGAGCGTTTGGAGCGCTCGTCACCGGCGCTCGACGGCAGACTCTACCATTGTTTCGAGAGCACTTCGAAGAGCTCGTGCAAGCCCGGAAGGCCCGCCAAACGCCGGTCCCAGCGAGCTACGAAGGTCAAGCCGGCACAGCGCAGAGAGGCGCACGGACCGCTCCCCGCAGACCTTCTCCCGCTCTTGAAGACGGGGAGAACGTGCTGACCGAGCTGTGACGACAAGCCCCTCGCAGGAAGTCGGCAGAAGGATCAGCAGGGACGGCGGAGGAGAAGAGCAAGTGCGCCCTCCGCGAGGTTCGAGCGGCCGAGGCGCAGCAAAGACTCGCGGATTGACCTGCGAGGCCGACGACGAGAGCGAATGACGCTGCACCGGAAAGCGTCGCTGACGAGACGCTGACGAGCTCGACGAAGCACGCCGGTCGCCCGTGAGCGCGTGCGAGTGCGTAGAAAGCTGCGGAGCGGCCGACCTCTTGCGCGAGGGGAGGATCAGCAAGGGATCGTCGCGCTTACCAGGCCAATTCAAGATCGACTCCGCTCGAGTGGATGACGCTGGCCGACTGCCTCAACGAGAAGGCGGTGCAGCGGGGAAGCGGCTCTCGTCCCGGCTCGTCCTCGCTCCTTTTTCCCTCCTCTTCCACCCGCTCAGCCAACCGCACCAGCACACTGTGAGCACTAGTAGCTCTCCTCACTACAGACGAGCGGCCACTCACCCGCCCTCGCCCTTTGCCCGCGTGTCGCAGCCTCTTCAACATGCGCACCTCGACCGCCCTCCTCTCGCTCGCGGCCCTCGCCGGCATGGCCACCGCCCAGCTGCCCGCCAACGCTCCGGCGAGTCCTCTCTATCTATCTAAGCCGGGTGCGCGCGGTCTGGACCTGTCGCGGCGGCAGGTGGGAGTGGGTTGGTCCGCGGGGTGATGAGAAGCGGAGCGGCCTCTGGCTCGCTCAGGCGGGCCCTGCGGATGCGGTGGAACGGGCAGGGACCCGAGAAAGCTCTCAGTTACACCTTACGAGCAGGCCAAGCGGCGCACCGTCGAGACGAGACCACCTTGCTGACCCCGTCCTCGCCCTCCCGTGCCTCCGCCTCTCCCGCAGGCTTGCGCGACCCGCTGCTTCGCCATCAAGATCACCGAGGCCAACTTCCTCGCTCCGGGCGTCCCCTCGACCGACCTCGCCGGTGAGCTCTCGCTCTCTTCGCCCTTCCTTAGCCTCGCCTCGTCGGCGCTCGTCCCGCTCACGTCACCGCTCTTTCGCGCTCGCAGGCCTCTGCGCGACGCCCACGTTCGTCGCCGCCTACACCCAGTGCCTCGCCGACAACTGCCCGAGCACGTCCGACTACGTGACCGGCGTCGCTCTCGGCCAGGCCGTCTGCGCCAACGCCGGCGCCCAGTTCGGTGTGTCCCTCTCTCGCTGCGCTCCCTCTCTCCTGCCTGCGAGCGCCGACTGACTTGTGCCGCTTTCCTTGCAGCTACCTCGAGCATCCGTGACGCCGCCTCGGGCGTCCTCGCCACGCTCTCGTCGGTCCCGGTCGCGAGCGGCACCGCCGTCTCGTCGGCGCAGGGTGCCTTCTCGAGCTTCGTCGCCGGCGGTGGCGCCGGTGCCGTCTCGTCGGGTGCTTCGGGTGCGTCTAATTTCTCCTTTTTGAGGCCGCTCACAAGCTTGAGCCACGACACTGATGCTCGTCCTCGCCTTCTCGTAGCCGTGACCTCGGCCGTCTCGAGTGCCGTCTCGGGCGCCTCGTCGGGCGTCTCGTCGGGCGCTGCCGCCGTCAGCAGCGGTGCGTCGTCGGTCGCGAGCGGCGCCTCGTCGGTCGCGTCGGACGCCTCGAGCGGCGCCGCCTCGGCCGCCAGCTCGATCTCGTCGGGCGTCTCCGAGACGGCCTCGGCTGCGTCGGGCTCGATCGCCTCGGTCCTCTCGTCGGCGACCGACTCGCTCGCGTCGGTCAGCTCGGTCCTGTCGTCGGCCGGCGCCGAGGCGTCGAGCGGCGCGTCGGGCGTCGCCTCGTCGGCTGCGTCGGGCGCGAGCGGCGCGGCCGGCACCATCACGTCGGGCGCTGGTGCGGCCGCTAGCTCGGCGACGGGCGCGGTCGGCTCGATCGTGAGCCAGGCGACGTCGGCTGTCGGCGGTGGCTCGGTGCGTTCCCTCCCTCTCGTTCGTCCTCCGCACGCCGCTCGAGCCTCGCTGACGAGCTCTCTCCTGACCCGCAGAACGCCGCCTCGGGCCTCGTCTTCCCGACTGCGACCCTCCTCGCCGCCGTCGCCGGCGCCATGGTCATCTTCGCCTAAACCGCCCACCCTCCCACCCTGACCTCCTCCTCCTCCCGCTTGACGGCCTCGCCTCGCCCTCTCTCTATCGCACGCGCAAAACCCGCCCATCCTCAGTGCCCCTCCGGAAACCCCTAAATAGTCCCTCCCCTACTTTCTATCCCCTCCTCCCTGTACCTCGGCCCGCGCTCCTGCTGCCCTCGAGTGCGCGGGAGACGCTCGGTGCCCGCTTCCCTCCCCCGCCCTTCCCCTTTCCCTCGACTCGCGCTTGCCATGACTTGTAGCTAGCCTTGACTTGAATCGTGCGCTTTTGACTCCAGCACTTGCGCACCGCGAGAGGCGAGCGAGAGCTTCCGCAGCGAGCTCGAGCGGGCGAGGTCCCGCCGCAGCTCTTCGCCACCCTCGCGGCTGTCGGCCCTTTTCACCAGGCAGTTTGTCAAGCACTCGTAAGCACGGTAGAATGGCTCAGACGGTCTAGAGAGAGACGAGAGCTGTCGCCGTCTCGGCCTCCTCATTCAACCTCCGCCGTCCTTCCTCCTCCTCGCTCACCTCAAACACCGCCCCGCCGCCCACACCTGCACCTGCTGCAGCGCAAGCAGACCATCAGCAAGCACATGGGCCGCCGCACCCGCACCCGCGTCGCCCTCGCCCTCTGGGCCCTCGCCGCCGGCGGCACCTCCCGGACGCCCGTCCTCTCGGCGGGCGCAGAGCCCGGCTCGTCGAGCTGGCTGGGCGGCAGCGGTGTACTCGGTGCACGGGCGCAGACTGTGGATGGCACTACTGGCCGGTGCGTCGCTCTCCCTGCGCCCCCTCCCCAATCCCTGCCTCGGTCGTGCTGATCCTCATCTCCCTCTCCTCCTCCTCGCGCACAGCTGGGCCCAAGCCTCGGCCCTCCTCTCGCCGGCCGACGACCCGACCCTCCTCATCATCTCGGGCAAGACCGCCGTCGCAGGGCAAACGGTCGACTCGGCGCCGTCCACCTCGTCCGCCCTGTCGCTCAACCTCTCCCAGCCCATCCTCGACCTCGACCACCCGCCGTGGGCCTCCCTCGACTCGACCGGGCCCATAGCGTCCTACGCCTCGCTCGTCCCTCTGTCGTCCTCGGCGGCCCTCTTCGGCGGCGGCGACGCCTCGAGCGACCCGGCCGTCGCCGTGCAGACGGGCAACGACAGCTCATGGATCCTTGACCTCGCCCCTCCCTCCTCCTCGACCGCCTCCTCTACCACCTCGGCAATCCTCGTCCCCTCCTGGTCGCACGAGACGGCCGCGCAGTGGCCTTCGCAGCCGCAGCGCCGCGAGCTCGCCTTCACCGCCTCGGCGACCAACGGCACCCTGTCGCGCGCGTGGCTGTACGGCGGGCAGCGCCCCGACGGCTCGGGCACGACCTTCGCCGAGCTGTGGGAGCTCGAGGTGACGCTCGGGCGGGACGGCGCGCTCGACTCGCCGCGCTGGGCCGCGTGGGAGGCCGATCAAGGCGCCGACGTCCCGCCGCCAATGTACGACGGCGCGGCCGTCCTCGTCCCGGGCGCCAAGACGACCGACCTGCCCTCGGTCTACCTCGTCGGCGGCGCCCAGGTCGACCAGGGCACGGCGTCGCTCGTCGACCTCTCGAGCGTGTGGGCCTTCACGCCCGACTCGACGCTCGGCGGCGGGTCGTGGACGCTCGTCGAGACGTCGGGCACGGCGCCGCCAGCGAGGAGGGGACACGTTGCAGTTGCGGTCGGCGGCGGGCGGGTGTGGATCCAGGGCGGGCGGAGCCTCGATGGGACGACGGTGCTTGGCGACGCGTGGGTGCTCGACACGAGGAGGAAGAGGTGGAGCGAGGCGAGGAAGGGCGCGCAGGTGTGGGGCCACTCGGCGGCGATGGTGGGAGAGACGGTCGTGCTCACGTTCGGTGCGTCGCTCTCGCTCTCGCTCTCGGTGCTCGTCTCGGCGAGCTCAGCTCACGCCTCCCCCTTCCGCAGGCTACGGCGTCAACGCTCCCGCCTCGACCGCCCTCACCGTCTACGCGCCGGGCAACAACACCTGGCTCGACGCCTACTACCCGTCGTACGCCGTCGTCGTCTCGAACCCCAAGGCCGGCGGCTCGTCCTCGCCCTCGTCCGCCGCCGACCCGGTCGCGCCCTCGACCGACGCCGTCGCAGACGGCTCGCCCGCCGCTACCGCAACCTTCTCGCCCGCCGACCCGGCCGCGACGGGCTCGTCGCCCTCCAACACCGGCAACGGCGACTCGTCCTCCTCGAACGACGACTCGCCGCCCGCTCCTGCCTGGACCGCGCCCGGGTCCGCGGGCACCTCGCCCGACAGCATCGACGGCTCGTCCTCCTCGCCCGACGGTACCTCGTCCGACGGCGGCTCGAGCGGCGCCAGCGACGCGCCGTCCAAGTCGACCATCGCCGGCGCCGTCGTTGGCAGCCTCCTCGGCGCGCTCGCCGTTGTCGCCGGCGCGGCGATCGCCGTGCGCCGTCACCGCGACGCGCAGAGCGGCGCGCGCCGGTACGTCGGCGCGGGCTTCACGGGCGACGACGACGAGTTCGGCCGGCCGGGCGGCCTCATGGCCGAGCACCGCGTCCAGGGCGGGTATGCGAGCAGCGAGGCGTACAACCTCGACAAGGTGCATCCTGCGGCGGCCGCCGCAGCGGGAGGCGGCGTCCTCGGCGCGCTCGCCGGGCTGCTGAGCCCGCGCGACAAGTTCGCCTCGGGCGCGGCGGCGGCGGCGGCGGCGGGGCGCAAGCGGCGCTTCGACATCCTCAAGGACGAGGAGAACGACGAGGCGGCGTGGGACGGGCGCAAGGAGGGCTGGACGCGGTTCGACGACGAGGGCGAGGACGACGTGCGCGACGAGGCGGGCTCGGCGCTCGGCGGCGGGCGGGGCGGGATGGGCATCTGGGAGGGCTTCGGCGGCGTGTCGGGCGGGATCGACCGCTTGAGCGACTCGCTCAAGTCGTCGAGCTCGTACCTCGGCGGCGCGCTCGGCGGCTTCATCGGCGCGTCGGCGACGGCGACGTCGAGGTCGGGCTCGAGACGCCGGCGCAGCGGCGGCGGGCTCGTCGGCGACGACGACGAGGACCGCTTCGCCGACAGCGAGCCCGTCCAGCGCGTGCCCAACGACCACGCCTACGCCGCTGTCGGCCTCGCCGGCGCACCCGCAGGCGCCGACCCGGCGCTCGCGCCCATCGCCGAGTGGGAGGAGGAGGACGACGACGAGGGGCGCTACGGGCCCGTTGAGTTGCGCACGCTCGACACGCACTCGAGCGGGACGCACGCGACGGGCTCGACGGTGCCCTCGAGCGGCGCCGACTCGTCGCCCGCCAAGGCGGCCGCCGTCCGGATCGTGCGGCCCTTCTCGCCGGCGTCGTCGCTCTACGGCTCGGCGTTCGAGGGCCACCAGCCGCTGTACGGCGTCGACCCGGCCCTGACGCGCACGGCGTCGGACCGCAGCCTCGCGAGCGCGACGAACCGGCTCGTGCAGCGCAGCAACTCGTCGTGGTGGAGCCGGCTCAACCTGCCCAAGCCGGCCGCCGCCGACGTCTCGACGCCGACCGCCGCCGTCGCCATCCGCGACCCTGCGCCTGCACCGTCGGTCGTCGGCCTCGCCGCGAGCAACCCGTTCCTTGATCCTCCCCCTCCACCTGCGTCCGCCGAGTCGGCCGACGCTCCGACCTCGTCAGCCTCGCACGCCGCGCCGCCGACTCGCCGCCCCTCGTACCGCGTCACGCGCCCCGACGAGATGGGCCGCTTCGGCGCAGGCGGCACCGGGCACCTCGTGCGCGGCGAGCACGACTCGTCCATGTCGTCGACCGCGACCGACGTGACGGCGACGTCGTCGGTCCTCGAAGAGCGCCTGCGGCACATGGACGTCGTCGAGCGCATCCGCACGGGCAGCGCGGGCGACTCGTCGGTCGAGGTGACGCCGACGCTCGGCGGCGACGGCTCGTCGTTCGGCCAGCTCCCTTCCTCGTCCGCTCTCGACAACCCGTTCGCCGACGCGCCCGCCCGCCCTCAGCTCGCGTACACGCCGGCGCAGGACTCGGTCATCTGGGCGGGCAGCCTCGCCGGCGCGCTCTCCGAGGTCGGCGGCGGCGGCGGCGGCGCACGGCCCTCCACCCCTCCACCTCGAGTTCCCTCGGTCCCGGGCATCCTGCCGCCGACGCCGACGTACGCCCCTCCCGACTCGCCGCGCAAGCGCCTCGTCGGCCCTCGCCCACAGCCCATGTCGCCAGGCGGCAGCAGGGCCGCGCCGTTCGGCACGCCGACGCGGTCCGGCAGCGTCAAGGACCTTGTCGCGAGCATCGAGCAGCGCCGCGCACCGCCGCCGCCGCAGCCCGTCCTCGCGCCCGCTCCCTCGTCGGGCGCAGTCGCGCGCAAGCGGGCCAAGGTCGAGCACGGGCTCGTCAAGAAGCCGCTGCTGTACTTGACCAACCCGGACGTTTAGCTCGAGGAGGCGGCGAGGCTCTCGCCGACGAGCACAGACACTGAGGCTCGCTCTTTCAGTACTGTAGTTCTTCGTATGTCGTTGCACTGCATGATAGATTCTCTCCTTTGGCCTGCGCTTTGGGCGAGAAAGCGAGCTCAGGTCCGCGGAGTCCGCGAGCGAGGTCGACTGGTGTCGCCGAGAGCTCGACTCAGCTCGTCTCGCCCACTCTACCCCGCCTAGAGCACTGCAAGCGCGCCTGTCTGCGCTGCGGCAGCCCACCCTGCCTCTACTCGCCCTCCTTCGACCAGCGGCGTCCCTCCCGCTCGCCACTTTTCGCGCCTTCGCCGGCCGCCGCCTCATCAGCTCGACCCCGGCCATCAAGGACGCGCACGAGCGGGCCGCCATGCCGCAGGAGCTCGCAGGCGACCTGGCAGAGCGCGCAGGGCCAAGCAGCAGCAGCAGCACCAGCAGCAGCGCGAGCAGCAGCGCCGTCGCCGTCGAGTCGACCGACACCTCGCCGTCTCGGCTCGGCTCGTCGAGGCGGGCAGCGCGAGAGTACGCAGACTGGGCGTGGAGAACTCAGCGAGGCCGAGGCGTGCTGCGCTGGAGAGAGTGTGCGTCCTCGTCGTTCCTCCTCCTCTACTCCTCTCCCTCGTCGTCCTCCTTGCTCACGTCGGCGCCCTTGCTCGCAGTCCGGCGATGGAGGGCCCTACTCGTCAAGATCGCCGGCACCGACATGTTCCACCGGTTCAAGCCCATGCGCCCGTCGACCTGGCTGCCCGAGGGCGAGCCGCCGGTCGAGCTGCGCAAGTTCACGACTCGCGACGGCCAGATCCAGCTCGCCGTTCGTCATACCGACCTCGCCCGCATCGAGCGGCACATGGTCGACTCGGGCCTGGCGTCGGCCGCGCAGGTCGCGCAGGCGTGGCGCGAGTTCGCCGCGAGCAACGGCCGCCTCCTCCCGATCTACATGGGCGACCTCGTCAGCATCGACGACGACTCGCTCGCACTGCGCCTCGACGAGATGGGCAAGCACAACGAGCCCATCGTCGCCGCCTGGAAGATGGCCCAGGCCGTCGCCGAGGCGTCGTCCACGCCGAACCCCTCGGACCTCTCCGACAACCCGACGCTCGGTCCTCCTCCTCCATCAGCCCCGCCATCGCCATCCTCCCCTATCGTCGTAGATGCTCCTCCTGCTCTGCCCGTCTCGCACGAGTCGAGCCCGGCGCCGTCGGACCCGGCCGACCCGGTCGAGCTCGCCGACCCGCTCGAGGACCTCGACGATGCGCTGCGCGAGGCGGACGAGGTCGTCGCGCCGGGCGCAAGCCGTCCATCGTTCAAAAAGGACTGGGTCGTGCACTGGGGCCAGCGTGCGTCCTCTTTCCCCCTTGCCCTGCCTCAACTCGTCGAGCCCGACCTGACGCTTGCTCCCACCGTCGCTCGCAGTCGTCGAGGGCTGCAAGTCCTGCACCGAGAAGCACCTCCGCCTCGAGAAAGCCCGGCCCGGCACGACGCCCAAGGGCATCCTCGCCATGTTGCCTCTCACGCCCGCCAAGCTCTTCGCGTCGACCCTCGCGCTCGACTTCGAGGACTCGACCTTCAAGCACCTCGCTCCAGACGGCACCCGCAGCATCCTCCTCCGCTACAAGGTCTTCCGCGACGCTACGTCCGACCTTTTGCGCCGCTGCGGGCTCGACGGCGTCACGGGCCACCCTCAGCTGCGCTTCCCGGTCGTGCGGCACCCCGAGATCCACCAGTTCCACGGCTCCGAGCGTCTCGCCGCCTCGTCGGTCGCCGACGTCGACCGCGCATGGTCCGCCGCAGGGCGTCCTGTACCTGCGCAACGCAGCCCTGCCTCGGACAAGCCGCCCGAGCGCGTCAAGTCGTTCATGCCGGTCAACGTCATCAACTGGGCCGAAAGTGCGTCCCTCCTCTCGCTGCCCTGTTCCACGCCGACGCTCTCACTGACGATGCTCACCTTGCAGTCGTCGAGGCCTGTCGAGCGTGCAACGAGGCGCACGTCCACGCGCACAAGTTCAAGAAGTCGAACCCGGCCGTGCCCGGTCTCGTCGCCATGCTCCCCCTCACGCCCGCCAAGCTGTTCAAGTCGGCCTCGCCCGACAAGATCCGCAAGTACACGTACAAGCACGGCTTGTCCGGCGTCGTCGTCGGCTACAAGTTCGCCGTCCGCGCCGTGGTCGACCTCGCGCGTCGCTGCGGCCTCGAGGGCAGCGACATCGATCGCCTGCGCGTCTTCTTGCCGATCAGGGCGAGTGCCACCCGCCTCGTAGATCCCGACCTGCTCGGTGCCGACTCGATCGAGGACGTCGAGCGCGCCTGGGAGGCGGTCGGCCGTCCTGGTCGTCGCCGCGAGCCGGGCCCCGTCGTCGAGTCGCTCGCCGGCAAGAAGCGCCGCGCCGAGGCCGTCGCAGACCCGTCGTCGTCGACGGCTTCCTCTCCCGCACCTTCGACGCCGGCCCTCTCGTCCGTCGAGTCGACGCCCGAGCCGCCGGCCAAGAAGGCCCGCACGACCGTCGCCGTCGTCCCGCGCACCGCCCCTGCGCCCGTCCCGGCGCCCGTCGTCATCGAGGACGAGCGCACGCAGCGCGACGCGCTCGACGCGGCCAAGGAGCTCGGGGCCAAGCACTTTGAGCTCGAGACGCTGCGGCTCGCGCACGCGCACGCGCTCCAGCACGGCGCGGCGGCTTTCCTCTCGGTCGACATCGAGATGTGGGAGCGCAATACGAGCGACCTGCTCGAGTTTGGGTGGAGCACGCTCGAGCTCGTCAAGAACCGCAAGACGGGCAAGGTCGAGACGAGGCGCGACACGCAGCATGCAGGTGCGCCGCTCTCTCTCTTCTCTCTTCTCCCTGCTCGTGAGCTCGTGCTGACGCTCTCGGCACCGCTCGCAGTCGTCAAGGAGAACGCGCACCGGCGCAACGGCCGCTACTCGCCCGACAACCGCGACAACTTTGCGTTCGGGCGCACGGTCCGCCTCCCGCAGCAGGCCATCTACCACACGCTCGCGGCGCTCCTCCACACGCTCTCGGCGCACGCGCACGTCTTCCTCATCTTCCACGACCCGCGCGCCGACCTGCGCGCGCTCGACCGCATCGGGTTCGACACGGCGCGCGAGTTTGAGCCCGACCTGCGCCGGCTCGGGGCGCCCGCGAGCGGCAAGGTGTTCAACGACGGCGGCAAGGTGTGGATCGTCGACACGCAGAGGCTGTTCTCGGCGTGGATCAACCGCAAGGTGCAGACCGGCCTCGAGAAGGCGTGCGCCGAGGTGCAGGTGCCGACCAAGAAGGCGCTCCTCCACAACGCCGCCAACGACGCCTTCTGTGCGTTCCCCCTCTCTCTCCCTCTCGACGTCGTGCCGCCCTCGAGCACAGCGAGCTGACGGTCGCCGACCCTCGGCCCGCTCGCAGACACGCTCAACCTCTTCGAGCGCCTCATGGACCGCCAGCGCACGCCGTCGCCGACGTCGACCCTCATCAAGCACCTTGACGAGCGGTCTCGCATCGACGCCGAGCGCAAGCGCGCCGTGCTAGCGGACAAGGCCAAGCGGGTCGAGGAGAGGAGGGAGCAGACGGCGTTGGCGAGGTGAGGGCGCTCGGTCATGTACTCTGTTGTGCTGCATCTTCCCTCTTGTTGTCTTTAGATCTTCCCCTCTCGCTCTAGACGCTTATCGCACTGCAACCTGTAACGAGGCGACTCGTCGTCGTCGTCGACCCTCTCCTCGCGCGCTCGAGCCGCTGCAGCCGCGAGCCTCTCGTCCTCTTTCGCTGCTCTCGACTGTGCAACGTCGAGCGAAGCTCGCTTGGCTCCATCTCTTCCTCCTCGCGCTCTGGCGCTGCCGGATCGTCTCTGGCCGGCTCGCGCTCTCCTACCATAAGAGGCTCGCTCGCGGGCCCGCCCAGCTTTTCCCTCGCTCGCGCGGCTTGACTCTGTACCCTTCACTCGCCAGCACCATGCTCCGCTGCACCCGCTCCGTCGCGCCCCTGCTGCGCCAGGCCGCTCCTCGCCGCCTCGCCTCCTCATCAGCCGACACGGTGCGTCTTCCCCCACATCCCCTCGTCCCTCGCTCCCACCGCACCAGCTGAACCGGCCACCATCCCCAGCAGGTCAAGCGCACGGCACTGTACGACTTCCACAAGCAGCATGGCGCCAAGCTCGTCGAGTTTGCCGGGTGGGAGATGCCGCTCGTGTACGAGGGCAAGGACGCGAGCAGGGTCGCAGGCGGCGCAGGTGTGTCCCTTTTCACTGCTCAGGAGCTCTGCGTGAGCTCTTTAGAGCGTGCTGGTGGGCGGAGTGGGCCGGGCGGGGCGTGCTGGACGGGCTCTCGTGCTCGAGGCGGGTTGCCGGATGTACAGCGAGGGAGCGGCCGGGTCTCGCGCTCGCGACTCTTGCGGGCAGGAGGCTACGTCGAAGCAGGAGCTCGTGATACAGGAGCTGACCCAGCTGACCTCGCCGCCGCCGCACGCAGTCGCCGAGCACCACCAGGTCCGCAAGTCGGCCGGCCTGTTCGACGTCGGGCACATGGTCCAGTCGACGTGCGTTCCGCTCTCTCTCAACTACTCTACACGAGTCCAAGACCTTGCTGACGACCTGTTCGGACGCGCGCAGCTTCGAAGGACCCGGCGCCCTCACCTTCCTCTCGCACCTCCTCCCCTCCTCGCTCTCGTCCCTCCCTCTCCCCGGCGAGGACGCCCACCGCCCGTTCGGCTCGACCCTGAGCGTCCTCCTCAACGAGGAAGGCGGCATCATCGACGACTGCATGATCACGCGCTGGGGCGAGCAGTCGTGCGTCCCTCCTCCTCTTCCCGCTTCGTCCCCTCGCCGGCCCGAAAGAGCTGACGCAGGACGCTGCAGGTTCTACCTCGTCACGAACGCCGGTCGCTCGGATGTCGACATCCCGTGGATCAAGGAGCACGTCGAGGAGTGGAACGCGGCGCACGAGGACAAGGTCCACTTCAAGCTCATGCCGGACAACGCTCTCGTCGCTCTCCAAGGTGCGTCGCTCTCGTCCTCCTTTTCCTCTGGAGTCTCTCACTCGCACGACTGACTCTTCGCTCGTCGCGCGCAGGTCCCAAGGCCCACATCGCTCTGCAGCGCCTCCTCCCCTCGGACCTCTCGCTCCAGAAGCTCCTCACCTTCGGCCAGTCGCTCCACCTCTCGATCCCCTCGCTCTCGTCCGCCTCGGGCCCGGTCCACATCGCGCGCGGCGGCTACACGGGCGAGGACGGGTTCGAGATCTCGGTCCCGAACGCGCACGCGGCCGACTTTGCCGGCATGCTCGTCGAGCAGGACGAGGTCAAGCTGGCGGGGTTGGCGGCGCGCGACAGCTTGAGGCTCGAGGCGGGCCTGTGCTTGTACGGGCATGACCTCGACGAGTCGGTCGGCGTTGGCGAGGCTGGGCTTGCGTGGGTCGTCGGTGCGTCCTCCTCTCGCTCCCTCTCCTCCCTCTCCTTCCCTCGCTCGGGCCCCCTCCTAACGCCGCGCCCGCTCCCGCGCACAGGCAAGGACCGCCGCACGCCCGGCGCCTTTATCGGCAGCGAGCGCACGCTCGCCGAGCTCAAGAAGGGCGGCACGACGCGCAAGCGCGTCGGCCTCGTCGTCGAGAAGGGCCCGCCCGCGCGCGAGGGTTCGCCCATCTTTGACCCTGCACAGCCCGACGGCCCGCCCATCGGGCGCGTCACGTCGGGCCTGCCGGCGCCGACGGTCGGAGCCAACATCTCGATGGGGTTCGTCGAGACGCGGGGCGGGCTCAACAAGAAGGGGAGCGAGGTGCTCGTCGAGGTGAGGAAGAAGATGCGCAAGGCGCAGGTCGTCGGCATGCCGTGGATCAAGACGGGCTACTACCGCGGCGAGTGAGCGGGCGGCACGAGCGGGTCTTCTTCTTCTCTCTCTCGAGGGCGAGCGAGGCGGGTTCTCTAGGTTCGAGTCTTTGCAGTGCAAGCAGTACTACGTCTTTTTGGCCTTGGCCTTCTCGAGCTTGGCCTTGGCCTCTGCGAGCGACGTCGAGAAAGCTTCGTCAGCTGCTGCGGCGCAGAGAGCGAGAGCGGGCGCGAGCGAGAGGGAGAGGGACGCACCGCTCTGCACGGTCCCCGAGCCGGTCCTCACCGCCTCCTCGAACGCCTTGACGGCCTCGTCCACCCTCCCGAGCCCCTCGAGCGCCTCTCCCCGCCGCACGTGCCCCTTGGCCCAGGTCGGCGCGAGCGCGACGGCTGCTTCGGCGTCGGCGAGGGCGGAGGAGAAGTCGGGCGGGTTGAGCTTGAGCGAGGCGAGGGAGCGGTTGCCGAGGAGGATGAAGGAGGTTGGCTGCGCAGTGTGCATCATTCTCCGAGTCAGTCGATGCCCTGCGGGAGCATCGAGAGCGAGAGAGAGAGGAAGAGGAGGGAGCACGCACCGCCACCTCGATCGCTCTCCCGAACGCGTCCCTCGCCTTGTCGAACTCGCCCGCCTTGAACAGTGCGTTGCCTTCGTCCTTGTGCTGCTCGGCCTCGGCGCTGAGCGGCGGCACGGGCGGGTTCGGGCCGGCGTGCGCCTGGGCGAGGCGCGTCAGGCCGGCCGGGTCGGCGCCTTTGAGCTGCGGGCGGGGCGGAGCGAGTCAGTGGGGGCGTCGAGAGGGAGAGCACGAGAAGGAGGGACGCACTGTGTCGACGACTTGGCCGGCCTTGATGGCGAGGAAGGTCGGCATCGCCGAGACCTGTCGAGCAGGAGAAGTGCTGTGGGGTCAGTCACTGCGCGCACATGGTCGCGCACAGGGAGAATGACGACGCACCTTGTACTTCTGCGCGATGGCGGCCATCTTGTCGACGTCGACGCGCACGAAGACGACGTGCTCGAGCTGGGCGGCGAGCCGGTCAAAGACGGGCGCGATGGCTGCGGGGAGACTCTGGGTCAGCGCGGCGCTTCCTCAAGAGCCGAGGAATAAGCTGACTTTTGCACGGGCCGCACCACACGGCATGGAAGTCGACGACGACGGTCTTGCCGGCGGCGGTCGCACCTCGAAGGGTCGAGTTCCACTGCGCGACGGACGTGATCTCGAGCGGGTGCGGCATGGCCGGTGCGGTGTGTACTGCAGGGAGGTGTTACAAGTCAGCTCGGTCGATCTTGTAAGGGAGAGAGAGAGGACGGACTCGTCGAGACGGCTGAGTGAGCGAGGAGGCGGAGAAGAGCGAGACGAGCGAGGGCGGCGACGCGACAAAGCTGAGGCTGAGCGTGTGTGGTCCTGGAGCAAGCTGTCTGTGCTCTGTCCAACACTCGTTGCGGTGGGAGGACGAGGGAGGAGCTCATCTCTCTCGTCGTCGCCTCCACCTCTCTTGCTCCGCCACTTCACCACCTCGCAGCTCGCCGACATGACTGCCAGGGTGACACGCTCCAGCACAAAGGCCCAGTCGACCGCCGAGTCGCTCCCACCGCCCGCGTCCCCGTCCAAACGTCCTCGCCCCACATCCGGCTCAGGCTCGACCGAGTCGTCATCTGCTCCAGCACCGCCGTCGACGCCCAAGAGCAAGCGGGCCAAGCAGCAGCACAAGCTCACCCCCGACTCGCCCTACGTCCCGCCGACCCCGAACACGCAGCGCCAGATCGAGGACGAGGCGCACGAGGCCGACGAGGCGGGCGAGAAGGAGGGCGCCGTGCTCCTTCACCCGCCTCTGCGGTTCAAGTACGAGGACGCCAAGAAGCACATCATCGCGACCGACAAGCGCTGGGCCGCCGTCTTCGGCGCCATGCCGTGCAAGCCGTTCGAGGGCGAGCAGACCGAGGCCTTCAACCCGTTCCGCACCCTCGTCTCGTCCATCCTCGGCGCCCAGATCTCGTGGCTCGCCGCGCGCGCCATCCAGCACAAGTTCTGTCGCCTCTTCTTCCCGCACCTCCCGGAGAAGCTCGCCCCGCCGGCCGCCGGTGGCCCAAAGCTCGACTCGCCGTTCCCGACGCCGCGCATGGTCCTCGACTTGCCCGACCGGTTCGCGAGCCTGCGCGGCGCAGGGCTCAGCGGGCGCAAGGTCGAGTACGTCGTCGAGCTCGCAGAGCGCTTCTCGGATGGACGCCTCGAGGCGCGCAAGCTGTGGGCGATGGAGGACAAGGAGCTCACCGAGGTGCGTCCCGCTCGCTCTCTCCCTCATTCTGAGCCGGCGCTGACGCCTGCTGTCACAGACGCTCATCGCTATTCGCGGCGTCGGCCCTTGGACCGCGCATATGGCCTTGATCTTTGCCATGAAGCGGGCCGACATCCTCCCCGTCGGCGACCTCGGTGCGTCCCTCCCCCTCTCCTATCCTCCTCCACGTCTCTCTCCTGCTCTCACTGACTCTTCCATTCTCGCCCACCGCCCGCAGGCATCCAGAAGAACCTGTGCCGCTGGTTCTCGCACGACCCGTCGTTCGTCCCCGCCATCCACCCGGCCAAGCTCGCCGGCGCCGCGCCCGCCTCGCCGACCAAGCTCGCGTCGAGCAAGGGCGCCGTGCACCCACCGCCGACCCCGCGCCCTGCCAAGGGCAAGGGCAAGGGCGCCGTGCGCGCGGAGGAGGAGGAGGAGGGCGAGGGCGGCGAGGACGAGGAGAAGGAGTTCAGGAGTGCGGCGCAGCCGGGAGGGGACCAGCAGGGCGAGGGGCACGGGCTCGGCAAGCTTGCTGCGCTCGGGGCCGTTGAGGTCGAGCAGGAGCACGTCATCGACCTCGAGGGCGAGGCGGGCGCGCCGAAGGAGGAGAAGGAGGAGGACAAGGACAAGGTCGAGGTGGAGAAGGAGGAGGTGGAGATCGAGGGCGGCGAGTTCGAGTTCCCCGAGACGTCGAACGGGCTCACGCCTGGGGTGCTCAAGGCGCGGCTCGGCGGCAAGAAGCTCAAGTGCGTCTTCTTCTCCCTTCCTCGTCCTCGTCCCCGTCGACCTCAGGCTGACGAGCGCGCTCCTCGCCCGTCCGCAGGGGCAACATCTACCTCACGCCCAAGGAGATGGAGGAGCTCACGGCGAGCTGGAGGCCGTACCGCTCGGTCGCATGCTGGTGCGTCGCCCTCTTTCGCTCCCTCTTCGTCGGCGAGGAAGGTCGGCTTGCTCACCCTCTCTCTCTCTCTCTCGCGCGCTGCAGGTACCTTTGGTCGCTCGCCGACGGCGACGGCGACCCGTAGCGGCTTGGTGCTGCTGTAGCGCAGACGAGGAGCGTGCAAGCCGTGCGCATGCCTCGACCGTCGAGAAGGAAGGGCCGCGCCTCGGAAGCAGCTCTCGCCGTCGGCGCTTCTGCTTCTTCGCTTCTTCGCTTCCTCACTCCCTCTATCTCGACAGCTGCTGGTCGCCGTCGTCTCGTGCGCTGCGAGCGTTCTGGCAGCGGCTCGCGCGTCGGGCAAGGTCGACCTTCCCAAGTTGCTGCTCCCCGCGCTCGAGCCCCTTCCGAGCCTCGCTTCCTCAGCTCATCCCGCGCCGCGCGCCGCTCGCGACTGCTGAGCGAAGCGCCGATGGCTGCGTTGCTAATTCCGAGACTGCGATCGGCGGTCCCCCCGCTCGCCGAACGCGGACTCGGAGTCGGGACGTCGGTGACGCTCCCCTCGCTGTTCCCTCTTCTCCTTCCTCCACCACCGCTACAGCTATAGCTACAGCTACCAGCATCATGTCGAACGCTCCCAAGACTTACAAGGCTGCCGTCATCACCAAGGCCGGCGGCAAGTTCGAGATCCAGGACGTGCGTCTCGTCGTCCTCGCTCCCGCCTCCACTTCCCGCCTCCCTGCTTGTCCCCCTCGGCGACGTACGCTGATGCCGAGCTGTGCACCCTACAGGTCGAGTATAAGAAGCCGCAGGAGGGCGAGATCGTCGTCAAGGGTGCGTCCGACGTCTCCTCTCCTCGATCCTCCTCCTCGTCTTCCGCTGACCTTGTGGCTCGCGCGCAGTCCTCGCTTCGGGCGTCTGCCACTCGGTGCGTACTCTACACTCTCCTCTGCTCTCTTTCGTACCGTCGACGGTCCTGCAGCGCTCCTTCAGCGGCCGGCTTCGTACCGTCGACGGCCTGCAGCGCTTCTTCAGCGGCCGGCCGAGCGGCGGAACCCCCGGCTGACCTTTTCGTCGCCTCCTGCAGGACTCGGTCGTCGTCGACCAGCTCTTCCCTACGGGCCTCCCTCGCTGTCCAGGTCATGAGGTCCTGGGAGACGTCTTCGAGGTGCCCGAGACCGAGACGCGCTGGAAGGTGGGCGACCGCGTCGGCAGTGGATGGCATGGCGGCCACTGCTCGGAATGCAAGCGCTGCGTGCGCGGCGACTTCGTGACGTGCGAGAAGGAGGCCATCAACGGCGTCACGAGGGACGGCGGTGCGTCGCTCTTCCACCTTTTCGTCGTGCTCGACGAGGAAAGGACGCTGACGAGGTTCGTGCGCAACGCAGGTCACGCCCAGTTCGTCACGCTCCGCACCGAGGCCGTCACCTACATCCCCGAGGACATCGAGCCTGCCAAGGCCGCTCCCCTCCTCTGTGCGTCCTCGTTCCGTTCTCATGCGCGGTCGTCGTTACTGACGACCTTCCCTCTCCGCTCAAATAGGCGCAGGCGTCACGGTGTACAACTCGATCCGCAACATGGACGTGCACCCGGGCGACGTTGTGGCTGTTCAGGGTGTGCGTTCCCTCTTTCCTGCGCTCGTTCCCCTTCGAGCTCCTCCTGACCCCTTGTCGTCCTCCTCCTCGCTCGCAGCTCGGCGGCCTCGGCCACCTCGCCGTCCAGTTCAGCCGCAAGATGGGCTTCAAGACCGTCGTCGTCTCGCGCGGCACGGACAAGAAGGACCTCGCGTTCAAGCTCGGCGCGCACCACTACATCGACTCGGAGGCCGAGGACGCCGCCGAGGCGCTCCAGAAGCTCGGCGGCGCCAAGGTCGCTGCGTGCGTCGCGCCGTCGGGCAAGGCGATGGAGTCGCTCATCGGTGGACTCGCCGTCGGCGGGTGCGTCCCCTTCCTTCCTCGGCTCGAGCCGGCTCTCTCCACCTCCTCTTCCCTTCCTCGTACTGACGCTCTCTCACTCACAGTCAACTCGTCATCCTCGCCGTCGCCGACAAGCTCGAGGTCCCGATGATGTGCGTCCTCTCTCCCCGTCCTTCGTCAGCGCTCAGGCCTCGGAAGTTGACTTTCTCAACCTCCTCGCAGGCCGATGATCCAGAAGCGCCTCTCGGTCCGCGGCTGGCCCTCGGGCACCGCCGCCGACTCGGAGGACACGGTCAAGTTTGCGCAGGCGTCGGGCGTCGAGTGCCAGATCGAGACGTGCGTCGCCGTTGCTCCCTCTCTTCGCCTCGCTACCGCTTTGACCTCGTGCTGACGGCCTCTCGTTTGCGCACAGCTACCCGCTCGAGAAGATCCAGGACGCCTACGACTCGATGATGAACGGCAAGGCTCGGTGCGTCCTTCCTCCCCTCCCTCATCCTCGTCCTCGTCTCGGCGCGCACTGACCCCTCGTCGCCTTCGCTCCCACAGCTTCCGCGCCGTCATCAAGATGGACTAGGCGTCGTCCTGCTTCAAGCTTGTTCACCTCCTTGCCGATAAAGAACCTCTCGTGCCGTGCAATTCGTCTGTTCGTCTACCGCCTGCCGGCGCGCGAGGAGAAGGACCGTCTCTCGCTCTTTCTGCCCCTTGCGCTCAAGCAGCGACACGCCGCTCTCGCTCTCGGGCCCGTCGCCGACGAGAGCCCTTGACCTCGCTCGAGAACACGTCTCGCTCGCCTTCTCGCTCTCAAGCTCCTCGAGCCTCGTCGAGAGCCGGTCTGGGCGAGGGAGAGGTGGCGTTGCACTGCATGGCTGCCATTTTCGGGCCGAGGTAGATGTGCGAGGGGGAGGGTGACTGAGGATGGTACAACAGGGATGAGCAGGGAGAGACGGCGTGAGGAGGAGGAGGAGGAGGAGGAGGGAGGGGTATGTGCACGAGGGGATGAGGACGGCGGGGCGAGGGGATGCGAGGGCGAGGAGAGATGGTGAGGATAGGGTAGGAGCGAGTCTAGGGCTATGGACAAGGCGAGTCGGCGGCGGGACGAAGCGAGGAGGAGGTCGAAGTCGAGGGCGAGGAGGCGGTGCGAGGAGGAGCGCGACGACGCCGGCTCACGACACGTGCGGCGGCGACGGCTCGCGGCGCACCTCGTCGGGCATGCGCACGAGGTCGGCCTCGGGGTCGGCGAGCGTCGGGTCGGCGTAGTGGTACTCGCGCAGGGCGGCGTTCTGCCACTGGATCGGCTGCGGGCGAGGACGAGCGTAAGAGGCGAGGAGGCGTCAGCGAGGGCGCTCTGGAGTGAGGTGAGGAGGAGGGGACAGGGCGACGCACCGACTTGAGGCGGTCGTGAGCGTGCGGGGCCTTGACAATGCGCCGCAGGAGGCCGTGGTGGCTGATGACGACGACCTGCTTCTCGGGCCTCGAGCGGATAAAGTGGCGCACCCACCTCGCCCGGGCGACGTTCTTGTCCTCGGTCGCCTCAAACACGCCCTCGTTGCGGTTCCACTCGACGTTGCGCTCGACCTCGGACCAGTCGAGCCACGGCTGCGGGAACAGCTCCTTGGTCTCGGCGAGCGGCGCGCCCGTGTCGCAGGGAAAGGCGCCGCACTCTTGCAGCTGCGGGAGGATGACGACCGGGATCGGGTTGGTGTTGGTTGACGAGGGGAGGAGCGCCGAGAAGCCGAGGAGCATCGTCTGGAGGGTGCGCCGCAGCGGCGAGACGAGGATGACGGTGTCGGCCGGGTTGAGCGAGGCGAAGAAGTTGGGATACGTCGTCGGGATCGCGATGCACTGCGTCACGCCGCGCTGCAGAGGGAACCGCGCGTCAGCGAGGGAGCGCAAGGAGGAAGAGGGGTGCGAGGAGAAGGACGCACGCTCGTGAGCTCTGGGTCGAGTTGTGCGTGATCGGGCGGAGGGAAGGGCGGGCCGACGTTGTGCTGAGCTTCCTGCGAGCGTGGAAGAGGATGCAAGGTCAGCGCTGTTCCGCAAAGGGTCGAGTTGCCGCGGGTCGGTGCGAGGTGGTGAGGGGCAAGTGCGGCGGCAGCAGGAAGAAGCTGCGGGACACGCTCGCCGTCCTCCTGTGCATCATGCAGAGCTGCTGCGCCTGCTCGCTGTCCAATCCCTCGCCATCGAGGTGAACCCGGCCACGTCCGACCGACCCTCATCATCATCGCCAGCTCGCCGGCAACCGCTCCCGCTGCTCGAGCTCGACCCGGATCGTCGTCCACAGATGTCCCTGCTCGGGTTCCCGCCGAGATCGCGGCGCAGGAAGAGCGAGGCGGTGTCGTGTGGCCGTCGCACTCGGCCGGCGCGAAGGCGAGGCGGAGAGACGGAGAGAGGGCGGCCAACTGTCGGTGGCGGTGCTCGAGCTGTGCAGCCTTGCACTGGAGCGAAGGGCGGACGTCGGAGCGAAGGACGAGGCGGATCGCCGAAAGCCAACCGTTCCTTTGCTCTCACCGCCTCGTCCACTGCAGCAGGACTACCGGGCAAGATGCACCCTCCATTGGCAGACCACCAGCAAACCGGTGCGTCCTCGACTCGCTCCCGCCCGTGCCGCCGTCGCTGACCTCTTCCCCCTCCTCCTCCTCCTTCCTCCCGACTCGCCGACACAGCCTGCATCGAGGTCATGAACCAGCTCAAGGAGTGCCACGACTCGTACCCGTGGCTCAAGTTCGCCGGCCTGTGCAACACGGAAAAGGGCGCCCTCAACGCCTGTCTCCGTCAAGAGGTGCGCCCGCTCTCTCGCTCTCTCGCTCTCGTCCGGCTCGACAGCGAGACCCTGACCCTTGTTCCTTTCGCCCGCAGCGTCTCGAGCGCACGTCCAAGAACGCTCAGCTCGCTAAGGATAAGCGGAAGGAGATTGAGCGCCGGTGGAAGGAGATCGAGCAGGACTCGTGAGGGAGGGTTGGGCTCCGTCGAGCGAGGAGCTGGGTATCGAGGTGCGTCCTACCCTTCTCTCATCGCCTATGACACATCGAGACGCTCTCTCTGACCGCCGTTCCGTCTACAGCACGGCGAACCTAGACTGCCTCGCCCTTCCTCGTCCTCGACTCGCCGCATCTTGTCACCCTGTACCCCTACGCAACCTACAGCTCGCAACTCGTTCATCTATCACGCTCGACCATCGACATGACATCGTCCAGCTCCTCCTTTCGAGGCTTGCTCACCGGCCGAGCTGCGCGGTGAGGGAGGGAGAGCGCGTTGAGGAACGGGAGCGAGCGAGGAGAGCACCGTACGAGCCCGTGTCTGCCGGGGGTCGAGTCACCTTCGCTGCCGGCCATGTTGCAGCTTGAATGGATCGAGTGGGCGTAGCAGACTGAGGGCTCGCTGCGTCGCTGCCGTGAGGAGAGCTCGAAGCTGTCAGCCGCTCGAGGACTGGACCTCGCTCGCTCCTCCTCGTCTCCTGCTGTAACGACGGGCACGGGAGAAATCCGGACTTGCTTTCATACGACTGCATGTGCAAGCGCAGCCCGCACGGGAGCGAATTGGCGCTGCGACTCTCCCCCCACCTCGTCGCTCGCCTCGTCGCCCTCCTCCTCCTCATCACGCTCGCCCACGCCCGCCCACACGCTGGACGAAGCGTTCGGCCTCAACCCGCTCACCGCGCGCACCCTCGGCCCCGCGCACCGCCGCCCTCGCCCGTCCTCAACTCGCCCAGGACCAGCAGCAGCAGCAGCAGCGACGACGACAATGGCCGACAAGGTCGTGCACAACCTGCGCACCAACGTCGAGCGGCTCGGAGCGAGGCTTGGGGAGAACCTGGCAGGTGCGTTTGTTCCTCTCGCTCGCCGGGGGCGGCGTCGTCGGCTCGTCGCCCGTGACCCGCCCGGAGGACGATGAGGTCGATCGGGACTCTTGAGCCTCGTGCTGACCTTGGCCGTGTGCGTCTTCCCTGCAGAGCACTCTCGCGACCTCGGACTCGTTGTGCGTCCTCCCTCCGTCTCGTTCTCGAGAGCGCGAACCCCTCCCCGCTCACCTCGTCCCCCTCCGCTCGCAGGACTCGTTCGCCTCGGGCAGCGGCGGCGGCGCGGGCAAGTACCTCGAGAACGGCGCCGTCCTGACGGTGGCAGGCGTCGAGGAGACCAAGCGCATGCTCGCCTCGAAGCGCGAGCTCGAGCGCACAGAGGGTCTCAAGCGGGTCATCGCCGTGCGTCCTCCTCTCTCCCCTCTCTCTCCTCGTCCATGCTGCAGACGAGCTGAATCGCACGCACTGCAGATGATGACCAAGAACCTCCCCGTCACGTCCTTCTTCCCGCTCGTCACGTCGCTCCTGTCGCCCACGACGTCGCTCCAAGCGCGGTCCCTCATCTCGCTCTACATCGTCCACTGCGCGTCGCACGCGCCCGAGCTCGCCCTCCTGTCGATCAACGCCTACCAGAAGGACCTGTCGGACCCGAACCCGCTCGTGCGCGCCGGCGCGATCTCGACCCTGAGCGCCATGCCGCTCCCCGACATCCGCGAGCTCGTCGGCATGGCCATCACCAAGGGCGCGCGCGACACGGCGTGGTACGTTCGGCGCGCGACGGCCGACGCCCTCCGGGCCCTGTACCGCGCCGACCCGCACAACGAGGACAACCGCAACGGGCTCGTCGCCGTCCTCAAGGTCCTCCTCGACGGCGCGAGCCCGCTCACGGTCGGCGCGGCGCTGAGCGCGTGGGAGGACCTGTGTCCGACCAACTGGGACCTCGTGCACGCCAACTACCGCCGGTACTGCAAGATGCTCATGGACGTCGAGGAGTGGGGCCAGACGGTCGTCCTCCGGGTCGTCGCGCGGTACGGCCGCACCTTCTTCCGCGACCCGGCACAGCTCGGCGGCCAGGTCGATCCCGATGCAGAACTCGCGCTCAAGAGCTCGGAGCCGCTTCTGCAGCACCTCAACCCGGCCGTGCGTCCCTCGATCGCTCTCTCTTCCGCGTGAGGTCCTCGTGCGCTTGACGGCTGACCCTTCTCGCTCCCTGCAGGTCGTCATGGGCGTCGTCAAGCTCCACTACTACCTCTCGCCGCCGAGTCGGCTCGCCAAGATCGCGCCGCCGCTCTTACGCCTCTTGCGCGGCCCGCCCGAGGTCGCGACCGTCGCCCTCGAGGACTGCGCCCTCCTCGCCGAGCAACGACCTGTGCGTCCTCTCGCCTCTCTACACTCTCTGTCTCGTCATGTGATGATGCAGGCGTGCTGATGAGGTCGCTGTGCGCCCGCAGGAGCTCTTCGCCAAGCACCTCTCGAGCTTCTGCGTCCGCTTCTCGGACCCGGTCGAGAGCCGCAAGACGCGCCTGCGGGTCCTCGTCGCCCTCGCCACCGAGTCCAACATTCGAATCGTGCTGCGCGAGCTCCTCGTGCGTCCCCTTTCTCTGTGCCGGTCGTCCTTCCTCGACAGGAGGAACATCGTGCTCAACTGGAACGCCCTGGACGCAGACCTACATCAAGGACGACGACGACGCGTTCGCCGCCGACGCCATCACGGCCATCGGCACGTGCGCCATGCGCGTGCCGGCCGTCGCGACCGAGTGCCTCGAGACGCTCACCAAGCTGCTCCAGAGCAAGCACGGTGCGTCCGCTCTCCCTCTCCTCCCCCGCTCTGGGTGCGCCGATTGACCCAGCTGCCTCCTGCTCACAGACCGCACCGTCACGTCCGCCGTCCTCGTCTTTCGCACGCTCCTGCGCTCGTCGTCCTTCCCCTCGACCTCGTCGACCAAGTCGCCCTCGCGCACGGCCGTCGTCACGCGCCTCGCAGCGCACCTTCACGCCGGGCGCATCACGGACCCGGCCGCGCGCGCGACCGTGTTCTGGCTCGTCGGGCAGTATGCAGCCGAGGAGGGCGGCGCGATCGTCGAGGGGTGCGGCGCCGAGGTGGTGCGGCTCGGGGCCAAGGGGTTCACGAACGAGGTGCGCCCGCTCTCTCTTCTCTCTCAGTCTCACCTCGTGAGCCTGAACTGATTCGTAGCTCGGCGCGCCCGCAGGCCCTCCCCGCCAAGCTCCAGCTCCTCACCCTCTCGGCCAAGCTCCTCGTCCTGTCGCACCTCGCGCCGCTCACGCCCCCGACGCACGACGCCCTCGTCCTCCTGTTCCAGTACGTCGCCCTCGTCGCGCGCTACGACCGTGCGTACGAGGTGCGCGACCGCGCGCGGTTCCTTGCGGGGCTGGTGAGCGCGGGCGGGATCGGGCGCAGGAGGAAGGGCGGCGAGGGGGACGAGGGCGAGGGCGAGGGCGCAAAGGTGGTGCTTAGCGCCGAGGACTTTGCGCGGGGCGTCAGCCTCGAGGACGTCGGTGCGGCGGGGGCGAACGGCGGGAGCGGCGGGGCGGAGGGCGAGGAGGCGCAGACGATGACGGGCGAGCAGGTGCGCGCGGTGCTCTTTGACGGCAAGGCCTTCGAGGCAGCAGCAGGTGCGTCCCTCTCTCTTCTCTCGTTGCTCGACCCGCCTCGCCCTCGCTGACGTGCATCACCCGCAGACCGCCCCGCCTCGACCGCCCAGCTCGGCACCCTCTCCCTCGCCCTCTCCTCCTCCTCGTCGACCTCGGCCCCTTCGCGCCCCTTCGGCCCTTCGACCCTCTCGCTCGCCCACGTCCCTCCCTACCCGACTTCGGTCCCGCCCTCGTCGATCCGCGACCCGCCCGCCGACGCCAACGGCTCGAGCGCCGCCTCGCGCGCCCAGACGCCGCTCCAGGGCTTCGGCAGCGAGTCGTTCCGCCCGGGCAGCGCCGGGGCGCGGCAGCAGGGCGCGCCAACCAGGGTCGTGCTCACGCCTGGCGGCGGCGCGGGCGGCGCGGGACCGTCGTCGTCGTCGTCGAGGACGGCGAGCCCGATGCTGACGGCGGCGGCGGCCGCGCAGCAGAAGAAGGTGACGCTCAACGAGTTTTTCGACAGCAGCGAGGAGGAGTCGGACGAGGACGAGGACGAGGACGGCGAGGACGAGGAGTCGAGCGAGGAGGAAGAGGACGAGGACGAGGACGAGGACGAGGAAGAAGACGAGGAGGGGTCGGGAGCGGGCGAGGAGGACGGCTCGGGAGGGGAGGACGAGTCGAGCGAGGCAGAAGACGAGGCGCAATAGACGCTGTCCGTGCTGCTGTCCAAACTTGTGGTCGAGAAAGCCAAAGATAAGCTCGCGTTTGGTCCGAGGTCGGACGAGCGGCGAGGCGGAGGCGGAGTCCGAAGAAGCGCGAGCCGGTGCTCGCTCTTGCTCGTCACCCACCCGCTGTGCTGCTGCACCGTTGAGCTCCTGCTGCTCTATAGCTCTGAGTCCATCAAGCCCGCCCTTCAGTCTGGTCAACGAGCGTGCGCCCGCCGTCGTGAGCTTTCCTCCCCGCCCATCTGCGTCCGTCCCGCCCGAAGCCGCCTCGCTCACCCAGCACACGCTCTGCAGAGCCACTCACACGCACACGGCACACCTGCCGACCTAGCTACACGCCGACACCTCGCCGCACACGCTCGCACCCGTCTCCACCTCGCACCATGAACTCGAACCCGCCGGTCGGCGCCGTCATCCTCGCTCGCCATGGCGACCGCAGCGGCTTCTACCGTGCGTCCACCTCTTCCAGCTTCACACCCTGACCCTGGACCGACTGCAAGCTGACCGCCGTGCCGTACTCGCGCTCGCAGAGGACCCCAAGACCTACACCGCCTCGTCGACCGTCCTCACCTCGCTCGGCGAGCAGCAGAACTTCCAGCTCGGCCAGCTCATGGCGAGCATCTATGCCGGCACGAACGAGTCGACGGCGATCGCCAAGTTGAGCAAGGATGCGTTCGTCGACTCGCAGGTCAACTCGACCGCCGACGCCGGCGGCGAGGGGAGCGTCATCAGCGACTCGGCACTGGCTTTCTGGCAAGGTGCGCTCGTCTTCCTCACTCGAAGAACACGATGAGGAGTTCCCCGCGCTGACGGTTTGCTCCTGTGCGCGCAGGCTTCTATCCGCCTCGAGCAAAGTCAGCATCTTCCTTGCCGGTCTTCCTCGCGCGCTGTCTCGCTCTCTCGCTATGCCTCGGCCAGCCATGCGCAGCCTCTCAAGGAGAGAAGTCGAGAGGCGCCCGTACTGACTCGCTTACCTGCTCGCAGTGCTTCGACGACGACGCTCGCCAACGGCTCGACCATCGCCTCGCCGCTCAACGGATACCAGTACGTCAAGGTCGTCACGGTCCTCCCCGAGGACGACATCGACTTTGAGCCGTGGACCAACTGCGCCGCCTGGACCAACCGCACGACCGAACTCTACGCGTCGCCGGCCTACACCAAGCGCGCCGCGCAGGACAAGGACTTGCTCGACCTCATCTCGTCGAGCGGGCTCGTCGGCGAGCGCACCGTGTCGATGGCGAACTTCTACAACGTCTGGGACTACGTGCGTCGCCTTTCGCTCGCAAAGAGCGCACGAGCTGCGCTGCGTCTTCGAGCACTGACTCCCTCCTCTCCCTCTCTTGCCTCGCTCGCGCCGCGCAGATGAACGTCAACTCGATCCACAACGCCTCGTTCGTCGCCAAGCTGAACGAGACGGGCGGCGAGAACACGCTCGCACGAGCGCGCGACCTGGCCAAGTGCGTGCCGCTCCCTCCATCTTCGTCCTCTCCTCGACGCCCCTGACTTGACGCTTGCGCTCGCAGCTTCCACGAGTACAACCTCTTCACCGACTCGGCGCTTGGAGGGCTTGGCAACTGTGCGTCGTCCTCGTCTTGGCCTCTCCTGGCTCGCCCGCGCACTGACCCCTTCGCCTCGCTCGCCCGCAGTGCCCGGCCGCACCGTCTTCTCGCGCATCCTCGAGTCGCTCAACGCCTTCTCGGCCGAGGACAACGACGTCGTCCTGTCGCACTACCACTTTGCGTGCGTCCTGCTGTCCTCTTTCGTGCGCTCGAGCGGCCGAAGCTGACGTCGGCACCTCGACCCGCAGCTACAAGCCCTTCCTCTCCATCTTCAGTGCGTCCCGCTCGCTCTCTTTCCTCTGCACGCTCTCGAGCAGCATTGACTCCTCCTCTTCTCGCAGACATGACCAACCTCGCCGCCGCACCGGGCATCGAGAACCCGACCGCCATGGTCGACTACGCCTCGGCGGCCGTCCTTGAGCTGCGCGACGGCGGCTCGGGCCCGAGCGGGTTCGACGTCCGCTTCGGGTTCCGCAACGGCAGTGAGACCGACGGCTTGGCGTACTACCCGCTGTTCGGCACCGACCAGGTCGACATGGACCTCGAGACGTTCCAGAGCAACCTCGAGGTGCGTCGTCCCCTCTCTCTCTCCTCCCCCGCTCCTCGCCCAAGCTCACACCTTCTCCTCGCGCTCGCAGCCGCACATCATCCCCAACAACACCGTCTGGTGCACCCTCTGCGGCAACAACGGCTCGGTCGCCGCCTGCTCGGAAATCGCTCTCGCCCAGTCGTACGAGGACCTCGCCGCCAAGTACAAGGACATCGCCGACGGCCACTTTACGAGCGTCGGCTCGGGCTTCATCGGCGCGTGCGTCACGATCGTCGTCGGCCTCGCCGTGCTCGGCTGTGCGTCGCTCTCGTCCTCTCTCTTCCCTCTTCTCTCGGCTCGCGCTCTTGCTCTTCCAGGGCCTGCTCGCTGACGCTCTTCCTGTTGCCTCGCTCGCAGTGCTACGTGCGCTCGGCTGGGTGCAGTTCGGCAAGCGTCGCGCGAGGGAGGAGGACCGCTACCCGCTGCACGACGCTCAGAGCTTCAAGGGCTCGGTCGCGAGCCGAGGGTGACAGTGAGTGGTGCCGGCGTGCGAGCAGGGGAAGCTGTAGGGCCCTCGCTCGTCTTTGTAGATCGTGCAACGCTGTAGCTGTACGCTGTGAAGAAGGTGAGGCGAGCTGCTCGTCGTGCACGGACCCCTTCCTCTCCACGCTCGTCGCTCGCGCTCGCTCGCTTGACAGCTCGAGGCTGCCGCGCATTCTTCTCTAACTGCAATTGCTTGCTCGTAACATTCCTCTGCTTGCTCTCGAGAGTGCTACAGCCATGCTCGAGCGGGAACAGACGACCTGCACCTCGGCCTTCTCAAGTCGCGGCTCCTTGACGTTCGACCTCGAGCCAGGCGGCGTCCATTTCTGCGCGCGGAGAAGACGACGACGACGGCGAGTACGGCACGAGGGGGAGGGAGAGGGAGGAGGGGCGTGTAGAAGAGTCAGCACGAGCTCAGGGAAGTGTGAGAGAAGGCCGGGCGAGAGAGCAGAGACGGCGGAGCAGGACGAGGCACAGAGCTCGCCGCCGCCCTTGCCGCCGCTGCTCGCGCCGCAGCATGATGTTAATCGCGCGAACATTGACTCGCCGCAATCGAAGTGCCGATGCTATTAGAGGAGGACGACCCGAGCACGAT
>Ga0308169_10001052_pt1 | contig 34560 bp, 22 predicted proteins | sample PhyBR1_2_FD_202139 | JGI IMG/M metagenome (GOLD analysis project Ga0308169, IMG submission 202139) | Phyllosphere microbial communities from UC Gill Tract Community Farm, Albany, California, United States - DLSLSB.R1 | ecosystem: Host-associated > Plants > Phyllosphere > Unclassified | place...
GCTCTCTTGTCCAAATATCTCATCAAATGTCATCCTCAAATCTTGCAGTGTAATCCAGCAACACGTAGTTCCAAACAAGAACATGATGCTGATGCTTGCTGCACAGAGTTTCATTAGGGGTATTTGAAAATTTTCTTTTTATATCTTCTTCCCCTTTTTTGAATTAATTAAAAAACTTTTTGAACCAATACTTTGATCAATCTCCTGCTTTTCAAGTGATAAAAGGAGTGTTTAATTATTTAACAACAACATCATTGGACAATTCTGAAACATTTAATCTGATGCTTAGCACAGACTCCTTAGATACAGGAAAGGAGCTAACAACTGTTTTCTTTATCTTTTGAAAACATAATGATTTTACAAAGACAAAATGCCTATTCTTGTTATAGAGATATTTTTGTTCAGAGTTTAGGACAAATATAATCTATTAATTATGATCTTGCTTTGTTTTAGATTTTAGAATGTTATATAAAAGGCTTAGCAAGAAAAGTGATTTCTTAGCAAAGATCTAAAACAAGAGAAAGTAACAACCTGAGTTTTAAACGAAGAGTAAAAGATTAAATCAGATTGTCTAAAATCTCTTAAGTGTATTTGTATTTATGTTTTTAGATTGTAAAAACATTTTTTTATAAATGTTATAAACTTAGAAGCAATTTTATTGCAGTTATGTGTGTTTAAAGTTTTTTAGGCAAATTTTTTGTACCAAACAAAATTTATTGTAATACAAACTATTAGATCTAGGTTTTTCTGTCATTTTAAATCGAACAACTTTTTAACGACTTTTTTAACAAAATAGTCTAAAAAGTCTATAAAAAGCAATTTTGTTGTGCACTGTATATTAGAGAGATAATTACTATCAGTATAGTGTTTTAAATGCTTTTTCTTGTGCTTTTAGATTGCCAAACTTTGCAATCGACTTATATGTAAAAATGATTTATGTTAAAATCATTTAATGACATTAGGGCTTAAACATTACATTGTTTAACAATTTATGAATATTTGTTTACTAAGAATAACAAACATTTAGATAACTAAAGAAATTTATTTAAAGTATTAGAAGCGAATACGATATGTAAATAACTCTTCCAGTTCTTTCTTGCCCAAAGTTTCTTCCTCAATTCCTGAGTATAAAATTTCATAGCGTATAAACCAAAACCATAACAATTTTATATTTAAATTTAAAGACCAGTTTATCGTTTTGTGTAGTAGGTCATTAAATTCGTTATTTCTAAGATCAAGTGTAGAAATCTTACTTAAGTTTCTTAAGCTTGTTGGTAGATTTTTTAGCTTGTTATTGACAAGATCAAGCCTATCTAACGTTTGCAACTTTCCTATCTCATCTGGCAGAGTTTCTAATTGATTTTGACTTAAATTGAGTCCCTTTAATTCTTTAAAATTTTCTATCTCGGCAGGTAATGTTTTCAGGTGATTTCTACTGAGATCAAGAAAATTTAATTTTTTTAATTTTGTAGTTTCAATTGGAAACTGATCAAATCGATTATAGGAAAGATTTAGGCATGCCAACTTTTCTAGCTCTCCTATTTTAGCATCTAACTTTTCGAGAACGTTGTCACTAAGGTCAAGGACTATTAACTGTAAGCACCTTCCTATTGCAGCAGGAAACTCTTTAAATTGATTATATGAAAGATCTAATAATGTTAACTTTTCTAGATCTTCTATTTCTTCTGGCAAATTGACTATATGATTTTTACGCAAACTAAGGTTTTCCATCTTTTTACAGTTTCCTATTGAGATAGGCAATTCTTTCAACTCATTCTGTTTGCAATCTAGGATTTTCAACATTTCTAACTTTCCTATCTCATCAGGCAAAGGAGCTAGTTTGTTTTAACAGACATAGAGCTCTCGCAGTTTTAAGCATTTGCATAATCTAGCAGGCAAAGATTTAAGATTATTTGATTTTAAATTTAGCCGCTCTAAATTTTTTAATCTTCCTATTCTGCCCGACAATGAAGTAAGCCCATTATTAGAAAGATCTAATTTTGCTAATCCTGAGCAATTGAATAACTTGAATGGCAATGACTTTAGCATAGGATTTTTCAATATAACTAGCTCTTTTAATTTTTCTAATTCTCCTATTGAAGAAGGCAACGAAATTATACTTGTACCCTTAATTTCCAGCTTTTCTAAATTCTTGCATTCTTTAATTTTGTCACTTATCGAGGTAATACTTAAGCCTTCCAGTTACAAAGATCTTTCTTCCATTTCTTCTGGTTTAAACTCATACTCGTAAGCTTATACTATTTGGAAAAGTGTCAACGCTCTGCAAATATTGTTCATCTATGGGTCTGATGAAAATTTTTTATTTATGCAAAATATTGTAAGTGATATAAAAATATCAGTATTTTATTCTTTTCTTCAAAAGCATTTAAAAACATGTATTTGAAAAAAATGATAAAATTTATTCCCGTAATTTTGTCGTAGAAAATAACAGAAAGAATGAAGTTAAGATATTTTAAACTTTCATTTAGAAACAGAAAGAAATTTTAGATAAACTTTTTTTTTATCAATAAATAGACTGATTATATCTTTTTCTAGACTTCTACTGTGCAAAATTTTACTTTGCTTAACTTAGTTCTTTTTAAAAACATACATTATTAGTTTAGCTGAATATAAAATAGATTAATTTTATTAAAAGTCTTTTTGATTTTTTTTAGGGCAAAAAGGTAATTTTTATTAGTTAAAGTGCCAAAAGTAGTTTATTTTTAAGCAGCATTAAAAATAAACGATTTAGCTTACAACTGTTATGCCATTGGCTTGCAAATGCTGCAAAATTCCATTACACAGACTACAAATATCTGAAAAATTTACAAGAACGGACACAGTTAGCTGTAAAAACACTCCTAGAAACATTTGTTGAAGGTCAGGAAAAGGCAGGACTTTTTGCTTGAGCTCGTCAATCTTTTCTTTAGTTTCGTCCCTTAACTTTTCGCTCGCTTCCATGATTTTCTTAAGATTACAACTTGTATAATCTTGTATTTGTTTTATTTCATGGTTGGTCTCTTGAGTTTCTACGGTTAAATTTTGAAAATCTTGTTTTAAGACAGAAATCATTTCTTTAACAGAGTTAGAAATAGTTGCATATTCATCAAAAATATTATTTACTGCACTAAAATAGTTTTGTCTTATATTGTCTGCTTCATTTAAAACAGAAGTAAAAAATTCCTCACTTGGAGAATTCTCTGCAATCGGATTAGCATTGTAACTACTGTTTCCCGAAGCTAAAACAAACATTGTTGCATATAGCAAAATATTATAACAAGATAAAATAAAATAATAAAGAGTTCTCATCCTTACATATAAAAAAAAACAATTTTATTGCAAAAATCTTCCAAATGATTTTGTGGTTTGAATAAACTTATAAAAAGCTTATACAAGCAAAATAGAAAAGTTTTGCCCCTTAAATTTCAGAAAAACTTTAGCTAAAGATAAAAACTTTATTTTTAAAAGCAAAATATAAAAGACTCAAAACAAATAATCAATAATTTAATAGCTCTTTTTGTTTTAAATATTTTAAGAAACTTTGATAAAAGACATCTACTATCTTTTTCTTAAAATATAAAAAAGCATAAAACTCACATAGATTTAGCTTAAATAATTGTAAATGAAAAGAAAAAGGGAGCTTGATGGATCGATCTTTGTAAATATGAACATAAAGCTAGAAAACAAGAATATTTTCATAATCATATTATATATTAAAAATAGTAATTTATAAAAGATGTAATTTTATCTGCTTAGCTTAAAAGTATACAAAATGCAACACATTGCTAAGAAGACTTTCATTTTTTGAATAGATACTATGTATAAGAGAAAAAATTACTATCAACATAGTGTTTTGAATATTTTTATGTTTTTAGATAATCAAATTTTTGTAGGGAATGATTTCATGCATAAGAATAACTTATGAATATTTGTTTACTGAAAAGAACAAAATTTTGAAAACTAAAGAAATTTATTGAAAGTATTAGAAGCGAATACGATATGTAAATAACTCTTGTAGTTCTGCCTTGCCTAAAGTTTCTTCGTCAATTCCTGTGTCTAGAATTTCATAACCACTATACCATGCCCACAATGACATTATTATATTGTAAAAAAAGTTTCTCTTATTTTGTGGTAGGTCATCATGAAACTCGTTTTTTCTAAGATCAAGTGTAGAAATCTTACTTAAGTTTCTTACGCTTGTTGGTAGACTTTTTAGCTTGTTCTTGTTAAGATAAAACTCTTTTAAGCTTTCACAGTTTCCTATCTCATCTGGCAAAGCTTTTAATTGATTACGACTTAAATCAAGTAAATTTAACAATTTAAAATTTCCTATCTCCACAGGCAATGTTTCCAGTTGATTTCTACTGAGATCAAGAAAAGTTAAATTCTTTAAATTTGTCAGTTGAAGTGGAAACTCTTCAAATCGATTGTTACACAAAACAAGTTTGCTTAACTGCTCTAACTTTACTATCTCAGATGGAATGCCTGTCAGTTCATTTCCGCTGAGTTTGAGAGAAGTTAAATTCTTTAAGTAAGTAATTTCAATTGGGATCTCTTTAAACCTGTTTTCATTAAGAGAAAGACAAGTTAAACATACCAGATCTCCTTTTTTGCATCAAACGTATCAAGTTTGTTGTTACTAAGGTCAAGGGTTCTTAACAGTAAGCACTTTCTTACTGCATCAGGAGCATAATTAAATTGATTATGAGAAAGATTTAAACATGTTAGTTTTTCTAAATCTCCTATTTTAGCATCTAGCGTTTCAAGATAATTATAGCTAAGATCAAGTTCTTTTAACTGCATGCATTTTCCTATTGCAGCAGAAACCTGTTTAAATTGATTAGAAGAAATATTAAGAGATATTAATTTTTCTAGATCTCCTATTTCTTCTGGTAAATCAATCAAATAATTTTTGCGTAAATTAAGGTTTTTCATATCCTTACAGTTTCCTATTGAGATAGGCAATTCTACTAATTTATTACTTTCGGTGTTAAGGAGTTTCAACTTTTCTAATTTTCCTATTTTATCTGGCAAAGAGGTTAATTCGTTGCTGTAGATATTAAGCTCTTGCAGTTTTAAGCATTCGCATAATTCAGCAGGCAAAGATTTAAGATTGTTTGAATTCAAATTTAGCTGCTCTAAATTTTTTAATCTTCCTATTCTGCCCGACAATGAAGTTAGCCCATTATTAGAAAGATTCAGTTTTATTAACTTTGAACAATTAAATAATTCTTCAGGTAATGACACAAGCTTAGAATTATTAAAAATGGTTAATTCTTCTAAACTTTTTAATTCTCCTATTGAAGAAGGCAATGAGGTTATTTCAGTATGTAAAATTTCTAAAATTTTTAAATTTGTGCATTCTTTAATGTTGTCACTTATATAGGTAATATCTGAACCCGCTAAAACTAAGCTTGTTTGACTCATGTCTTTGGTTGTAAATTTTCGCTCGAGAGCCCCCACTCTTTGAAAAAGTATTAACGTTCTACAGATAATGTCCATCTATGAACCTGATAAAAATTTTTATTTATGTAAAATATTGTAAGTGATAAAAAAAATAAGTTTTTTTTAAGCATTTTAAAACACGTATTTAAAAAAAATAAAAAAATTTGCCCCGTAATTTTGTTGTTGAAAGTAACAGAAAGAAAAAAATTAAGATATTACAATCCTTTTATTTAAAAAATAAAAGAATTATCGAAACAACTATGTCATTCGGCTTAGCATGCCGTATGACATAGTTGTTAGTTTGTAAATAAAAATTTAAATTACAATCCTTATGTTTTTGAAGGACAGCAAGCGAGAGTTGGACTTTGCTCATTTTATGGGATTGTTACTTGCTGCTGATAATTAAATTGATTTGTTAAAAACTTTATTACTTGTGTACCTGTTTACTTTTTAAAGATTTTATTTACTTGTATATCCTAATGATTTTTAAATAAAATAAAATATGATATATATGAATAAATAGCCCTTAACCATGACTACGTTTCACTAAAAAGACTTAATTTGTTAATCTGGTGCATATCTAAACTTTCATTTTTTTTAGTAAAATTAGGCTGTTTAATATTCTTATTCCTACTTATCTTGGCCAGCAATGTTAAATATTGTCTAGGAAAGACTGCTTTTGTTGCGGAATTGTGCAGACAGTAGAATAAAATTTGCAAATCTATGGCACATCCAGTGCTAGAATAAAATGGTTAAACATTTAGATCATAAAAATTTACCAATACAATTTACTAAAGATTTATTTTTTTATTCTGTAGAATATGTAAGAATTTTTTCAGATTTTCTCTTTCAAAGCTTGAAATCTACTGAGCATGTAATTTTCTTTTGCTTTTTATTCACAAATCAGCCTGCTAGCAGCAATAATCATTGCATCTTCGGTATGAGTTCCTTCGTCGGACAGAAAAGAATTTTGAATTTTCTCGCTGAGAGAAGGATAAGGCAGAAGTTTTTGTTTCAATTTTTCAAATCTTCCCTTTGCCTTGTTTCTTATTCTATTCCTCAATTCGATAATTCTTGTGAGATTCTGCTTAGTTTCTCTTTTTAATTTTAAGTCTTTCCCAGAACCCGGCACTTTAGAATCACTTTGCAGAGCTTCATCATTTTTGATCTGCTTTATTTTTATTTGATATAGGTTTATAAGGTTATTTATCTCCGCGTTGATAGTTTCTGATTCATTGCGGTAGTCTTCTAAAATCTTTTTCATTTCTCCTTCAATGGAATTTATAAAGTCGTCAACGGAATCCCGCGGATTGGCCTCTGCAACAAGCGTGTGCTGATAATAGCCTGCACTCACAGGACATAAATAGCTTATAAGATTTAGCCAAATGTAGATATCACCTAAAACTTTCATCAGGAGATTTTTCATAACGTTTTTAGAAAACATCTTTTTAAATATCTGTGAGGCGTGTGCTTCGAAAGTTTGAATCTCATTGAAGGAATTCTGTAACTCTGATTTTTATTAATGATATGTTTCATGTTCAAAAGTGGAAGAAACGAACTGCAGAAAGAAAGATCAAAAGCATTCATTCTTAAACTAAGTAAAATTTTGCAAAAAAACATAAATAGGAGCTTCAAGTATTGTGTTCTAAAGAATATTCCAAGACAAAGTAGTCAACAAAAGTTTCTTTCAATTAATACCATCCAAAATAGTTGATAAAAAATCTCACAAAACCTACGAATTTAATACATTTTCCCAGTCTTTTTCTTTTAAAAATTGTTTAACTTCATTGTATTTTTCATCTAGAGTTCGTTTAATCTGACTCAATTCAGCAGATAAATTTAAAGATATTAGATGATTTTTTTGCCCAAAATGAGTACTAAATACTGCCATCTTTTCAAGATAACATATCTTTTTTTCTGCAATTTCTTTAGAATGGTCTAAATAAGTTTTGCGTCACAATATGCCGACGATTTTATACGTTCCAATTCGAAAACAATTTTAGGATCAGATTTTTTAGTTTTAAAAAAGGCTAATAGTGATCTTAAATATTTCAATTTGTAAACTCTTTTAGAATAATGTTTCCTTGTTTTTTCAAAGTAATTAAGGAATGATTGCTTTTCTTGTTCCAGAGAATTTATGATTTTATCGGTTTCAGTTCATACTCATCCACAATCTCTTTTGCTTCAGCTTTAAAAAACTGTATAAGATCTTCAACTAAAATGTTTGGATTTGCACTATTCAAGGGACTGTTTTGGGGATCAGTGCGTTCTGAAGCCAATACAAACGCTATAGCACATATCAAAGTATGGATGCTAGCAAAAACTATGAATACTTTTCATATGGGCAATGAAAATTTTTTTCTAAATTTTTGACCAGTTATTTGCCAAAATAAAGCAATTAAAATACTAAAAAACAAAAACAGATGTTTTTTGGTCATTGAAAACTCAAATCTAGTTAATCTGCTAATTTTGTCTATTTAAATATTGTTGTTTAAGCTAGCCATCCTGAATTCTAAAAATTCTGTTTAACACAATAAAATTTTGTTTAAAAACAGAATAGTAAACTTTAAATCAAATGTATCAAAAAAATAGAAATAAATTACCTTTCAAAAATGTTATAAATACTTAAGATTAATGCCCTTAACTTTAATAATCTCATATCTATCTTTTACAAGTTAGCTATGGCTTTAAATTTCTATTATTTTTCTTCTCTTCTAGTCACATACTGCATTTCTACTAGTCAAACAACTATACTTCTTCTAGTAACTCACCTCTTCCAAATTTTACCATTTGTTTTCTACCCTCTCCCAGATAATGCATGAATCTATGTTTAGCAACAAAATAACTCTGACAACACCTACCGGACTAAATACTGTACGAGTTGATATCATAAAGGGAGAGTCTTATGTTGAAATACGACTGATTGATACATCCAGCATATTTTCACTGTATGTTTGCAGTATTACGTCCTCAGATTATTATATTATTAAGAGAGATCAGGACATTCTTGTGGACTACGACAGGTTTGTTCAAGTACTGATAAACTTGTTCCATGGCACTGCTAGCAACAAGTATTCTGCAACCTTCAATGACGGGGTCCTCCGATTTATAGAAAATTGTGAGTTTAGGAATATCTGCCGGCTGGAATTGAAGTTCAACAAGCCAGAAGAGGCACAGTTCAAGAGATACCTCGGGGATCTTCTTGGAAGAATGGAGAGTGACAACATAAAGCTGATTAAGGAGAATTCAATACTACGGGATAGATGCATGAATGGGGACCGGGAGTTGAAGGAGAAGATAAGATTTCTGGAGTCTGAGAATACAGAAATAAGGAGAAGGTATGAATTGGTAAGCAAAGACCAATCGCTTCTTGAAGGAAAGCTCGGATCTAAAGAGGAAGAGATTGCAAGATTAACTAATAAAATTTATTGTCTTGAGAATGAGAATTCACAGCTGAGGTATGAGCTGGAGAAGTTCCAAAGAGAAAATTCCTTGTCGTACAAAGAGCAATTAAAGACCAAAGAGAGCCAGGTGGAGGAGATTACAAAGGAGATGGCCACAGCCAACGACCTGATAAAGCGCCTGAGACAGGAGAATCTTGAGCTGAAGGAGTACAAGAAGAGTACGTTGGCAAGCACCCAAAGGGAAAGTGAGATGGTTGATGAGCTGCGTGAGAAAATAGAGGAGCTTAGCAAGAAGCTCACTCACTCTGAGGCAAAGTACAAAAAGGTTAAGGAAGAAAATAAAGAAAAGACACAAAAAATAGACAATTTGCTTGAACAGCTCAAAAATACTTCTAAGAGACTAGAAAATGCACAGAATGTTTACAATCATTTTTATTCGAAAAAAGTGGACGATCATGCTGACAATTTCTCAGATACCTTCAGTCTCAGGCCTGAGTCTCCTCCACCAAGCTAATGCTTGTTTAAAACACTAAATGGTGATATTTTATGCATAGTTGACTATTTTTATAAATTCACATTTATTGTTTGTTTAATAATAAATTGTTGTGTTATGAAGAAGCTTTGTAATTACTTGATTGCATTATGTAGTTTTATTGAAGAAAGGCAAACCATAAAGCTTTTATGTTAGGTATTTCTGATAAAAGCAATGTTCTCATTAAAAAAGTTTGTAAGGTTTTATAGTAAAAGTGGAATGTAAGTAACAACTTTAGTCTTAAATTGAATTACTGTAAGTAAAACGAGTCTTATAAAGGGAAGCTTGTTAAAAGCTACTATACTTTACTTTTCATGACTTAATATTTACTGTTTGTTAAGTATTAAAATAAATATTTGCCCATGAATTCAAATACCCGACATTGCTTTATAAAAAGCATGCTGAAGACGAATCTGTCATAAAAAATATTGAATGCATCTGTCTTTCAAAAATAAATTTTTAATTAATTTAATTTTGCTGCCCATGGCAAGATTAAAATCGCCGAAAATTACAGAGAACATGGACAGCTGTGATGAGGACAGTGTCAGCTGCTTCGAAAGCGAGAGCGAGACAACTAACGCGCATGACGAATCGGTTGAAGTCGAGGAATTTGGAAATTATCAAAAGTTCATTGATTTTTTTTATTCAAGATATACGTTTTCTGTTGCTTTATCTATAATTTTAATTGTACTGTCTTTTTTTACTTGGAATTATCCGATTCCAATCAGCAGTGGGTCTCTTCCCGCTGGCACTTCTGTTTCGGCTGGAAGAATATGTTTGTTCTACGGTGTACTCGTTTTTATGACCATCAACATTGGATTCGAGTTCAAAGCCATAACCATGCACATACTGAAGAAGTCAAAAGGCGATGCTTCTTTTTGCTACTACTTCAATGAGCTTTCTTATTACATTGCATATTTGATTGCTCTCATTTTCCAGTATTTCTACTTCTTCAACTCCTTTGGAGACTTGTATTTTGAGTTTACTGCTGGTTTCAAGGTCAAAATTCTCAGCTCCCTCCGGATCGCCATGATGTCTGTTTTCCTCCTTGCGCTCCTCAAGGCCCTTGTCAAGCATGTGTCAATGAGATTCAACTACAACACCTTTATCAATGGCATAAGGAAATGCATTCTGTTTGACTTTTTTATCTGTCTGGTCTCTGCCATAAGGGAGGCTGACGAGGACATAGTAGGAAGCGAAAAGATATGCAGTGAAAATGTCATTCAGATGAGTGGAAACCCAGAGAACAATGGGTCTTCTCACAATGACGAGAGAAGGATGGATGACGAGGAGATTATAGTTGACAATTCTGTTGTTAAGAATAGCTTTATCTTAAAAAGGAGGTTTAGGGCAGAGCATGTCAATGATCTGAGCTTCTCTGAGAAGAGACTTTTAATAAAGGAGTTTTTTGATCTTGTTTCCGTGGCATCAACCTACACTGGCAGCATGCCTGTTATTCTCGGGAAAATAAAGTCTAAGGCCCAGCACAAAGCTAGCAAGTTGGTAAACAAGCTAAGGCGGAGAGACAGAATTTTTAAGATTGGCGACCTAAGCAGGTACTTCAAAAACGGTGGAACTTTTGAGTATTTTATAAATCAGCTGGGCCTTAAACAGGACGAGAATATCGAAAAGGACCACATTTCTGTTATCATTGAAAAGACGTACAAAGACAGGTATGTCATTTCTAAGAATCTCGAGCAGATGAACCAGGCCTTGGACAAAATTTCAGCTTCTGCCAAAGTCCTTATTTTTACTTTTGCCGTTATTCTGTTCCTTGTCACCTCTCAGACAGACGGGCAGATGGGATTTCTTTCCTCCTGTGTTTCCACTGTGTTGGGAACACAAATAATTTCTAAGATTCTCTCAGATAACGTCATTCAGTCCATAATATTTTTGTTCATCATCCATCCGTTTGATATTGGCGACAGGGTTCTAGTTAATTTGAATGGAATACAGGAAAATCTGCTAGTTGCTGAATTGAACGTCTTTTCTACTACATTTTTTAGGTGGGATGGAACCTTTTTCTTCGTTCCCAACAGCGTACTTGTCAATACACCGATCAGCAACATCAGGCGGAGTGGTGCAATAATGGAAAACCATATAATACAAATAAGTGCGAGTACCAAGCCAGAGAAGTTGCAACGCCTCAAGGAGATGCTTCGGAGCTTTGTTGCCGAGAGAAGTGACTATTATACAGACTACATCCTGGTGAACTATGACAGGATAGAGGATTCTAACAAGCTGTTTATTAAGGTTCTCATGCAATATCAGAGCAATTTTCAGCACTACGAATTTTATTTGAAAAAGAAAAGTGTGTTTATTGCTGAACTTAGCAGATGCCTGAAAAGCTTAAAAATTGAATATAAATTGCCTGTGCAGAATGTGAATGTAGTAAAAAGCGGCATTGAAAGCCTTACGTAGATATTTTTAGATTTGATTGCATTTTTTGTATGTTCAAATGTCTTTTTAATAAATTACTGTTTTGAGAATTGCTTTGTAATTAAAATTACTGCTTTGAGAATTGATTTGTATCGTAAATTACTGCTTCGTAATGTGATCTATGTTTTAAGCAAAAAAGATAGCTTTACTTGAGCAATCACAGCAAAAAGACCTAGTTCAACAGTGTAATGATACGATATCATGTTGTTATAGTCGCCTCTCAAGGGTGTATAGCTCAGTGGTAGAGCCTCCGGCTGCAACCCGGTATGTCGCAGGTTCGATTCCTGTTGCACCCTCTTTTGTGAAAAAGTAACCTATGTTTTGTTAAATACCACGTTTAATCATTTTATTTAGAATTTTTATTTTCAAGGAAATTTGAGATGTTTAATATTATGCATTTAAATACTAACATGAGACTTGAAAATAAAATTTAACAAAGTTTTAGATTGTCACAATTATGTAGGCCTTAAAATACATCAGGGGCTGCTTATAAATTCATCGATGTTATACAAATAAGTTCCCTCAAGCTTGCTTTTTGAGATGCTCCTGAAATCTCTCAGACCTGACTGTATCTCAGAATCGTCGAACTTACCTCCTACCCCTGCCTTCATAAAGGCGTTCTCCATGTAAAAAATAAGATATTCCATCTTCTTTTCCTTTGTGTTTATAAACAGATTCTTCATTATAACATCTATCTTCTTGTTAATCTCTTTTTTTAGGAGATCACATGCAAATGCATCGCAATCCCAATCAAAGGCACTTAGCTCCCCAATGACCTCGTTCAAGACGTAGTACATCAGTCTCTGTATGAAGTTGACATACTTCGTAACACCTATTCGTCTGGAAAGATGGTCGATCTTCTTTAGCTTCCAAAGAAACCTAAAAATATAAGAAAGCTTGATCATAAGATCTTCCTCCAGCAGCATGGACATGGGGAAGTTGAGCTTGCAATACAGAGAAAATCCGCGATCGCTACAATTGCTTTCCTGATCTATAAAGCCGTGAGAAGACCCAACATCCTCCATCCCAATATAAATGTCCATTAAGCAATTAAAGGGATTCCCAGGAAAAGAAGATTGGAGAGACTGCTCTAGGATGGAAATAATGTTTTTCCTAGAAAATTTGCGGGACTCCTTTAACGACACAAACAAATTTTCGATAAAATCTCCCCTTCCAAAGAGAAAAGTGTCATTTAGGTATTTTAAAAGCTCAATAATCTGATACTTTTTGATAAAGTGCTCGTAAAGCATTCTGTTGATGTTGTTCAAGATAATTTTCAAGCTGCTCAGCGAACGGTTCTTAGAAAGATCCAACTTTCCAATTAAAACCTGAATAGACGGATCTAAATTCAGCAGGCCAGTCTGTTTCATGAAATGTGTGTACTTGCCGATATACTCAATAGACTCAGCAGTGGCCTTTGAAATAAAAGGAGGTATGAGCCCATAGTCTAAGACACCATCCCGTATAAAATACTCTTTATATACATCTTTGACTACACCATTCAGCAGGTACTCTCTTGTGAAGTCATTGTACGTTTGAAAAACTGTTTCTTTGTAGTCCATTATGTCTTCATCAATATTGTCTTTGTGTATTAGCAGTGCTGGAATATTCTTGTAAATATTGCTTATTCCGCCTATCTTAAAATTATCATTTCCTGAAAAATACTCGCAAAAAAGTCTTTTTTCCTTTATTATCTCGTCGATCCTGCTAATTTTGCTGATCTCCTGGTAGATAAGGTACATCCCAGAATAGAACGAAAGCAAGTCCTCTTCTGAGGCGAGAACCGTAGCCTCGTATGCCCTTAGGAACGGAATTAATCTTGTCAAAAAGTTCTTGTGGGTCACGCTTGACGGCTTCTGCAGTTCCAACTTCAGTTTTTTGTAGACTAGGCTTTTTGAATACACCTGCGATACAAGGTTATACAAAGCATAGTTTATCTGGTCTTTTAGCTGGCAGATCTTTATTGGATTGAAGAACGAGACCTCAAATCCAAGAGCAGCCTTTTTAATATTTCTCCTAAGATCCTCTTCTATGCTGAGCTTTTGGTTGGAAATGCACAAGAACACATAGATAAGCTTGTCACATGTTGAATTTCTCTCCATGTTTTTGTACAGCATCCATGCCTCCAGAGAGTGCTCTTTCAGCAGCTGATCAATGAGCAGCACATCTACAAGTGTGGGCACTTGCAGTGGGATGGCATGTCTCTTCAGTGTTCCCAGAAGAGACTCAGAAGGCTTGTTGGGATATAGCAGTCTTTTGGCCAACTTTGTTATTAGATTGTTGTTCATTGCAGGGAGCAACAATGCATAAAATACTAAATTTTAGATGAATGAACAACAATGCATAAAATACACAGTTTTTGATTGAACCTTTGGGTTAGGAGTGACCAAGTAAATGCCGAAACTAAAATACTTTGTTATAAAAGCAGAATATTATTTGATCAGACAGGTTTTATGCTTAAATTTTCAATTATTGCATAAATAAACATATTTAATAGTATTTAAATTAAACCTGACTAACTACATTGAAAATGTCTTCTCCATTCAAAAAATTTGTGAACTCCTCTATTGACAGTACTAAATTGCATCCATTGACTGTGATGTCTACAAAACTAGCCTTTGGAACCAAAATCCCATCCAGGTCTTCAGATATCTCTACAGTTTCCTGAATGCCCAGTATTTTGAGTATTTCACGGCATTTATCGCTTCCTTCTGTTTCTTCCCCAGTCCAAATTAACGGAGAAATCACTGATGATGTGATAAACAGTGACTTACTGACATTTTCTGCTTCATCCCTGATATTTGAATTGTTTACAAGCTCTATTCCTGGCAGGAAACTAAATGAAAAGACATTGTCCTTAGGCCAGAGTATGTTGTAAGCTTCAGCATTCAGAATAACCTGAGGATGGGAATATGCGGTATTCTCATATCTTGAAAATATCTCAAGATCCATGCTCATAAGGTGAAACTGATGATATTCCTGCTGAAATCTCTGCTTTATGAAAAGTAGTGCATCGTAATACATTCTTCCTGTAGCAATCATTCTTACATAGTAGCTCTTGTACAATTCTATAAAATTGGGATTTATCTCGGCTATGAAGCAGAATATGTTTGATATTTTGTGGCCGGGAATCCAGTAAAAGAGATCATCCTTGATCTTCTTATTCTGCAGAAATATCAAGGATGATTCAAATATGTCAGGCCTGCCCATCAGCTCTCTCCTTATTTTGTCAATATGCTTTAAAAAGAATTTGTCTCCATTCTTGAAGCTCTCCTCTGCGTAATACAATGCATTGATTGAAGAGAGCTTGCTTAGCTTGAAGGATGTTTTGGGCTTGGTGCTCAGAAGCGGAATGTACGAAAAAGATGGCTCTTCTTCTGTTTGTTCTTTTAAGTTTTGTCTATCTTTCTGTATTTGCTCTATCATTTTGGGAATATAAAATATTGCAATAGTTTTTAATAGCAAGGATTGTTTTTGCATTACCACCAAGCACAAACCTAGAATTTAAGTCTGTTCTTTCCAACTCATCTATTTTAAAAATGAATTTACACGTTTTATTAAAGTTTATTCTTTAGCAAAATGCAAAAAATTAAACTTTAGTTTTTCTCAAGTCTTAAGCATAATTAAAAACCTAAATTTAATTAAAATACAAATGTCTTAAAGTTAAGACATTATCTGTATTTCTGTAACAAAACAAATTAGTACTTTTTGATTCTTGTAAGTTTTCTAAGCCGATGACATCTTGCTAATCTTCTTTACTCTGACTTTCTTTTGGCTTACAGACAACATTCTCAGAGCTTTTGCTTAGTTCTATGGCACTGTCTGCAGCAGTGTAGATGAATGCGCTAAAGTTTCCAGTTTCTAATTGTTTAAAGATTGCATCGTCATTGTCAAGCAAATGAATAGCCAAATTAGAGGCTAGATCAGTCAAAATATAATCAGTTGGAGAACCTTTAAAAGAATCAGAGTCTGTAGCACGACTTTCAAAAAAACTTTCAACCCATTCTGCCCGCGAAAGTTCATCCTGCTTTGATTGTGAATTTTGAAGATCGTGTAAAAATATATTTATGGACGATGCTATTTCAAAGGCAGATGAAATATAATAAATAACCTTAGAATTATCCTTTAGGAATTCCTTGACTTCTCTATCATCTATTCCATATAGCTTTTTATATTCAGCAGCATATGCTCGAAAGTTTTCCCGAAATTGATCATTGATCTGTGACAAATTAGAGAAAAGTCTTGTAAATCTTTGAATTTCGCATTGACGGTGGTTTTCATACTTACAGCCAATCGGTGCTTCTAGATTAATTTGTTCCAAAGAGTTTCTGATAGCAAATTCATTCAACAAAAGTAGATTTTCAATATGATCAAGTTTTAATCGATTTTTTGGTTCAACTTTAACTTTTTTAAGTTTGGAATGAGTTTTATCCAGCAAGTTTAAAAGCTCGCAATATACGGATGAATGAGGGAAGCCTAGAGCATTAAATATACGGAATAACTTCAGTTCATGTCCATGGTTGATCACAGAATTTAAAAACCTTAAATCAGGCTGAGCGTTTTGAAAGAAGCGTTCAATTATTCCTGAAATATAAAGCTTGTTAACCAGCTTATCAAAAGATGGATTCTGTGCATTTGAACTAAAAACAAATTCCTTGTTTTTAGGAAAAGTCTTCAAAAAACTAACAATCTGATCAATCTTCTCTTCAAAAAGAAGATCCCTGCGCTCATTCAATTTTTTTAGCTCCTTATTAAAGCGTATCCTATTTAGATAAAAAGAATCTTCAAATTCAGTGTCAGCCACTGATAAGTCTGACTCTTGTTTTATTTTCAGGAACAAACCATCATCTAGCCGTGCTTTCTTTTCTAAAGTTTCAGATGATGAAGATGTGCAATATGTCATTGCTAACTGGTACAGCAAAACACTAGTTGCTTTCATAGGGTTGCCATATTTTTTTCTTATAAAATTTTTTAAGCTTATTATTTTAGTGTTTAATCAGAAAAAAAAGAAAAATAAATGATAGAGTTTACAGCGTATGATTAACAAAGCTCTCAAAGAATCCCATTTTAACTAGCAGAAAATATAGTTGTTGGAAACCAGTCTTTGCTAAAAATCTAGAAGCCGGGAATCTCTGTTTTAAAATTTTATGAGAAGATGAAAATAACAAATAAGTTTATTTAAACTATAACACTTTTAGAAATTTTGATTAATAAAAATAAATTGCATTTGCTTTTTACTCTTATACACTCTAAACTCTAAAAAAATAAAGATTTTTAGCTTCTACAATGCTAGAATGGTCTGGATACAAAAATTTTGTTTTTTGCTAGTAAAATGACGATTTTATGAGAGCTATGTTGATCATACGCTGTAAACTCTATCATTTATTTTTCTTTTTTTTCTGATTAAACACTAAAATAATAAGCTTAAAAAATTTTATAAGAAAAAAATATGGCAACCCTATGAAAGCAACTAGTGTTTTGCTGTACCAGTTAGCAATGACATATTGCACAACTTTATCATCTGAGACTCAAGAAGCAATTAAAGATAAATCGAGCCAAGTCGCGGAAGAGAAAGCACCAGTAGATGGTAATCTATTCCTTAAAATAAAACAGGAGTCTAATATACGGATTGATGATACTGATTTCGAAGCTCCTTATTATCTAAATAGGATGCGCTTTAAACAAGCACTTTTACATTTAAATGAGCTCAGAAATATACCTTTTGAAGACAAGATTTATCTGATTTCTAATTTCATAAAGTTTTATCCCAGAGATGAAGGACTTTTTTTAAGCCCAGATGCTTTAATTCCGCATGCTGAAATGCTGTATAATGTAACTCCGCATGCTGGAATGCTGTATAATGAGCTCTATTATTTGGGAATAATTGAGCGCTTTTTCATAACGCTCAGCCTGATTTAAGGTTTTTAAAGTCAGTAGTTGACCAAAGAAAAAACTGGAATTTATTTACGAGTCAGATGATCTAAACTTTCCTCATTTATATACTAGTGTCGAGCTTAAGAGCTTTCTTCGTGCATCTCGTGATAAACTTGAAAAAGTTAAGGTTCATTCAAAAAATAATTTTCTACTTTTGCAACATATAAAAGGATCTCTTTTTTCGATTGAAGATTCTATAATAAGCATTTTGGATAAGATTTATATCTGGACAAAGATAATGCATACGTTTAGGAGAAATCTTTGTGAACTGAGAAAATCCTTAAATATTTTTTCCTGTTTGTCTGAAAACAATGATCACTTAAGGGAGAAATTCCGAGCTTAAGCTGCTGAATATCAAAAGCTTTATGAAATAGATGATAAAGAAGTCAAGGAATTCTAAGAAGAAAATACCAAGCTTGCTTATTATACTTCATCTGCCTTTAAAATAGTATTTTCCATGAATGCACTTTTTATCAGTCTTGAAAGCTTGTATACTGAAAAAGCTAAAGATCCTAAGGCAGGTAATGTACTGAGTATTTTTAAAAGTTATTTGCTAGGCTTGTTTTCAGGCTCAGAGTCTCCAGAAAATCTTTCGACTGATTATATTTTGACTGATCTAGCCTCTAATTTGGCTATTCATTTGCTTGATAATGACGATGAAATCTTTAAACGATTAGAAACTGGAAACTTTAGTGCGTTTATTAAGACTGCTGCAGAAAATGGCGCAGAACTGAGTAAAAACTTTGAGAATGCTATTGATAAGCCAAAAGAAAGTCAGAGTAAAGAAGATTAGCAAGATGTCATCGGCTTAGAAAACTTACAAGAATCAAAAAGTACTAATTTGTTTTGTTACAGAAATACAGATAATGTCTTAACTTTAAGACGTTCATATTTTGATTAAATTTAGTTTTTTAGTTGTGTTTTGAGACTTTAATAAACAAAATTTTTTTCTTTTAGTGATCTGTTGCTGCCTAAAATCTTTAAATTATAAAGAATGTGTTTTAAGGTGTGTCAAAAGTTTAAGACAATCTGATCAAACTTTGTAAAAAATACGTTTCTTGCTCTGAAAATGCAGCTTTATAATGGGCAAAGCAAAACAGTTGTATGGGATGAGAAAGATGTTTTGTTGCTGAGAAAAACTCAAATTCAAATATTTCCTCAAAAAAAACAAAGTTTGCTATATCATCATTATACCAAAACGAAATAAAAAGCCTCAAATTTAATCAAACCTAAACGTGTTAGTTTTAGACACAGGTTGTATGACAAATCTTTGGAATACCAAGAGAAGCTAGATTTGTGTACTTCTCTTCATTTTCAGTACATTTAAAATAGTACTTACAAGAACAAAAATTATCTTCTGTTTATGCTTTATATTTACCAGCTTGCTCTATTTAATCTGGCATATCTTAGATTTATGATCTTGAATTACCACCTTAAAAATCTTATTGGCATTGTCAAACATGTTGTTTTTCAATGACACTACTATAAACTGTGCGCCTGCAAACTCCTTTCTTATGATCTCGCCGATACTTTGGGTATAATTAAGATCAAGAGCTGCATCAATCTCGTCAAAGATGTAAAAGGGCGCAGGCTTGAACGTGAGCATGCTGAATATCAGGCAGAGAGCTATAAGTGACCTTTGCCCACCGCTCAGTTCTGCCAGCGAATTCTTCCAATTGCCAACTTTCACTTTGATTTCAAAACCCTCTGTAATGTAAATGTCTGAGTTTAGTAGAAAGTAAGACAAGAACTTTCTCAAATTCTGGTTGATATGCTCAAATGCTCTCCTGTTCTCCTTGATTCCAATCTCATTCAAACTCTCAATAGTCCGAATTATCTCGCGTTTGTCCTTTTCCAGTTTATTTATCTTCTCTTCAAGGTTCTGTATATCAATTGAATTCTTCTCAAGCAGCTCAAAATTAGAAGGATCCATCGTATTGAGTAATCGCTTGGTTGCAATCCTCTCTTTTAACATCCGAATTTCGTCTTCAAGTCTATTCTTTTCTTCTGCATCAAGCGTTTCTTGTTTCATCTCGAATATACCCTTATCAAAGCTAAACTCTTCAAGCACAGGATATAATCTGCAAATCTCTGTTTTCTGTCCCGTTGTGTTTGCTATATTCTCCTTGTCTTCCTGTACTATGTTTTTGCCAAAGCTGTGCATCTTGCTGCTGACTATTTCCTCATAAAGCTTGTTTATCTTAGACTTTAACTTTACTGTTGTTTTGATCAAAATACCTTTCCGGAAATCAAGACTCTCAGCCATTCTAACACTTACGCGTTTGTTGTTCTCCTTGACCTCAGCCCTTCTTAATTCTTCCTGCAGCTCAAATAGCTTTTTCTGGGATTCGTCCAAACTTCTTGCATTCTTCGCTGCATTTTCTTCATAGTCCCTGATTTCTTCCCTGACTCTCAAACATCTTGCATCGTGGGCCGCCTTCACTTGTTCTTCTTTTACTGCCTCGACTATGCATTTTCTTATCTTTTCAAGTTCTTCTCTAAGGTTAGATACATTCATTTGTGTTCCACACAGTTTCTCAAGCAATTCTGTCTTACTTTTAAGTATAGAAATATCTTCACAGAATTCCCGCCTCTTTTTCTGTCCTTGCAAAAACTCGTCTATCTTCATCATTATTTCATTTGAGGGTATCTCAAGCTCAAGATTTCTGATCTCTTTTTCTCTTCTGAGAATCTCTGACATTCTTACGACATCGTACTTGTAGAATGTTCTTCCTCCTGTGAGTGTGCCCTTGGGGTCGTATACTGTCCCATCAAGCGTAACACACATAACCTTGTTGCTGAAACAAAAGGTGTTTGCGTTCTGCTTGTCTTCAAAAATATAAAAGCCGTTGAATATATGCTCAAATGCCGCATCCAATTTCTTATCATACTTTATAGACTCAATAGCCCTGATAAATCCCGTCCCACTCTTAATGCGGTCGGGATGAACCACAATTTTATTCAATGGAATGCATGAAACTCTGCGATCGCAATTCTTGAGAATCTCAGAAGCTACAGCATCGTCTCTGCAGATGACATACTTTGCTCTTGCCCCTAGGATGGTCAAGATTGCTTCTTTATATTTTGGATCTAAGAACTCAAAGTTCTCGTCAACAGTCCCAAAGACCCCGTCTTTGTAGCTGCGCTGTGTATTGCTCTCATCAGCATACACTCCCTCTAGGATCGGATAGATAATTTTGTTTCTCATGTTTTCACATTCCTCTGCAGCTTTCCTCAATTTTTCCTTTTTTAGCTTTACCTCATTTAAAAAATCACTTTCATGCCGCAATATTTTTGCAAGATCTATATTTTTTAGAGTTTGAAGTTCCTCTTCAATCTTCTTGGTTTTTGACTCATTTAGGTCAGCTAAGATTTCCTTCTGCCGCATTTCTCTTCTTATTTTCTCCAACTCCTCTATTTTATTCATTGATCCGCTTGTCAACTCCTTTGACAATATCTCTTCCCTTTCCACCAATTCTTTTTTGTTGTATTTCAATTCTTTTGACAATCCCTCCATTCTTCTCATCTCTTTTTTCTTGTCTTCCAACTTCCCTCTATCCGCCATTTGCAGCATAATCTCCTCAATCTTGTTTTTTTCTGCATTGATCTTTTCTTTGATTCCAAAGGAGTCGATCTCTTCGAAGCCGTCTATTTCCTTCAACTTCTGTATTATGCTTTTAAGTTCGGCAGAATCTTCAGCATAGCTACCAAGATAAGACGCGAGTTCGGAGACTTTTGTAAAAAACTCATTTTTAGCATATAAAGACTCCTTTCTCTCCAACTCTTCCATGTTTTTCTTCCTATTCTGTTCTAATTCCCTGTTTTCCTCGTATATGGCCTTTTCATTCTTCAGCTGACTAAAAAAAGGGCTTATTGTCTTCTTGAGATGCTCCTGTGCTTCCTTTAGCTTGTGCTCTTTCTTCTCAAGCAACTCAAATGACTTCTCTCGTTCTATACTATAACTCCTGGTCCCAGACGTCTCTTCAATCATATTTTTTAGCTCTGCACTTTTCATGCTTAGAATTTTAGTGATATGTCCTTGCATTACTATAAAATCATTTGTTATCCCTATGCTTTTGCATAGATTTTCAACTGTGTTTTTCGTGCAGCTGTGTCCATTCATTCGGTATTTGCTTTTTCCCTCACTATCTAGTGACCTAGATATTTCCACTTGCCCATAATTCTCGAATCCAGCTGGTGACCTGCTTTTTTCACTATTGTCAAGCACAATAGTCACAGTGCAGTCCTTTCTGTGGATGTTTATCAGCTCCTTGAGAGAGGCAACCCTCATGAATCTGCTGGAGCTCAAGTCCAGCGCAAATATTATTGCATCTATGATGTTACTCTTTCCTGACCCGTTCATCCCTGTGATGGCTGTAAAACTCCTGTCGATGTTCTTCAGTGTTGTTTTATTGGAATAGCACTTGAAACCATCCATTACGATTTCCCTTATGTGCATGGGCTTGAAAACATTGATGAAATTATTTCCTAAGCAAAGAGTCTATTTGTGCAAAATGAATTGATGATACAAAAAACTGTAAACAGATGTGCTTGCTGTAAATAGCATTGTTTAAGGATGATTTGTTACTAATCATTTTGTGTCTTTGACCTAAAATAATTTATTGAAAGAAACTGATTGTTTTGTGAGGAAGTTAGGTTGTAGAAATCTATAATTCAATGCATTTGCCTGCATCAAGCATGAGGTATAATTCAAGAAACATCATAATCAATATAATGCAATCTTTGCTAAAATTCTCTCGATTTGCCTCTCAATAAGAAAATTGAATTTTAAACAGAAAAATGAATTTGAAATAGAAAAAAAACCTATTAGAATCTCACATTAGTTGAGAAATAACTGTAATTATTGCAATAATAAAACTTTCTTGTTTTCATATGATGTTATTTGTTTTATCAACTCGCATTAGACAATTTATCTGTCTGAATGCCAATTTTGAGAATTCTTCTTTTTGTAAAATTTTTTCTAAAAATACGAAAATAGAGTATTGCATTAGCCAAGATATCTAGCAAGTAAATGATTATTACACCAAGTGTGTCTAAGCGTAAATCTGTGACTCTCTTACCGTGCCGCCATCTAAAATTTAGTCATTTGTAATATGCAATATTTCTGCAATCAATTTTTTTGGAATAATTCTCAAAAAAATAAATTTGTAAATGTGTATATGCTTAGCAGTCAAAGAATTCTAGCAATGACTTGGCAAATTGCTAATTTTTAAACCCAAAGATCTCAAAACTCTCTTCAGAAATCCAAAATAATGATGTTTTTATATTTTGAGATTTTTTTTAAAAATTTTTTCACCCACTCAAAATGGAGAATCAGTTTTCGCAGCAACTTTTCACAGTAGTAACCAACTTTTCTAATTACGAAAACCTTGAAGATATTTGGGTAAAGAACTTGGTTCTAAACTGCACTATAATCTCCATAGTAGTGCTTTTGGCGCAAGCTGTCTCGTACGTCTTCTTTGGTAAGTGCAAATTTTCCATGTTCAGTGCAGGCTATTCTAAGATACGGAATAAGTCTATCCCAAGCACCAAAGAAAAAGAAAACGATAAAAGCATAATGGGATTTATATTTGTGTTGTCTCTGACAAATCTTGCTGTCCTTTATTCTTTAATAATTACAAAACCTGATAAATTTGGTTCTCTGAAGCATGTTTTCGCAATTATTTTAGCAATTCAGATATTTTTAGGCGCTATAGATCTTTACAAAAATACAGAAAAGGATTATATTCTCAAAACAAAATTTGAGTCAATTATAAATTCCTTGAATCTCATGAAAGTGAGTACAGTATTATGCATTTTTACGTCAATCCCTCTGCTCCCCCTAATTAACTTTGGTCTCTATATCTCTCAAACTTTGTCAGAAAATTATGGTTGGTTTCAGATTTTGCTTTTAGGAGTCAAGTTTTGCTTGTATACTGTATTGATCTTTGTTTTGAGTTCAGTTCTTAATATACTGCTTGCTTTTTTGCTTTTACTGATTACCTTGTTTCTGATTGGCATAATTATAATAATATATAAGTATCCAAAATTAGATTCCGGCAGTGTTGAACAAACCCCAAAATTTGATCTTTGCAGCGTTACACAATACTTTAAATTAAATTTACACGGCAATAAACAAGACACTGAAAGCTTTCCACCAAGCGTTGAACAAGAGCTGTAGTTGAATAAAGTTTAGTTCTAGACCTTTTAAAACTAAAGTGTAAAAATAAAGCATAAAGTTGTCTTTTTAAGTTGTGTAATAAAAACGATGACGGTGAGATTCGAACTCACGCCCTCAGAGAGGAGATGATTAGCAATCACCCGCGTTAACCACTTTGCTACGCCACCTCGGGAAGTGTCATAATTGTGTATAAGTGCTTATGTGTCGATCTATTTCTGCCTCACATTTGTATCCTCAATCATGGATACGGAGACAAAAGAAGAGATCAATAAATTCATCAAGGAATCGTGCGAGAAGCTGAAAGTGTCAAACTTTGTCTCTGCTACAGCCAAGACCATATTTTACAAGGCCAAGACCACGATTTCAGACGCAGAATGGGAGACCTTGGCAGCCACCTGCATTTATCTGAGCTGCAAGATATCTGAGCTATACATTCCGCCTGAAAAGTTTAAAAGCATTGTCAGTTGCGACCTTTCCATAGAGCTAGAAACTAGGATTATGAAAATAATAGACTTTAATTTCAATTTTTTTGATATTTACCAATTTGTCATTTCTGTCTGTAAAACCCTAAACTTTAATGCAGAGGAGAAAGTCGAAAGGCTTGATAAAATATTTTCAGACACGAGAGTGAATAGTGTAGGGTTTCTAGGACATGCTTATGAGGTAAAACATGTATGCTTGGCAGTTTTTGAGAAGAACGAGGTTGAACTGTTTGAAAGGGTCTATTGCGTAGAGGTAGACAATGTGAAGATAGAAGAGGCGCGCCGCAGCCTTCTTTTGCTTGATAGCTGAGATGTTTTGTTTTAAGCAAAAAATGATAAGCACTAAGAATTTCATCTGCCCAATCACTCGATGGCATAAACAGAATATTTCACTGAGCATGAATAAAATAAGCTTTTCAATGAGAGATAAAACATGTTGTGTTTGTTTAAGCTTGTTGAAACAAGAGATAAATTTGTAAAGAAGCATAAACAAATGATGAAATATTTTGTTTACATTTTGCCTAGTGCCATTATGGCCGTAAAGAGGTACAATATAATTACAGATTTGACCTTTGCTGGAGGAGATGTAAGCTTGAAGAGCAAGGAGGATGTCTCGATCAAGTCTCTGTTTGAAAGTGCAGAAGATAGGCTTGTTAAGAATACCCAGTTTGGGTTCACATTGGACCTGACAGAGGGCACCCAAAAGAAACTGAAAAAACATCCTAAAATAATAATGATTGAGGAAGATAAGCCAGTAAAAACAGCAGTGAATACCTTAGGCTCGACAATTGGAAGCATGCCTGAGAGCCTTTTTAACAGTAGCATTTTGAATAGCACTCTGATGAAATCGAGTTTTGCAACAGAAGAACAGGTTTCTTTTATTCTTCAAAAAGTGTCATCCTGGGGACTGTCAAAGATTAGCGGGCACAAGGATGGATATTACGAGTATATTGAAGGAGGAGGAAGGGATGTCAATGTCTATATTTTGGATACTGGAATTGATGAAGACCACCCTGAATTTGAGGGAAGGGCCAGGATGGGCTATAATGCAGTAGAGTACAGCCAGAACACTGACGAAAATGGGCATGGGACGCATTGTGCGGGGATTATCGGATCGAAGACATTTGGGGTAGCAAAAGGAGTCAACCTTATTGGTGTGAAGGTATTGGACCGGGAAGGACAGGGAATGATATCAAAGATAGTAGAAGGGCTTGATTTTGTAATAAGGGATATTGCCGATCAGAATTATATTCTTGACAGTTACAATCTTGGCAGTAAAACTAGATTTCTGAATGAAAGAGACATCTTCAAGTTTCCTCTTTCTTTCTTGAACCATCCCACAACGCCCAAAAGGATCAGAGCTGTTGTGAACATGAGCATCGGTGGGGAAAGAAGCAGGATCTTAAACCATGTCATAAGAGAGGCTTCTGTAAAGTACGGGATACACTTTTCAACAGCTGCGGGCAATGACAACAAGGACGCATGCGAGTTTTCGCCATCGTCTTCGTCAATGGGACTAACCATTGGGGCATCAGATGCTGATGACAGAATTGCGAGGTTCAGCAACAGCGGAGTATGTGTAGACCTGTATGCTCCTGGGACATTCATCCGCAGTACCTGGCCAAATAACGGGACTAGAATAGCGTCCGGCACAAGTATGGCCACTCCCCATGTAGCGGGGATAATGGCAATATACTTGGGACTAGCTGATTTTGAGCCTGATGAACTGAAGGAGAGGATCGTACAAGACTCGAGCGATGCAATTGACGGACTGAAAATCAGCTTTTGGCCTTTCTCTAGGCAATTGATGCCTTTTGCATCCTTGAAAAAGTTATACGATCGTATAAAAACAAGAAATTTGAAAATTAATGCTAGATGAAGTAAAAAGATTGATTAAATGCATTCAATTAAAAATCTAAAAAAATTTTATACTTTATTTCTTTATACAAATATTTTACATTGAGCCAAGCTTTCAGGTTTTACAATACAAAATAAGGCTATAAAGTTAAGGACAACACTAATAAATTAGCTCAACAACTGCTTTATAAAATATTCTTGTTTATTTTATAAACAAATCCCTTATCAAAGGTTTTTATAATTAGCTTTTCCTTTATAAGTGTATTTATAATCTCCACAACCTTGTATTTACTTTGCTTTATCCCCTTGACTAAATCATCAAAGGGAATGTTCTTGTTTGCTTTTATCAAATTGTAAATCTCAACTGCCAGTCTCTTGTTTACCTTGCTATTCACCTTTTTCAGGTTGAAAATCCTATCCATTCTTCTCTCAACTGACTCTTCGACATTGTTTTCTTCTTCAGAAGCCACTGGCTGGCGTTGATCCTCACACATTTCCTCAAGATTACTTTTACTTCCTCCTGCAGTTGCAGACTTCTTATCTCTGGGCACTCTAGCCTTTTCTAGGCTTTCTTCCTTCTCATTTTCAAAAGAATATGCATCAAAGCATTCCAGCAGAAGCTCTAGCCTCTTGTTAAATGAACTCAAATGTAATGTCTGCAAAACTATGCTTTCTCTTTTCTTTCTTAGAGACTTGAGCAAGTCTTCTACAACTCTGTGCTTCTCATTCCTATCATCTCTATCCACTTCTCTATAAATATCATCACTGTGCCTATTTTTACGCTCGTTTGCATTCTCGTTCATTTTTTCCATCCTGGAATAATAAAACATTTTGTAAATTTACAATTTTGCCTATTTCTATCTTAATCGTGCACCAACAAGAGCTATGCATTTAAAAAAGTAGAAAGACAGCTGTTAAAAATACATGCTTTTATTTTTATTGTTTTTCTGTTCCCTCGGATGAAAGATTACAGAACTAACACTGAAGACATCAACGAATCTAATTTTATACAAAGCATAAACAAAAACAATAATGGCTGCATAAACAATGAAATCATGTCCAAGGAAGATGAACTGGAAGGAATATTTGAGGAGAAGCTTTACGTTAATAAGAGAGCACCATTCAAAGAATCGAATGTCCTAACAAAGGCAAAGAAAAATTTAGGAAATTGGCGGGAAGAGATAGAGAAAAACGAATTAAAAATCAAAGGCATTGGTTCTAATATAGGAAATAGTGCTGTCAACGAGAACTTTAGTGGTGAAAAAGATGGTAAGGCATTCATAACCAAAAAAGAAAACCCATTTGGGCTTTTCAGAGAGAATCCTCTAAAAATTGATTATTCCAAGGACAAAGACCTGTACTTTAAAAAAGATGAGATTGGTAAATTCGAGGATTCTGACGGGGACTTAGAGGACGTTTACCAGACAAAAAAGTATATTCTTGAGCAGCAAGATAAAATAGAAGATGTGCCTGTCAAGAATGAGGCACAAGAAGACGATCTATCCTACAAAGAGAAATACAAGAAGTTGGAAATAGAATTTAATAAGATGGTAAAAACACAGAAGGATGTGCTGAGGATGAAGTCTAAGCTCTATAGATTTATTTACAGTGAAATATCTGCCATCGAAGGCAAGTATTCAGTAGAGATTGACCGTCTAGCTAAAGAAAATGTTATGCTTAAGAAGAATCTGGATGTCAGCAAAGATTTAAAAGCCTTGCTGGAAGAAAATCGGGTCCTAAAAGAAAGCAACTTAAAACTACAAGAAAAATTGGAAGTTAAAAACAAGGAAATACAAGGGTACAAAGAATATTTGAGGAAGTATCAAAGTGCCCTGTCTGATAAAGTTTTAAAGTGGAAGACAGCAATAGAGTTGAAAATTCGAGAATATCTGATGAATTTTAAAGATTCTAGAGTGCAATCTTGAGAATGAATTCTAATGAGTGCAATCTTTGAAATAAAATCTTGTAGACGAGATTGGAATGTTTTAATAAAATTTAATGAATGCAATCTTTGAAATAAAATCTTGAGGATGAGATTGAAGGATGTAAAGTTTAGAATAATTATGAAGAAATAAAAATTAGAAATAAAAAATAGAAATAAAGGTGAGAAAAAGTATGTAAATAATGTGAAATTAGTGCATAATTGCTATCTCCTAACAACAATTTCACAATGCAAGATACAATGCTTTATTTGTGTTTAAATATGAATTAAACAGACAATTTTCTCAAAGAAGAATATTTTTTGTCAGCAATGGCTGTTTTAATATTTTTTGACACTCCTATAATACCAAGCCCAATCTAATGACACATTCTTGCATATTACATTGCAGCACTCTACCCCAAGACCAGATTTTGGCCCAATGGGACGCCTGAAAGTATTCCTGTTAATTGATGTATTGCTCCAACAAAAGACCCATTATGAGCAGAGGGCTTCCAACATGTACTTGGTTCCCAATAAATATTCATTTTATTCCTGCCAACCCATAAATGGTGAAAAACAAAGAATATAAGAAGAAGTTGTTCCAAAGTAAAAGCTATTCCAAGTTCAAAACCATTAAAAATAGCAATAGTAAAACAGATGATCGCATAAAAAAGAACAGAGATAGAAAAAAGGATGAAGGTTCTAAAGAGGAGCTTGGCAGTGTAAAAACTGGAGAATCTAGCATTGATGTCAAGCTTGGCTTAATGAATGTTAATGAGCCTGTTGATGCAAATGAAAGTGCTAACAATAGAATAGTGGACAAAGGACAAGAAACAAATGCATTGCCAGTGGCTTTACCTTTGAAAGTTACAGAAACAGGCAAGAAAAGTGGTTTAATGAAATTAAAAGCTCCCATCGAGTTAGGTAATGCCAAGTTAGTGAAAATTAAACTGCCAAATATGAATCCAAACAAAGTAGGGAAGGAAGAAAATGTTTTACTCAAAGACAAAAGTGTGACTGTTAAGCCAGAGCATGAACTGAGAGATAGCACTTATGAAGAATCTGGGAAAAAGTCTAGCATAAGCCTTGACGAGGGAAAAGATTCAATTTTGGACAACCCTCCTGAAACTGAAATGGATAGCAGCGCAATCCTTGAGTTTGAAAATGCAGTAGAGGGGAACAAAAGCATATCCTTTGAGTTGTATGGCGAGAATATGGCATTGGAAGAGGATACTCATGAAGGACAGGATTCTTTAGATTACATAAATTATGAAACCCCAGAAATGAGTATTTCTTTGAACGCTGGTGTTCGCTCTGTCCAGCAAGATGGCTGGACACTGAATAATGGCAGCAGCGACTATGCCGATGATGTAGTCTTGAAAGGGAATGAAAGCGTGGAAACACTGGAGCCTGGTGGTATTTCCACTGACAAAAGTCTAAATAATGCTATTGTTGCAAGCAGAGATTTCTGTGAAAGTGAGAATATCCATTTAACTACGACTGTTGAAGAAGGAACTTCTGAAATAATGTTAGATGGGAATAGCATTGTTGTTGACGAGAATGTCTATACTATGCTAAATGACAAGGCAGTTGCAAACATCAGTGAGAAGGTTGTAAATAAAGATTCTAGTAACTTCGCGCCTGCGAATGACGATGAATCCTTCTTTGATACTGACTGCTCTTTGACCTTCGATGATGCTTCCTCTTCAGCCATAGACCAGGAAACAAGTGCGACAGAAGACTCATCTGTGTCTTCTGTTAGTCTCGCCAATTCTGAAGAATTGGAATACTCCCCCAAATCCGTAGAATTCCCAGAGAGTGAACATTTCTATATTTACAAGTGTATGAACTGGAATGAGATATTGCCTATAATTAGTTACATCTCCAGTTTGAAAAATAAAGCAAAACTATTTGATAGTCCCACCGGGATAGAAAAGGAAAAGAGCGCACAGCTTATAAAGACTAGAAAGACTAAGGATAAGACTATAAGTAAAGAGGCGCTTCTGAAAGCTGACACACAGGAAGAGTACCCATTCTTAAATCCAGGCTATCTGTACTTCTTGAAAAAGGTCTGCAATTTGACCAAAAGGGATGCTTATTTCTTCTGCTCAGACAATGCCAGAGCCCTGACCGATAGAGCTACTAAAAATGTAGCTGCCATTCTGCCCAGAAAGAGATACTTTTCGGATGTCAGTGGAACAGGCGTTTCTGTATTCTCTATTCTGGACATGAGAGTGAAAGTGGCGAATCCTAATGAAACTAGTCAAAAGAAGGACGAAGGCTCAATTTTTTTGAGAAAAGTCAAGAGTATCAGCAATATTGTGTGTCCGCCCTACGACAACCTTAAGTTTGAATACGCTGTATTCAAGTACAGGGATGACCTGGTGAGCATATCCAATGCTATGGGAATGGATTCTAAGGATGTAATACTGATTTATTACTTATACTATAACAATGTGAATATAGAGATAAAAGACGATCTTCTGGACATGTATGTACAGGACGAGTGGAGCATGACGGACAGGATACTCTTTGAGGAGAACTTTATGAGGCATGGTACCAAGTTTAACAATTTTATGATGAACAAGTCCGGAGAGGACCTGAGAATATACTACAAATACTACATAAAGAACTATCTTCCCATGAATTGGTCGGAGCCAGAAAGAGCTACTTTTTCTCTTCTTTTTAACATTTACAAGAAGGACTGGAATGCCATGCAGAAGAACTTCCACAATAAAAGTTCTGACGATCTGAAAGTGTTTTACAGTTCATACTTTAAGAAGCTAGATGAGAAGGAGAGAATGAAAGAAGCACAGCTGTGTGATTTTGAAGGGATGGCTAATGAGCATACTCCTAAGAAGCGAGGAAGGAAGTCAAAGAATAAACAGTGATTTTTGGTATTCCTAGTGTTGTTTTAGGTGTTCGTAATTTATACTGTATTTAATAGTTACACATACTATTTGTAAGCCAATTGAACTAACATTATTGATTTATAACATTATTATTGACTAACTGTTATTGATAGATGACTATAGACATTTCTCATGTCTCTTGTTTTATATTATGTTGGAATTTTATCAAGTTCGCATCTTTTCGGTCTAATCACTTTCTTCTGGTAGTGCTGCTTGCCAATACTATCTTTAACTACCAAATAGCCTATTCAAAAGGAAGTTTTTGTGCTTGAAATTATTGTAAAAATTCTCTTTCCCTAGAATGTCTGAGAAAACGGTAGATAATGCAATGTCTGAGAAAACAGTAGATAATGCAATGCCTGAGAAAACAGTAGATGGGACAATGTCGCACAAGAAAACCCTTGAGAAATCTTACAACGAATTTCTCTTGACAAAGCTGAAGCAGATATTCTCAAAGAAGGAGCTGGAAGCATATTTAGAAGCCAATGAAAGGCAGAGACCGACTGTTCTTCGAGTGAACACTCTTCTCACTAGAAGAAAGGACCTGGCTTACACACTGAGCCAGAGAAAGGTTGAAACTGGCAACTTAGAATGGACAGACTCTGCCCTGGTTGCTTTTAAGTCGGAGGTTCCCTTGGGCGCTACTCCCGAATATCTTGCTGGGTACTACATGATACAGGGAGCTAGCTCAATGCTTCCTGTGCTGAATCTCGGTGTCGAAGAGAACATGAGAGTGGTGGACCTCTGTGCCGCGCCTGGTGGCAAGAGTACCCATATTGGTGCTCTTCTTAACAATACAGGTGTCCTTTACGCCAACGATGTCTGCAAGGACAGGATCTTCTCTCTCAAATCGAATCTTGCTAGAATGGGAATACAGAATGCTATTGTCACAAACATGGATGCTGCCAGCTTCAATGTGGGAAAGGTAGACAGAGTCCTGCTGGATGCTCCCTGTTCCGGAACAGGCGTGATAAGCAAGGATCCAAGCATAAAAACTTCAAAGTCTTTTGAAGAAATAAAGAAAATCTCCAAGATTCAGAAGAAGCTGATACTACACGCATTCGACATGCTTAAGTCGGGTGGATACATGGTTTACTCCAACTGTTCTATTTTAGTTGAGGAGAATGAGGAGGTTGTTGATTATCTTCTAACCCAGAGGAAGAATGCCAAGATTTCTGATCTGACCATAGCCGTTGGAAAGGAAGGATTTACGCATTTTAGAAGCGAGAATTTCAATGGAAGCTTGACAAAGGCTAGGAGAATCTATCCTCACGTCCACAACATGGATGGATTCTTTTATGTTAAGATTTTTAAAGCAGAATAAATTTTATAAACCTTTCATGCTTTGCAATCTGAGTTTTGATTAGTCTTCAGTATGTTTATAACATTTAAAATACTTCTATAATATTTTACTTATTATTAATAATGTATGTTATTAATAATATTTTACTTATTATTTATAATGTATGTTATTTATAATATTTTACTTGCTTAATATATTTTATTTGTTATATTCTGATCTGTTTTTCTGGTTTTTAATAAAGAATGTCGTTTACAAGCTTTTAATTGCTATCGTTATTCCTGCGTGCTAACCTTTGTTTTGGTATTCTAAAACTAACTTATTGCATATTCCTCATTAATCTTACTACAATGTTTCATCTTTGTTACATTTTAAAAACATAGTCAAAAAATATACAGCACATGACAATCAAGCCAACTTTATATTTTCTCGGTAGCTACCTGTTTCTCCTCTGTTTTTCTGTGGAAGCTACAAATATCCCTCCCGAGAATATTATTTCAGACTGTCTTTCAGGTTCCAGTATTAATTTGCAAGCACTTTTGAGTGGCAGCACTCAGCAGAACTGTTTGCAAGACACATCCAAGAATCAGGGAGATAACATGGCTCTTCCACAGCACATTATTCAGGCTCTGCAGAAGTCTAATTGCTATCCACAGGCAATACCTAATAACACCCAGGAACTAGCACGTGAGCTGATAAACAGCAATTTAATTTCAATCATGTTGAGAGCTTCCTTCGAATCTTATCTTAAGAATGTTCTAAATTGTGATTTGAATACAGATTCTGAGGAAAAATGTCTGGCAAACTATAGAAATAGACAACTCGTAAATAATCAGCCACTTGTGGGCACCACTGGGCTTCGCTCACAGAGCAGCCCGAATCCACCTGTTTGTATACCTAACCCTATAAACATCATTCCTCAACAGCGGCCTTTGCCTATAAGTCCTCCACAGCTCCCTGTTTCACCCGCCCCAATACAACAAACTGTACCTCAGAGTATAGTTCCTATAAATCAGCCTGTCCCTACAGCCCCTGTCCCACGCGCATATCCACAGATAAACAGCCTTTCCAGCTTGCAGCAAATTTCTAATGTTAGTCAGCCGCAGCCCCAGATCCAGTCTCCTCAGATAGTTCAATCTCCTGCTCCAAATAAGTTATTGCCACAGCAACCTTGCTATCCTAACAATAACGCAAGTAATTATCTTCAATATGAGCTTGCTGAACTTGATCGCATTAGAAGAAACAGAAGCCGAAGAAGGAGACCTAAAATTGAAATTAATTGTATTTGCTTGAAATCGCTCGATGGCCTGGAAGATTGCAAGTGCACAAAGATAAAGGAATTTAGACAAAAACGTTAGAAAAAGTAAAATAAATTAAAAATAGCTTATTTTAACTAATTTTAGAATATTTATCTTTTTTAGAAAAAAAGTTTTACAAATTTATTTTGAAATATAAAAAATTGCTGATGGATGACAAATGGGTAAGGGTTGTCGATCTAGAGTAAGTAAAGTCTTTTCAAAGTAGGATGTCTTTACATCGGTGTTATTTGAGGAAAACAAAAATATCTAAAAAGAAAATCAGGACAGCGGCAGCTCAGCCGATTATGGCTGAAAACAACGTCTGAGATTCTAGATATGCTATATTTCTGATAGCTTGGAATTCCAATCGTAGGTGGCATCTACATTTCAGATTCGCTTCACCTGTCGTTCACCAAGAGCTGATAATTGAGATTCAGGTTAATCGGCGAAAGTTGAAAATAGAAGAGTTGATTGCAGAAAGAACAGACATTGATACAGAGCTGTTCCCTTGGAATTAAAGCCCCAGAGGAGAAAAAAGATGTGAAAGTTAGCAAGTAGAAACCTCAAAATCCCTGAAAAGGGATTGATAAAGACTCTCTTTAAGTTTCCAAACAAAAAAAAGACAGGTTGTACAGAATTTGGAGCTAAGATATAATCATTCTTCCTTTAGGATCACTAGCCTATTGATAAAAATTCAGGCTATTTATAGTACTGATCTATCGTATTGAGAGAAATGCTGGAAAGTAGGAGTCAGAAACAGCAAAACAGAAATGTCCAGCTTGAATCAAAATAACCTGCAAAAAATCACAAAAGTAGTTAAAAATGACACAAAACTAATTATAATGCTGTTTATTA
>Ga0308169_10001053_pt1 | contig 34541 bp, 32 predicted proteins | sample PhyBR1_2_FD_202139 | JGI IMG/M metagenome (GOLD analysis project Ga0308169, IMG submission 202139) | Phyllosphere microbial communities from UC Gill Tract Community Farm, Albany, California, United States - DLSLSB.R1 | ecosystem: Host-associated > Plants > Phyllosphere > Unclassified | place...
CAAACAAGCTCCCGCCGCTCTCTCCACCGCCGCCCGTCCCGCCGCCGAGCACCGCCGCCGGGTCGACGAACCCCTCGTGCCCGTCGAGCTCGGCCTCGGCCGCGACGAGCGGGTCGAGTCCCGCCAGCTCGGCGCGCTCGATCGTGCGCCCGACCTGCCCGACGAGGTCGTCGAACGGCGTCGCGCGCTCGTGCGCGCTCGCCGAGCCGTCCCTGCGGCGGTCGTACGCGCGCAACAAGAGGCGGAAGGCGGCGAGCGACGACGAGGCGACGGTGCGCACGGCGGCGATGCGCGACGAGGCGTGCTTGGTGAGGTAGGGGAGCGTCGACGTGATGAGGGCGAGGTCGTCGTCGTCTTGCTGCTGCTGCGAGGTGCGCGAGGTGACGAGCGAGGGCGATGTCGAAGCCGAGGGAGGAGAGGCGGCGGGCGAGGGGAGGGAGAGCGAGTGGAAGAGTGACGTGAAGAGGGCGACGACGGCCATCTGGACGGTGAGGAGCTGGAAGCCCTGCTTGAGCATGGGCGCTGTTGCAACAAAGAGCACGAGTCAGTATGGTGCATCTCGAGGCTGAGAGAGGGCTGAGTTGCTGCGAGTCGGGAGCGCAGGAAAGGAAGGGAGGGCGAGCGAGGACGAGCCGACGCACCCGAGTTGAGCGACACCTGGCACCCCAACACGCTCCTCGCGCTCGCAAGAGCCTTTGCCGTGCTCTCGGCGTAGCGCGCACTCGTCCATCCCCTGCCCATCCACGGCCGGTGCAGCCGCAGGATGCGCGACTGGACGCTCTGGACGGCCATGTTGCGCCGCCACAGGCTCGTCAGGGGCTCGCCGAGCGGCGGGATGTAGCCCTCGGCGAGCTCGGTAGGGAGAGAGTCGAGGATGGCGCTGTGCGAGGGCAAGGAGGAGGACGAGAAGGTCAGTCGCAGGTCCTTCTTCCTTCGATCGCGAGACTCAGTGAGCGACGACGCACCGGTAGTTGGCGTCGATGTCGGCGACGGCCTCGTAGCTGAACGTCTCCTTGCCCTCCATCATGACCTTGAACTTGCGCTGCTCGAGCGCGAGGCGGAACTTGACGAGCTGCGCGCGACGACGGGCTCGAGTCAGCGACTGCGTCGAGCACGAGGAGCACGGCGACGGTGAGAGTGGGACGCACGTCGAGCGAGACGTCCGTGGCTTGATCGGCAGGGCGCGGCGCGACGACGCCCGTCGAGGACAGGTCGGCGTCGTTGTAGTTGCCGGGCAGGGCGGAGGTGACTGCGCGCGCCGCACGAGCTCATCAGCTCTCGATCTCGGCGCTCGAGGGTGACGTCGATGAGGGAATGAGGGACGCACCGAGGTGAGGCGGCAGGCTCGTCTTGATGCGGAGCGACGTGTAGTCGAGGAAGAGGAGCGTCGCGAGCATCCGGAGGGCCATCTCGCGCTTGAGCGAGTTGACGCCCGGCGGCAGGCCCGAGTACAGCTCGTCGTCGTCGGCGAGCTCGGGCATCTTGTGCGGGTCGTCGCCGAGCGTGTGCAGGCCCATCGACTGGGCCATGCGCAGCGCGGCGCCGATGTAGGTCTGGTGCCGCTCGGCCGACGCACGGTTGCCGGCAAAGAGGAAGAACGGCGCAAAGAGGACGATGGCCTGGAGGGTACGGAACCGGGGCTTGCCCGTCCAGTCGCCGCACTCGAGGGCGCCCTGCGCGCACTCGAAGTACCGCCACGGGAGCGACTCGAGGTCGGCCGCCGAGATCGACATGAGGGGCGTCGAGACGGGCGCCGAGAGCGAGTTGACCGAGAGCGACAAGGTCATGGCGAGGCAGGCGACCCAGAGCGGGTCGATCTCGGCGAGGCGGCCCTCGGCGCGCAGGATGCAGAACGCCTCGTACTCGGCCTCGAAGGTCGGCTTGTGGTGCACTGCGCGCAACAGGGTTCATGTCAGTGATGGTTCGAGGGGGCGTACGCGTGCCGAGAGACGGGGAGAGGAAGAGGGACGCACGGTGCCAGGCCCAGTCGACCCGGTCAAAGTAGTTGCGCAGCATCCAGTCGAGCTCCGACTTGCGCTGCGGCAGGTTGGCGAAGATGTCGTCGAGGACGCGTTGGCGACGAGGGTCGATCGACGGGACGAGGAGCGACGCCCTGGCGCGAGAGGGGAGGTCGGCGAGGGCGCTATCGAGAGGGGGACGAGGAGGTTCGAGCGGGATGGGGAGGAAGGCCGCTGAAAGTGCGGGCGGTCGGTACGCCGGTGGTGGCGGCAGGCTCGGAGGAGGAGGCGGTGGGACAGGGAGGGCTGGTCGCTCCTGCGAGACGTGCGGGGTCGACGACTGGCGGGCCGTCTTGGTGCGGCTGCGGGACGACATGCGGGTCGTGGCGTGCTGCATCGCTGTGGAGGGCTCGACATCAGCTCAGCACCGTCTCGAGGAGAAGGAGGACGAGCGACGCACCGAGTTCTTCCAGAACGAGCGCTGCATCCTCGACGTTCTCGCCGTCCGACTCTTGCTCGTCGTCGTCCTCGTCGTCGTCGTCGTCCTCGACGACCGACTCGGCTTTGGCCGGCGCCGGCACGTGTACTGGTCGAGGTGGGACAGGCAGGACGGGCATGTCGAGGGCGATCTCGTGGTAGACGTCGGGCGCGAGGCGCTGCAGGACGGCCTCGAGGATGGCGACGCGCTGCTTGAGCTGCTCGTGCTCGACGGCGAGGGCGAACGGTTGCCTGCGAGCGGGTCCGACAGGTGTCAGCTGAGCGCGAGGAGGGCTCGGAGAGAGAGGGAGAGGCGGACGCACGGAGGCGGCTCGACCTTTGGCTGCTCCCAGCGGCACGAGCCCTGCTCGCCGCGCTTGATGCACGCCTCGCACGGGAGCTTGCGGTCGCACTTGATCTTGCGCTTCTTGCATGCGCTGCACGAGAGGGCGGCGCGGTTGCGCTTGCGCTTGACCTTGGCCGGTGCGGGGGAAGCCTGCGAGCGGAGAGGAACAGGAGGAGGAGGGGGCGGAGGGGTCAGGCCGGCGGAATGGGAGGGGGCAGCTGGACGGCGTGGTGAGAGGGTGGACGCACATCTGGATCGGTGCCCTCTTGGTCTGCCGTCTCGCTGCGGCTCCTTTTGCCCGGCGGGGGTGGTGCGGCGCGACCAAGCGCGGGGTGAGGAGGAGGAGGGCGAGAGGACGAGGGCCCGGCGAGGGGCGGTGGGTTGGGGAGCGAGCTGGTGCCGCGCATGGCTGTGCCCAGGTCGAGAGGGACAAGAGCCAGGCGGTGGTGGTCGGAGCCAAGTTGAGCGAGACGAGCGCGGCGGCCGGTCGCGAGTCGGGGGGAGCGATGTCTCGCTCGCCGCATCCCTCTCCAGCTCTCGCAGGTGGACTTGGGTCAGGGCCGGGGCGATTTCAGAGGTCCGAAGCGAGCCCCACGCGGCGCACAAGCTGCAACGAGAGAGAGGGAAGGTCGAGAAAAAGGCGGGCTCGCTGCGACTGACGCTGCTTCGCCTGCGGGGGCCGGCCTTGGTCCTCCTCGTCCCTCCACTCCGCCCTCCTCGTGCGATCCTCCGCACGGCCACCTGCATCACCTCGCTCGACCACCACACGCCTGCGCCCAGACCCGCCAGAGCGCGATCCCTCTCTCTGGTGCGCTCCTCCTCCTTCTCCTCGACGCCGAGTGATCGCTCGCACTCGGCCTCAGTCCCGCTCCGCCCACAGGCCACGGCTCACCACCGCCCTCGTGTGCACCTGCAGAACCAGCTCGCAACCCGCCCCGACAGAGCCCTCGCCATGGCGTCCTCCCCCTCGTACCTCCTCCCGCGCACCAGCCAAGACGAGCTCCCCTCGGCGCTCGACAAGGCCCTCACCGACGTCGAGCACCAGTTCGACACGCCCACCGACCTCCTCAAGCAGATCACCGACCGCATGCTGTGGGAGTTCAACAAGGGCCTCGCAGGAGCTCCCACCGACGACGAGTCGTTCATGTGCGTCCCCCTCCCTCGCCTCCCCTCGTCGTCCTCCTCTCGCCGACCTCGAGGCTGACCCTCGAACACACTCGCACGCAGGCCCATGATTCCGTCGTACCTCCAGCAGGTCCCGCACGGCACCGAGAAGGGCACCTACCTCGCCCTCGACCTCGGCGGCACCAACCTGCGCGTGTGCGAGGTCGAGCTCCTCGGCGACAGCAAGTGGCGCATGAAGCAGCAGAAGTACAAGGTCTCCGAGGCCCTCAAGGTCGGCGAGGTCACGGCCCTGTTCGACTACATCGCCGGCTCGGTCGACCACTTCTTGACCGAGATTGGCACGTCGGCGAGCGAGGACGAGAAGCTCCACCTCGGCTTCACCTTTTCGTTCCCCGTCCAGCAGACGGCCATCGCGGCGGGCACCCTCATGAGCTGGACCAAGGTGCGTCCCGTGTTCCTCCCTCGCTCGGACTCGTCGTCCCCGACTCGGACCTGACCCTCTCGCTCGCTCGCTCTCGCTCGCAGGGCTTCGAGTGCAAGAACGCGATCGGCAAGGATGTCGTCCAGCTCCTGCAGGACGCCCTCGACCGCAAGCACATCCATGTGCGCTGCAGCGCCCTCGTCAACGACACGTGCGGGACGCTCATGGCGGCCGCGTACGAGCGCGGCGACTGCCTGTGCGGCGGCATCTTCGGCACGGGCACCAACGGCGCCTACGTCGAGGACATTGACCGCCTCACCAAGATGGGCTTCCAGGCCGCCGAGCTCGAGGAGAACAAGCGCCACGGCCTCGACAATATGGTCGTCAACACCGAGTGGGGCGCGTTCGACAACGAGGTGCGTCAAGCTCTCTCACTCACTCCCTTGCGCACTGGATGTCGTCGAGCAGCATGCTGACGCTTCGCTCGACGACCTGCAGCGCACTGTCCTCCCCTTCACCATCTTCGACAGCCGCGTCGACCGCATCTCGATCAACCCGCGCAAGCAGGCGTACGAGAAGGTGCGCCTCTCCTCATCCTCTTCCTCGCACTGCTTCATCATGCAGCTGCTGACATCATGCTCGCTCGGCCGCCTCGCAGATGATCTCGGGGATGTGTGCGTCCTCTCGTCCTTCTCATCTCCCCGCCCATCTGCAGCTCGCTGACGCTCCTCACGCTCGCTCTCTCGCTCGCAGACCTCGGTGAAGTGACGCGCAACGTCCTCCTGCACCTCGTCGACTCGCAGGTCCTGTTCAAGGGCTACTCGACGCGCGCGCTCAACGCCCACTACGGCCTCGACACGGCCCTCATGTCGGCGCTCGAGGCGCCGTTCGTCGCCAACTCGACCGAGTCGGGCGACCCACTCGCCGCCGTGCGCGACGTCCTCACGTCGTCGCTCGGCCTCGCGCCCGCCCTCGTCGCCGACGCCGACTGCTCGGCCGCCGCGCGCGTGTCCGAGGTCGTCGGCACGCGCGGCTGCCGCCTCGCCGCGTGCGCCATCGCTGCGACCGTGCGCCAGACGGAGCAGACGACGCAGGGCCAGGAGAAGGAGCTCGTGTTCGGCCTCGACGGGTCGCTCGTCGAGTTCTACCCGCGCTTCGAGCAGCGCGTGCGCGACGCGCTCGTCGAGATTCTCGGCGACGACAAGGCCAAGAAGGTCAAGATCGCGCTCGCCAAGGACGGCAGCGGTGTCGGTGCGGCGCTGTGCGCCCAGGCGGCGGCGGCCATGGAGAGCAAGGGCGCGGCGACCGTGCGCAAGGACTAGAGCGCCGCGCGGCAGCAGGACGAGGTCGTCGCAGTGTGCGTCTGTATGGTAGGTTGCATTGTACAAACCAGTCACCCGCTGCAGCCAGTGCGAGGGCGAGGCGGCTCGTACAGCGCGAGCGAGAGAGCTCGGGAGGAAGCGCTCAGGCCGCGGACGAGGACAAGCGAGGGCGCTACCGCTCGCCCTCCTGCAGCTCTGCGACGCACAGCTCTATTTCGCCGGTCCAAAGCCTCGACTGCTGCAGGGATGGGCGCAATGCCTCGTCCTGGAGAAGGAGCTGTGGTGGAGATAGCGAACCCCGCGCGTGCGCGGACTTTTTCTTCCGGCTCAGCCGGACGATCGGTCCGTTTGCTTGCACGTGCAGTCGGAACCGCTCGAGTTGCTGGCGCTTCAGCTCGACGAGCGGGAGCGTCTCGCGCGCGCTTTGACCTCTTGTAGCTCCGACTCGTGTGCACGCTTCCTCGAGAGCCGGTTCTCTGCACCGCGCCGCGGTGATTGACGAGAGGTGCTTGCTCTTGGCGTCCGCTTCTCCTGAACGACGGACGCCGGCTCACGAACCCGCGGAACTCGGCACGAGGCGGCTCGAGGCCGGCAGAGCAGCTTCTGCTCGTCCTCTTCGTCCTCTGGCCCGCCCAGCTCGCGTGCGCCTGCGCTATACACCTCACAAACCGTGCGAGTGCTGTAAAGGCAACGACCACCCACCCTCCAGCTTTTCCACCGTTGAGTCGACCTGGTCGCCCCTCTTCCTCCTTCCCACCACTCCGACTCGCCTCACCTCCCGCCTCGCACCACCCGCCGCGCACTCGCTCGCCTGCAAGATGCGCCGCTTCCTCGCCACGGCGGCCCCACCTCGTCGCCCTATCTCGCCGGCCACCGCCGCGAGGTTCCTCTCGTCGCGCTCGTCCGGCTCGACCCGACCCGCCGCCTACCCTCTCGCCCCGAGTACGGCCGCCCAGCCCCACCAGCACCAGCACCAGCTCCCGCACGCCCGCACCCTCGCCACCGGTCTCTCGCAGACCTCGACCCCGGTCCCCTCGTCCAGCGTCTTCGCCGCAACCGATGACCTCCTCCGGCGGCACGTCGGGCCCCAGCCCGCCTCGGTCGACAAGATGCTCCACGCCCTCGGCTACGAGTCGCTCGACGCCTTCGTGGACGACTGCGTGCCGCGCGAGATCCGGCTTGCCGAGGACGCCATCGCCGACGAGGGCGCAGACGGCATCCGCGCGCTGAGCGAGAGCGAGCTCCTGCGCCGCGCCAAGGAGATCGGCCGCAAGAACCAGGTCGCAAAGAACTTTATCGGCCTCGGGTACCACCAGGCAGTGCGTCCTCGTCCTCCTCCTCGCACCCTCCCCCACCTCGAGACCTCCCTCCTCGTCCCCACCGCCTCGCTCTCGTACACACTCAGAGGACCTCGAAGCTGACCATGCGCACCGTGTCGACCCGCAGGTCCTGCCGCAGGTCATCCTCCGCAACATGCTCGAGAACCACAGCTGGTTCTCCCAGTACTCGCCCTACCAGGCCGAGATCTCGCAGGGTGCGTCTCGAGTCCCCCTCTCCCTCAGGCACGAGCAGGGAGCACGAGCTGACTCTACTATATCCGCGCGCAGGCCGCCTCGAGTCGCTCATCAACTTTCAGTCGCTCACGACCTCGCTCACCGGCCTCGACATCGCCAACGCGTCGCTCCTCGACGAGGGCACGGCCGCCGCCGAGGGCATGATCATGGCGTTCGGCCAGCTCCGCGAGAAGCGCAAGACCATCTTCGTCGACCGCAGCGTCCTGCCGCAGACGGTCGCCGTCCTCAGGACTCGCGCCGAGCCGTTCGGGATCAAGGTCGTCGTCGGCAACGTCCGCAAGCTCATTTCGGACGAGCACGGCGACAAGGACCAGCACAAGGACCTCATTGGCGTTCTCGTTCAGGTGCGCCGCGCTCCCCTTTCTCTCTTTTACCCGCAGAGAGAACTAGAGCCGAGGACGAACAGCTGACTCTCCCTCCTCGACCGCGCGCAGTACCCGAACCTGCGAGGCGACATCGCCGACTGGGAGGGCGTCGCCAAGCGCACGCACGACCTCGGCGGCTTCGTCCTGTGCGCGACCGACTTCCTCGCCCTCACGGCCATCAAGCCGCCCGGCGAGTGGGGCGCCGACATCGCGTTCGGCAACGCCGCTCGCTTCGGCGTCCCTCTCGGCTACGGCGGCCCGCACGCCGCCTTCTTCGCCTGCAAGGACAGCCTCAAGCGCCGCATGCCCGGCCGCCTCATCGGCCTGTCGAAGGACGCCGACGGCCGCCCGGCGTACCGCCTCGCGCTGCAGACGCGCGAGCAGCACATCCGTCGCGACAAGGCGACGAGCAACATCTGCACGGCCCAGGTGCGTCCTTGTCTCGTCCACTTTCTCTCGCTGTCACGCCGTCGTGCAGCTCACTGACTCTCGCTCGAGCGACCCCTCGCAGGCCCTCCTCGCCAACATCTCGGCCATGTACGCCGTCTACCACGGGCCCGAGGGCCTGCGCCAGATCGCCGAGAAGGTGCACGGCCTCACGCGCGTCGTCGCCGCCGTCGTCGGCAAGCTCGGGCACAAGGTCGTCAACGAGTCGTTCTTCGGCGACCTCTCGATCCGCCTCTCGGGCACCGCCGCGAGCGTCCTTCATGAGGCGGCGGCAGAGCGCAACGTCAACCTGCGCCGCATCGACGACAACCACGTCGCCGTCTCGTTCGACGAGTCGCACGGCCTCGAGGACGTCGTCGACCTCGTCAACGTCTTCGTCTCGATCCAGACCAACGCCAACCGCCCCGGGCGCGCGTCCGAGTACACGGCCGAGTCGCTCGTCGCGTTCGCCGAGAGCATCGGCGTCCAGGCGCCGCGCCCGCTCGGCGCGAGCACGGGCGTGCGCTCGACCGGGCGCGACATCCCGCCCATCGACTCGCCGGCCATCCCCAAGCACCTCGCGCGCACGACGCCCTTCCTCACCCAGTCGGTCTGGAACTCGCACCACAGCGAGACCGACATCCTGCGCTACATGCATCACCTCCAGAGCAAGGACCTGTCGCTCGTGCACGCACCCATGCCCGTCCACCTCTCCTCCCTCCCTCTCCTTCTCGCCTCTCCTGCAGCAGCTCGACTGACTCTTTCTCTCGCACGCTCGCAGTCCTCTCGGCTCGTGCACGATGAAGCTCAACTCGACGACCTCGCTCACGCCCTTCACCTGGGACGAGTACGCCAAGATCCACCCCTTCGCCCCTGTCGACCAGGCCGCCGGCTACAAGGAGATGATCGACGTGCGTCCCTCCTCCTCCTCCTCCTCCTCCTCCCCTACGAAAGCGTGCAACGGCATCTGCTGACACCTCGACACCGCCCGCAGGAGCTCGCGCACGACCTCTCGAAGCTCACCGGCCTCCCCGGCTGCTCGCTCCAGCCCAACTCGGGCGCGCAGGGCGAGTATGCCGGCCTTTCCGTCATCCGGGCCTACCACCTCTCGCGCGGCAACGGCCACCGCAACGTGTGCCTCGTCCCGGCCTCAGCGCACGGCACCAACCCGGCGTCGGCCGTCATGGCCGGCATGCGCGTCGTGCCCGTCAAGAACCTTGCGTCGGGCTACCTCGACCTGGCCGACCTCAAGGCCAAGGCCGAGAAGCACAAGGACGACCTCGCCGCCTTCATGGTGACGTACCCGTCGACGTTCGGCGTGTTCGAGGGCGGGATCGAGGAGGCGTGCGAGGTCATCCACTCGCACGGCGGCCAGGTCTACCTTGACGGTGCGTCTCGCTCTCGCCTCTCGTGCTCTCTCTCGACGTCGCAAGGATGATTGCTGACGTCCTGACTTGTGCAGGCGCCAACTTCAACGCCATGATCGGCCTTACGTCGCCCGGCAAGGTCGGCGCCGACGTCTGCCACCTCAACCTCGTGCGTCGCTCCCTCTCCTCTCGGCCTGCCCTCCTTCCTCGTTCGGTCGCTCACGCTCGACGACGCTCCTGATGCAGCACAAGACGTTCGGCATCCCTCACGGCGGCGGCGGTCCCGGCATGGGCCCGATCTGCGTCGCCGAGCAGCTCATCCCCTTCCTCCCCGGCCACCCGCTCGTCCCGACCGGCGGCAAGGAGGCGATCGGCCCCGTCTCGGCGGCGCCGTTCGGCAGCACGAGCATCCTATCGATCTCGTGGGCCTACATCCGCATGCTCGGCGCGCACGGCCTCAAGTACTCGACCAAGCTCGCCCTCCTCAACGCCAACTACGCCATGCACCGCCTCCAGGAGCACTACCGCGTCAAGTTCGTCAATGATAAGGGTCGCTGCGCCCACGAGTTCATCATCGACCTCGCCGAGTTTGACGAGAAGGCCGGCATCAAGATCATGGACGTCGCCAAGCGCCTGCAGGACTATGGCATCCACCCGCCGACCTGCTCTTGGCCCATCTCGACCGCCATGCTCGTGCGTCCCTGTTCCCTCACGTCTGTTCGTCCCTGACGACGAGCTCGAGGCTGATTTCCCCTCCCCGCGCGCAGATCGAGCCGACCGAGTCCGAGGGCCTGCGCGACATCGACGCCTTCTGCGACGCCATGATCAAGATCCGTCAGGAGATTGACGAGATCGCCGACGGCAAGCAGCCGCGCGGCAACAACACGATCACGAACGCGCCGCACACGCAGCAGGTCGTCATCTCGTCCGAGTGGGACCGGTGCGTCTCGTCCCTCTCTTGCTCCTCCTCCTCTACTTGCTCGTCGTCGTCTCCGCAGCATCGCTGACGAGCTCTCTCGCGCACCTGCAGCCCTTACACTCGCGAGCAGGCGGCATACCCGCTCCCGCACCTGCGCCAGCGCAAGTTCTGGCCGAGCGTGAGCCGCGTCGACGACAAGCACGGCGACATGAACCTCGTCTGCGAGTGCGGCACCGTCGACGAGTACGCCTCGGAGCCGGCATAGACCGTCTCGAGCGCACAGCACTGGCACCTCCCCCTCTCTCTCTTCTCGCTCGTCGTACCTTATACCCTCTCGCGCCTCGTCCCTCCCCGACACTATTATCGCCTGTCTCGTCCTCCCACCAGCTCGCTGTCGTTCTTCCTCTCCTTCTCCTTCCTGCCGTCCCCCTCCTCGCCCTCTCCTCTGTTGCGCCTTCTGTTTCCTCTCGTCGCTCTTCTGGCAGTGCTCTGGGTTGTACGAATCTCAACATCCGCAGGCGAAAGCCATCTCTGCAATCCTTCAACTCGTTTGCAAACCACCCCTGTCTTGCGCAGAGAGTGAGAGGGCGAGCGTGAGCCGGACTTGGCGAGGATGGTGCGGCGAGGAGGAGGTGCCGCAGCAGCAGTACTCGATCTCGCTGCCGACGCGCACATAGCCTGGTCCGCTTCAGCAGCCTCTCAGGGATCCGTCTAGAGCGGCACTGACGCGCCTACCCTCCCCCCTCGCCTCGCTCGCCTCCAGCATCTCCCCACTTCCGCCTCGCGCGCGCACTCCTCGACACAGCCCTCGATCAGCCTCGCCGTGCAGCCCGAGCTCTCAAGATACGCACTCAGCATGACCATCAGCCACCACAGCCACTCGGGCGAGTTCTGCTGTCACGCAAAGGGCACGCTCGCCGAGGTCGTTGATGAGGCGATCCGGCAAGGGTTCTCGACGTTCGGCCTGTCTGAGCACGTCCCACGGTACCATGAGTCGCACATGTATCCCGAGGAGGTGCGTCCCACTCCCCCCAGCTGTGTGCGCGCGACTCGTGCTGACCCTCGTCCTCCTCCTCCTCACCTCGCCTCGCAGTCCCACCTCACGCCCGCCGACCTCGCCACCACCTTTGACGCCTACCTCATCGAGGCACACCGTCTCAAGAAGCAGCACGCCGACAAGCTCGACCTCCTCGTCGGCCTCGAGAGCGAGTACATCGACGATGCCGGTCTCGACGAGCTCGCCGCCCTCATCGAGCGCAAGGGCAAGGCGATCGAGTACGTCGTCGGCAGCGTGCACCACTGCGACGAGCTCCCGATCGACTTCGACAAGGAGCGCTTCGACGACTGCGTCCGCCAGCAAGATGCGGCGAGCGAGGAGGACCGCCTCGTCAAGCTCTTCTCGACCTACTTCGACAACCAGCACGCGCTCCTCCAGCGCCTCGAGCCCGAGGTCGTGGGACACTTCGACTTGTGCCGCTTGTACTACCCCGACACCGACTTTCGAGCTCTCGGCAGTGTCTGGGCGAGGATCGAGCGCAACGTCGAGCTCGCCGTCTCGTACGGCGCTCTGTTCGAGGTCAACGCGTCGGCGTTCCGCAAAGGGTGGAGCACAGCGTACCCTGGGACTGAAGTGTTCGATGTGAGCTCTCTTCCGCTCTCTCGGAGCAACTCGAGCCGCACGGACCTCCTGCTGACGGCGCTCCCTCTCTCTCTCTCGCGCGCAGCTCATCCTCGCCAAGGGCGGGCGCTTCACCCTCTCGGACGACTCGCACGGGCCTCAAGCTGTCGGGCTGCACTACGACCGCGCCTACGCCTACCTGCGCGAGCGCAACGTGCAGGACCTGTGGAGGCTCGTGCCGGCGAGCGAGGGCGACGAGGTCAAGCGGGGCGTGCGCGCCGAGAAGATCGAGGGCAGGCCGTGGCTCGACGCTTGGCCGCAGCTTCTCGAGTCGACGAGGCGAGGGGAAGCGCGAGGAGTGGGTACGGACGAGTAGCATTGCAGTGAGGACAAAAGTGCGCGCGCCGGCGCGTGCCAGATCAAGCGGGACGAGAGAGAGAGCAGGTATGGTGCGAGAGGGAAAGCGGTATCGCCGAGAGAGGGTGTACACAGAGAGGGAGAGGAAAGAAGAGTCGCTCAGCCGAAAGGCGCCTCCTTGACGAGGCTCGAGAGCGAGTCCCAGGTCGCGAGCTCGATCTGCAGGGGGGCGAGACGATCAGGACGGCCCGGTCGAGGCGAGGCGAGAGAGCGCGAGAGAGAGAGAGAACGCACTCCTTTCTTCCTCGCCATGTTGTTCTGCTCGCTCTGGATGTCGTCGACGACGACGAAGAAGCGGCGCCAGGTCGTCGCGTACTTGAACCGGGTGTGGACGATGTGGGCGAGGATCTCGTCGAGCTCCTTGGCTGTGAGCGTTACAGAGTCAGTGAGAGCTCATGAGGGAGGAGACGAGGACGAGAGGACGCACCAGCGTCGACCTTGGGGACCGTAGACGGCCAGGTTGCGAACGGCGCGAGGAGGGTCGCCTTCTCCGTGCCGGCAAAGTCCGACGAGAGCGGCAGCTGGTCGCGGTCGATGATCTCAACGTTGGTGTTGGCGAGGCGGTCGACGATCGGCGAGGACGAGCTGCAAGAGGGAGAGGAGCGTCAGGGCGAGATCGAGAGGGAGAGGGTCGAGCGTAGACGCACTTGTACGGCGAGCGCGAGCACGCGATGGTCGCAGGGTGGACGAACAGCTGGCACGTGCGGGCGTAGACGTCGCGCACCGACGAGCAGAAGCGCTCGTACGAGGCGGCATGGCGCAGGGCGGTGAGGGTCGGGATGACGAGGTAGCCTGCGGGAGGGGTCCGAGCGCGTCAGCTCGAGGCTCGCTCGGCGGCTGGATCGCAGGGACGCACCGGCGCTGAAGATCTCCTCGACGGGCTGACCGCCGCCGAAGCGGAAGTACTCGACCGAGTGCGTCGGCAGGTTGACGAGCTCGACGTAGAGCGGCTCGAGCTGGGCGAACGAGTCGTTGCGGTGGACGAAGACGGCGTGGACGCCCTCGAGGCGCTCGGGCGTAACGGCGCCCATCGACATGAGGAGGTAGCCGAGCGCAAGGCCCTCGCCGATCATGCTGTCCTCGCGGTTCGTGAAGAGGATCGCGACGCCCTTGCTGCGAGCGCGACGAGGCGACGTCAGCGCGGGCTCTCCACGCTCGTTCGACGGCGAGAAAGTGAGACGCACCTCTTGAGACGACGCACGAGAGGAGCGTCGATAGGGATCGCCTCGGCGCAGGCGACCGGGAGCGCCTCGCGCTCGAACCTCGAGTCGGCGACGCACCACGCCGACTTGCGCAGCCGCGCTTCCATCTCGCCCAAGCGCCGCACGAGGTCCGCCTTGGCCGCCTCGGCCTCCTTGGCGGCGGCGAGCGGGTCCTCGACGGCGACGCCTTCCTCGGCGGGCGCGCCGACGCTGCTCGGCGAGGCGACCCGAGGCTCTGCTGCGGTCGCCGCCGGCGGGGGCGGCGGGGCGGGCGCGGCTTGCTCTGCAGCGACAGGCGATGGCGCTGTAGGCGGCGCCGCGACGACGGGCTGAGGCGTCGGCGCGCGAGGGGCGGCCTGGACCGGACCCTGCCGCAGAGCCGAGGGGGCCGGCTGGATCTGGCTCGAGCTCGAGGCGGTGCTCGGGCCCTCGGGCTTGCTCGCGAAGCGCACCCGGCTGCCAGGTGCAGGGCCGTCGACAGGCGACGAGGCGTCGGGCGAGAGGGCGGGAGGGGAAGGAGCGGTGCCGCCGGTCGTCTTCTTGATCGAGATGGCCCTGAGGGCGTTGATGGTCGCGTACGGGCCCTGAAACGCTCCCAACGACTTGCGCGGCTGGGGTTGCGCGACGCCGAGCTCGGGCGACGGGCGGAAGTCGGTCGAGGGCGTCGAGGTCGTCGCGGCGAGTTTCGCAGGAGCGTGCGGGTCGGGGCGAAGCGGGGTGGGAGCGGCGCCGTCGACGGTTCGCGGCGCAGACGTCGATGACGTAGGCGGAGTCGGCTTGTCGTCGAGGGTCGAGGCGGGTTGCTGCGGCGTGACCTTGGGCGGCGAAGGCTCGGCGGCGGCGGCAACGGCAGCCTTCGCCGTTTTCGGCAGGCGCTTGGGCGCGGTGTCCTCCTCGGCGCTCGAGTCGGAGCTGCAGGGACGAGCATCAGGGTCTAGTCGCGGCGAGGGAGGGGAGGAGGGGGGGAGCGACGCACCCGATGACGGGCTTGCGAGCCTTCTTGAGCTTCTTGGTCGGCGACAGGGGCTGGGAGCGAGGAGAGCGACGTGAGCTCGGCTCTCCTGAAGCGAGAGACTGCAGTAAAGAAAGTATGGACGCACCGTGTCGGCGGTGGGGCGCTTCTTGCTCGCTGAAGGAGGCCGGCCCGTCGGGCTCTTGCTCGTCAAGGCGACCGGCTCGTGCGGGCGAGCCTTCTGCTCGGCCTTCTTCTCGCCCTTCTTCTCCCACTTGTCGGCGATGTCCGACTCGGCGCGGCGAAGGGCGGGCTGCTTCTCTGCGACGGCGAGAAGGGATGGGTCAGCCCGAGTCGGGCGAGAGCTCGCGACGAGGTGGAGAAGGTGGACGCACCGCGCGACTTGGCCTGCTTGGCCTTGGCCCGCCTCTGGTCGAACTTGAGGAGGCTCGTCTCGACGTTTGCGTCGCTGTCGCTCGTCGACGGCTCGCGCTCGCGCCCTTTGCCGGCGGCCGGCGAGTCGAGGTTCTTCGGCTTGCGGGCCGACTTCTCGGCAATGATGCGCTTGATGTCGGCCTGCTTGCGCTCGAACTCCTCGACGAGCTCGAGGCAGTTGGTGAGGTTCTGCAGGATGGCAACGAGCGAGTCAGCTCGAGCGGCGCGGACCTGGACGAGGCTTTAGGGGAAGGCGACGGACCTCGATGGGCTCCCAGGTCTTCTCGTTCTCGCTGTAGCCCTTCCACTTGATGAAGTAGCTGTCGGGCGGGGTGCAGCCGGGCGTCAGCGTCGATGCTTCTGAGCGAGAACAAGGAGTGCGAGAGGAGGTGGAGAGGAGGACGCACCGCTTGGCGTTGGCGACCTCGTCGAAGCGGGACGCGCGCACGGCCTCGACCTCGTACACTTCTCCGCCCTCTTGTGCGTCGTCATCCGAGCTGCTCGAGCCGGTGTCGAGGTCGGCGAGGGCGTCGGGCGGCTGAGGGTCGTACGCGCGCAGCTGCGGCTCGGGGGAACGCATGGCGGGCGGTCGGTGCTGTTCGTTGCGCGTGTAGTGAAAGGCGCAGGTGCTCTAGCCAGCGAACGGCTCGCACTGACCGTGGCTTGCAGCGCGGTTGAGCCAAAGGCGAGTGGGGAGCGGCGCTCGCCGGCTCGTCGCTCCCACTACCGCGCCTCCTCGCCTTGAGGGTGTCTGCAGCTCAGAGCGAGCTATCGCAGTCTCTACGCCCTGTGCGCACCCAGCTGCAGCGCGGCGCGAGGCCGGCTGGGTCATCCTCGACCTCCTGCTCTCGCCTCATCAGCTCCTGCTCTCAGCTCGACCACTACGTCCTCTGGGAGCCATGTGAGGCCACAGACGAGCTCTGCGTAGGTATCCGGCCTCGCTCGTGCGCGGCGACTGCTCGTTTGACGCTGCCGCATTGCCGACCCGGCTCCTGTCCGCCTCGCGACCCTCTCGTCGCGCGTCGTCTCGCCAGCGGCGCCGTGCACTCAGCTCTGCGTGCCCTACAAGGGCCTCAGCGATGGCAGTATGGCGGGGCTGCGGGAGCTCGCAGGCGCTAGGCGGATCCTCCGGCAGGACGTACCGCCCTCGACGTCGGCTCGCAGCGTCTCGGCTCCTGCTTTCACGCCCTTGCTCGGTCTGCAGCAGGCTCTGCATTGCGAGTAGACGCTCTGGAGCCTTACCTGCGAGCGGCGCTGCACCATGCCATGGCTTTCCGCCGTCGTGCAGCCAGCGGCGTGAGCTTTCTGCTGGCTCGCCGCGCTCTCGCTTGGAGTCGGCGTCGGCCCCTGGGACTCTCACCCTGGTCCCGGCTCGGCTTCAAGCGCGCACAGCAGCTCGAACACTGCAGGGTACAGCTTGGCTCGTGCGCTCCTCGTGCGCTGCTTGCCCGATCTCGTCCTCCTCGCTCAGGCCCGCGCGCCGTTCCTGCTGCATGGCTCGTCACAGCGCGTGCTGCTCAGCCTCGAGGGTCTCGAGTCTCATGCTGCTCACGCGGCTTGGGCCCTGTCGACGCCCTGCAAACGCCGCCGAGTCGAGGCAGAGCTTGTTCCCTCCTCCTCGATCGACTTGGGCTTCGGCCTTTCCGCTTCCTGACCGTCGTTGCCACGAGCGCGAGCGAGAAAGCGGTCGAGCGAGCCGAGAGCTGTAGATGCCCACCCGAAGCGTAGCGTGCGCCGCGAATCCATGGCAACTGGGAGCGGTCGGGGACTGCGAGGGGTCCGTGCGAGCGCGAGCCACCTGTCGACGCCGCGGCGTACGACGGCGCGACGGCAGCTCGAGCCCTCCCGCGGGCAAGTGCTCCTCACGGATCTGTCGCTTGCCTCGAGCCGAGATGCGCCGCTGCGCATGTCGTCCGCGCCGGAATGAAGCGTGTCTCGCGCCAGGCCCCAGGAACCGAGCCGGCGAGCGGTGGATTCTCAGGTCCGAGTCGCCTTAAAAAGCTGTCCAGGCTCGCCCTAGGCCTGCTGGAGCCGCCCAGAAACAGGACGGGCACCGCCTCGTCCGGCGGCGTTGGCGTCGTTGGCAACGGCGCGGCGGCGACTGAGCGAGAGAGGAACGTGCGGCTCGCGAGGCGCTCGCAGTCGGCGGCGACGCTCTCGTCCATCGCACGTCGCCGCCGGCACCGACACTACTGCTCAGCGTTCTTCTTGGCACCGCAGCAGCTCGCAGTAATGTTTGGCGGCGGCGTGCCGCAGCTTTCTCTCGAGGCGGGCGAGCGAGGGCCACAGCGCTCGTCAACGTTGCCACCGGCAAGCGCAAGCTGTTCCACCTCCACTCGTGCGTCCGGAGCGGACGACGACGGAGCGAGCGGCGCCGACGAAGCTGGAGGGAAGGAGAGGCGAAGGGAAGAGTGGGTGCGCAAGGCGCAAGAGTGAGACTTCGCCCTTGCTGCCGCGCCGCGGATCGCAATGAAGCTGGCCCTGACGGATCGCCCCTGAGCGCTTTCCGTCGGTTCCGGCAGACAACGCTGTGCAACTTTCTCGAACGAATCGACGATCGAGAACGACGGCGGGCGACGAAAGTGCGGCATCTCGTTGCGACGGGCACGCTCCCTCTCGCATTTGTCACCGCAGCCTCGGCTCGCACTCTTTAGTAAGAGGATCCAGCTGCGCACCGGCGAGGTGCGCGCGAAGACGGAACGCGCGCAAGCTCGCAGGCTAGAGAGGCGACGCGCCCAGGCCCACAGCTGTCGACCGCCGGCGACCGCTTCCTGGGCTCGCAAAAGGCGCACGCTTCGCAAAGGGCACCGCAGCGCTAGCGTCGGCCCGTGCGGCGGTGGGCGACTTTTTTGGCGCGAGCGCCCGGGCCCCCGGGCGAACAAGGCCGCAAATGCCGATCCGCGCGCTCCACTTTCTGACCCCGCGCCACGCTAGCGAAGCGCCCTGTCTTCGCCGAAGAGAACGCTTGCCCTTCCGACGTCGCCTCCGCTTTCATTGAGTGCGGCGAGGGCGCGCGCGCGCCGCCGTGTCGAGCTCTCCCCCCTCCTCCTCCGCCCCTCTCCTCCTCCCTCAGCACTCGCCCCTCCTCGACCTCAGCACCGCACGCCTTTCCGCACGGCGGCCAAGCCGTCTGCGTGACGCAGCACCTGCTCTCGTCGGCGACCCTCGCACTCCCCGCACCTTAGCCTCTCGTCCTCGCTCGCCCACGCCGACCTCGACCTCGCCTCGCTCCGCGTCGCCCACCTCTCGCCGCCACGCCCTTGTCGCCCGCCTGCACCGAGCCACCTCGAGCTGCCATGGGTGGAGAGCTGCCTCGTTCTGGCCGTGCGTCGCCTCGTTCGCCTGCGCCGTCCGTCTTCCTCCTAGCGCCGGACTGACCTCGCCGAGTCGGCCGACTCTTGCCTCGCCGCGCAGACTCGTACTTTGGCACCGTCTCGTCGGCGCAAGAAGCGCACGCCATCCTCGAGGCCTGCAAACATGGCGTGCGTCCCTGTCTCCCTCGTCCTGCGAGACGAGCTCCTCCTGACCCGGTTCCACCCCCCTCGCGCGCAGCTCCTGCCCCGGGTCACTCGCCGCCTGACCGACGACGAGTGCGTCCAGCTCTCCTACCTCTTCACAGATGCTCGCGCTGACTCGACCCGACCCGCTCGCAGACGTCTGCGGTTCGTGCGCGCCGGCGCCGTCTTCGTGTGGGAGGAGGAGGAGGCCGGGATCCGTCGCTGGACCGACCATATCAAGTGGAGCCGTGCGTCCCTCTTCCACACCTCCTTCGTGTTCTACGGCATCGAGCTGACGCGCTGCTCCCCCTGCAGCCTCGCGCGTCTCGGGCGCCTTCCTCACCTACACCGAGGTGCCTCCTCGCGGCGACGACACGCTCGTCAAGCAGTCCTTCTCGTCAGTCGACGGCGCCGGCACCAAGATGCACCTCATCGCCTACACGAGCCGGTCGGTCGCCGTCACGTCGGTGCTCCCCTGCGCCGCCCAAGACCCCCTCATCCAGCACATGCTCGCCCAGCGCACCTCGGCCGGGCGGGATCCTCGCGACCGCCCCTTCCCTCCCTCGAGCATACCGGCACCTCCTCCGTCCCGGCCGCCCGATCCGCCGCTCGCGCTCCCGACGCCGCCGTTCGGCTCGGCGCCGCCGACCGCCGACCCGAGTCGACTGCACCTCCAGCGCTCGCCGATGAGCTTCCAGAGCCCGGCTCCTCGTCCTCGAACGGCGTCTTCGAGCGGCGAGTCGAGGCCGCAGACGGCGGCGTCCGAGCCGCGACAGGGCTCGGCCAAGGACCCGCAGCTCCGACACGCACCCGGCCTCTCCCTCTCGTACCCGTCCCTCCTGCACCCGACCGTCATGTCGGCCCCGCCCACCGCCTCGCCTGTCCCTCTCACCCCCAGCTACCCGCCGCCGACCTCGTCGCACGGCTCGCCCCGCCTGTGGCCGTTCGCCTACGACGCGCCGCGGCAGGACTACCCGCCGCGCTCGGCGTCGCACCCGCGCTCGGCGTCGCACCGCCCGTCGCCGCGCCTGTCGCACAGCCCGCCGTCCGTCTCGGCGTCAAGCTGGGGCCCGCCCTCGACTGCCGGCTCGTCGTCGACGACCGCCTCGCCGTTCGACACGCAGCCTCGGCACCTCCCGCCGCTCGAGCTGCAGCCGCCGGCGCACCTCGTCACGGGCAGCGACTTGTCGTCGCACCCCCACGAGCACGACGGGCACGGGCAGCGTCGCGCGCTGTCGGACGGCGACCAGTGGTACCCGCCGAGGCAGCACGGCCGAGGCGCAGAAGACGAGCGCCAGCTGCGTCTCCTCGGGCGCTCTTTCTAGTCTTCCTCCTTCCCTCCCCTCTCGGCGCACCCATTACCACGCACAGCGCATCACCCTGTCGTTCTATACCCCCTCGAGCCTCCCCCTCTCGCGCTTCCTCTCGTCGACGCCTCCGCATACATCGTCCGCACGGCTTCTCCTCCTTCCCCTCTCCTGTTGTTCCGACACGTCTCGAACAAAGCATGTAGCACTCGATTTACTCTCCTTTACCATTGACGAGGCGCAGCTAGCCCTTTTGTAATGTCGCTTCCTGAATGACAAGGTGCGAGCGCGAGCATGAGCGAGCGAGCTGCGGCGACGGAAACAGCGTTTGCGAGCTGCGCCTCGCCTCTCGGTACTGCGAACTTGCTCGAAGGGGTTGCAGGACGACGTGCTGCTCCCACGCTGCACGGAGGTGCATGTGCGCGCGCCGCGCGAGCGCCGTCAAGACTCGGAGAAAGCGCCGAGCTGGACGAGCATCACGATCAGAGGCACGGACCCCGCAGTCTGTCCCTTGCCCGCTCGTCCTGCTGCAAGGGGTCAGGCGAGGGGCGGGCGCCGCAGAGCCGCCAAGTCCGCAGCGTCGTTTCCGTCTTTCCGCGCTTTTCCGTGCTGCGACGCCGAGCCGACGAAGCCGAGAAGAGGAAGCTCGAGAGGGGAAGAACAAAAAGCGCCGAGTCGTCTCGTTGCAGTCCACCGAGCACCTCGCTACGCTCAGCAGAACCCTTGGCCCTTCACTCACTGTCCCTCGGCAGCCGCAGCAGCCGCCGGCACCTCGTGCAGGTACAGCCCGAGCGTGACGCTGCCCTTGATGAAGTTCGACTTGTCGAGCTTCTCGTTCGTCTGCGAGCAGCGAGAGAGCACGTACATGGCGCAGGAGGATCAACTGTGCGCTCTGAGACGGCTCGAGCGGATGATCGACAGCCGCAGTGAGGGAGAGAGAGCTCGAGTCGGTCGGCGAGGAGGGAAGAGACGTACCGAGTGAGCGCCGTCGTCGCCGCTGCGGGAGGATCAGCAAGCCGATGATCAGCTATGGTACGAGAGAGAGGGAGAGATACGGTCGAGGCGAGACTCACCGGCCCACTGCGAGTTGAAGAGAGGGAGGGCGAATTTGAGAAGGTCAGTGTCGGGAGCCGGCCTCGACGACGAGCGCGACGAAGGAAGGAACGCACTCGGGAGCAGCATGACGTTCTTGTTGAGCGCCTCGGCGAAAGTGAGCGTGACTGCGAGCATAGAGGCAAGTCGGCGAAATGGTCAGTCGAAGGCCTTCTCGACGAGGCCGCAGGTGGAGAAGGCGCACTCGGGATCGAGCCTGCGCGACAAGGAGAGAGCGTCAGTCAGTAGAAGCTCGTGATGCTTTAGAGATAGCGAGAGGACGCAGGCTGCGAGCACTGCGCCCCACGGTCGACCGGCGAGAGCGAGAAGGGGACGCACCGCCCTCGCGCGTGAAGTCGGGCGTCTTGCCCCAGTTCTTCTCGGTCGCCGCAGTCGCCGCCTTGAAGTTCCAGTGCTCGACTGCAAGCGTAGAAGAGGATCATCAGCGCGAGGTTGGCGCGAGAGGAGACCGAGAGAGGCGAGACGCACTGGACGTGACCCAGGGCTTGCCGCCGTGCAGCATCTCGACCTTGAGCGTGTTCTTCGAGCCGAGCTTGGCGAACTCGTCCTGCAGAGTCGAGGAGGGCGTGAATGAGGAGCGCTGAAAGGCGGAGCAGGGCGGAAGAGAGCGCACCTGCAGGTACTTCTCGACGAGCTTGCCGACCTCCTCGGGCTCGAGGTCGGGCACGAGGCGGATCGAGAACTTGCCTGCGAGCAGTGCAGAGGGTCAGAGACTGTGCAGAGCTCTTCTCGAGCGCAGAGAGTGGAGAAGGGGAGCTCGAGGACGCACCCTTGACCGACGCAGGGATGACCGTCTTGGCGCCGGGCGTGCTGAACGCGCCCTCGATGCCGTGGATGCTCAAGCTCGGGTAGCGCATGCGAGCCATGAGCGCCTCGGCCTTGTCGTCGCTGATGGTGACCTTGGCGCCGACCGCGCCTTCGAGGTCGGCCATGGTGATGTCGATGACCTCGTACAGCTTGCGCTCCTCGGGCGTGAGCGGCGCGACCTTCTCATTGATGCCCGGGACGAGGATCTTGCCCTGCGGCGTGACGAGCTTGCTGAAGAGGGCGAAGAGGTCCGTCATAGGCTCGTGCACGACGGCGCCGAACACGCCGCTGTGCAAATCGGCGCCCGGACCCGATATCGAGCACGAAAAGTAGCTCAGACCGCGCAGGCCATACGTCAGGCAAGGGGAGGAGGTCCCCAACCAGTAGTTGTCTGCGCGCGAGGCACAAAAAAAAAAGCGTCAGCGCTCGTCCCTCGAGCGCTGGACACTGCTGGCTCGACCAAGGCTCGACGAAGGGGAAGAGTGCGCACCCGAGATGCACACGGCGTCGACGTCGGCAAACTCGCCCTTGGCCTCCTTGATGACGAGCTCCTCGAGCCCCTCCGAGCCCGACTCCTCCATGCCCTCGAAGCAGAACTTGAGGTTGACCGGGAGCTCGGTGCCGGTCTCCTTGTGCGCCTCGATGACGTTCAGCCAACCCAGAATCTGGCGGAGGAAGAGGAAGGAGAAGGACGAAGGAAGAGGAGGAAGGAGGAGGAGAGGGAGTCAGCGACGCGCATGCGCGAGAGGAGGAAGACGAGGGGGACCGAGAGCGTACCGGACCTTTGTCGTCCGACGAGCCGCGGCCGTACAGGCGGTCGGTCTCCTTGTCGTGCGTGAGCTTGAACGGCTCGTACTTCCAGCCGTCGGACATGAGGGCGGGCTGAACGTCGTAGTGGCCGTAGAGGAGGATGGTGCGCTTCTTGGGGTCGTTGCCGAGCGAGCCGATGAGGACGGGCGGCAGGTCGAGCGTCTGGCCCTCGAGCTCTTGCGGGCCCATAGGGATGGAGCGGATCCTGCGGGCGGAGGAGAGGCGAAGGAGAGTCAGGCGAGGTGGACCATGTGGTGCACGGTAGAGACGAGGTCGAGGAGGAGAGGGAGATGAGGGCTCACTCGGCGCCCAGCTTGACGAGCTCGTCGTTGAGCCACTGGCCCATGCGGTGAACGTGCGGGCTGCGTGCGCGTGGATCACAAGCTGGTCAGCTCGTGTCGTCGCCCTTGTCGAGCTGGTCGGGAGATGAGAATGGGGAGGGCCGACGCACCGGTACGACGCATCTCCAGAGACCGAGGGGATCTCGACGGCCTCCCTGAGGCGCTCAATGAGCGCGTCCTGGTTGTCCTCGATCCAGCGTGCGAAGGGAAGCCTGCGAGACGGCGAAGAGGAGGAGGGAGGAGGAGCGAGGTCAGCGACACCGTGCAGCGGCTTGGGCCGGTCGACGGGCAGCAGGCTGCGCCTGAGCAGATCCTGCACACTCAGTAGAGCTGCTGGACGCACTCAACAGCCATGATGAACGATGTGGGGAACGACCGACGAGCCGCCGGCGCCGGCGACGACCCGAGGAGGGGAAGCGGCCGCTGTCGCTCACAGCAGCTCTCTGTTGCGCTGTACAGCTGCGCGAACTGGCCTTAGAAGTCTCATGAGCCGTCCAGAGCCGAAAGAGCGCGAACGGTGACGAGGCTGCGAAGCTTGCCTCGTCGAACCTCTCGATGAGCGGCGCGCGAGCTCGAGGAATGGTGGAACGACAACATTGACAACGCGGATGCAAGATACTGTCTACTGCGAGCTCGACGACTGGCTGCTCACCCGCTCGAAATACTCCTGCGCGCGCACGGCAAAGCGTCAGGACTTGCTCCTCAGCAGCTCGAGCATGACGTGGAAGGAGAGACGCACCTTGGCCCTCTCGCCCAGGTCCATCAAGCGCTTGAGCGACGGCGAACCGCCGAGACGCTTGCCCGCCTCGATGACCGTGTCGAGCGGGAGCGCAAAGAACCGGCGCAGCGTCTCCTCCTGGCTGTCGGTGACGGCGGGGGGTGCTGCGACGGCGGCGACGGCGGCGGGCGTAGGCGCAGGCTGGCTGTTCTCGATGATGATGCTCGAGTCGGGCGAAGGGGCGGGACAGGCTGTGGCAGGAGAGAGAGTCAGCGCAGAGAAGGGGGACCGGCAGGAGCGGACGAGGGACGCACCCGACTCGGTCTGGCCTCGGCTCCTCGAGCGCGTCGTCGCGCCCTTGCGCTTCTTCTTCGAGCCGGTCGCGGGCGTCGCCGAGGCGGCATCGGCAGGAGGCGCGCTGCGCTTCTTCGAGGCGACCTTGGCCGCCGGGACGGGTGGCTCGACGCGCGAAGAGCGAGTGCGCCGGGTCGGGGCCTTGCGCTTGTTCTGCGTCGGCGTGGGACCTGCGCGCAAGATTCGCTGAGTCAGATGGTCGAAGGAAGAGGAAGGGGAAGCGTAGAGAGGGTGAGGCTCGGACGCACCTTTGTTGGGCGGCGTCTCGTCCTCGTCGGTCGCGGCGATGACCTCGTCGTCGTCGCGCCTCCTCTTGCCGACCCAAACGTCCGACTCGGCGGTGCTGCTGCTGACCATGACGCCGTCCACGTCGAGCTCGGTCGCCTCGCTCGTGAGCGCGGCGAACGACTCCCTCGCGCGCTGCACCTCGACCTCCTTCGGCGTCTCGTCGACGACCTGCGTCTCCTGCTCGTGCTGCATCGGTGCGCCGAGCGAGGGGGACGGTGCGCGACCGCCTTGGCGAGTCGACGAGTCGGCGGTGAAGGACGAATCGGCGACGCCCGAGCTGTACGAGCCCGACTCGGCAGGCAGGCGCGACTGGTCGGCGTCGTAGCCTCGCCCGGAGAGGTTGGCGGCGGTCGTTGCGGTCGTGCGAGTCACTGCGAGCGAGAGGAGGGCGTCAGCATGCTCATCGGCGAGGGACGGTGTGACTGGGAGAGGGACGTGCACGCACAACGAGTATGAGTTGGAGCGTTCTGTGCTGCCCTTGGCGCGCCCGTCACCGACGCCTGCGCCTGCGACGCCGTCTCCTGCGTGTCGGCGAGCCCAGGAACGACAAAGCCGGCCGAGACCTGGCGCATGATGGACAAGAGCTCGACCATGTCGTCCGGGATGTCGAGGTCCTCGGTCGAGCGGCCGTACGTCGCCTTCCAGAACGTGTCGAAGGCTAGGATGGGGCGGTGCGTCGGGTTGAGGTACGACTGCTGCGCGAGCGAGGCGCCGAGGAACGCCTGCGAGTCGGGCTCGTCGAGGCCGAGCGAGAGGGTCTGGGCGCGGGCGAGCGACGGCGCAAGGAGGATGCTGTAGTGGCGGAGCGAGTGCGACGTCGGTTTGACGCTGCGGCCGAGGACTTGCAGGATGCGGTCGTACAGCGAGGGGAACTGCAGAGGGGCGACGGCACGTGGTCAGCCTCAATTCAGGCCGCGGCGCAGGTCGAGATCTAGGACGCGGGACGCACCGCCTCGTTAGATGCCACCTCGAGAAGACGAGCGATGAGGGAGAGGGTCTTGCGCGAGTCCTCCCCCTTCGAGAGGATGTGGTCGACGGCGTGCTCTGAGAGCGCGAGGATGTTGTCCTGGACCTCGACGCCGAGGTCGGCGCTCGCAGACGCAAGCAGGGTGACGAGATGAAGGTCGCTGCGGGATGAGGGAGAGTCAGGGCATGACGAGAGGTGAGCGCGACGAGCGAGGGGAGCTGGACGCACAGGACGATGTCGGACGGCGCGGTGACGAGCCCTGCGAGGTGAGAGCTGAGGGCGTTTGCGGCCGGGCCGTCCTGCCAGACGAGGTGGTTGACGGCGTGCGCGAGGTCGTGCCACCGGGCGTCGGTCGACGAGAGCGAGCTGCCCGGCTCGGCGCTGCGAGGTACACGAGGTACACGAGTCAGTGCCGGCGTGCCGCCTCGCGCTGGCAGGGAGGGGACGCACTCGGCATGGGTGCGCAGGAGCCGGACCGCCGCCTCGAGTTGGCGAGCCGGAACGTCTTGAGGCTGCGCCTGCTCGAGCTCAGTCGTCCATGCCGTCACTGCGAGCGCCGAGCGACCGTCAGCTACGTACAGCGCCCAGCACAAGCAGGAGGGAGAGGTCGAAGACGCACCGAGAACTGCTGCGTAAGCCTGCGCCGGCTCCGACCCGCCGATCCACGCCTCGGTCGCAACCGCGAGCGCCTCCTTCTCGCCGGCCAGCACGCTCTTGACCTCGCGCACGACATCGTCCTCGGCGAGCGCGAGTACGACGGCCCACAACGACCGGATGATGCCTGCGTGACGAGAGGCGGGCGACGAGTGCTTGACGAGCCAGACGAGGGCCGTGCGCAGGCTGGACGGGTTCGGGGCGAGCGAGAGGAGGAGCGAGCGCCAGGTGTCGGCGATGGCAACCTGCAGGTGGTGCGAGAGAGTGCGTCAGGGCACGTTACGGCAAGGGAGGACGACGAGGTTGAGGGGAAGAGGAAGAGGAGGAGAGGAGGAGAGGAGAAGAGGAGCACGCACCTGGACGAGCGCGGGAGCTTCTTCTTGCGCCGGCAGGCACGCCTCGAACAGCTCGAGCACCTTGTCGACGCGCGTCGTGACCCACGTGCGGCCCCACCCGGGCACGTCCTGCGGCTGCACGGCGCGGTCGAGCGCGCTCGCGACGAAGAGCGCCTGCTTGCCCTCGGACAGGCTCGAGAGCTGCCCGTCGAGGAACGCCGTGTTGACGAGCTTGTTGAGCGTCGCCGACTTGTCCTGGACGGTGCGAGGGCGGATGATGCTGCCGAAGAGCTGCCACCCGAGGGCGGCGGTGCCGCGCGAGACGGGCGGCGAGGCGGTCGCGAGCGGGAGGTGCCGCATGAGGAGCTCCTTGGCGACAAAGTCGAACTGCTCGAGCTTGCGCGGCGACGTCGGCGGGTCGATGTCGGCGGCCGGGTCGCGCGCGGGCGAGACGCCGTGCAGGATGTGGACCGTCGCGCCGAACGCGATGCCCGTCAGGACGAGCGTGAGGGCGCGCGCCTGGTCCTTGCGCTCCTTGCGCCGCGCCTCGTCGACCTCGTCGTCGACGTGCTTGCGCCAGACCTCGCAGCGCGACTTGAGGATCGACGTGAAGACGTAGAACGGCCGGCGGTCGATCGCGCGCAGCACCCACGACTTGGTGCTCGGGCTCGCGGCGCCGCAGAAGGCGTAGGCGAGGTGCGACCACACGAGGGTCGACAGGACGCGGAGGTTCGAGTCCGAGTGGGCCTGCGTATCGTTGATCGGGCGGAGCCAAGGTCCGACGCCCTGCTGCATCCTCGGCGCCGCGCCTTCCCTCGGCAGCGTCTTCTGCTCGAGGCGGCGGAACGACGAGCGCATGAGGGGCGGCAGGATGGCGAGGAGCGAGATGACGCCGAAGCGGGCCGGGAGCGACGGCTCGTCGCCGTCGGGCCCGGGCTGCTGTGCCGAGTCGAGCTGCTTGCTGAGGAGGTCGAGCCAAATCTTGACATCGGCGTCGGCGTGCGGCTCGGGCAGGGTCGAGTTGAAGAGGGTCTGCGTTTGAGGGGCGACGTCAGTCTCGAGCACGACCGGCGCGCGAGGAGGAGGAAGAGGAGGAAAGGCGGGACGGACCTGCAGCTCCTCGCCCATCTTTTCGGCGACAACGTGCCGCTCGACCTCCCACTTGGCGTCCTCCTCGCTCGTGCCGGCCTCGAGCTCGATCGTCAACGCCCGGACGACGCCGCCGAGGAGCTTGACCGTGCGGTCGCGCACGCTCGTCCCCTTCTTGGGCCCGTCCCACAGGCCCTTCCAGGCGGCGGGCAGCCACACGCGCCAGACGTCGTCGGCGAGCATGCGGCGCGCGAGGGCGTCGTGCGGGATGAGGGTCGAGAGGGCCGAGAGCGACTCGCCGAGGGTGAAGCGGTGGCGGTCGATGCGCGGCGGGAGCGACAGGGTGGCGGCGAGCGAGGGGAGGATGGTCGAGGTGAGGAGGGGCTCGAGGGTCGCGGTCGGGAGCTGGAGGTTGCGGAGGAAGAAAGGGACGAAGGGGAGCAGGTTCTGCTGGACGAGGGCGTAGAGGGTCGGCGAGAGCGGGATCGAGGCGACGAGGCGGACGAGGGTTGAGAGCGTGTCGTCTGTGCAAGAGACAAGGGTCAGTCCTGCGTCACGTGCATCAAGAAAGGAGAGAGAGAGCTCTGCGACGCACTGTCGAAGAGAGCCCCGATGCGCACGTCGCGCAGCAGCGCCGCCAAGCACTTGACCGCCGCCTGGGCCGCGCCCATCTCGTCCCGCAACCGGCGCATCTGCTCCTCGGTCAGACTCCTCTTGCCGGCGCCCTGCGACGCCGTTCCTGCGGCGCTGCCCTCGAGCGGGGGCGACGGCGTCGCGCCGAGCTCGCCGTCGTCGCCCGCGCTGCCGAGCGGCGACGAGCTCCCGCTGAGCGACAGCCCGGCGCTCAGGCCCTGCGCGAGCGGCGCAGGGGACGGCTGCGCGTCGACCCACGCCGCGAACGTCGCGACGTTGCCGATGTCGCGCGTGGCGGCGCGCACGAGCACCGTGCCGAGCGTGCGCAGCGGCTCGAGCGTCTTGACGGCGTTGGCGAGCTCGGCGGGGAGACGGAACGCGGCGTAGGTGAGGAAGACGTATGCCTGCTCGACGTCGGAGAGGAGGGTCGGCGCGGCGAAGCGGCGGCGGGACGAGGGGGCCGAGGCGTCGTCCCCGACGGGCGGGGCGTCTGCGTGCGGGCGAGGCGGGAGGGACGGCGCGGCGCCATCGTACGCCGCAGTCGAGAGCGGCGGGAAGGCGGCGCCCGGGCGCAGCGACGCGCGAAGGACGAGGAGCGGCGAGCGAAAGTGGCTCGGGTCGTCGGCCTCGAGGTCGTACACGATGCGCTTGGCGTCGTCGGCGCCGCCGAGCGTCGCAGCAGACGACGACGAGGCGGGCCCGGCCGACGAGCCGGCGTTGAGCCGCCGCCGCCGCTGCTGGTCCTCGTCGTCCTCGTCCCGCCCACCGCCTGCTCCTCCTCCAGCCCGGGGCGCGCCTCCTGCTGCTGCGCCCGCACGGTTCGTCCTTGCGCCGCTGCGCGACGTCGCCGCTGCGCCCCGGCTCGGCGCGCTGTCCCTCGCGCGCCCCTTGCCCTTGGCGCTCGCGCTCGGGCCCGCCGCCGCCGCCCTGCTGCCGTCGCCCTGCGCCTGCGCCTGCACCTGTGCGCGGCCCTTGGCCGCAGCGATCGCGACGGCCTTGCGCTCCGAGTCCCAGCTCGCGACGTGCTTGCGCCCGCGGGCGTTGCGGCGGTTGGCCTCCTTCTCGGAGCCGAGCGGGAGGAGCGCGCCTAGGGTGCGCGGGCGCGGCTTGAGGATCGAGCGCAGGGGCGCGGGCGAGGCTGGTGCGCCGATGCCGATGGTGAGGGAAGGGCGGGCGGAGCGCGAGGGGGAGGGGAGCGGCGAGGAGGACGAGAGGGCGAGAAGGGCGGCGCCGGGCGACGAGGGGAACGGCGCGAGGCCGCCGGCTGCGGCTGCGGCGACGAGGCCGGGCGACGACGACGACAAGGCGCGGGGGAGGAGGAGCGACTGGACGGCGTCGCTCTCCGTCTCCGAGTCGGTCGCGTCCCCCTCGGCTGCGGCGGCGGCGGCCGCGCCCAGACCGAGCGCGGGCCCGAGACGCCCCGCGCTCGACGACGACGACGGCGCCGGGACGGTGAACGGCCGGAACGGCGGCGGTCGCGGCGGCGAGCGCGGTGCGGCGCTGCACACGCGCAGGGCGGACGAGCGCGTCGGGGCGGCGGGCGCGGGCGACGAGCTCGTGGGCGGGGTCGCGCTCCTCGAGTGGTCGAGGTCGAACAGGGGCGAGTCGCACGACGTCGGGCTCGACGAGGACGAGGACGAGGCGGCGTCGCGCGCCGAGAGGAAGAGCGGGTTGTTCGAGTAAACGCCGCTCGTGCGCCTGCGCTTGCCCGCGCGGCGCTCGTCGTCCTCGCCGCCGCCCGCCGCGTCGTGCCCGCCGAGAGCGACCCAGACGCGCTTGTGCCGCGGCACCGAGTGCAGGCTCGGGAGCGGCGTCGGCGAGAACGTGACGCGCCGCTTGCGGAGCGAGTCGGTCCTGCTCGAGCCGGATGCCGAGGCCGACGACGAGGACGAGGAAGAGGAGGAGAGTACGAGGCGCGGCGAGGGTGCGAGTCCCGACGGTGCGTTCTCCTTGCCCCTCCTCGTCGCCAAGGTCGAGCCGGAGAGGGACGACGCGCCGAGGAGGGTGAAGGTCGGCTTGACGGCGTGCGCGGGGCCCAGGCGCGCGGCAAAGTCGAAGGTGGTGCCTGCTGGTGGTGCGGCTGCGCTCGTGGTCCTGCTCGGCGGGTGCTGGTGGTGGTGGTGCGGGAGGTGCTGGCGCGCGAGGAAGGGGTCGCCGTCGAGCATGGCGCGCCTGGGGCGAGGGTGAGTCGGGTCGAGAGGGAGGGGCGTGAAGGTGGTGCTCTGGTCCAGGTGCAGGGAGAAGAGCAAGGAGTGGGCGAGAGTGAGGAAGCGAGAGCGAGCTGCTCCTCCTCGCGAGCCGCGTCCGAGACGCGTCCCGACTGTGAAACACTCGCCCTCGACATCGCCCTGCAGGGCTTGCCTGCTTGCTCGGACAGCTTGTCAAGCTCTCACTAGCACTCGCACAGGTGCACAGCGGAACGACTTGAATATTGCAGATGTCTCCCTCCCGGACCTCGTCGCCGTCGCTCAAGGCCCGTCTCCTCGGGCCGCTCTACTTCTTCTGGCCCAACGGCCCGCGGTGGTTGATCGTTGCACTCGCCTGAGCTGCGCGCACGACCAAGCAGGGTCAGCGAGAGGCCGGCGGGCGAGCGAGAGGCCGAAGAGAGAGGAGGGAGGCGCACGCACCGGTCGGGAAGACGAGCACGTCGGCGACGTTGACATGTTCGGGCCTGCTCGCAGCCCACACGATCTCCTCGGCGATGTCGGCCGCGACGAGGGGCTGCAGGCCGTCGTACACGGCCGTCGCGGCGTCGCGGTCCCCTCGGAAGCGCGTGACGGAGAACTCGGTCTCGACCATGCCGCTGCGAGCGCGCGCGACGTGCACGTCAGCTCCAGGTCAAGTACATCGCACTCGATGAGAAGTGGGTGAGCGAGCGCGAGGAGGAGAGGACGACGCACGGGCAGATCTGCGAGACGCGGATGTTCCAGCCGACGAGCTCGCGCAGGAGCGAGCCGTTGAAGGCGTCGACGGCGTGCTTGGTCGCCGTGTAGATCGAGCCACCGGCGTAAGGCTCCTTGCCTGCGATCGAGCCGAGGTTGATGACGCTGCGAGGGAGCATAAGTCAGCGCGCAGGCCCCGAGAGCGGAAGAGGAGCGAGGGGACGAGGACGCACTGGCCGCTGTTGCGCGCCTTGAATTCGCGCACAAAGAGCTGCGTGAGCGTGATCAGGCCGAGCACGTTCGTGTTGAACATGGCTGCGGGCGGGAAGATGGTTGAGAGGAGGAAAGGGTCAGTGCGCTAGCGCCTCAAGCTCGCTCGACGGCGAGAGCAGCTCTGGCGAGAAGAGGACGCACTGTCGACCTCGTCCTCGTTGATCTCGCCGACGACCTCCTTGCCGTAGACGAGGCCGGCCTGTGCGCACAGAGAGGGGCCAGCCCATGAAGAGTCAGTCCCGCTCGGCGGGATCGACTCGAGGAGGGTGGAAGCGGCGACGCACGTTGTTGACGAGGACATCGACCTTCTTGAGGTCTTCAGGGATCCTGTCGAGCAAGCCCTTGATGGCCGAGCGGTCCTGCATGTCGAGGGTGAGGGTGACGAACTTGCCGCCCTTGCCCGTGCCGCCCTCCTGGTGGGCCTGGGTCGCGGCGGCTGCGACCTCGTCGAGTTGGGCTTGGCGGCGGGCGGTGAGGATGAGGTTGGAGCCGGCACGGGCAAAGAGGATGGCCTGTGGCAGAGGCGAGGTCGGGTGCGAGAGGTGGGGGCGAGGAGGAGGAGGGGAGCGAAAGGGTCAGCTTGCGGGTCTGTGCTGCGACGAGAGCGAGAGCGGGTGCGCACAGTTGCTGCGCCGATGCCGCCTGATGCGCCGGTCTGTCGAGGGGGAGAGGAGAGAGAGAGTGAGCGAGCGAGCCATGCGGGGCACCTCGATGAGGAGGAGGAGGAGGAGAGGGAGCGCACGATGAGGACGGTCTTGCCAGCGAGGCGGGCAGGGTTGAAGACGCCAGCCATGGTGGAGTGTCGGAAGCTGGTCCAAGCAAGAGCCTGAGCTGTGGACGAAGAGAGGGAGAGGCGGCTCCGCGGCGGCGAGCACGCCGACGGCGACGAGTCGCACGCGACAAAGTGCCGCAGCTCGCTCCTCTCTCACTAGCCACAGAGCTAGCAGCTACTCAGCCATGCTCCGCTCTACCGCCACCGCAGCAACACGCTCGGCCACCCGCACCCCGACCCGCGCCTTCGCCTCGTCGTCGCACCTCCTCACTCACCCGACCAACCCTCTCGACCCGCTCCCCGCCAACCCGACCCGCGCTGCTGCACCGCCCACCACCCCACCTCTACCGCAACCAGGCCCTTCAGGTGCGCCATCCCGCTCCCCGATCGACCAGACGCCGAGCGAGAACTGACATCTCGTCCTCCTCCTCCCTCCCTCCCTCGTCTTCATCTCTCGCCTCTCCTCATCGCCCGCACCTCGACCTCGGCCCGCACCGCACAGCTTCGACCTCGAGCGAGACGACCCACTTCGGCTTCCGCAATGTCCCCGAGCAGCAGAAGGAATCGCTCGGTGCGCCACCTCTCTCTCTCCTCCCTCTCCCTCGGCTTCGTCCTGCTCGCCCTCGCTGACGCTCTCCCTCCCCCACAGTCCGCGGCGTCTTCTCGTCGGTCGCATCCTCGTACGACGTCATGAACGACGCCATGTCGTTCGGCATCCACCGCCTGTGGAAGGACCACTACGTCTCCAAGCTCGACCCGAACGGCGGCCTCAAGTGCCTCGACGTCGCAGGCGGCACGGGCGACATCGCCATGCGCATCCTCGACCACGCCAGGACAAAGTACGGCGACCGCGAGCTGAGCGTCGCCATGCTCGACATCAACCCCGAGATGCTCGAGGAGGGCAAGAAGCGCTTCGCCAAGACCATGTACCACGGCAGTGCGTCCCGCTCCCTTCCCTCTGTGCCTGCGTGTGCTCTCAGAGACTAACCTCGAACACCTCGCGCACGCAGCCCCGCAGATCTCGTTCCACCTCGGCAACGCCGAGCACCTCGACGGCTTTGCCGACAACTCGCTCGACCTGTACACGATCGCGTTCGGCCTGCGCAACTGCACCCACCCGGAGCGCGTTCTCGCCGAGGCGTACCGCGTCCTCAAGCCCGGCGGCGTCTTCTCGTGCCTCGAGTTCTCGCACGTCGAGAACCCGGTCCTCGCAAAGTGCGTCGGGCGCTTGTCCTCTCCCTCCCCTCCTCCGTCGTCGAGCGCGATAAAGAGAGGGGTATGAGGCGAGTCTGCTGCTGATCTCGACTCGTGTACGCAGGGCGTACAACCTCTGGTCGTTCCAGGTCATCCCGCCCTTGGGCCACATCCTCGCCGCCGACCGTGACTCGTACCAGGTGCGCTCTCACTTCCTCCCTCCCTCTCACACCTCCCTATCTTCACTCTCTCTTCGCCGGAGGCCTTCTGTTCTCTGCGGCAAAGCCCCCTCGCACGTTGGTCCCCTCCTCGAGGACAGCCCGCTGACCCTCCCCTTCCTCCTCCTCTCGCCTTTCGCCCCCTTCCTCCCTCTCCTACATGCACCCTCTGCCCTCTTCCCCTCGCGCACTCTCCCTCCCTCCTCGACACCCCGCAGTACCTCGTCGAGTCGATCGAGCGCTGGAAGAAGCCGCACGAGTTCTCGCAGGCGATCCGCGACGCCGGGTTCGTCACGCCCGACGGCGAGGGCCACGAGGCGCTCACGTTCAACATTGCGGCGATCCACACGGGCGTCAAGGTCTGAGCGAGGGCGGCGAGGGCCGAGAGGGTCGAGAGGGTCGGGCGGGGAGAAGAGGTGGGAGGAGGGAGGGTGTGTTGTACTGGCGCTGTCTGCTCGCAACTCGTTCAGCTCACACGAAAGCCTTGCTGTGCTGAGAGGAGCAGTGCGAGCTCGACGCCGTTCGAGACTGGCAGCGCGAGCGAGTCGAGCCGCCGCCGAGAAGGGCGGCTTCCTCTTCTTGCTCGTTCGGCTATGCGAGCATCTCGAAGGCCCCTCGCTCCATTCGTGCGAACAGTCTGGCAAGAGCTCTGCAGCGAGTGCGCGCATGCTGGGAGCAGAAGCGACAGGTCGTCTCGCGTTTTGACCTCGCCCGGCAGCGCTGGCCAATCAGAGCCGCCCGACGGCAAGCCGAGTGCGTCGAGCCGGAAGCTGGGAGGCGCTTTGCGCAGCGCTCACTGGCTCGCTCGTCCATCTCTGTGCTGCTACGGACTCTAGGATCTTACTCGGCGGGCTACCCGAGCTGAGGACGCCGCTCGTGACGAGGCCGAGCGAAGCGTGAGGCTCGACCGCTTCGAGGCAGCGAGCAGCTGCGGCGCCCGCATGTAGCTCCCGCCGCGCGCGGCTGCCCTCGGGTTTCTGTTATCGTAGAGTTACAGGGCTCATGGTGCCTAGAATGGCGAGACGGCGCCGACGAGGTGAACGAGCCGTCGGCCTTCCCAAGTCTGGCTCCTCGACCGTTCGTATCATTCCGCTCGCGATCGCTGCAGCTGCTGGACCACGCCAGGGCCGCTCGATCGTTCTGATGAAGCTCTTGTGCGGACGCTCTCCTGTCGAGATCGAGCCCCTGAGCGCTCGTCCGTCCGCGGCGTCCCTCCGCGGCCCCTCGCTCGGCTTCCTCTCGCCGCTCCCTCTTCCTCGCTTTCGCCGCCTCTCCATCCGCTCGTACCCACACCCGGCTCGATGGCATCGCACGACGAGCAAGTTGCGGCTTCGGCTTCAGCAAGCACTCCCACCTAGCGCTCGC
>Ga0308169_10001054_pt1 | contig 34526 bp, 24 predicted proteins | sample PhyBR1_2_FD_202139 | JGI IMG/M metagenome (GOLD analysis project Ga0308169, IMG submission 202139) | Phyllosphere microbial communities from UC Gill Tract Community Farm, Albany, California, United States - DLSLSB.R1 | ecosystem: Host-associated > Plants > Phyllosphere > Unclassified | place...
GTATTTGGTACGTGAAATCTATAATGCACAAATTGCCAATAAAGTCTCTAGAGTAATGGTGATCCCGCCTCACCGTGAAGGTGGGCAAGCTCAATTTATTGAACAGCCAGTCGCAGAATCAAGCCAAGATGCACAAATTAACCTCTTACTTGATTTTTTAAGAAAGAATTTAGCTGTACAACATAATATTGAAAGCCTCGCTAAACGGACACATATGACACGTAGGACGTTCACACGGCATTTTAAGAAAGCGACAGGCATGACCTTAGTAGATTGGCTGAATACTCAAAGAATCAGATTAAGTTGTGAACTTTTAGAAACGACAAACTTGTCTATCGAAAAGATAACCGAGCTTTCAGGTTTTAATAATACCGTTTCATTTAGAAAAAAATTTCGTGAAAAATATGGTACCAGCCCCCAAGCATGGAGAAAAGCGTTTGGAATTAAAAGTGAGGAAATGGATAACTTTTAAGAAAAGTGAATACTGTACATTAAATACTTTATCCAAGCTGATCTCAACTAACCATTCAAACTTAAACATTACTGACTAAAGTCGGGTAAAAGTTGGAGTGGTTATTCATACTATTCAGTTTCATCCCCTAATAAATGAATTAAAAAGATCATTCAAATGATAAAAACTCATGAATTAAATAGTTTTTCTCACTTTTTATTCAAACATTTATGTGACATTTTAGTGCGAAAAGGTCTTATGCAAAAATTAGATTAAAATTTGAGAAGGAGGATCGGGAGTAAGAATCAAGATTTCAAGCTAATGATAGTTTAATCTGGGTTCCATGTTCAAAATGGAAATATAGGACAAATCAGGAGTGTCCATGAAAATCAAACCATTACCACCTATGAATAGTCTAATTGTATTCGAGTCAGCTGCACGACACCTCAGTTTCACTCAGGCAGCAAATGAATTAAATGTTACTCAAGGTGCTATTAGTCGACAGATTCGACAATTGGAAGAATATTTGGGTAAGGAATTATTTGTTCGTGCGAATCGAAACATTTTTTTAACCCCTACAGGATTGCAATACTATAAAACCATTTATAGTGCTTTGCTAGATGTTGCTCAAGCGACTGCTGAAATAAAAAAATGGCAGGGAGAACATCAAGTTACAGTTGCAACAACGAATGCAATGGCGGCACTTTGGTTATTACCTAAAATTGCTGCTTTTCAACAATATGAAGGTATTGATCTGAGAATATTGACTACTGAAAATATTCAGGATTTATATAAAATGGATTTTGATCTGGCTTTATTTTACTGTCGAGTAACTCCTGTTGATATGAAGGTTACTACTTTATTTCCAGAGGAAGTATTTCCTGTTTGTAGTCCCGATTATCTTTCACAATTCAATAAAGATAGTGAATATGAAAATATATTCGCTAAAAGTTTATTATATTTAGATGACTCACAAAAGGATTGGATTACTTGGGCTGAGTGGTTCGAGGCTGTGAATTATCCTCTAGTTAAACCTAAAAATAGAGTCAATATCAATAATTACCCTATGTTATTACAAGCTGCTATTAATGGGCAGGGAGTTGCATTAGCATGGGGCTCTTTGGTTGACGATTATCTAAAAAGTGGAGTATTAGTCCGACCAGTCGAAACGGTCCTACGAACAGAAGCAAATTTCAGCATGCTAGAGCCTACAGATAGAGGAGTAATTCCTACGAGCGTTAAGCAATTTCGTAGCTGGTTATTGGATCAGCTCCCAGGACAGGTCGGTCAGAAAGGTTTGGGATGATCTAAACTATTTTTGATGAAATCAGATATAGAAAGAGGGGGTCTTGAAAACCCCCTCTTTTGACAATATCATTTTTATGACCTAAACCTAATTTTCATTTGTTTCCTTATTGGTTTTAAATTCATCAGGACGAACATGTTCTGGCATCATGGCCCAAGCCTGAGGCTCTCTACGTAAGCTTTTAAAGAGAGTAATACTCATGATTGCCAAGAAAATCGAGATAGGGAAGCCTGCAATAATAGAAGCAGTTTGCATTGCTTTTAATCCACCAGCATAGAGTAAGCCTCCAGCAATGAAGGCAATCAGAACACCCCAAACAATCCGTATTTTTATCGGTGTCTCTGTCGAGCCTTCGGCATCCAAGAAACATAAAACGTGTGTACCACAGTCCGCTGATGTGATCAGATAAGTCGCAAGCAACAAGCATGCGATGATACTTAAAGCTTGTCCAATCGAGCCGCTATCAATGTTATCAAACATGGTGAATAAAGCATGTGTATTATCTGCCTGCGTAGCTTTGACAATTGGACCACCAGTAAATGCTTCAGGTGCAGGTTTACCAGCCTCGATCAATACCGTAGCCTGTTTCTCATAAGCGTGACGAGCATCTTGTTCAACTTTAAGTGCTGATCCACCTATCACAGACATCCATATTGCAGTGATTAAAGTAGGTACCAGAAGTACGCCTGCAATTAATTCACGAATTGTACGGCCTTTAGAAATCCGAGCTACAAACATACCTACAAAAGGTGCCCAAGTCATCCACCAAGGCCAATAATATGCAGTCCACCAGTTTTGCCAACCTGAATCTTTTTGTGTGTCACTCCATAAACTCATTCCGATAATATTTTGGGTATAGTTACCTGTCGCTTCAAAGAATGTATGTAACAGATAGCGTGTTGGACCAATTGCAAGAAGAATAACGAGGAGTAATATGGACAGCAGCATATTCAGCTCAGACAGACGCTGCATTCCACGGTTAATACCCATCACGACAGAAATTGTTGCGATTGTACAAAGTATGGCCAGCATGAAGAATTGGACACTGAGACTATTACTAATTCCAAAAACTTGACCTAGGCCAGAGTTAATTTGCAAAACACTCATACCGAGTGATTGAGCAATACCAAATGCTGTAATCACAATAGTAAGAATATCAATAGTATGACCAATAGGTCCGTATATACGATCACCAATTATTGGATAAAGGATAGAACGTAAACTAAATGGTAGACCTTTGCGGTAAGTAAAGTATGCTAAAGCTAATGCGGTCACACAAAAAATAGCCCAAGGATGCAGTCCCCAATGGAAGAAAGTGAGCTGCATTGCCATGCTTGCTGATTCATCACTAAAGCTAGGGGTAAGTGGATTGCTGGCATAGTGCCACATCGGTTCAGCCGCTGACCAGAAGACTAAACCAACCCCCATACCACCAGAGAACAACATTGAAATCCAACCTACAAAGCTGAATTCAGGTTTTTCGTCATCTTTACCAAGCCGAATTAGACCAAAACGGCTCATCATTAAATAAAAAAGGAATCCAACAACCAGAGTCATTAGTCCAATATAAAACCACTTCACATTTTGTAGTAAAAGATGAGAAATAGTTTCAAAGGTTTTTCCTGCTTGCTCAGCTTGAAATGCGCAGAATAAGACAAAAGCCAATACTAATACTTTAGAAACGACAGTCACTGTCGGATTGAGTCCTTTAAAGACTCCTGTTGTAGCACGCATAACTCCTCCTTGGATGCGTTTAGCAGCAAAAAACAATGTGCTGCTATATACAGATAAGAGTATTGATGACCATGCCTCCCTCTCAACTCATTTATTCTCATCTCCAAGTGAGTTTTTGTAATAAGTCCTTTTAAAAGTGAAATAATTGATGCAAAAAATGCATGATAAAAACTCATGTGTACCAATCAAAAAAGTCGTTTGTGTATCATCAGGATGTTTAACACAATCTCCATGAAGCAGCACATGGTGCTAACGAGTAGTTAATACCAACGCAGGGAGCACTGCGTTATTCAATGTAAATGGAGATTATCAAATGAATAGTCAAGTTAGCCAGCAACTTATTACAGTTCAGCAAGTCGACAATGTTCTAAACCCGATTACTGAATCAAGTGGTATGCCGAATATTGCCTATACCAGCAATGAATATTTTAATTTTGAACGTGACAATATTTTAAGTAAAACCTGGGTCTGTATCGGTTTTTCCTCAGATGTACCTAAAAATAATTATGTAAAACCTGTTAATTTTATGGGTATGCCATTAGTTATGATGCGTAATCGTGAAGGTGAATTACAGGTATTTCATAATGTCTGCAGCCATCGAGGAATGATTTTGGTACAAGAAGAAGGCACGATTGAAGGTGTGATTCGTTGCCAATACCATTCTTGGAGTTATGACATAAATGGTAACTTAAAAGGCACCCCTCATGTTGGTGGTATTGGTCAGCATAAAGATGATCGGTTTAAATGTGAAAAACATGGCTTAAAAGCACTTCGTTCAGCAATTTGGATGGATATGGTCTTTATTAATATTTCTGGGGATGCTCCAGCATTTGAAGATCATATTGCACCAGTTACAGAGCGCTGGAAAGAATTCTTAGGTGAAAATGGTTTAGATTTAATTCGTACTAGTAATATCGGTTCAACTTTTCAACTCCCTGTAGAAAGTAACTGGAAACTTGCTGTTGAGAACTACTGCGAGGCATATCACCTACCATGGGTGCACCCTGCATTAAATACTTATTCAAAGCTCGAAGATCACTATAACATCATGATTGAAGATCGTTTTTCAGGTCAGGGTAGTTATAAATACAATTTATCAGCAACAGCTGGTACACATTTACCTATTTTCCCAAGCTGGCCAGAAGATAAATTACGCCAAGCAGAATATATTTCTATCTTCCCAAATGCGCTCATTGGTATTCAAGCTGACCATGCTTTTGCGATTATGTTAGATCCAATTGCACCTGAAAAAACGATTGAAAATCTTCGTTTGTATTATGTGGGTGATGAGTCATTAGATCCTAAATATGATGAATGCCGTAAAGCAACTTTAGAATCTTGGAAAATCGTCTTTAGTGAAGATGTATTTTCTGTTGAAACTATGCAAAAAGGTCGTCACTCCCCAGGCTTTGGTGGTGGTGTATTTTCTCCTGAAATGGACTTGCCGACACACTTCTTCCAGAAATGGTTAGCTACTCAAGCTAAAACAGCTTTGGAGGCTTAATATGCAACACTACCTCAACTATGTTGATGGCCAATGGCGAGATGCTTCTCGCCAATTGGAAGTTATCAACCCAGCAACCGATAAAGTTTTTGCAACAGTTGCCCAGGCAAGTATTGAAGATGCAGATGCCGCGATGGCAGCAGCGCGACGTTGTGTGAATAGCGGTGCCTTAACAGATGTACGTCCTGCAAAACGTACGGCGTGGATGTTGAAAGCAGCAGAGGCGATTCGTGAAATCGCTGAAGAGGGTGCATTAATCCTATGCCGTGAAAATGGCAAAAATGTTGATACAGCACGTGAAGAGTTCGATGAAGCAGCTCGCTATTTTGAATACTACGCTGGTATGGCAGATAAAGTTGAAGGTATTTCGGTACCTTTAGGTAAAGATTACATTGATTTCACCTCATATATTCCAATGGGGGTGTCGGTTCAAATTGTACCTTGGAACTTTCCTGTTTCGATCTGTGCACGCTCATTATCACCTGCTTTAGCAGCTGGTAATGCGGTTGTGATTAAGTCACCTGAAGTTTCACCTTTAGGAATGGTTTTACTCATCAAAGCTATTGAAAAAGCTGGTTTTCCACAAGGTGCAGTGAACTTACTGTGCGGTAAAGGGTCAGAAGTTGGTACCCATCTGGTTAAACACCAAGATACGAACCAAATTGTCTTTACTGGCTCAGTACCAACAGGCCAACGCATTTTGAAAGATGCCGCTGAACGTGCAACACCTTCTGTAATGGAGTTGGGTGGTAAGTCAGCTGCAATTGCTTTTGCTGATGTTGATCTTGAGCAATTACTACGTAGCGTGAAAGTCGGAATTTTCTATAACTCTGGGCAAGTTTGTTCAGCGATGTCTCGCCTATTAGTGCACCGCAGCCGTTATGAAGAAGTTAAAGCAGCTGTTGTTAATCTTGCAGAGAGCTTAACTGTAGGTATAGGCGAAAGTAATGCTGAACTTACACCTGTCGTGTCTAAAGATCAGCAACAACAAATCCTTGCCATGATTGATAAGGCGCGTGAAGAAGGTGCCAATATTTTAACCGGTGGGAAAGCTGCAGATTTAGAAGGTTACTTCGTCCTGCCTACTATTATTGAAGCAAAAGATGATATGTCGATTGCTCAAGAAGAAGTTTTTGGTCCCGTAATGGTAATTATGCCTTTCGATGACGAAGACCAAGCAGTTGCAATCGCAAATGGTACGGACTTTGGACTTGTTGCAGGAGTATTTGGTGAAAATCTCAATCAAACACTTCGAGTAGCAAATCGACTTATTGCTGGTCAAGTCTTTATTAATGAATGGTTTGCTGGCGGTATCGAAACACCATTTGGTGGTGTGGGGTTATCTGGTTTTGGTCGCGAAAAGGGGCAGGAAGCCATCTACAGTTATGTTCAAACTCGTAATATCGGTAAGAAATAAGGGAAATAGACAAGATGAGAAAGTGGTTATGTATTGTCTGTGGCTGGATCTATGATGAAGCTAAAGGCTGGCCTGATGACGGGATAGCACCAGGTACAAAATGGGAAGACATTCCAGAAGATTGGATGTGCCCAGAATGTCAGGTAGGTAAAGCAGATTTTGAAATGCTTGATATCACAGATGTTGTTGAAGAACAGGCATCAGCTAGTCTGAATGTGATTGAACCTATTGTGATTATTGGAAGTGGTCATGCTGGCTATCAATTGGCTACAGCACTACGTAACCAATCTAAAGATGTGTCTATTACTTTATTTACAGCTGATGATGGTGCAATTTATAGCAAACCCTCTTTGTCGAATGCCTTGGCATTGGGTAAGGACGGTGACAGTTTAGTACGAGAGACAGCTTTAAGTTGGGAGCAGCGTCTAAACATTCGTATCTATGCACATACTCAGGTTAAGTATATTGATCGTGTGAATAAAAAAATTCATACCTCCATTGGCGAATATCCATATGGACGTTTAGTTTTAGCGACTGGCGCAAGTCCAATAACTATTCCAATTCAGGGGGATACCTCTGATGTCTATAGCGTAAATGATTTAGCCGATTACCGCCTTTTCCGTGAGAAGTTAGCTGGTAAGCAACATGTCACTATTTTAGGTGATGGGTTAATCGGCTGTGAATTTGCCAATGACCTTGCTGCTCATGGTCTTAAAGTGACTGTGGTCGGGTTAGGTCAATCAGCTATGGGGCGTCTAATTCCCGAAGAGTTAGGCTATGCCTTACAAAATGCACTAAGCCAAATTGGGGTTGAATGGAGATTACAGAATAGTATTCAGTCAATTCAGAATGTAAATGATCGTTATCAAGTTCAATTACAAGATGGGCAGTTACTTGAGACGGACTTAATCCTAAGTGCGGTGGGTTTACGTCCAAATATTTCTTTAGCGCAGGATGCAGGTTTAAATACAGCACGCGGGATATGTACAAGCTTAGATCACCGTACCAATGATGCGTCTATTTTTGCTTTAGGTGACTGTGCAGAAGTAGAAGGTCAATGGATGCCTTATATTAGCCCTATTAATCAGGCACTTCCAACTTTAACAGATAACTTATTAGGTAAAGCTCAAAAGACTCAATTACAAGAAAACCCTGTGATTGTAAAAACGCCAATTTTACCACTTTCGCTACTACCAGCATTGGGTGATGGAAAATGGCATGTTGAACAGCATGATGGTGAGTGGAGTGCCGGTTTTTACGATGCTACAGGTAAATTAACAGGCTTTGCTTTATTGGGGCGTCAGTTACAACAAACTCGTAGTCAATGGCTTACAAAACTGAATTCCCATCAACCATCAATAGTTTAAGGAAGAACAAGATGATTGCTTTACCGAATGATGATAATACTTGTGGTTGGTATGCCGCTTTACCACCAGCGGCACCAGCTAAGAAGCTTGTTGGTGCACAAAAAGCTGAATATGCAATTATAGGTGCTGGTTTTGCTGGATTAGCGGCAGCGCGTAGACTCGCAGAGTTAAAACCAAATGCTCGTATTATTTTAATTGATGCACAACGTATTGCAGAAGGTGCATCTGGTCGCAACTCAGGTTTTGTGATTGATTTACCGCATAAATTTGCATTAGGTCATCCAGATCCAGCACATAAGCAAAAGTTATTAAGCCTGAACCGAGCAGCAATTTCACAATTGCAAGGTTTGGTAGAAAAACACAATATCGAGTGTCAATGGTCTGCTGCTGGTAAATATCAGGGAGCTATTGGCGAACGAGGTGAGGCACATCTTAATCACTTTGAACACTTGATGAAAGATCTTGGTGAGCCATTTCGTTGGGTAGAAAAAGCAGAACTTAAAAAGGTTTTAGGGACTGACTATTACAGCCGAGCGATCTTTACTCCTGGTTCTTATTTAATGCAACCAGCAGCCTTAGTCAGAGGTATGGGCGAGCATTTACCTGAAAATGTTGAATTATTAGAACAATCTCCCGTTCGTAGTTTGAGCAAGAATGGTGGTCAATGGATACTCCAAGGCGATCATGGCTCAATAACCACTCCAAAAGTGTTATTGGCTACCAGTATCTTTACAAAAGAGTTTGGCTATTTAAAGAATCGTTTGTTGCCTGTTATGACATTCGCAAGTTGGACCCGTCCACTAAACGATGAGGAAATGAAGCGTTATCACGGTCAATTGGATTGGGGGCTTACTCCTGCTGATCATGCAGGTACAACTTTACGTATGACTGCTGATCGTCGCATTTTGATTCGGAATACTTATAAACATGTACCAAAATATGGTGCGAATGTAAGTGATGAAACCCGCCGCTGGATTCAAGAAGATCATCGTAAGGCATATTTAGCACGCTATCCAGCGTTAGCAGATGTTCCATTCACCCATACGTGGGGGGGTGTTTATGCAATTTCACGCAACTTCACTAATTTCTTCGGTCAGTTAGAAGATGGGGTTTTTGCCAGCGCTTGTGATAATGGTGTTGGTGCTGCATGGGGAACTATTTCAGGAACCTTACTAGCAGATTTAGTTGTAGGTACAGACTCAGCAGCTTTAAAAGATATCCAGTATGTGACAGGTATGCCAAGTTTAAACCCACCAGAACCATTTTTAGGGATTGGGGTAAAAACGCGTATTGCATTTGAAAAATGGCGCAGTCGTAGTGAATTGTAATCAGGATAAAGATATGAAAGAAGTGAAGTTAGTTGATAGCGCCAAACTCGATTTTAATTTACGTGGCGAAACTCCAGATGGGACAGCTTATGTTGCAAGAGCAGTTGGAGCGGATGTTTCTCCGAATATGGGGATCGGATTTGCACGTTGGGAAGGGGCAGAAGTCACTTGGAAATTACTTTATGACGAAGTAATTTTTGTAATTGAAGGATGTTTTGAATTAACAGCCAACGGTCAAAAATATGAAGTAAAGCCTGGGCAAATGTTGTGGATACCTGAAGGAACAGAACTTATTTATGGTGGGCATGCATTATTTGGTTATGTGGTACACCCGGGAAATTGGAAAGAGTTACACGGCTTAGCATAATTACTGGAGTAATGGCTTCCGTTAAATAATACCCCCTCGCTGTTATGTAATCTTTTTATGTTATAGGCCTAAAACACAGGCCTATAACAATCAAATTAAAAAACATCAAATTTAGGAATTTCACCTAAAGGGAGAGGTGTTGCCTGAAAAAATTAGAAAGCAGGAAGAGTTTTCTATAAATCATCATTAAAACAAGGACATGTAAATGAAAAAGATATTTTTGAAAATTGGATTCGGCTTGGTGAGCTGTGGGATGGCAATCCCTACTTTTGCTAGTGTAACTTTTGGTGATCCACAAAGTAAGGCGGGTGCATTGACGGTCTCAGGAGCAATCCGTGCCAACTATCAAGATAAACATTATGGTGAATCTGCATCAGATCAAAAAATAAAATTTGATGCTGCAATTCTCCGCTTAGGTTACGAGTCCCCAGATTGGTTTGGGCAAGCCGAATATCGGTGTTATCAGTATGATACCTTTTGTGATTTTTCAACACTGGTTTCAGGTTATCTAGGTTATCGCTTAAATCCAACAGATAATATTACTATAGGTTTGCAACCTATTCCATTTGGTCCAGGACGTTATTGGGATAGCAGTTTCTATGCTGGTATCAACAATACCATGGGGCTTCAGGATGCATTAGATTTGGGTGTAAATTATCACTTTGAAATGCCTACAGCAACTAAAGTAGATCTGGCCTATTTCGCTACAGATGGCGGAAATTATCATGGCACAAGTAAAGATGCTGCACGCTATACAGCCAATGTGGTGTCATCTTCAGATCCGCTTAAAACAGATTTAAATGAAAAAAATATGTGGATGGCTCGTGTAGATCAAGAACTAAAATTTTTAACGACAGATGATCTGAAAGTCTCGTTAGGTGGGAGTTACTGGTATTCAGACATTGAAAATGAAAAGGCTTCTTCAGATGGAACAAGAAATGCTTGGGCGCTGTTCAATCGTATTAACTATAAAAATTTAAATGTAGTCCTTACAGGTGGTAAACAGTCAATTAGTAATAAAGATGCATTGAGTCCACATAGTTCAACTTTTGGCTCCTTTGATGCGGAATATGATATTGCCAATAAAGGTTATTTCTACACTGTAGACACAAGCTATGTCTTTAAGAATATCCGAGATTCACTTAACGTGACTCCATATATAGTATTCAGTGGGTTCAATAAAAAAGAACAAGGTTTTGATGACTCACAGAGAAATATTGTTGGTGTTGCATTAGATTATAAAAATGTCACGTTATATACCGAATACTTAATGAGTAAGAACGATCCATTTGTAGGCGGAACGGGCGTTTCATTAGCAGCTGGTGATGATGGCAAATGGAACAAGCTTTTGAATGTCATGTTGGTTTATAGCTTTTAGAAATTAGTCCACTATTTTCAGACTGAAAGCAGTTACATGATTTTTTAAATTTTTCAGGAAGTTATTAACTTCCTGAACTTGTTTTAAGGATATCCAATAATGACTTCACCTTATTTAACGACTTTTATTTTATTCTTTTCTTTATTAAATCCATTCCTGATGAGTATCTACATGATTGGGTTGATTAGACATACCGAAACTAGGGTATTTAATCGAGCACTTATACAAGGTGGTTTAATTGCGTACGTTGTTTTTCTTCTTTTTGCATGGGGAGGAGAAGCTATCTTTAGTCAGTATCTAAATGTACGGTTCGAATCGTTTTTAATTTTTGGAGGTTTAATCTTTCTAGTCATTGGCTATCGATTTGTGTTTCAAGGGGCTGAAACAATCGGAGAAATGCGTGCTGCACCTGAGCACCTGGCCGGAACCGTAGCGATGCCTTTTATGATTGGACCGGGGACAATCAGTGCAGCGGTTGTCACAGGAATTAGCATGTCGATTGGCGAAGCTGCTCTTATTATTGCTTTCACATTATTTTTAACTTGTAGTGTACTGATCATCATGAAACTATCGCATGACCACTTAAAGTCTAGTCATGCAAAATATATTGATCGTTATTTTGATATTGTAGGAAGGCTTGCAGCACTACTAATTGGAACAATTGCTATTGATATGATTGTGAACGGAATTACTAAATTGATTGAGAAGGTTTAGTAAGTTAAAAGCCAAAGAATTTCTTTGGCTTTTAATAGAAGATTAGGTCGCTAGTTTAGGTTGTTGAACTTGATTTTTCCGAATTGAAAGCCAGCAGATAATTGATCCGATAGTTACAATCGTTGCACCGTACCAGAAATTTGTAGATAGGCTTGAATGTAAAACAATAACTGAAAATGCTGAAGAGAGCATTGGTGAGAAATAGGAAAGCATTACCAAGATTGGCATATTGCCTTTAATAATTCCAACATTCCATGCTAAATATCCCATTGCAAAAAAGAAAGCATTAATCAAGATGAAGATATAGCTTGTCATAGTGCTGACATGCGGTAAATGAATGCCTTGAGTTGAAAGCGTGAGAATCCACAGAGCAATTGCAGTTAATATAAAATATAGCGATACCGCATTCGTACCGTTACTATGCTTTTTTGTATAAATGCAATATACAGCCCAAAGTAATGATGCTAAAAAGATTAATAAATAACTAATGGGATTCTTGTAAAAATTATCAATGAAATTAAGGCTCGGGTGATAATTAATCAGAACAATACCAGAGAAGCTAACAACTACTCCTATAATGGTCAAAAAGTTTACTTTTTCTTCTTTTAAAAATGCCATCATTAAAATAATTAATGTTGGCCATAAACTAAAAATGATGTTCATTTCAATCGATTTTTCAGATGACTGAGCTAAGGTGATTGAGAATGCGAAGCATAGTTCAAAAATAACAAAGAGTAGACTAGAGATGAATAAAAATTTTTTAGAAACTTTTTTAAAATCAGGTAGTCCGTAAGTAAAATACAAAATTATAGCGCTTAAAGTATAGACGTAAGTGACCGTATAGATGGGGCCAAATATTTCAGTTGATAGTCGCAATAAACCGACTAAGGTAGACCACAATAAGAGTGCTAAAATACCTATGCTGGTTGCAATCTGACGGTTCATTGGAGTTGTCTGATTTAAATAAAGCTAATAATAATTTTTTACTGGGCTATTGAGAAGTTCTATTCACATGATGATTTTTCATATACCGATGAGTTTTTGTTATGGATAGATTTTATTAAAAGCTGAGTCTATTTTTAGAAAAAGTGATCATCATCACGCCAACTATGTTTAATATATAGCCAATCCATTGTATTAAATTTAAATGTTCATCTAAAAACACTCTAGCTAAAAAAATCGTTAAGATTGGGCCAATCGATGAAATGATAGAAGATTGAGAAGATCTCAAGCGTTCAATGTTAAGTATAAGTAAAATAGTTGGTAAAACAGTAGCAAATATTCCTAGTCCTATTCCATACTAAAAAATACGATGAGGAATTTAAATTTAGAAAGGTTGTATGAACTAGCAAAGGCGTTAGAGATCCCAGTAGAAAACCTCCTACCTTAGTATTGTAAATGAATTTAATAATAAAATTACCTTCTTTAATTTAAATAAAGCGTTTAAAAATAGTTGGTTATGATGAAAAAATGGGTGGCTATTCATTGGGCAAAGCCTATAGAATATAGTGATGTTAAAAAATAAATTTAATATTGAGGGGGTAAAAATTGAAAATAGTTAGTGCGGAAATTAGAAACTTTAGAAAACTTGAACATATATTATTATCATTTGAAGATAAGACTACAGTTATAGTTGGTAGAAATAATACAGGGAAAACTTCTAGTGCGGAAATATTTAGAAGCTTTTTATCAGGTTCTACGCCAAATTTGAAATATGTAGACTTTTGTCATTCATGTTTTACTAGATTCGAGGCCGCATCAAAAAAATTCAATAATAACCCTGAGAATGAGATAGATCTTAGAAATCTTACCCCATCAATAGATTTAGAATTAATAATTGATTATAAAACTGATGCTGATGATTATGGAGTTCTTAGTGATTTTATAATTGATTTGGATGATGAGCTATATGAAACTAAGCTTTTAATTACTTATAAGCTAAAAGACGGTGAAATACAGAATTTTTATAGTAATTTAGATCTAGAAGATTCTTTTTCATTTTATACAAATCTTAAAAAGAACATCGATTTATATTTTGAATCAGTTGCTTTTGTTATTGATCCTAATAATGAAGAAAATAAAGTTAAAATAGATTTTTCAAAAATAAGAAAGTTATTACTGGTAGGTGTTATTAATGCACAACGAGGATTGGATGATGAGACATATTCTGAAAAAGATGTTTTAGGAAAATCATTAGGTGCTTTATTCAATAATGCAACAAGTGCAACAGCTCCTCAAGAATTCCAACAAAAATCTTTAGAAATACAGAGTGTTGTTGAGGGTCTTCAACAAAAAGTTGACTCAGATTTCCAGGAAAAAGTAGCAGAACTTTTACCAAAATTATCTATCTTTGGTTATCCAGGTCTTGGAGATAATGAATTAAGTGCATCAACAGAGCTAAATGTAAGATCATTATTAGATAGCCATACTAAAGTATATTATAAAATTCCAAATAATAAATTTTTGTCATTACCAGAAACATATAATGGTTTAGGAATAAGAAATTTGATTTATATTTTGTTCCGTATATATGAATATTTTGTTGAATTTCAATCTCAAAAAATTTTACCAAAAGGACAAATAATATTTATTGAAGAGCCAGAAGCTCATCTTCATCCACAAATGCAGGAAGTATTTATTTCACAATTGAATCAGATAATTAATGAATTTCAAGCAAAATTAGGAGAAGGAAAAACTTGGCCTATACAATTCATAGTTAGTACTCACTCCTCGCATATTGCAAATAAAGCAGAATTCAATCAAGTAAGATATTTCTTATCAAAAGATGGTAATACTCAAGTTAAAGATTTAGGAAAAATTTTTAATAGTGACGAATCAAAAGAGGATAAGGAATTTTTACAAAAGTATCTTACCTTAACAAAATGTGATCTTTATTTTGCTGACTTAGCAATTCTTATTGAGGGAACTACTGAAAGAATACTTTTACCAGAAATAATAGGTAAAGTTGATGCATTACACTATACAGAATTAAAGAACAAATATTTATCTATTGTAGAGGTGGGGGGAGCTTATGCTCATCACTTTTATAAGTTTTTAGATTTCTTAGAATTAAAAACACTAATAATTACGGATTTGGATGCCTGTAAAAAAACAAGTAAAGAAGATAAAAATGGAAAAAAGAGAACTTCATATACTTCTTGTATTGTATCTCAAGGTAGTCACTGTACTAATGCTGGTTTAAATAAATGGTTTACTACAGTTTTGCAATCCGTGACTGTTGACGCTGTTGACGCTGTTGACGCTGTTGACGCTGTTGACGCTGTTGACGCTGTTGACGCTGTTGACGCTGTTGACGCTGTTGACGCTGTTGACGCTGTTGACGCTGTTGACGCTGCTGCTAATGTTATTGAATTTGTTAACTCTACTGAAGATGAAGATGAAGATGAAGATGAAGATGGAGATGGAGATGGAGATGAAGATGGAAAAACCGGATATCTGAATATAGAGAAATTAACCAAAGCAAGTATCAAAGATAAGAGAAGAGGCGTTATATGTATTTCCTATCAAATACCCGAAGAAGCAATGGATATATGTGGAAGAAGTTTTGAAGATGCTTTTATATTAGCGAACTTAGAAATATTTGATCTTAATGAAGTTGCTAAAGAAAAATTAGAAAAAGAAGTATTTAAAAAAGCTAAGTCTATAGGTAAATCTAGTAAAGCAAACTTTGCAATTACTTATGCAATAGATAAAAAGAAATGGAATGTACCCAAATATATTGTAGATGGCCTTTTATGGCTGGCTGGTCATATTGATGATAGTGAAGATCCTGTAGAAGATGAAAATTCTAAAGTGGCATAAAGTAATTCTGAGCAAGGAAATTTTTATATGAACGTAGTATTAAACCCCGCAGAATTATCTTCTATTGAAGCTTTAGATAGAATTAAAGGTTGTATTAATAATAATCGCAGCTTTAAGTTGGAGGCTGGCGCAGGGGCTGGTAAAACTTATTCTTTAATAGAATCCTTGAAATATATTATAAAGAATAAAACTATTGATCTTAGTAATAAAAGAATTGCTTGTATAACATATACAAATGTAGCAAAAGAAGAAATTCAAAGGCGAACTGATAATCATCCTTTAATATTTACGGATACTATTCACTCATTTTGTTGGGAATTAATACAACCTTTTCAAGTTTTTTTGAGAGGCTTTATTGGTGACTTAAACGAAAAATGGAAAGAAAAAGTTAAAGAAATTCCAGTTAATAATCAGAAAGTAAAATATGATTTGGGTTTTGCTAAAATAACGGATTCAGAAATTTTTTTACATCATGATGATGTAATTAGATGTATGTCTAAGTTATTAATTTATCCTAAGTTCCAAAAATATATAAAAAATAAATTTCCAATTATTTTTATTGATGAATATCAGGATACAGATAAGGAACTAGCTAAGCATCTGGTAAATTATCTGATTGAAAATGATTCGGGAATATTATTTGGCTTTTTTGGAGATCATTGGCAAAAAATATATGGAAAAAATGCATGTGGTCTCATATCTAGCCCGAGTGAAAAAATAGAAGAAATTGATAAAAAAGCGAATTTTAGATCAGATAAAAATATCGTTAAGTGCTTAAATAATATTAGAAAAGAGTTACCTCAACATGAATATGATCCTGCTTCACAGGGCACAATAAGAATTTTTCATTCTAATGATTGGGTCGGGAAAAGGTTACAAGGAAATCATTGGAAAGGTGACTTACCACCTGAAGATGTTAATACTTATATAAGCCAAGTAAAAAGTAAAATAATTGAGGAGAATGGAGAGATAGATCCATCAAAAACGAAAATTTTATTTTTAACAAATAACTTAATTGCATTAGAGCAAGGTTTCAAAAAACTAGCTAGTTGTTTTGATTATGGAGATGACTTCCTTAAAAAAAATGATGCTTATATCAAGTTTTTCTTAGAAACTTTTGAACCATGTATTACTGCTTTTAAAGAAAAAAAATTTGGAATAATTTTTCAATTATTGGGATATAAAAAAATACATTTATCTTGTCAAAAAGATAAACGAAAATGGTCAAATCATTTTGAAGAATTAATAAGATTAAGGGGAACTTCCACTATTGGATCAATTATAAAAGAAATAAAAAATGTCGGTATTATAAATTTACCTATAGCTATTATAAATTCTGAAGATAAGTTGGAAATTATTTTGAATAAAAGAGACACGGAAATAAATGATAATGAGCTTAATTTTAAATCAAAGAAGCTAAAATTTCATGATATTCAATATCAAGAAGTGATTAGTTTAGGGGAATATATTGAAGAAAAGACTCCATTTTCTACAAAACATGGTATTAAAGGAGCAGAATTCGATAATATATTAGCTGTTTTTGGCAGAGGGTGGAATCAATATAATTGGGATGATTTGCTAAAATGGATGAAGAACGGAGTGTTAGAAGGTAAAGAAGAAAGTTATGAAAGAAATAGGAATCTTTTTTATGTTTGTTGTTCAAGAGCAAAGCATAGTTTAACTTTATTATTCACTCAGTACTTGTCTGATGAGTCTATCTCTACATTAGAAGATATATTTGGTAGCGAAAATATTATTGGTAATCCATTTAATTAAGTAAATTTTTTAATTTAAAATTTTTTCGAATAAATTGTATTTATGACAGAAAACTGAAGTAAAAATTGATTAATTACAATTTTTACTTTTAAAAGTTTAATTTTATATTATAAATGTTTGAAAAATGATGAAAATAAATATTTAAATTTATTTATTGTAGAGTTAACCGTTGAACTCTGTGATATTGATTCCGTTCAAACCAACATAGCATTAACAAAGAATGGTAATGCGCTGACCATTCTAATTACCCTTAATGTTGTTGCATCTAAAGTAGGGAGAGAGCATAGGTATTGTTTAATACAAATGGCTTTAGTGCTAAACAAGAAAGCAGAAAAAATGTAAATATCGAACCTATCTGATATAAGGAAAAGATCAACTTCATTAATTTTGTTCATTTGGGACAGCTTTTTTGAGATAAGCTGTGTCAAATTCAGCTTTCTTGTAAGCCTCGTAAGATGATTTACTAATAATTACTGCAGATTCTCGACCTTTACGTGTTATTTCCACAGGAAAACCAGCAATAGCCTCATCCATTAATGTTGATAATTGGGCTCTAGCATTCGAATAATTCCAACTATTCATTCTGATTCCTTTAAGTCTATGTAAGTCTAGAAGAATAACGAAACATAGGAATCTGCTCAAAGGATTTATTTTCACTCTTTTATGAGTTTTTTTCATAGAAATAATTTCATGGAGGCATATTTTTGTATATTCTTTTATAAATAGTCCATTGGTTCTCATTTCTCATATACCACTATCTCTTATTCATAATAGTCCATGATAAGTAAAGTTAAGATATTGAGGTAAATTAACGTTATTGAATAAAACTTCATATTTTTATTTTGAATACCAATCTTTCTTATAGTAAAAGTTAGTTGTGGCATCGGAAACTATCACTACTGAGACTTTAGATATGACAACTAGAAAGGCAATAGATGAACATGATATAGAGGAACATGATATTGCTACCGCAGCAGCTCATATACTTCGAGAAAAATTTATTACAATTTCTCTTACTGAAAGGACACTTTATGTAAAGAATGACATTGTATGGAGTAAAGCTCCAAATGATAACCCCGTTTTCGTTAAACAATTGTCTGGCCGTAACCCTGATCTTTCCAAAAAGTTCGTTAGTCGCGGAACATTTAAATTTAAAAAACGGGATTAAACATTTTTCTATTTTAGTAAATTAACTATTTTTATTTTAATTGAGCTTTTATATGATCTTTTAACTTCAACCAATCATTTAAATGCTCGTTAGAAACTATGAAAGTAATATCTAAATTTCTATTATTACCTAAAAATCTATTTTATTTAGAGGTTAATTAATGCTGATAAGAAACCTAGGATGGAAGATCAAGCACGTTAGTTTTTCCATTGTTCTTAATAATTAAACGAGGCACCATATCATCCTTAACAAAATCATAAGCAATAATTTCTGGATGATGTAAATCTATAGCTTGACCAATAAAAACACAGGCTGCGTTTGATGCACATACTAATAAATGGACTCTTTTAACATCATATTTATTTTTCAAGTCATGTAATAATTGCTGTAAACGTGCACAGAATTTTTTTCCACTTTCTGGATTAGGAATAGCCCCATTCCCTAAATATTCTGGTAATGCGGTTATTTCTATTATGCCTGCCCCCAATGTCCTATTAAGATTTTCAGCTCTTTGCTGAAGTGGTTTAGCTATTGCTGTGAAATTAATGCAGATTACTACATCATCACTTTTTGTGAGTGAATCAAGACCTTTCATTTCATAAAATGAATCGATTACATTTTCATGTGGCCATAACCAGCTACTGCTATCTCGATAGCGAAGCATAGGTATAAACTCATTCTTATTGCCTAATAGACTTCCTAGACCTATTAGAGCGGGCATTGGTCCGAATGCAAAGAGTGCAGCCTTATATCCTTCTCGTTTAGTTCCTTGAAGAATCTGATCAGCTTCATCCTGAATAAGTTCAATTAAGTCTTCATTAAATTTTTGGGGTTTCATCCTGTAGGGTGTATTACTATCAGTCAAACAACGCTCTTGACCTTTAATTCTTGCTTTGAGTAGAGATAAGCTCGAAGCAATATCTTTTAATTGTGGATTAGAAACGAACTGCCCATTTACAGGCCATAATATGGTGTATACGGGAATTGCTTCAAAAGAAAGGCCATTTAAAAGGCTTTCTGCTAAATCACAAAATTCTTTTCTCATTAGTGCCAGAGTTGTAGCTGGATAATCTGCTGCTGCAACCTTGTCAATTAGTCGATGGTGTTTATCGCAAAGCAGTAAAATATTCTTTGGTTCATTAGATAGTGCTTCCGATAGATATGGTATACCACGTTCCCCCCCTTCAGCAGATGCAACATTATGAGCTAAATAAGAGAAATTCCCTCCAGTTCCCGTTAAGAAATCATATTTTAATGATTCTCCACAACCGAGAAACATACACCGTCCATGACTATCAATCCATACTTTATCTTTTGTGGCTTTGGTAAAATCTTTTCCTCGACCTAGCCTACTACTATCACTAAAATAGGCTTTCAAAAAGTCAAATATTTGCTTCCTATCGTTGAGGTCTGTTGAGATATCATCACAAGCATCCCAAATTGCTTTTAAACTTTCTATATTTTCAATGTGTTCTCGACTTAAAAGATGGCCCTGCCAATACCGTAGCTCAAGTGGTTGATTACTTTCATTTATCGCGTTTATGCATTCTATCGAATCATCAATACTTAGATTTAGCCGAAGGGTCCCACAAAGAAGGTTATCTTTGAATAAGAGAATAATGAGATTTTTTTTGCTTTCATCACTAAGTAACCCAATTTCACTCCATGAAATAAATTTTCTAATATCAGTTATATAAGTTAGAACTTTTTCTAATTCGTCAAATGGCATATCCATTGCTTGATTAAAAATCTTTCTATCTACAGTTATCATTTTAAATGTCCTAATTTGTTATAAGAAGCGAACGATCAATAAATTTACCATTCATGTGTATGACAATTCTTATTTGCTCTAATCCAATAATGATGAAAAATAAATTTCTGTCGGGATTACGTTTTAAACAGCTTTTCCAATCCTCATAATCTATAGGTGATGGCACTGGAACAGCTTGAGGGTGACTATGCCAAGTCCCCAAATACACGGAAGTTCCATTGGAGTCTATATACGCTCTATCAACTGTTTGTTGATGTTTAGGATCCTTCATTATGAAGCTGTATCTTCTTCTGATGTCTTTAGACATTGGCACTGTTACACTTTCAATCCAGTAGTGATTACTAACACTATCTTTAGTCCCAATCAGGACGCCACATGCTTCTATATCATGTTGATTTATTTGACGGTATTTAAGCCACAAATCATAGGCTGACTTCGAAATAGATAAATCTAATTTATGAAAAGAAATATGGAGATAATCATCACGCATTACAAATATCGCACCCTGAATTCAAAAGAGGTAATACTTCAAGTGGCTTAGTAAAAGCATGATAGCGATCAGTTAGTTCGAAGCCATTACTAGTAACTTCTGTAGAACTTCCTTTCCAACTTACTTTAGATGAGTGTGAGATTTCACCTAATAAAAACTTCGAAGCTAAGCTGGATGTAATTAGTGCTGTTTGAATTGCTGATAAATTACTATACGGTAGAAAAGCATTGCCACAACCAGCCATATTCTTCGTTAAACTTTGATCTGGTTTTAAGAAGTTAAGGTTAGATACTAACCCTCTGGAAAAATCTAATGAATCCACATAGGCACATCTCAAACAACCCAAACTATTAGGAATATCCAGAGTCGCGTGTCCCCCAACACCGTATCCTTCAACCCATGTATTAATTACTGCTGTTTCAATTTCATTGGAAATGCAGAAATCATGGAAAATACGTTCTTGACTAGGCGAACCAATGGCAATAATAACTAGATCGAAACTATTTAGAAGGTTTTCATCTCTTAAGTCTAATAACCCGCAGAATTTTTGAGCTGTATCAAGCCATGGATACTTCATTTGTAGTTCTATTATTAAACCGTAAGTTTTAGGCCAATTTACATAATTGGTGGGTAAGCTATGTCGATACAAGTTATCAAGTGAAAGTGATTCTGGATCTACAAGTGTTAAATGACCAACGCCAGTTGATGCGAGTTGATTTGCAATTTGACTACCAACGCTGCCACATCCTACAAGTAATATCTTCTTATCTTGTAATGATATATTTGCCCCACTCCGAGGGATAATTCGTTCTTTATTAAATATACGAATATCCATCGCTTTTATATCCCAAAACTCTAAGTTTTTAGCATTTAATGGAAAATTCTTTTTACCTTTAATATCTTTTTTTAATAGGAAATGTAAACCAAACCATGTTTTTCCAGATTCTGTATCGGCATTAAAAATGATCCAAAATGAATGATCTCTGAACTGTCCAAAAGTATGAATGAGTTTTTCATGTATGGAGGGGGCAATAAAATCTAATATGTCTAAATACCAATTTTTTAAATCACTTCTACTCCATGGTGCAGGAAGTAGGCCTTGGAGTGGAACTATACAGCCTGTGCCTGTTGGGGTGCCGCGGCCCTTGATTTGATTATTGATTAGAGAGTAGCTTTTCTGATTATAATTTTTTGGAATACCAAAATGATAAGAGTCTAAGCCATATTTATCCTTCTTTTTTTTAGGTGGAAAAACGTCTATAAGCTCAAAATCACCTACATCAGATAAACAAAGAAAATTGGCATATTCCTGCTCTCGAATTTGATACCATCCCGCTAAAAACTCACGTAATAATTCCTTTTCATTCCATTCTTGGTCAGATAAACATTGTTCTAATAGAGCAATATGTCTCTTTAACGATTCCTCAAATGCAAGTTCAGGTACTTCATAATTGATAGAAACAGAATCAGGAACATTTACACAAATAGAGGCAACCCCCCATTTTTCAAATGAAAGAGTATGTGCTAACCGTGGAAATTCTTGTGGGTTTTGAAGAACAAAAGATGGCATTTCTTTGAGTTCATCAACATACATATGAATAAGTGAAACTTCATAACCTGCAATTTCACATTCAATTTTGATGGCTGGCAATAAACAAAACTCTATTGCGGATACATTGTATCCGCGAGTAGTCAAATATTGGATAAGAGGTTGATAGTTCATGCGCCTTGAGATGTCCCTACAGCTCCAGAAGTTGCAAATACTGTCTTACGTGCAGCAGAGGCATTATTTGTACCTTCGGGGAAATCATCGCCAAATAAACCTATCAAAAGTGAACATTGTTTGGACTCATCAGTTTCAGCACTGACTGTTTGAAGTGATGAATTTAGGTTGGAGAGTTGATTTCTAAATCTTGTACCTGTATTGAAACTACTTCCATGAAAAATATCCCGATATGGTGAAACAGGAAGACTAACTAGAACTTTCCATTGACCATCTGGATAGGAGGTAAAATATCCAGACCAATTTAAAATAGAATTGATAGTATCTTTTAAGGCAATTAAGTCATTTGGACAACCTTCTGAGTCAATACTTGGTTTGAAATGCTGTTTAATCATGACAGTTAGGCCAATTGAATAAATTTTTCGGCTGACATCATGGCTAAATTTATTATTTCTCCATCGTTTTATATATCTAACTAATCGACGGAATTGATAGAGCTTTTGGGTTGCATATTCTCCAAAAGTTGATGAATCATTTATCCAATTAATTAGCTCTATTGGAGCTGAGTCAGACCATATCTTGTTTTCAGTATTTGAGTCTTTTCTCCCTACAGCTAATTGATAACTGTCCCAAGAAGTTTTTCTGTAGATAGGAATGTCGATATGTAAATTTTGAGATTGGTAGTCCGCAGTAACACAAGGTTTTTTAATCTTTGCATTACGGAAACCTCGATTCTCTAGAATATCAAGAATGACCTTTTTTACTTCAACAGGATCTGTTGGTGCCTCATCATGATCAATGATAATTGCACGATCAATATCAAAATCTTTGCCTTTTTCCTTGATAGCGGTGAAAGTAGCTAATGAACCTTGAACAAAATCATCAATAACAGGATAACCCTTTTCCTTAAATTTTGTTTTAATTACACCAGTAATGCTGTCATCTTTCTCTCGCGCATCTTTATATGCATCATCCTGGCGTGTAAGTTGAATTCGTTGATTGAAAGTATTAAATTTACTTTGAAGACTCATAAGTATTCCCTAAAAAATATGTCAATGAATACTTAGCCTTTCTAGAAAAACTAAGTAAAGAACAATTACTTGAACGTTAAAAAAGATCCTTGACTAAGGGAGGCTATAACGCCATCCCAGTAATATTAGGAATCTGTCTTTTTTGGACGTTTTGGAAATTTATAAAAACCGGCTTTAGGGTGGTAAATACGTTTTCCATTTTTAGTAATGAATCGTGTATAAACGTATTCAATACCATCAGTAGTTGTAGACATAGGCCTACTCCTCAATAGGGCACAGTTATGTGAGTGCAACAGAGGACTAAGCTATAGGGAACATTGCTATTTGAAGGGCTTTTGCGTTAGAATCGAGACACCACATCACGAGGACTAACGTGAAAGATCTTTAGCTCTGCTATAGTCTTTTGTCCAGAATTGCAGGGGCATATGCCCAAATCTGCCTTTCTCACGTTTTCATAGCCGACCTTCGGGTCGGCTTAATTATTTAAGAAACCTTCATTATTTGCTCCACGGCTTCTATATCAGACTTATAAAGCTGATAAAAATCTTCAGGGTACAAGTTAAAAAATGATGGCAATTCATTCATAATTTTATTTCTGTCCTTTTGACAAAAATCGACAATCAATTCAGCAAATCTTTGAGGATATTCTCTTTCCAGAGGATATGGTTCTACCTTTCTATAACCATACATACTCATTTGACGCCATAATGTTGTTGATTGGCGATCACTAATATCACCAATATGTTTTGCTTTAACAATTAATGCAGCCATAGAGACTTTCCACACTAATTTGTGAGCAGCATAAGTCTTTAAATTCGTTGTTTGTAATTGACCCTTAATTGCTTCAGTCGGTACTAAAAACTCAGCCGCAAATTCATTTGCTTCATCTTCCATATCGATAGATGGAGCATATTTATGAAGTACTAAATGACCTAATTCATGAGCTAATGTAAAACGGATTCTATCGTTAGGCTGATTTTTATTTAAGAAAATACATGGTGGACAATTTTGTGTTTGTAGAGATACACCATCAATATGATCTTCTTCAAAGTCACAATAAAAGATATAAATACCAGATTGTTCAATTATTTTTGTTAAGTTTTCTATTGGGTTTAATCCCAATCCCCACACCTTACGTAATTTCAGTGCAGCCTCCCTAGCCGTACTAACATTCATATAAATTTGATAGCTAGGTAAGGGTCGTTTTTCAGCTAATTGAGAAAAAAGATTCAGTGTTTCTAAATTAGAAGCCTTTATTGTCATTTCAGCATTAATCTGACTTAGAACTTTTGCTGTTGTAGTAGCTTTTTTTCTATATGCATGAAGGCTAATAGGAGAAACTTTAAAATGATCAAGCTGAGCAAAAAAACGTTCAGGAAAATTAAGTGCTTTAGCAAGTTGCTTTTTAGTTTCTTCTGATGGTTTTAAGTCACCCTTTTCAATCTTTGACAAAGCAGCTTGAGTGATATTTTTCATTTTTTGGACGAGCTCGGTCTGACTCATGCCTCGTAGGTCACGAGCGATTTTTAACATATCAGGGTTAAAAGTACTCATACATCCTCCATGAATCAAAAAATCTTTTAATTCAGGTAGAAAGATAGAGTGAAATTTAACACATGTCAAATATTGCCTGTCGTTTTTTCCAAAAAATATAACTAAACTTAAAATTCCATCTATATGTTGTTATTCTTTTCATTTTTTTTAGTACAAAACACTATATATAGATATTTTAATGAAACATTTAATGTTTCTATAGTCGCTTTTCATTTAGTAAAATTTCAATAATTGCTTATATATCAATCAAAAAGTTCTAGTGCTGAGCAGATCTTTGATTAAAACACGACCCAAGTATTTCATCCAATTTTATTCATTTAATAAGTAAGAATTTAATAGTTCCTAAATTAAATTCTTTCTCTTTGTCATAGTACAGTTTGAATGGCTGACGTACATTGTTAATGAATTAGATATTGTCAAAAGCTATTCTTAAGATTATATCTGATAAAATTTTAAGAGTAGCTTTAAATTTTAAAAGTGATTTTCTATATCATTAAAAATATTTTTAATAAAACTAGTTTTATTTTCTAATTCATTCAATTCTTTGGAAATAAGCAAATCATATTTTCCAAAAAAATCTTTCAAATTAGGATTCCTATTTAGAATATCTTCAATAACGACTCTTTCAGACTTTCGTTTTTCAAGAGTATTAACTAAATTGTTCTGTTGTTCTATTAAAACTTCTTTGATTTTAGATAGTCTTTCGATTGTTTTATGAGATTTCAATCGATCTGTTTCACTATATCTGAAAATATTTTTATTTTCTTTATCTTTTATACGTACTAAATAATCACACTTAACCAATATATTAAGTCCGCGATATATACCTTGCCTGTCAGAGTTTTCAATTTTTTGCTTATTATCAAAAATTGCTTGAACAAAGTCATTAGCTCGCCATTCAAGTATCTCATGGTTTTCTAAAACATGAAAAAACTCACTATAAAAAGGTAATTTGTAATTTGCCATGGATAAAAACAGTATATAGAGGAGAGAATAAAAAGATAAATTTGAACAACATACAAATTTAGCTATTAGCTAGAGTATAGATACAGATAGAACATAACAATAAAATAAAGTACTCAAATAATTACAGTTACTAAATAAATATTCAATATATATAATTACTTATTGAATCCTCATTCGCCAGCGATGGAATTAAAGTTATGAGGTTAAAACCTAAATATTATGATTCATCAAAAAATATTTAGATAAAACTCTTAATCTTGTAAATACTAAGGAATCCTTAGTAAGAAATCAACTTGAAACTAAGAAAATCTTAGTTTTAGCGGATTTCTTTAAAGTAATGTCCTCACATGAAGCTAATGTTTTTGCTATGCGACTTCGCATGGCTCGTAAAGCAAAGAAACTTTCTCAAGAGCGTTTAGGAATATTAGCAGGGATAGATGAGTCCTCTGCTAGTGCGCGTATGAATCAATATGAGCGAGGAAAACACGTTCCAGACTTCTTAATTGCTTCAAAAATTGCTGAGATATTAGATATACCTACTGCTTATTTTTATGTTGAGAATGAAATATTAGCTGAGATAGTACAGAAGAGTCACAGTTTGGATAATGATAAAAAAAAACAAGTATTAGATTTTATCCATTCTGTACTACCTGATTGAATTAAAGACTTAATCTAGAATGAAGATAAATTTGGTCAGACTATAGCCTTTCTCAGTGACTTGCTTTATTGCTTCAATTTTAAATTCTGAAATATATCGGTGTCCACTTATAATGTTCTCTCCTATGCAAAAAGAATAGACGATATTTGTCTAGGAGAGTGGTGTTAGTTCAGTGTTTATTATCTTAATTTAAAAGTATTTACTAAATTACTATCTTAAGATGCCGTTTTTTAATTTTAAATGTTCCGCCATTAGTAATTCCTTTGGAAAGACTAGGATTTCGTCCAGACAATTTTTTAATTAAAACTGGTTGATCATGTGGAGCTTTACTCCAGAGACTATCATTCTCTACCTAAAGTACTTTTCTACTACGCGCGGCTTTAATAAAGCTTTCTCGCAATATATAAGCAGCTGCTTTAGCGATATCACACTCATATGTAGGCTTTGTAATTGGCATATCTAAATTTATCAAAAGTGATAATTTTCAATGCTATAGCCAATTTCTGTTATAGAAAATGATTGATGCACATAAGCACGAAATTTCTTTCACTAAATTCTAATGTGAATTATGCGTCTAATAAAGATATGGCTAACTCATAGTATTTAGATATAAGGATAATTTTAAACAAAATTTAGTCATACAGTGAGGAATATAAGACTTATTTCTCTCTACTATTTAAATTATTGGTGTTGTGGTTTATTCAGTAAAAATTCAAAGGGGCTTACTTAGGACTGGAATGATTAGTACAGTCTGAATAGGAATGAGTAGTAGAGTTATATAAGAATATGAATTCAATTAATGATTTCTACAAAAGTTCTAGTTATCAATTAAAATTAACGAAATTTGATGTTCATAAGCTCAGAAATTAGTAGAATAAATAAGCTAAATGATGTATAAAAAATTAACTATTAAATTTCTATAAAATCAATAAGTGTAATAAATTCAATATATTAGTTCGTTTTATGTGTTGAGGGCGAATCTGTAGATAAAGAGATAGAATATGAATGAAATATTAAAATTTAAAGATTATGCATTATTAAAAAGTAATTTAAATGTATCAGAAGAAAGATATCAAAAAATTTATGAGTGGGAGCAAGTTGCAAACTTATGGCTTAATAATAATTTTTCTATAGATAAAAAAAATGCAATTCTAATATTTATAAATAAGTTTCTGTTCAAAATCCCAGAAAGTATTATGGATATAGATGTTTTTTTTAACTTAAGAATGAATGCATTTGATATTAATCAGCTACTTGAAGAATCTTTAAATCATTTATCAGATAAATATAAAAAATATTATAAAAGCCTTATTATCTCATTTATTGGGGATTTTTCTAAACAAAGAAATAAAGTAAATATTTTTTATCAAAATTATCTTTATATGTGGGTTGATGATAATTTTAATAAGGAATGTCAAGAAGATTTAATATATTTTTTTGAGTGGGATAATATAGAGGAAAAATTTCTAATTGAATTCATTAAGAAAATATATCAGTTTTATAAAAATATAAATAATTATAAAAATCTTAATGAACTTTTATGTGATGAGAAAAAGTCAAATGAATGTATAAAAAAAAGTTTTATTGAATTTATTAATAAAGAAAATATTTCACCATATAAAAAAAGAAATTTTTTAAAAAAATTTAATGAATTTTTTGATTGGTTAATAATTAATTATTTTAATCATAGGAGTTGTTGTAATAAAAATGAGATTAATTTAGGTGGTTATAACGATTTTATAATAGAGAATTTTGGTGAAGATTGGTTAGAAATACAAAATATCGTAAATACTTGGCTTTCTTTAAATAAAAAAAGTGAGTCTAAATATAGAGGAACTTTAAAAAAATTCTTTAAAAATATGTTTGATAAAGGAGATAGTAAGGAGAAATTTTATGAAATACTTTCAACTGAAGTGAACATTAATTTAATTGAATTGATGAATAAGAATAATGAATGTAGTGAATTATATTTAAAGATACAATGTACGCAAGTGGTAAAATTTTTTAATTGGTTTCTTAGTAATTATAATAAAAAGAATACCTTAAGCAATCCTTTTTTGATTTATGATGTTAATAATCCTTTTCATAAATTTTTACTTGCGCATGGGGTCGAGTGGAATAATTGGTTGAAAAAAGCACATCTTTGGTTGGAGAAAGAACCAAAAGCTAAACAACATAAAGTTTGGGCTTTGCAAATATTTTTTAATTATTATGCTAACTCAAACAAGTGGAACATCAATGTAGATTATTTTATAAATGAAATACATAATGAAAGTATAAAATATAAAGTAATTTTAGATATTTTTAGGGAGGCTGATGAAAATGTAAATCATAGTTATCTGACTAATTATGTGTGTGAATTTATAAATTGGATTATAATAAATTTTTACTCAGATAAAGAAATATCAAAAATAAAAATTGATTCAAATAATTTTAGTTGGATTTTAATTGATTATGGAGAACAATGGCAAGATTGGGTATCACTAGCCGATGGTTGGCTAAATATTAACAATAAAGACATATCACATAAAAGACAAGCTTTAAAAATATTTTTTATAAATTATCTCATAAAGACTCCTATCCAAGGGTCAGTTGAATTATTTTTTAATGGTATAAAAGATTGGAGAATTAATGAAAGAGATTTTTACGAGAAATTAATAGAATATAGTAATGCTTCTCCTAAACTTCAAAGAGAGTATTATACAATTATCGTATCATTTCTTGATTGGGTTGTAAGTAATTTATTTTCTAATAAAATATTAAATCCCCTGTCAAAAAAAGTTTTAAGAAATAGTGATCCAATTTACTTAATAATACTAGAAATAGATCAAGATTTTAAGGAATGGAGTATATTGTTAAAACAATGGTTGAGAAATAATCCTAAAATTTCACATCGAAAGTTGTTAACACCATTGAAAGTTTTTTTTACCTATTTGAAAGATCTAGGGGGTGTAGGAATTAAAATTGATAATTTACTGGATTTAAATAAAAATAGAGGAAATATCAATCGTGAAAAATATTATAAATATCTTCAAAGTAAAGGTTATACAAAAAATTCTATAAGATTCTATATTAAATGGCCTAGTCAGTTTCTAGAATATATAATAATTCAAACAAAAAATAATAATTACTTTAATCCGTTAGGCGTAAGTGTTAGAACTGATGATTTAAGAAAATGGTTTATCCATGAATATGATGAAAAATGGAAAAAATGGTGCAACTATGCAGAAGAATGGTTAGTAAATCATACAGATAGAAGTGTTAAAACATCTATTATTATGTTTTTTGAAAATTATTTATTAAAGAGGCCATGCAATAGCAGTGTTGAGCTTTTTTTTCGAGGAGTTGATAAATGGTCTGCAAGTAAAGATGATCTTAGAGAAGCATTTAAAAGTTGTACCAATAATACTTTTAAAAGTTATTTCCATCATATAAATAAGTTTACTTACTGGGTATTTAATCGTTATTTTTCAAAATTACGCTATGAAAATATATTACCACCCTTTGGCAAAGTAATTCGTAATTTAAAAACAAAAAAAAATAAATTTCAGTGGTTCATTTTAGAATACGGAGAGGAATGGTCTGAATGGGCTAATTTAGCATCTGATTGGATTTTATCAAGCCCTTTAGGACAAAGTAGACGTTTAACTAACTTAAGTAAATTCTTTGAATACTATTTGGTTTCATTTAATAATGGTTACATTGTAGATAATGTATTTTATTCAAAAAATAATGTGGTCATTGATAAAAACCTATTTGTTAAAATGCTTGCTGATACAAAATTTAGTAATACAATTCAACAGGTTATTTCGGATTGCTCAATTTTTTTTGAATGGGTGATTAAGTTAAAATATAAAAATTTACAAGTCAAATTGAATAATCCTTTTGGTACTTTTCGTATTAAAGATGGAAGGTCAAAAGATTCTGAATTTAAATGGTTTGTAAATTTATATGGGGAGCAGTGGGAATCTTGGAGAATATTAGCAGCTGAGTGGTTAGCGACCCAATATGGTTCATTAAGTCATAGAATGAGAGCTGTCTCAATTTTTCTAGAAAACTACTTAGCTTTAAATCATTCTGAAGCTTATATAGTAGAGAATTTTTTTTCTGGACAATTAAATTTTTACCCTACAAATGAAGATTTATTTAATATAATTTCATCTAATACTAATATAAAACAAAATACTGATATAAATTCGATTATCAATCACATAGTCAAATTTATTGATTGGATTTTATTAAATAAGTTTACTATAGAGAATATTCATGGTTTTTATATTCCTAAATACATGAATCCTTTTGATAGAGAAAAAACTGCTAAGATTTTGAATGAGAGTGTTCATACTCCTTTACCTTATCATTATATTCATGCATTAATAAAAAAGTTATGCCCAAATGAATTTGGTAATTTTAGAGATTGGCATTGGGCTTACTCTTATTTAAAAAGTAAATGTGGAGGAGGATGGTATGATGTTCCAGTTGAATCAATTGATTTTGATGACTTAGATTGTGTTTGGAGAAAAATTACTACCAGAAATGGTTCTCCTCTTAAATTAATTGAAAAGTATCAATTATGGTCACCTGTTGCTGCAATTGGGGTCTTTGTAAAACTACATTTGCCACTCAGAACATATCAGACAAGAATGCTAGATAGTGGTGAAGCTGATGCTGAAAGATATGAAAAAGGTAAATGGGTAAAAAATAAAAATAAATTTGCTATACCAAACCTTACAAAAGGCGTTTTTAAAAAAATTACTGAATATAAAGATAATCAAATTTATACAGGTTTCTATATTAATACCAATAAAACTGCTGACATAAACAAACTACCTTCTGAAAAAGGTTATGTAATTCCTTGGCAAAATGAGATAGTTTTATATTGGCTTGAGAAATTAAGAAATTGGCAGGAAAAGTATAATAAAATCATATCTCCTACTCCTTGTACGTCGCTTAATAATTCACACCTGGGGCAAAAGTTTGCTACTCAAACTTTAAAAGAAATGGGAAGTATTAGCTTTTTATTAAGACATGCGGCGGCTAAAAAAAAGGAGGATAGAGTAAAGCCGATTCTCGATTCAACTCTGAATGCACTTTGGCTTAATCTATTAATAGATTTTGAAAAAGATATTGCAAAGGAAGGACAAACCTTCTCAGATGGTTCGAGAATTAAATTCGTTGAAATATCACCCAATTCTAAAAGATTAAAATATTACCCTTTATTCCCCTTACATAGCTTACGAGTTTCTTTTATTACAAGCTATTTGCAAGATGGAAAAGTTCCGTTACCTATTTTATCAAAACTTATTGCGGGTCATTCTAGTCTTTTAATGACTATGTATTATGCAAAATTTAGTCCTAATCAAATGCAAACAATTATATCTGAAGCCCAAAATAAAATGGAGCACAGTAAATATGATAGTTTGAAATTATTTATTAGAGATCATGATATTAATGAAATTCAAAAAAGAATGGTATTTGATGATATAACATCTATTTCTGCTATTTTAAAAGGGAGAAATATTCTTGGTTGGGAGCAAAAACATCATGGTATTTGCTTAGCAGGAGGTAACACATTAGATATAAGAGAGACTAATGAAAGTACTAGAAATGCGGGTTGTTGGAATGGAGGAAGTACTCCTGAGAGTGAAGATAAGCAACAAAGATTAAATGTATTTGAGCCTGTTCCTCACGGTGCTGAAAATTGTGTTAGATGTAGATGGTTTATAACTCATGTAAGTTATATACCTCAACTAGTTGCTCATTTTAATATACTCAGTTATAAAGCAAATTTGTCAGCTAATGCTGCTAGAAAAGCCCATGAATATATAATCACGTTAGAAAAACAAAAAGAAGTTTGTCTAAATGAAGGAAAAGAATTTACAGAAATAAGAGAGTTAGAACGTCAGTTTAAACAGTATAAGTCAGAGCTAACAGAAGCTGATGAATATTGTAAAGATATTATTGCAACATTAAATATTATTGAAAGAATAAATTACCAAGAGAAAAACAGAAATAATGAAAATCAAAAAATAATTGCTGTAGGTAATGAAAAGGATATAGAGTTTGCCTTTATAGAAAATAAATCTGAACTACTTCATTTATGTATACTTTGTGATGATGCTGAAATATATCCAGATTTATATAATAAGCTAAATAAAACACCAGCAATTGAACGCAGAACAAGATTAATAAGCAAGATGATGTTAAAGAAAGGATATCAACCCCACTACCTATTTCTTTCAGAGGACGAACAACTTAAAGCAATAAACTCAATGATTAGAGAAATGTCAAGACGGACTGCTAATTTGAACCGATTCGAATCTTTTAGAGTTTTAATTGAGCATTTGGAGCAGGAAAGTTCAAATTCAACAAAAGGTATATTAGAGAACTATATGGATGAACGTAAAAATAAATATATTAAGTTAAGAAATTTATAAATTTAATATAAAGTTGAGGGTCAAATATGAGTAATAATCGAGAACATCTTGAAGAAATTCAAAATGGTAAAAGTTCAAGAATAGTTAGATCTTTAGAAAAATTAAATGAGCTGCTAGAGTCATTATTTATAGAAGGGAATAGAAATTTTTCAATTTCTCATATTGGGCGTCTTTCTAAAGCTGCAGGAGGAGTGTCAGAGAGTTCTATTAGATGTAAAACTGGAAAACATTATCAGGATTTAATAGATTTTTGGAAGAGACAGGCTAAACTTGAAAAAAATAAAAATCCTATTACAGATTTAAAAAAATTTGCAGATAAAGAAATTGATATAGTGAATAAAAATGTCGAAAATATTGCTGCAAGAAGTTTTATATTCACCATCATCGCTGAAAGAGATAAGTTAAGAAAGATTGTTAAAAGTCAGGAAAAAATAATTAAAACTTCAGTAACAATAAGTGCAAAAGATTTAGGAAATGATGTTTCACAATTAGTCCAAAATAAGAGCAACTTTTATCTTGATCCTATGGAGATCAATGTCTTAAAGGATTCTATTGAATTTGATTATCATATCATTAGAAGATTTTGGGATACTTTAGATGATGGTTCAGTGTTAGATGAACATGGAGATCAAATTTATAAAGTGGGATATATAAACGTAATCAAAAAAATAATAGAATTCTTTGAAAAAGAGTAGTTATATAAAATATCCAATTTTATATATTGTTTGTATACTTTTTCTATTCTAATTTTATCTGTAAATATATGAAAAATAAATGATATTTGTTTTTTTATATGATTTTTACACTAGATAAAATATCTGCTTTCAACTCGAGATCGGTTTTAATTCCTTCACAATCCGCACAGGGGAAAACACCTTTATATTCACCCGCCCAATCGAGTGAAGTTTCTGCGGTATCACCTAATGAGGTTGCAGCTTGAGTGTGCGTTGGCTGCATGGATTGAGTTTGAGTGACCGTATTTTCAGGTGCTTGATTACTTGCATTCATATCGGTATTTGGTTTGCTGCATGCAGTTAATGCAATAGTGATAAGAGGCAGGATTAATATTGTTTTTTTCACGCTTTAGTTCCTTTTATAAGAAAATTTAACTTTTAAAACTACGTAGAAAAGCATATTTATTAAAGAACGGTATTGTTCATGCTTTGTTATTACTTATAGGTGTTTTTAAAATAGACATTACTGTTTTTCGCTTAACTTTTATTGATTAAACTCAATTTTTCCTAAAAAAATATTTTTTGCGGTGGATAAAGGTGAAAATAAATATATATTTCATTTAAATTGAAAGTTATACATTTATATATTAATTGATCATTAATTATTCATGTGGAGCTATCTTATTTTAGAGACATTGTTAGAATCTGCACACTTTATTAGGGTGTGGTGTTTTTGTGTTCGAAAAGTTAGCTGAACAAAGTCTAGAAATGATGGGTTGGGAAATTGATAACCATTGGCCACTTGATTTGGATCAGTGTGTAATGATTGCTGCACCTCACACCAGTAATTGGGATGCTTTATATGCCCGTTTGGCTCTAAAAGCTTTAGG